>Ga0310690_10000030_pt1 | contig 318053 bp, 306 predicted proteins | sample AusTroGonzalo_MG_2_FD_207661 | JGI IMG/M metagenome (GOLD analysis project Ga0310690, IMG submission 207661) | Bovine rumen microbial communities from tropical cattle in Woodstock, Queensland, Australia - Gonzalo_04 (v2) (version 2) | ecosystem: Host-associated > Mammals > Digestive system >... | reverse complement strand
AGGGGGAGCACCTTCCAAGGGTCCGGCTGTTCGCCGGTTAAAGTGGTACGCGAGCTGGGTTCAGAACGTCGTGAGACAGTTCGGTTTATATCCGGCATGATCGTTAGGAATCTTGAGGAGATCTGTCTCTAGTACGAGAGGACCGAGATGGACGAATCTCTAGTGTGCCGGTTGTGGTCACCTACTGCATCGCCGGGTAGCTATGTTCGGAAGAGATAAGCGCTGAAAGCATATTAAGCGCGAAGCCCACTCCAAGATAAGGATTCCCTAGGAGACTCCAGAAAGAAGATCTGGTTAATAGGCTTTAAGTGGAAGCATGGTAACATGTGGAGCTGAGAAGTACTAATAGGTCCATCGCCTTTTTATGTTCCATGTTTTTACCAAGACCATATGGTCGCGATAAAAACATGGGAGACTTAGCTAGCAATCGGTGTTTGAACACCGTAGCGTCATTAAAATCTTTAGCATCTTATGGACATCAATAGTAATAATAGTGACGTATTATTACAATTTGGTGCCCATAGCGCTGGGGAAATACCTGTTCCCATTCCGAACACAGAAGTCAAGCCCAGTAGCGCCGATTATACTGCAATAGCGGAAAACTAGGAAGGTGCCAAATTATCAGAAAACCGCCCGAATGGGCGGTTTTTTGGTATATATATCATGAAAAGGGTATTGAGAGACAAAACAAAAAAGAGCGTTATTATAACGCTCTTTTTTAGAGAGGAAAGATTATTCTTCTTCAGAGCTCTCTTCGAGGGCAGAGAGGAGAGAATCTTCAACGTTTTTCTTCTTCTTTTTAGGGGTTGTTTTTTGCAAGACTATATCAATATCATAACCCGTAAGTTTGGAAGCTAAGCGAACGTTTTGACCTTGTTTCCCGATAGCGATAGATTGTTGATCTTCGGCAACGTAAACTTTGGCTTTTTTGCCGTCGACTTCCACCTTAATGGCCTCGGCTGGGCTTAAAGCTTCACGAATATATTCAGAGGCGTTATCGCTCCAGTTTATGATGTCAATTTTCTCTTTTTCGCCGATTTCATTCATGACGGCTTGGACACGAATTCCACGTCCGCCTACAAAAGTGCCAACTGGATCAACTCCAGGAACTGTAGACATGACGGCGATTTTAGTGCGACGACCAGCCTCGCGAGCGATACCACGGATTTCTACGGTGCCATTTTCGATTTCAGGGACTTCCTGACGGAAGAGGCATTCAACGAATTCGGCAGAGCCGCGAGAAAGAATTAATTGTGCTCCGCGGTCACCACGTTCGATATTTTTGATGTAAACTTTAATACGTGAGCCTACAGTGTAATATTCACCATCAATCTGTTCAGAACGTGGCATAATACCACTTGCGCGACCAAGATCGATACGGACAAGTTTTGGCTCAACGCGTGAAACAGTACCAGTAACTATGGTGCCAACCTTATCTTCGAAGGCAGAAAGAACTGCATCATTTTCGGCTTCACGAAGACGCTGAACAACTACTTGTTTAGCAGTTTGAGCGGCTACGCGGCCAAAAGAGGTAACTTTGAATTTTTCTTCTACAATATCACCAAGTTTAGCGCCTTTAGCTTCAGCTAGAGGTATTTCTGTTGAAGGATTGTAGGCAAGACCATCTTCTATGACTTCACGAGCTACAAATACATCAGCTTCGCCGGTTTTGGTGTTTAGGACGGCACGGACGTTCATTTCGCGATCGCCATTATCTTTACGCCAAGCGGCAGCAATGGCTTGTTCGATTACGTTTAAAACAGTATCTTTGGGTAAACCTTTTTCTTCGGCAATAATATCAACCATGGCAGACATCTGTTTTAGGTCTAGATTTTCCATTTTACTCCTTTTTAGTATTATTATTACAATACGATTAAAAAAGCCGGCCCTATCTCAAGAGTCGGTTAAATCTGTATACTTTAATTATATCAAATCACTTGCCAAAAGTCAATAGCTTTGTTATAATAGAGATACTTAAGTTTACTTGCAACAAAAAGGAAAATTATGAATTTAAAAGAGGAAGAGCGTCGGGCGCGGCTCTTAAAATCAAGAGCAGAGCGATTACCGGACATTAAAAAACAATTTGAAATGGCTCAAAAGCGTAATTTTAACGCAAATTTTCAGCCTGGCGGAAAAGATGAAAGTTTAGTGAAAAAGACTAAAAAAGTAGTGAAAAAGCCAGCTAAAAAAGTAGCAAAACCTACTCCTGCCAAATCAAAAGCTAAAGTTGAAGCCGAAAAACGTAAAGTAAATCTATCGGTTTCGACTAAAAAAGGTGATATGGTGCATCATCAGAGAATGCTTTCGCAAGATGTTAATGCGCAAGCAACTCAACATATTATTGGAATTCCAGTCAATAAATCGCGTTATAATGGTTACAATGGTGAGCAAATTACTAATGCTAAGCTAAAGTCGGCTCGCCCGGATCCAGAGGCCGTGAGGATTATTCCGATTGGTGGTGTGGGTGAGTTTGGTATTGGAAAGAACATGACGGTTCTTGAGTATAAATCTGAGATGATCGTAGTCGATATGGGGGTATTGTTTGCTGGAGAAGACTACCCCGGGGTCAATTATATGGTTCCAGATATTAAATACCTCGAAGATAATCGCGATAAAGTAAAAGCTATATTGTTTACGCATGCGCACCTTGATCATATTGGGGCCTGTAGGCACTTATTGCCAAAGTTTAGTCATTTGACGCCAATTTATGGTACAGATTTTACTTTAGGGATGATAAAAAAGCAGATGTCTGAACTTGATGAAGTTCCGGACTTGAATTATCAAGTAGTAGATCCTTTTAAACATGAAAAAATTCAAGTTTCGGAGCACTTTAGTGTGGAATTTATTCACACTTTGCATTCGATCCCTGGAAATGCAGCAATTGTTGTCAGGACGCCAAACGGTTTGATCTATCTTTCGGGTGACTGGAGGCATGAGGAGCATCCAATGGGTGTGCAGACAGATTATGAAAGAATCGATGAAATTGTTAAAAAAGAAGGTATTGATTTAATGTTGAATGAATCTACGAATATCGATTCGCCAGGACGACATCCTCATTCGGAGTATGATGTAGGGGAGAATTTGGGTCGAGTAATGGACCACTATGCTAATGGGCGGGTAATTATTTCGTGTTTTTCGTCGCAAATTTCGAGAATTGAACTTATCTTGAAGGAAGCGGCGGCACGTGGGCGCAAGGTGGCGTTTTCTGGTTTTTCGATGATAAATAACGTAGAGGTGGCACTCAGGGCGAAAGCGATCAAAGTACCAAAAGACACCATAATAAAGATGGAAGATATCGTAAAATTGCCAGATGAGAAAATTTGTATCGTTTGTACTGGCTCGCAGGGAGAATTAAATGCAGTCTTAAATCGAATGATAACTGGCGCACATAAGTATATCAAGATTAAATCTACCGATACAATAGTATTCTCATCTAATCCGATTCCTGGCAATGAGCCACATGTGGTTGGAACTGTAGACGGTTTGCTTCGCGAGGGTGCACAGGTGATTCAAAATGGCAAAACACATCTTACTAATATTGGTCCGCTACATTTATCTGGGCATGCTTATTATGAGGACCACGTGGATTTTGTTACAAGATTGCAACCAAAAAACTATATGCCATATCACGGTGAATTTTACATGCTTGAACATAACGCCGAGATGGCAGAGAATGTGATTGGGCTGCCACGGGAGAGAATTATGATTTGTGACGATGGTGATGTCGTAGAATTTACAAAAGATAAGAAAATCCGTAAAAATGGGCGAATTCATGTTGGTAATAAATTATATGACGATGCAGACCAATCAGTTCACGAGGCAGTAGTAAAGGATAGAATCCATATTTCGCGCGAGGGAATTTTTGTGATAGTATTAACCTTAAATAAAAAGACGGGTCATCTAATGAAAACTCCAGATATCGTGTCGAGGGCGTTTATCTATCTTGATAATTCGGAAGAACTAATTGGGAAGATTCGGCATTATTTGCGTCAAAAAACTGACAAATCGATTTCGACTGACCCCGAAATGAAGGTTTTAAAGGAAGAAATCAAAGAGGACATTACGCATATCCTCTTTGACGCAACTGGGCATACGCCAATTGTAATTCCAGTAATTAATAAGGTTTAACTAAAGTTAAAATGGATTACGATGTAATAATAATAGGAGCAGGGATAGCTGGGCTTACGGCGGGAATTTATGCTGGCCGTGCTGAAAAAAGAGTGTTAATTCTTGAGAGAAAGATTCAGGGGGGTCAGATTGTGAATGCACTGAAAGTTGAAAATTGGCCTGGCAAAAATGAAATATCTGGATTAGATTTAATACAGGATATTTATAAGCAGGCTCTGAAATTTGGTATAGAAGTGGTCTTTGAAGAGGTTTTAGATATAAAAAGACAGGAAGAAAAGTTTGTAGTAGAAACTAGTGAAGCGAAATATGTGGCAAGTGCAGTGATTTTGGCTACTGGGGCTGAACCACGAAAATTAAGTGAAAAGCAGCTAAAAGAAGTTGGTTCTCGAGCAGTTTCATATTGTGCGACGTGTGACGGTGCACTTTTTAAGGGGAAGCCAGTAGTAGTGGTGGGGAGTGGTAATACGGCCAAGCACGAAATTGAATACCTTGAGGGGGTTGCTTCAAAAGTTTACCACATTCACCATGATGACCCGATTCCTGAGGATGCAGTTGCGGTATTTGTGGCGATTGGTCGGGTGCCAGCGACGGAAAAATTTGCGGAGTTAGTAGATTTAGATGTAAATGGTTATGTTTTGGCGGATGAGACATGTGTTACGTCTTGTCCTGGCGTATTTGTGGCGGGGGATTGCAGAACGAAAGCTGTAAGGCAATTAGTGACTGCGGCAGCCGATGGAGCGGTGGCGGCGGAGGCTGCCGTGCAATATTTAGAATAATGTGATATAATGGCAGAGTGCCCGAGTGGCGGAATTGGTATACGCGTTCGACTTAAAATCGAATGGAGAAATCCATATGGGTTCAAGTCCCATCTCGGGCACCACTATTTGAGTTGAAAGGCGCCATCTCGGCGTTTTTTGTGTATAATATTAGTATGAATATTTTGTATTGTGGCGATAGGGGGATTGCTCATGGGGTGTTAATTTCGATTTTATCGCTTCTTAAGTGTAATTCAGGGGTTTTACATATCTATATTATGACGATTGACCTTGAAGATACGAAACCGTTTACAGACAAGTCGACAAAATTTTTAGATGAATTAGTAAGAAAAGTGAATCCTAAAAGTTTTGTTAAAAAAATTGATGCAACTGAAATTTTCGTAAAGGAATTACCAAAATGGAATATGAAGTCGTATTTTACGCCATGTTCAATGCTTCGACTATATTTAGATAGGGTATCGGAAATAGCAAAACTTGACCGTATATTATATATGGATTATGATGTGGTCTGTCGGGGAAGTATTTTAAAATTTTATGACACAGACTTGACTGGGGTTGAAGTTGCGGGAATACTTGATATATACGGAAGGCGGTTTTATAAGTATCATGGAATTTTAAAACGCAAAAATGATAAGAATTTGATAGATGCGAGAGAAGAGAAGGAATGGTCTATTTTGAAACAGGACTATATGAATTCTGGGGTGATGTTGTTTAATATCCCTGAGTGTATTAAAAGTGGTTGTCTTCGAAAAGCAGTAGACTTGTGTGCAAGAAGATGGATGATGCTTGCTGATCAAGCAGCACTTAATAAGGCGATTTCGAGACGTAAATTAATGCCACGAAGATATAATGAGCAGGAAGAAAGGCCACGAAAAAATACGGTTCTACATCATTTTTCGAATAATTTTAAATTTTGGCCATATTTTAGAGTACAAAAGGTTAAGCCATTTGAAATAGATAAGGTTCACCATGTTTTGAAAATTATCGAGTATGATGATATACTAGATAAATACAACAAACTTAAGAATAATTTATAATGGCTAAAGCTACACTATTTCAAAAAGATATTCCAGCAAAAGAGAGAGTTTTTTATTATGAATCGGAAGAAGACGACCCAATAAAAACAAAGGAGCAGGAAAAAAAAGAAAAAGTTACTTTGCCGGAAGGTTATGAGTTTATCCCGAAAAATCCGTTCGTGAGACTATACTCAGCGACCTTGTTTCGGTTGTTTTGGGTTTTTGGACAATATTATGAACGGATTTATTGGCAAGCGAAGTTTTATGGACGCAATAAGCTGAAAAAAGCTAAAAAAACTGGATATGTGATTTACGCTAACCATACGAACCCTTTTCATGATGTGTTTGGCCCAGGTATAGCTGCGGATCGTCGAATTTTTACGATTATAAGCCCGGTGAATTTAAAATTACCTGGTATCGGTAAATTTTTGCCGATGATTGGCGGGATTCCACTCGGAACTAATGACTCTGAGAAAAAAGCCATGAACGAAGCAGTAGATAAAAGAATCGCAAAACAGAAAAAATGTTTAGTGATTTATCCTGAGGCGCATGTGTGGCCATATTATACTGGCATTAAGAAATTTCCGGCCGGAGATAGATCTTTTAAATATGCCGTTAGAAATAATTTGCCGATTTTTACGATGACTACAACTTACCATAAACGTAAGAGCAGTAAAAAAGAATTGCCAAGGATGGATATTTATATAGACGGTCCGTTTTGTCCAGACCCAAAGCTCAATGAAGACAAAAATCGGGCAAAACTAGCTCGCGAAGCGTATGAAAGTATGATAAAATGGAGCAGGAAAAGTGATTATGAATATTTTAAGTATGTAAAAAAGAAAAGTAAAAAATGAGTATTTTTAATACAGGAATAAATCCATTTAAGAAAACTAAGGTTGTGCCAGTATTTCTGACTATCACGGATGATTATGCGAAATACGCGGCGGCGGCGATTTCATCTTTGATGAAGCATGCTAATCCAAAACGATATTACCGAATTATTATTATGTATGATAAATTGTGTCTTCCAAATCGTTGGCGGCTTCGCAATATGGTGACAAAAAATTGTGCAATTGAATTTCATAAGATGAAATACAATTTGTATATGCAAATCATCGTGAGGTATTGCGCAACTAAGACTGGTTCGGGTGATTTCTTTTCGTCGGCGGTGTATTACTATAGATCCTTTATTGCGAGATTATTCTTGCAATATGAAAAAGCTATTTATATTGACAGTGATACAATCTTGATGGATGATATTGGAAAATTGTTTGATATCGATCTTGGCGATAAAGTGATTGCGGCTAGGGTTGACCCTAAGGTTAATATGGTGCCAGAGTTTGTACGCTATGTCGAAAAGGCTCTCGGCGTTCCAGCTTCTGAATATGTGAATTCTGGAGTTTTATTGATGGATTTAAAGAAGCTTAGAAAATTGCATTATATTACCAAGATGACAGATTTAATCAAGAAATATGATGCTAATTTGGTAGCTCCGGATCAAGATTATCTTAATGTAATTTTGCGTGGTAAAATTATGCATCTTGATAAATGTTGGAATCTGCAGCCAGAAGGCGAAGACCCGGAGGGTGCGAAGTTGTTGCATTTTAATTTATCAAAAAAACCTTGGTATCATGAGGACGTAAATTGTGGAGAATTATTCTGGAAAGCTATTAAGGGCACTGGGTTTTATGGTGACCTGATGCGAGAAAAAGAAAAATATACTGCAGACGACGAGGCAATGGCAGCATATAAAATTAAAACTTTAATCGAGAAAGCCGACGAACTTTCTAAGGTTAAAAAACCAATATTGGAAACATCAGAAGATTAAGGTTGGAAGTTAATATCAGGGACGCTGAAAAATTGAGGGTTTAAAAAAAAGTCCAAATTAGTTTGGGCTTTTTTGCTATCATAATTGGAGGCGCCTACCGGAATTGAACCGGTGTACGCGGTTTTGCAGACCGCTGCGTAACCACTCCGCCAAAGCGCCACTTTTTGATTATAACATGGATTTTAGATTTGTAATAGAATTATCCCAGTAACAACTAGAATGGTGGCAATAAAATGTACTATAACGGTTTTACGATCTAACTTTTCGCGACCAAATTTTGGCCAAACCAGTGTGAGTAGAATACCCATAAAGAAAATAACGATTGGTGTAATGGAATCGGTGGCAGCGGAAGCAAGCGCGACGGCGGGGGCAGTGATAAGCGCTCCTCGGTAGGCAAAATCTTTAGTGGCGCCAATAAGAGCGTTCGTAAACATTGGTCGAAGAACTTTCTTGTCAGCTTTAAGGACAGTTCGGAAGCGTTTGCGCCATTTGGGGCGACAGTAAACTATAGCAAGATTGGTGACCCCTTTGGCGAGAAAGAGTAAGGCGATTTCGTCAACAAAGTTTAGGGTGTTATTTGCGGTAACGGAATTAGCTTTGACGAAAATTAAATTACCAATTACGGCAACAAGGACATAAATAAAGGCAAAGAATATAGCCTTTAATTTAACTTTGCGGCTACGTTTTCTGGTGGTAAGTATAATGAGTGTTGGGGCGGACAAAATAATTAAAAATGCGATTAGCTGTACTGGCGAGAAAATATCGCCTAAGAATAGCCAGCCAAAAATTAAATATAGAATTGGTGCAAGTTGCATAAAAATACCAAGATTGGTAGAATCTTCAATCTCTAGTGCTTTGTAATAGGGGATTCCGGCAATACTAACTAAAACCCCAGAAAGTAAAATCAAACTAATAGCGAGATGGCTGATTTGAAAAAGATTGAAGTTGGTGGCCAGAAGAATAGAGATAGCTATGGCAATATAGGCGTAGCCATAGAAAAATTTTTGAGAGACAGCACCATTTTTTTTGAAGTAAACATCAGAAACGTAATTATCAATAAAAATACGAGAAGAGTCAAATAAAACAGTAATTGCAACTAAAATTAACCAGTTCATACTTATGCTATTTTAACACAAAATAACACGTAACATAAGCTTAATCAGCGTTGAGACTTTCTATGATTTCTAGATACTAAGTTCTAACAAGCCTTTACTGGCATTTATTATGTCGATAAAAAAATGGTGCGAATGAAGAAACTCTAACTCTCGCTACGAAGTCCGAGAGTTAGCTAATGAAATAAGGTTTACTGGATTCTTAAAAAAAATGGTGCGAATGAAGAGACTCTAACTCTCGACCTCTTCCTTGGCAAGGAAGCGCTCTAAACAACTGAGCTACATTCGCACGTAACTCTATTATATCATAGATTTTGATTTTGTGGTAAAAACCGTGTTATAATGGTTATATAAAATTGAAAGGAGAAAAAATGCCAATTTGGGGAATAATACTTTTAGTAATTATCGTGATTGTCGTGATATTTATCGGAGCAATCGTTGGGGCTTACAATAGTTTGGTAAAATTAGATGAGCGTGTAAATGAGGCGTGGTCTGATATTACAGTGCAGCTTAAGCGTCGTGCAGATTTGATTCCAAATATTGCTGAGACGGTTAAGGGATATGCAAAACAAGAAAAGGGTATCATTAAAGATGTAGCTGATGCGCGTGCAAAGATGATGGGGGCAAGAAGTGTAGCGAGCACTGCGGAAGCGGATCGTTCGATGCTTGGAGCACTTTCACGTATCATGGCTATTTCTGAATCATATCCAGAACTTAAATCCAACGAAAACTTCAAACAGCTTGCTTCTGAACTTGCTGATACTGAAGATAAGGTTCAAGCGGCACGTAGATTTTATAATGCTGGCGCAAAAGAACTTAATACTAAGATTAAAACTTTCCCAACTAATTTTATTAACAACCTAGTCGGTCATTTTAAGAAACGTGATTATTACGAAGTTGCTGAGACCGAAAAGGCAGTGATTGAAAAAGCACCAGAAGTTAAGTTTTAAAATAATAAGGTTATGTTTGGAAAACTCAATGTTAAGTTTTCCAAACATAACAATGAGGCTTGAATGTATAAGCAAATAGCAGAGAATAAGCGCAAAACGGTTTTTATTATTATAGGGTTCATAGTGATGATCGCCGCAATTGCGTGCGCATTTGCTTATTTTTATAAAGACCCTTTGATTGCGGTTTGGACTTTAGTGATAGCTACTTTTTATGCGGTATTTCAATATTATTATGCTAGCGCAGTGGCGGTAGCAATGACGGGCGCGCACGAAATTACCAAAAAAGACAACCCACGCTTTTATAACATCGTAGAGAATCTATCAATTACGACTGGTTTGCCGATGCCTAAGGTTTATATTATTAACGATAAAGCCCCGAATGCTTTTGCCTCTGGGCGTGACCCAAAACATGCTTTAGTGGCCGCCACAACTGGTCTAATTGACATCATGGACGATAAAGAGTTGACTGCAGTAATGGCACACGAGATGTCGCATGTTAAAAACTATGACATTAGGGTATCTATGATTGTGTTTGGATTAGTGTGTCTAATTGGTTTGGTGTCGGATTTGGCATTTCGGATGATGTTCTATGGGAATCGTCGTCGTAATAATGAAGGTAGTCCAGTGGGGTATGTACTGATATTACTTGTGGCAATTTTGTCGCCAATCGTGGCAGCAATAGCACAGATGGCGGTAAGTCGTCAGAGGGAATATCTAGCGGATGCCTCAGCCGTAAATATTACAAGATATCCAGAAGGGATGATCGCTGCGTTAAAAAAATTACAAGCTCATTCTCAGCCGATGCGAAGCCAAAATATCGCAACGGAAGCTATGTACATTAATAGTCCGTTAAGAAAAGGATTTTTTAATAATTTGCTCTCATCACATCCACCAATTGAAAAGAGAATAGAAAGACTTGAGCATGGGAAAAAGACATTTTAATTTTAAAGAGTTTTTACATCGAAATTCTTCAAAACGGATTAGTCCGCATAAGTCTTTTAAACGTTCTTATCGTGAGGATTATCAACGTGAGACAAATGTTCCTGGAATTATGCATCATATATTTGCGGCGTTTAAGATTATTTTCAAAAATTGGAAATTGTTTTTGCCGCTTCTTGTTGTTGCGGTGATTTTGAATGCGTTGTTTGTTGGCATAATGAGTGAGTCGAATTACGTTCAGTTTCAAGACATTTTAGACCAAACGAGCGTGCAGGTGGCTGGTGGTGATATTGGGAACGTAGCAAAGGCTGGATTATTGCTTATATCAACGGTCACTACTGGTGGATTATCGGGTGATTCTAGCGAAGCGGCGATGATGTTTGGCGTGATGATATTTTTGATTATTTGGTTAACGACGATATTTTTGCTTAGGCATCGTTTGGCAAAACATAAAGTAAAATTGAGAGATGGACTTTATAATGCGATGACGCCACTAATCTCGACATTTTTGGTATTTGTGGTAGCAGTAATCCAGTGTATCCCGATTTTTATCTTAATAATAGTTTATTCAGCAGCTGTGCAGACGGAATTTCTTGCTACTCCATTTTATGCGCTGGTGTTTTTTATTTTTGCAGCTTTGATGATTTTGTTATCGGGATATCTCTTGTCGTCGTCGATTATGGCGTTTGTGGCGGTGTCGGCACCAGGACTTTATCCAATGAAAGCTTTACGTACGGCATCGGAATTAATGATGGGGCGGAGAGTAAAATTTATAATTCGAGTTTTGGCACTAATTTTGGCACTTGTGATTGTGTGGGTGGTCGTGATGTTGCCGCTTATTATGTTTGATTTATGGATGAAAACATTTGAATGGACAACAGGAATACCATTTATTCCGATATGTCTTACCATTATGACGTGTTTTACTTTTATTTATATTGCAACGTATTTGTATTTATACTATCGATGGATGCTGGAGGCTTAAGTCTTAGGTCTTAGTTTTCGTCTATTAGAGCTTGTTCTTTTTGTGATACAATAATGGTATGACAAAAAATGAGGCCTCAAAAAGAATTGAGAAGTTAAGAGAATTAATCAATGACTATCGATATCATTATCATGTGCTTGACGAGTCGATTATGAGTGAGGCGGCAGCAGATTCCTTAAAACACGAGCTTTCGCTTCTTGAAGAAGAATATCCGGAGCTCATTACACCTGACTCACCTACACAGAGAGTAGCTGGAAAACCTTTAGATAAATTTACAAAAATAAAACATGAAAAAAGAATGATTAGTTTGGCAGATGTGTTTTCGAGGCAGGAAATTGAAGACTGGATTTTGAGGAATGAGAAGCTGATTCCTGGCGGAGAGATTAGCGAGTTTTTTACGGATATTAAGATGGATGGGCTAGCCTGTTCCTTGAAATATCGTGACGGAATTTTTTATCAAGCAGTAACTCGCGGAGATGGGCTGGTGGGGGAAGATGTAACACTCAACGTAAAAACTATTCAAAATATTCCACTTAATTTAAGGAAACCTTTAGAGGGGTCGTTACCTCACGAGGTTGAAGTGAGGGGTGAAATCGTGATATTTAAGAAAGATTTTGAAGAGTTAAATCGTTTGCAGAGAGTAAAAGGTGAAGCGGAGTTTGCTAACCCGAGAAATCTTGCCGCTGGTTCGATTCGACAATTAGACCCAAAGGTTGCGGCGAGCCGCCCACTTAAATTCATTGCCTATGATTTGGTAACGCCAGATTCATCGACTTGGCATGAGGCTTATGAAAAATTGCGAGCATTTGGATTTCAGACTTCAAATGAAGATAAGGTGTTTAACGAAAAAAAGAAGTTAGAACTTTTTACTTATATTGACAATCTAGATGATTATCGAAAGACTTTGCCATTTAATACGGATGGAATGGTAATTAAAATAAATAATCGTGCGGTTTATGATAGTCTTGGAATCGTTGGGAAAACTCCGCGTGGCGCGGTGGCGTTTAAATTCCCAGCGGAAGAATCAACAACAAAAGTACGAGACATTGTAATTTCGATTGGTCGTACTGGAGCGGCGACACCAGTGGCGATTTTGGATCCAGTGCAGGTGGCTGGAACAACTGTGCGGCATGCATCGCTTCATAATGCAGATGAAATTGCGCGGCTTGATGTAAGAATCGGTGATACTGTTATTATCTATAAGGCTGGCGATATTATCCCGCAGATAAAAGAAGTTTTAGTGACGCTTAGGCCGGATAATACAGTGGTTTTTGATTATGAAGAGGCTTTAGAACGACAATACCCAGATTTGGAATTTGAGCGACCAGTCGGTGAGGTAGTTTATAGGGTGAAAGGGGAATCTTCGGATTTTATTTTGAAGCGAGCGATTGAATATTATGCCTCGAAGCCAGCGCTCAATATTGAGGGGTTGGGTGAGAAAAACGTTGAGGCTCTAATAAAAGCGGGATTAGTGAAGTCTATTGTTGACTTATACCGTTTGAAAGAAAAAGAAGTTTCGCAACTTGAAAGATTTGGCGAACTTTCGGCACATAATTTAATAACAGCAATTAGTGCATCAAAAAAACCGTCGTTAGCAAAATTTATTACCGCTTTAGGAATTCGTCATGTGGGGGCGCAGACTGCTACTGGTTTGGCGCGAAATTTTAAGACTTTAGACAACTTAATAAATGCGACGGAAGATGACTTGCTAAGAATTCCAGATATTGGTAAGGTTGTGGCGGAGTCGATTTTGGCATGGTTTGCTGATGAAGATAATATAGAATCCTTAAATAAACTTAGGGAACTTAACGTGTGGCCAGTTGATGAAGAGACGAAAAAATTGCCGCTTGAAGGGAAATCGTACATTATAACTGGCACACTTGAGAGTATGGGGCGTGAAGACGCGGAAGATCGGTTACGTGAGCTTGGCGCGACGGTAACATCATCGGTGACTAAAAACACTACAGCTCTCATTGTGGGCGATAAACCAGGTAAGTCAAAAGTAGAAAAGGCTGAAAAACTGAGTATTTCAAAAATAGACGAAATGGAATTTTTGAAGTTGATTTCTTGAGATTAATTTGTTATAATATATCGTAAGGTCTCGTAGTATAACGGTTAGTACATCGGGTTTTCATCCCGACAACGCGGGTTCGACTCCCGCCGAGATCACCACACGGCTCCATAGGAGCTTTTTTGCGGTCGTCGTTCTTCGAATCGACTCCCGCCGAGATCACCACACGGCTCCATGGGAGCTTTTTTGCGGTCGTCGTTCTTCGAATCGACTCCCGCCGAGATCACCAAGAGATTAAAATTCGCAAGAATATGTATATTCAACACGATATGAAGTTTTTGAGTATGGTTGTTCAGGATAGAATTTAATAAATGTAGTATTTTCGTCACAATATTTTTCTAAGAGTGGAGCAACGTCGGCGTTTTTTTGGTGATCATATAGGAGGAGTTGACGAAGAGTAGTGGTAGTGAGTCCAACGTTTTCGTATTTTTGCATAAAATTGGCGAAATCTTCTGATGAATATTTTTCAAAATTGAAGTTTTTGTAAAGATAGTTTTCATAGTAATCGGAAGATATTTCGGAGATTTTAGCTTTGACGATGTTTTCGGGTTTTGAAAATAAATTATAAATGACCGCGGTTATCACTGATAGCATACAAAGAATAATAACAATAATGATTATAAGTTGTGGTTTTGTGAAACGTTGTCTTTTGGTAGTCATGATACCATATTACCATAAGTTTTATATTGTGGTAAGATAATAGTATGAGTAAACTTTTTAAAAGAACAAAAATTTTGGCGACTATTGGTCCAGCCACCAATTCCGCCGAGAAAGTTGAGGCGGTGATTATGGCTGGAGCTAATGGATGTAGGTTGAATTGTTCGCACGGTTCAAACGAAGAGCGCGATCAGCAAATAAAATGGATTAGGGAAGCGGCGGCTAAAAAAGGGCGTTCGGTGGCTATTTTGCAGGATTTACAAGGCCCAAAAATTAGACTAGGTTTTTTGAAAGATAATCATCTTGACCTAAAAAAAGACGATGAGCTAATTTTGGAAGCAAAAGATTTTGAGCATGATGGTGGAATGACCGTGCCAGTACAATATAATTTGGCTGAAAAAGTAAAGATAGGTGAACCTCTGTCTATGTTTGACGGCAAAATTAAGAGTAGGGTTATAGAAATTTTATCAGAAACTGCAATTAAAGTTAAAATTTTGAATGACGGTTTTATTATGTCGCGCAAGGGACTCAATTTGCCGGAGACGGATTTTGGTGGTGATATTTTGACGCCAAAAGATTTGGCTGACGTTGAGTATGGTGCAAACTGTGACTATGATTATGTTTCTTTGTCTTTTGTACAATCTGCGACGGATATTTTAAAATTAAAACAAATTTTGTTATCATACGGTTCAACGGCAAAAGTGATTGCGAAGATCGAAACTAAAAAAGCAATTGAAAGTGAAGAAAACTTAGAATCGATTGTGAAGGCCGCTGATGGAATTATGGTTGCTCGTGGTGATATGGCTGTAGAGGCTGGAGCAGAGGTCGTTCCTATTATTCAGCGTAAGCTAATTGCTATGTGCAGAGAACATTCGAAACTTTGTATTGTTGCGACGCAAATGCTTAGTTCGATGGTAGAAAATCCTGAACCAACACGGGCGGAAGTTTCGGATGTGGCTACTGCTGTGGTGCAAGGTGCGGATGTGGTGATGCTTTCTGATGAAACAGCAAATGGTAAGTATCCAGTGGAAGCAGTAAAAGAAATGAAGAAAGTTATTTTGTATACTCAAAATCATTCTAAAATTGCATCAATTGCGAGTTTGCCGATTGGGGAAAAATCAGAAGTTTATGATGCTATTTCGGATGCGGCGGCGAGATTAGCTGAACGAATTGAAGCTGATGTAATAATTTGCCAGACTGCTTCTGGTGTAACCGCTACCACGATGGCGGCGCAAAGGCCAAATTTGCCAATAATTTCAGTGACCCCAAATCAAAGAGTGGCAAACCAATTGGCATTAATCTATGCCAGTTCGGCGTTTTGCCGGCCCTACGATAAAGATTTTGGTCTGGAACTAGCAAAAGAGTTGAAATCAACAGGGTATCTACAGACAAAAGAGGGCAAAAAAGACCTTTTGGCAGTGATTGTGTCAGGAGATCGGGATAAAATTGGTACCGATACTATAAAAATTAGAAATATATAATGTTATTTTAAAGGTTTTAATCCTGGAAGGTTTTCATTCAAAAGGAATTCGAGCGCAGCTCCACCGCCAGTGGAAACGAGAGAATAATTTAGGTTAGGATGCTCTTCTATGAGGTTTTCAATAAAACCGGTAGTGTCACCACCGCAAACAATGGTGGTGGCATTTTCTTTTTCGCCCATAAGTTCAGCAACAACGGTAGAAGCGGTGGCGTAAGCTGGGTCTTCGGCGTAACCTAAAAGCCCGTTCCAAATAATAGTTTTGGCATCAGTAATAAAATTAGCAATTTTGGCGGTTGAGATTGGGCCAACATCAAGTTTGGCGCCTGAAGCATCTTCGTCAAAATCTTCAGCAACATAGATTTTTTTATGGTTCGGAGTATAGCCATCGGCGGCTATTTTGCCGCCAACTATGATTTGGTCGGCGATTTTGGTAAATTTATCAATGAGTGGTTGTTTGTCTTCGATTTTAGCCCCGCCAATAATCAAGAGAACTGGTTTTTCGGGATTTTCGAGGATTTTTTGAAGATTTTTAATTTCTTTTTCGATAAGAAATCCAGCACAAGTGGGGAGTTCGTGGGTAATAGCATCAGTAGAAGCGTGGGCTCGATGAACGACAGCGAAACCATCTTGGACAAAAATTTCGGCATTGGTACTGGAGACGATTTTTTTGGCAAAGTCGGGTGAATTTTGCTCTTCGCCAGGATTAAAGCGAAGATTTTCGAGAAGGATTATTTTTTCGGTAGGGGCAGTTGTTATTTTTTGGTCAGATTGAGGTAGATTATAAAAACCAATTTTTTGATCAGGGAGCAACTTATGCAGAATATCAGCTACTGGTGATAAGGAGAATTCTGGCATGACTTTACCTTCTGGGCGACCAAGGTGGGAAATTAAGATGATTTTTTTTGCACCATTTTTTAGGAGATAGTCAATCGTTGGGATACTAGCGCGGATACGCAAGTCGTTTTCGACTTTACCGTTTTTTATGGGGACATTATAATCAACACGTACTAGAATATTTTTATTTTTTACATCAATATCTTTTATCGTTTTCATAATACACATTATAACATATTTACAAATATTCATGCCGTGATATAATATCGGTATGAAAAAAGTGAGGAACTATCAACAGGTAATTGGGGAAACTGTTGAACATATGCGACTTGAAAAGGGGTGGACACAGGGGGATTTAGCAAAAGCTGTAGGATCTAGTCAATCGGCAATCCATCGTATTGAAAAAGGCGGTCAAAATATTTCACTTGAAATGGTGAAAAAACTTTCAGAAGCTCTAGGTAACCAAATTCTCTCTATAAATGATTCAGCTTCTCAAAGTTTTATGATTCATGGCGGAAAGGAACTGTCTGGAGAAATCACCATAAATACTTCAAAAAACGCAGCGGTTGGATTGTTATGCGCGGCACTTCTTAATGCGGGTAAGACTGTTTTGCATAGGGTTGCTCGAATTGAAGAAGTCTTTCGAATAATTGAGGTTTTGGAGTCTATTGGAGTAAAGTGTCGTTGGACTAATCGTCGTAGGGATTTAGAAATTATATCACCCCGTGAATTAAAATTGGATGAGATGGATGTTGACGCCGCGAGACGTACACGATCAATTATTATGTTTCTTGGGCCGCTACTTCACCAATATCAACATTTTAAAATTCCTTATGCGGGAGGATGTTCGCTTGGAACACGAACAGTGGAACCACATCTTAAGGCTTTGGAAAGTTTTGGTCTTAAGGTTGATGCGACTAAATGTAAAGGTTTTTATGATGTAAGAGTAGATCAAAAGATTCTAAATAGTAAAGAAGACCGATATATCGTGCTAGCAGAGCGTGGCGATACGGTAACTGAAAACGTATTGATGGCGGCGGCGCTTAGCACTGGTAAAACCACTATTGTGGGGGCATCGCCAAATTATATGGTTCAGGATATGTGTTTCTTTTTGGAAAAATTAGGTATAAAAATTTCGGGTATTGGCACGACGAAATTAACGGTTTATGGTAGGCCGTGTTTTAATTTTGATGTTGATTACTATGTATCGGAAGATCCGATTGAGGCGATGAGTTTTATCGCGGCGGCTCTGGTTACTAATTCTGAGATTACAATAAAAAGAGCCCCAATTGAATTTTTGGAAATCGAACTAGAAGTCTTAAAAAACATGCGGGCCGAAATTGAAAAATCGAAGGAATATTTATCAGCCAACGAAAAGACGAGATTGGTCGATTTAACGATAAGGAAGTCTGAGTTGGTGGCCCCAGTAGACAAAATTCATCCGATGCCATTTCCTGGATTAAACATCGATAATTTACCGTTTTTTTCGGTGATTGCGGCGGTTGCAAAAGGTCGGACTTTGATTCATGATTGGGTATTTGAAAATCGAGCAGTATATATTACGGAGCTTTCTAACTTAAATGTTAAAGTTGAACTCCTTGATGCACATAGGGTATATATTGAGGGACCGACTAATTGGCGTCCAGCAGAATTGGTGGCTCCGCAAGCGCTTAGGCCAGCAGTAGTAATTTTGATTGCAATGCTTGCGGCACCAGGTAAATCAATTTTGAGAAATGTTTATCCGATTAACCGAGGATATCAAGATTTTGCTTTAAGATTGCAACATCTTGGTGCAGATATTGCTCCGCTTATTGGAATATAATATTTATTTTGGATAAAAAAAGAATTTGTTATAATGAAATAATGAATTCGATTTTTGAGGGTTTGAATGATGCGCAAAAAGAAGCGGTGGATATTCTTGAAGGTCCGCTTTTGATTTTGGCTGGTGCGGGTTCTGGTAAAACTAAAACTTTAACGCATCGGATTGCTAATCTTATCACGCATGGAGTACAGCCGCAGCGGATTTTGGCTGTAACATTTACTAATAAAGCGGCTAGGGAAATGCGCGAGAGGTTGTGGTCGCTGGTGCAGGTGTCTGAAAAAAATGGCGTGGAGCCACCGCGGTCTTTTATGCCTTATATGGGAACGTTTCATGGAATTGCGGTAAAAATTTTACGTATTGAAGCAGAAGCGATGGGGTTAGATCGAAATTTTGTGATTTATGATACGGATGACCAAGTTTCTTTGATTCGCCGTATTTTGAAAGATTTGAAATATACCACCGATAAACAATTAAAACCAAAATCAATTCAGTCGATTATATCAGCCGAAAAAAACAAAGGAAATGGGCCGGAAGAATACAAGGCTAGTGCTTTTTATCCGAACCAACAAAAGATTGCAAAAATTTTTGAACGTTATGAAATTGAAAAAAATAAAGCAGGAGCTTTGGATTTTGACGATTTGCTTTTGAAAGAGTTGGAACTTTTTCAGAAGTATCCAGAAATTAGGAAGAAATGGCAAGAGAAATTCCAGCATATTTTGATTGATGAGTATCAGGATACGAATACAGTTCAATATCAAATCGTAAAACTTTTGGTTAATGCAAAGAAAAATATTTGTGTGGTGGGTGATGACTGGCAGTCAATCTATTCGTGGCGAGGGGCAGATTTTACGAATATTTTGCATTTTGAGCGGGATTTCCCTGGTGCGAAAGTAATAAAGTTGGAACAAAATTATCGTTCGACGGGAAATATTTTGGAGGCCTCGCAAAAGATTATCCGTGAAAATAAAACGCGAACAGATAAGAAGTTATTTACGGATGCTGGTAAAGGTGAGCCGGTAGATATTGAATCGTTGCCGGATGAAAATGCTGAAGCGAATTTTGTGGCATTAAAAATTCTGAATATGCAAAAAGAATATCCGGATTTTGCGGATTTTGCGGTGCTATATCGTACAAATGCACAATCGTATGCTTTTGAAAAAGCATTTATGAGTATGAAGATACCATATAAAATTGTGGGCGGGGTGAGATTTTATGACCGTAAAGAAATTAAGGACGTTTTGGCGATTTTGAGGTTAATTCTGAATCAGCGGGATAAGGTAAGTTTAGGAAGGGTGTTGCAAAATATTTTATCAGGGATAGGAGAGGCATCTTTAAATAAAATTATTGATGCTTTGGATAGCTTAAAAGATGAAAAGCCACTTTTAAATTCAGACTTGCCCGATGTTTTGAAATCTACTAGAGCTAAGAATAGTTTTTTGAGACTGGTGAATTTTATTCGTGAGGCTAGTCAGATTCAAAATCCGGGTGAAATTGTTAAAAAAGCAATCGAGTATTTTGATTTTAAAACATTGACTGATGATGGAACTCCGGCATCAGATGACAGGATGCGCAACCTGGAGGTTTTAGAGACAAATGCCTTAGCTTATGCTGGGCTGGAAGATTTTTTGGCGGATGCGTCTTTGATGTCGTCGGCAGACGAGGCTTCGGATAAAAATTCGGTGACTCTAATGACGATGCATTCGGCTAAAGGATTGGAATTTCCGGTAGTATTTATGGTGGGAATGGAGGAAGGGCTGTTTCCGAGTTCGAGAACTTGCGAAGATGATGCTGGGCTGGAAGAGGAAAGAAGGTTGGCGTATGTAGGAATGACGCGAGCGATGCGGCGGTTATTTTTGACTTATGCGAATTCGCGGTATAGTTTTGGTAGTCGGAATTATAACACTCCATCAAGGTTTTTAATGGAATTAGGATATAATCCTTATGGTTCGGCTGGTTTCAAAGATAAAGATGGTGATGGTTTTACTGATTTTGATGATTTTTCGGAAGATGATTTTGATCCCTTTCCGGAAGATTTACCAGTTTTTGAATAGGTTCGTAACATACAACTTTCACAACCTATGCAACATTTCGGCGGGAGTTCTATAACTTATACTTAAGTGTATCCTATGGTAGTTGTAATAGTCAATATAGGAGAGTATTTTATCATCCATTTTCTTTAAAGACTCACTCTCTAGGTAGTAGTTTCCGGTGCATTCTTCTTGGATTGTACGATTGAATCTTTCTATATGAGCATTATCATTTGGTCTACCTAGCCTAGTATGACGAATACTTATCCCTCTTTTTTCTAGTCTATCCGAAAAATAATTACCAAATTCTAATCCGTTATCACTTTGGACCATTTTAAATCTAAAATTAAAGTATCGCTCTGCTTCTTCTATTGTATTTAGTGAATTGATTGGTTTTAATTCTTTATATACTCTAGCATACGCCATTCTAGTATATAAGTCTATTACGGTGTATATATATCGTTTTTGCTTACTAACTGGATTAAAAAGATGGATTGTATCTATTTCTATTAGATCGCCAGGAGCCAGTACTTGTGGACGAGGAATACCTTTGTAACGTTTATTACGATGAGTTTTGGGCTTTTCCATTCTGCCATAGCGTTTTAATATTCTACGCACGCTAGAAAGGCTAATTTTAATGCATAAAATCAAATTAATGTGATACCAAACTACTTCAGCACAACGCTTTAATTGATCTTTTACATCTAGAACTAGCTGTATAAGATCATCTGAAAGCACGTGAGGATGTTTTGGGGCTGCAGAGATTGAAGGTATATTCCATTTTAGGTCATACCATCTAAATACACTACCAGCTTTTACATTGGGCCGATTGGAATTATCAAAGGTTCTGTAGTTATTCTGAATTTGCCATTTCTTACACCATCGCCAGATAGTGGTTCTATTCACACCAAAACGATCTGCTACTATTCCTACTGGTTTTTTCTCTATAACCAGCATTTTCATAGCTAACCCTCTTGATTTTTCTATGTTTTTACCTGTACAATATGACATAGGTAGGTCCTTTCTTATTTAAGTGATGTTAATTTAAGTATAGAGCCTACCTTTTTTGACGACAAGAGCCATCTTTTATGTTGCATAGGTTGTGAGATAATACGTCGTAATTGACTTTTAAAGTATTTTGTGATATAATTAGAGATGATATTGTTTTTTTGTTTATAAAAATATAGTAACTTAATTTAAAAAAGGGGGATGAAAGAATGAAGGTGCTCCGTTTTGTGTATGGCGCAACGCTATTGGGGCTGTTTTTGGCTTTTGTCTATCTTTTGATGGGCATTGGAGATATAAACGAGCCAGAGATGGATATTGATCCTGTGCCGGGCCCAGATATTGAGGAAACAGTAGAGACGGAAGCGTTGGAGGCAGAGAGGCGTTTGGTAGTCAAAAAGAAAAATATTGCTAGATATCTTGTGCCTACGAACGTAGAAGTCGATTTGCCACAAGAAGAACTTGTAACGATGGGGACAGGGTATAATGCCCCAGAAATGCTCGAACTTATAAAAGAGCATTTAGGCGAGTATTATACCGATGAAGACATCCGGCTAGCGTGCTGCATGCTTCAGACTGAGGATTGGGTGGCACATTCCCAAACTATCTGGAGTGCGCATATCTGGGTGCTTGTCGACAGACTTAACCAGCCCGGGTTTGAGCAGAATGATAGCCTTACAGGGCTGCTCACAGCGAGAAGTCAATTTTGGGTTAATGAGTACGATGAAATTGACCCGGAAATTGACTGGATCGTGAGGGATGTTCTCGCCCGAAAGATTCTGGAGGATTTAGGGTATCCTGAAGAAGATGTCGGGAGAACCCTGCCGCCAGAATATCGCTTTTTCAACAAAACAACGAGCAGCGACATATACAATGCGTTTTATGCTCGCTGTAATTCGGACGGCTGGGGGGAACCGTACGACCCGTTCGACGCTCCCTTCAATCCGTACGAAAATTAAAGAAAGGCCGGCCCTAATTGGGTCGGCTTTTTCAAGCTATTTTCTGGTCAGGGTAGCGGGACTTGAACCCGCGACCTCAGCGTCCCGAACGCTGCGCGCTACCAACTGCGCTATACCCTGATTTTGGTCGGGGCTAGGAGATTTGAACTCCTGACCTCACGCACCCCATGCGTGCGCGCTACCGAGCTGCGCCAAGCCCCGAGATGCTTTTATTATATCATAAGGCAAAAAAAATGGTCTGGGTGACAGGACTTGAACCTGCGACCTCGACTTCCCAAAAGTCGCGCGCTACCAACTGTGCTACACCCAGGCTATACTTATTGTATCACATTTTTTAACAATATGGTAGAATAAAAAGATAAAGGAGATAATAAGTGGCGGATAATTTACCTAAAAAACCAGCAATGCACCCAAACATGAATAATAAATCGAATATAGCAAGAAGTATTTTGTTTACTTTTATTTTGCTTTGTTTTGGGGCATTTTTGATATCAAATATGAATTATGATAATCAGAAAAAGGAAGAGGTTCCTATTTCGGAGGTAATTCAAAGAGCAAATAACCCAGGGGGGAATATTTCCAAAATTGTTGTGACTGGGAATAATTTGGAGATAACACTAAAAGGCGAAGATCAACCTACAGAGATTTCAAGAAAGGACCCATCAGGGACTTTATATGATCAAGGGCTGATAAATTATTGCGATGGGATGGAAGGTGATAAATTGGCAAAATGCCAAGAAACCTACCCAACCATTGAATATAAAGAAGATTTTAATGTTTGGGGCGTTGTCTTCGACATTGCGTTGACGGTGCTTCCAATTATTGCACTAGTGATATTCTTCTCATGGATGTTAAGGCAGGCTAATGCGGCAAATAGCCAGTCGATGTCTTTTGGCAAATCTAGAGCAAGACTTTATGGCCCAGATAAAAAGAAAGTAACCTTTAAGGATGTGGCTGGCAACGAATCGGCTAAACAAGATTTGACGGAGATAGTGGATTTTTTGAAAAATCCTAAAAAATACGAAAAATTAGGAGCTAAAATTCCGCGTGGCGTATTACTTGCTGGCGATCCTGGTACGGGTAAAACTTTGATGGCACGAGCGGTGGCTGGTGAAGCGGACGTGCCGTTTTTCTCCATTTCGGGTTCAGAATTTGCAGAAATGTTTGTGGGTGTGGGCGCAAGTCGGGTGCGTGATTTATTTTCGAGAGCCAAGAAAAATGCACCATCAATTATCTTTATTGATGAGATTGATGCGGTGGCACATAAACGAGATGCTAAAGGTGGGGCTGGAAGAGAAGACGAGCAGACTTTGAACCAAATTTTGGTTGAAATGGATGGTTTTGATAATGATTCGGGTGTAATCGTGATGGCTGCAACTAACCGAGTAGACATGTTGGATAAGGCTTTACTTCGTCCGGGGCGTTTTGACCGCCACGTGAATGTAACTTTGCCAGAAAGAAAAGACCGCTTAGAAATTTTGAAGGTACACTTTAAAGGTAAGCCGGTAGAAGGAGATGTAGATCTCGAAGCTTTGGCAAAGAAGACTGCTGGTTCTTCGGGGGCTGATCTTGCGAATATTGCAAACGAAGCGGCGATTGGAGCGGCAAGAGAGGGACATAAAGCAATTTCGAATAAAGATGTTACAGAGGCATTTGAGCGTGTAGCGATTGGTCCAGAAAGAAAATCGAAGGTTATGAATGAAAAGGAACGTAAGATTACAGCTTATCACGAGGCTGGGCATGCGATTGTTGGTCATGTGCTTCCAGATTCTGATCCCGTGCACAAAGTAACGATTATCCCGCGTGGAAATACTGGTGGGGTAACTTGGTTCTTACCGCCAGAGGATCGGAGTTACAAAAACATTTATGAACTTAAAGACATTTTGGCACGTGCGATGGGCGGTCGAATGGCCGAGAAAATGATTTTTGGCAAAGATGCGATAACGACGGGAGCTTCGTCGGATCTTAAAAATGTAGCGCAGTTAGCAAAGTCGATGATTTTAGAAGAAGGAATGGGTGAAGGGACGCGAAATTTGGTTTTTCCGAGCGAAGCGACGGGACATTATACAATTACAACCGAAAAACCATATTCGGAAAAAACCGCAGAATTGATTGATGCGGAGATTAAAAAGTTGTCAGATGAAGCTGCGAGACGCGCCGAAGAAGTTTTGAAAGCTAACAAAACAGTACTTGATAAATTAGCAGAGGAATTGTTGGCACACGAGACTTTGGAAGAAGCAGAACTTGAGCCGATTTTGAAGCCAGCAAAATTACCCACAGTTGCAAAATTACATTAATATAAAAAAGGAACTTGCCATGGAGAGATTTTTAGATTATTTTGTACCAGAAAAATATGTTTTGAATTTGGTGGTCGACAAGAATGCTAAAACGATTGGTGGCAAGGTGGTGGTTAGTGGTGAAACTTTGAATGAGGTGGTGAAATTTCATGCAGTGGACCTTAAAATTACAGACGTTTTAGTAAATAACGAAAAGATAGAGTTTAAATCCGATGGTGAGGAACTGAAAATTTTAGGGGTGCCTCTTGGTAAAACGGAAATTACTATATATTATAATGGTTGTCTCAATGAAAATATGGAAGGTGCTTATTTTTCTACATATGAATATAAGGGCAAGACGGAGACGATTGTTGCAACGCAGTTTGAGAGCCATTACGCAAGGGAAGCTTTTCCGTGTATTGATGAGCCGGCAGCGAAGGCAGTGTTTGAACTTTCGATTACGACATCAGATAAAGATGATTTAATTTTGATGAATGTGCCAGCGGGTGAGCCGACGCCGAGGATGTCAACATATCTTCTCGCGTTTGTAATCGGAAAGTTTCACGGAAAGACGGTAGTAAATGGACACGGGACGGAGATTACGACTTATGCTGCTTTGAACCAGGATTTGGATGCAGTGGATTTTGCGAATGAGATTGCGGCGAAGAGCTTAGAGTTTTATGATGATAATTTTGGTGTGGCGTATCCTTTGCCAAAGTTGACACAGGTGGCACTGCCGGATTTTGAAGCGGGCGCGATGGAAAACTGGGGGCTGGTGACGTATCGTGAGTCGATGTTACTAGTGTCTAAAAATGCTACGCTTGGCACGAAAAAATCGGTTGCACTAACAGTTGCACATGAGTTGTCGCATCAATGGTTCGGCGACCTTGTAACGATGAAATGGTGGGATGATTTATGGCTAAATGAATCTTTTGCTTCGGTGATGGAGTATTATGCGGTTGATTATATTCACCCAGAATATAAGATTTTTGAGGGATTTTTCACGGGCGACTGCTCGGCGGCGTTGCTTCGTGATGCTTATACTGGAGTACAGTCAGTACATCAAGAGGTTCACAATCCAGCAGAGATTGCAACTTTGTTTGATTCGGCGATTGTTTACGCAAAGGGTGCAAGGTTAATGTTGATGCTGATTCGTTTGATGGGGTGGGAAAATTTTTGTAAAGGTTTGAAAGATTATTTTAATAAATTTAAATATCAAAATACCGTTGGCGATGATTTGTGGAGTACTTTAAAACCATATGCGGAGTTTAATCCTAAAAAACTAATGCATGCTTTTATTGATAAACCAGGGTATCCAGTGATTACGAATTTGGGAGAGCATTTTGAAAAAAATAGCCAGAAGAGATTTTTGTTGGATGGTCCGATGAAAAAATCAGATTGGCCACTTCCAGAAATTACTGAAGATATGTCAGGACATTATATATTAAACTTATCGGATGAAGAATTTGAGGTGAGACTTCAGGATTTTGATAAACTTGGGCTAGAAGAAAAGTTGCGGCTTTTGATGGATCGGGACCTAATCACAAAATCAGGATTAAGGTGCGCGGACTCTTTGATCCCGCTAGCTCAGAAATTCAAGAATGAATCTGCTCCAGCGGTTTGGAGTAAAATTTCTTCACTTATCGCAAATTTGAAAGTTTATTTTGATGACGAATCGGCAGAAGAAAAACTTTTGAAAAAATACGTGTTAGATTTAGTGGATAAAAAGTTGACCGAAACAGGGTTAATTACTTCTCAAAAAGATGATGAAGATACAATAAGATTAAGGGCGAATTTGTTAGCATTAGATTATTTTGCGGAAGATAAAAAGCGACTGGTTGAGCTTGCTAAAATGTATCGCGAAAATTATGAAGAGATGGATAAAGAAATTCGCGACGATATTTTGAGTGCAAAAATTTATTTAGAACCAGAAATTTTGGATGATTATTTAGAAAAGTACAAAACAGTAGTGGACCCAGACGTGAAGTTTGACTATTTAATATCGGCGTGTTTAGTGCGAGACGAAAAACAAATCAAAAAAGTATTGGCACTACTTGGCAACATAAATATAGTAAAACCACAGGACCAATTGTATTTGTTTGTTTATCTATATCGTAATCCTAAGATTAGAAAAGCAGCTTTTGAGTGGCTAACTAAAAATTGGGAGTTTATAAAACGGACTGGTGGAGATAAGACACTTAGCGATTATCCGATGCTAATAGCAAGGATTGCTCGGACGAAAGAGGAGCTGGATGACTATCAAAAATTCTTTTTACCGATGCGAGAGGACCCAGCACTTGCACGGGCGGTGGAAATTGGTGACCAGGAGATTAAATCTAGAATAAAATTGATTGAGAAAAATAAAGATAAGGTCTTTACTAAAATAAGACAATATGGTATTATATAAGTGTGATTGTGGCTTTTTGTGGCCATAACGTAATTTATAGTACTATTTTAAAGGGGGATAAAAATGGAAAAGACCTTAGAAGAGATGGCTTATGAGGCAGTGAACGATGCTAGAGCGTTAGGCATTGCTACTCATTGGATACACAGGGCAATGATTTTCTTAGATTATTTAAGAAAATATAGAACTGGACCTATTGATTTTGACAATATTTATACGGCGTGGTGCTCCGAGATGTGCCAGCTCTGTTTGGATGCTGAAAGAGAGCCTAAAGTATTCGAGGGGCTGTTTCCTGTAGAGGAGGTTTGCTCCTATCGGGACGTGACAGGGCAGAAGCCGTTCGACATCGAGCATGGAGAAAAATTCTATACCCATTTGGCGGATGGCTTTTATGCCAGGTATGGCGGGCTCGTGAATACAAAGGGTTAAGAAGAATAGTGCAAAAAATCCGCTGGACATGAGTTCAGCGGATTTTACAATAAGCGTTATAATATATATATGAATATATTAGAATATGCAAAAGGCGTAGAAAAATTGGTTGACCCAATGATGGTTGGAAAAGCTCATTATATGCAATCTAAACTTGCGAGGCTACCAGTTTGTTTACAAAAGAAAATCGTGGTTTCATCGGCGAAAAAATCCGATAAGATGCCATTTGTGGTAGAACCATATTGCTCTTTTTTATTTTATGAAATACCTAAACCAGAAAAAGTTCAGAAGTTTATACCAGAAGGTTTTACATTGACAAAATCAGCGGTTTTTGAAGGTGACGAAGAAAAATATTATGGAGTCGTATCAATGTTTCGGATTCATACGAGTGTATTTTGGGGTGCGAGAGCAGAATATTATTTGATGGCAGAAAATATTAAGACTGGACTTATGTCATGGATAATGATGGATTATATTAGCGATACGATTTCGTACGATGAAAAACATGGTTTGAAATCGCCAGATGCGCATAGTGCTGTAATGACGACGACTTGTGAAGGGGATTTTGTGTGTGAAATGAAGAATATGGATGGTTCGAAGAAAGTAGAATGTTTGGCGAGTTTAATGAATGCTAAGATGAGACCGCTAAATCAGAGACTTTGGATCGAAGGGAACACTTCGATTGCCTATGGTCGACTTGCTGGTGAGCCAGACGGAGATTTATTTTCTTTAACATTTTTTCCAGAAGAGATGAAACAGGCTTTAGATATACCGCTAAAAGATGTGACGCACTTTCATGTAGCTTCGTCTCGGGTTGGAAAATTTGGCGCAGTGCTTGATAAGGCGGTAAGTTTTCCATTTGCACAGCATATGTTGTCGGATTCACCAGGAGTACATACGCATTATGGTAATGAAAAAGCTTTACGTGATGCGGTTTTGAAAGTTGATTTTAAGAAAATTAAAAGTTTTCATAAATAAAAAACATCCTGGCGGATGTCAAATGGATGGTGCCCGAGACAGGGGTTGAACCTGCACAGTATTGCTACTACTAGCACCTGAAGCTAGCGCGTCTGCCAATTCCGCCACTCGGGCATAGCTCTATTTTACCATAAAAATCCCCCGGCGACATATAGTCGCCGGGGATATAAAGTAGAGAAAAGGCCTAAAAACCTAGAAGGGGTAACGATAAGAGACGATCTTTAGACGGTTAGAAGGGGGGCTTTGGTTGGATCGGGCCAAAACCTAAAAACGAATAACGGAGACTATCTTTAGAAGGAGGGATTTGGTTGGGCCTTTTCTCTAACTTACTAGTGTAATGTGCGCAGTTAACTTTTGTTAGCTATATTTTACTATACTTTTAAAAAAAATGCAACTTTTTTAGAAAAGCTTGGTATAATAGAATTAATATTTGGTTGGAGGTAAAATGATAAAAACCAATTTTAATATAGAAGTAGATAAGGAAAGAACAACTCGGATTTTGACAGAGATAGAAAAAGACAAAATGAGTGGATGGCTAAATCTACCACGACAATATGATATGGGTGAATTTGCTAGAATTAAAGAATCGGCAAAAAAGATAAACGAAGATAGTGAATATTTGGTTTGTATTGGCATTGGGGGGTCTTATCTGGGGCATAAAGCGATAATTGAGGCTCTTAGACCAAAATCTGAGACTAAGATTATCTATGCAGGTAATTCTTTGAGCAGAAGAGAATTGGAAAGAGCGCTTGAAGAAGTGGGGGATCATGATTTTTCGATAAATGTAATTTCTAAATCAGGGACAACCTTAGAACCGGCGATAGCTTTTGAGGCTTTTAAGGAGAAATTGTTTGAAAAATATGGTGAAGAGGCGAAAAATCGGATTTATGCAACAACGGATGCAAAAACGGGAACTTTACATGATGAGGCCGTGGCGAATGGATATACTAGATTTGTGGTTCCAGATAATATTGGCGGGAGATATTCTGTATTGACTGCGGTGGGGTTACTTCCGATGGCGGTAGCTGGGGTTGATATAGATAAGTTGCTAGAAGGGGCGGCAGAGGCATCTGAATCAGCAATAAAACCAGCAACGGAATATGCTACGATGAGGCATAATTTAGGTATAAAAGGTTACGATACAGAAGTATTTGCCAGCTTTGAGCCAGCGACGATGTATTTTAATGAATGGCTAAAACAATTATTTGGTGAGTCGGAAGGCAAAAATAAACAAGGAATTTTTCCGGCGTCGGTAATTTATTCAACGGATTTGCATTCGATGGGTCAATTTATGCAGGATGGGCGACGGAATTTGTTTGAAACAATTATTGATTATCCAACCGATGAGTTGAATATGAAAGTGGTACAAGCAGTGAAGGTTGCGCATGCGCAAGGCGGAATACCAGTGCTTGATATTACGGTGTCTAGTTTTAATGAGAAAGGTTTTGGTGAGCTGATTTATTTCTTTGAGCTTGCTTGTGCGATTTCGGCGAAACTTTTTGGCGTAAATCCTTTTGATCAACCAGGGGTAGAGGCGTACAAGAACGAATTAAAAAGATTGATGGGGAAAAAATAATGAAAAAACGGGTGGTTTTGGCGCTAGGCGGAAATGCTTTGCAAAAAAATGGTGAGGCAACAGCAGAGGCGCAGAAAGCCGTGGCAGAAGAAGTCGGCGAATTGATAGCAGATTTGGCTGGGGGGTATGAAATAATTATTGCACACGGAAATGGGCCTCAAGTTGGAAATATTCTAATCCATGAGGAGTCGGCTAGCACTGAAAAAGCTCCAGCGATGCCACTCGAAACGGCGGTGGCGATGAGTCAAGGTCAGATTGGTTATTGGCTAACTCAGGCGATTAATAACGCATTTTTGAAAAGGGGCCGGAACGTAAAAGTTGTGACGGTGGTATCTCAAGTAGTAGTAGATAGAGCAGATGCGGCTTTTAAAAATCCAACTAAGCCGATCGGGCAGTTTTATACTGAGAAAGAAGCTAAAAAGCTGGCACTGGCTAAAGGCTGGACGGTAAAAGAAGATGCGGGACGCGGATGGCGAAGAATGGTGGCATCGCCGAGGCCGGTTGATATCGTGGAGAAGAAAGCAATTTTGGAACTCGTGGAAGATGGCGTGATCGTAATTGCGGCTGGGGGCGGAGGAATTCCGGTCTATAGAACGCGGGTGTTGAAGCGGCTTAAAGGAATTGATGCGGTAATTGATAAGGATTTTGCAGCGGAAAAATTGGCGGAGCTCGTTAAGGCTGATATATTTGTGTCGGTGACAGCGGTGCCGAATGTGTACTTAAACTTTGGAACTAACGAACAGGAAGCATTAAAAGAAGTGTCTGCTGATGAAATGACAAGACTTAAAAAATATGGGTATTTTAAAGCGGGTTCGATGCTACCAAAAGTTGAGGCGGCGGTAGCTTTTGCCAAAAAAGGTGGAATTGGGATTATTACTGACATTGAAAATGTGAAAGTAGCTTTAAAAGGTAAGGCTGGGACAATTATCAGATAAAGAAAAAGGCTTGTGCTTAAGGTTTTTTTAAGTTACAATAAAATTAAGTAAAAAGGGTGAAAAATGGATTTTTACGGAAGGGACTTTTTAAAAATCTTAGACTTTAGCGAAGATGAGCTTCGCTATATGCTGGCAACGGCGAAAAAATTTAAAGAATTAAAGCGCGCGGGGAAAAACCATAAGTTTTTCCCAAATAAAAACATTGCGATTGTTTTCGAAAAGACATCAACGCGGACGAGATGCTCGTTTGAGGTGGCGGGATATGACCTCGGTATGGGAGTGACTTATCTTGACCCGACGGGCTCACAGATGGGGCATAAAGAATCAATTGCAGACACAGCGAGAGTGCTCGCGAGATTTTATGATGGTATTGAATACCGAGGATTTGATCAAAAGATAGTAGAAGATTTAGCGAGATATGCTGATGTGCCGGTTTGGAATGGTTTGACGGATGAGTGTCATCCAACTCAAGTATTGGCAGATTTTATGACGATGGAAGAACACTTAGGGAATTTAAAAGGTCTTACTTTGGCGTTTGTGGGGGATGCAAGAAACAATGTGGCAAATTCTTTAATGGCGATGAGTGCCAAGATGGGCGTGAATTTTATTGCTTGTGGGCCAGTAGAGTTAAAGCCGGCAGATGATTTGGTAGAGAGATGTCGAGAGATTGCCGAGAAAAACGGCTGCACTATCACAGTAACGAGCGATATTTATGCGCTAGATAATACGGCGGACGCGATTTATGCTGACGTGTGGTTATCGATGGGGGAAGATAAAGAAAAATGGGGTGAGAGAATTAGTCAATTGAAGCCATATCAAGTAAATATGGAAATGATGAATCGAGCGAAGCCTGGAGCGGTATTTTTACACGCGCTGCCGTCCTTTCACGATCTTAATACTACAGTGGCGCAGGACGTTTACAAAAAATTTGGTATCGCCGAGATGGAGGTAACGAATGAAGTGTTTGAATCAAATCGTTCAATCGTGTTTGATGAAGCAGAAAACCGAATGCACACAATTAAGGCTGTGATGTTTTTAAGCCTTTGGGATCCTTCTTCGAGAAGGGAGCATTGATAAGAGTCAAAATTGATTATTAATAATATAAGGAGAAAAATATGATACGCAACTTTAGCGAAATCGCCCCATTAAAGAAGGTATTATTACACCGGCCAGGGGATGAATTTTTGAATTTAACTCCGAACTCTCTAAGTCGGTTGCTTTTTGATGAGATTCCGTATCTAAAGGTGGCACAACAAGAGCACGATGCTTTTGCTAATGCGCTTAGAGCGGAAGGAGTAGAGGTGGTTTATGTGACGGATTTGGTCGCAGAAGCTTTAGATGCTGGTGGCAGAACTGTGCGAAAGAAATTCATCGAGCAGTTTATTGACGAAGCTGGCGTGACGTCGGCAAAACTTGCGAGGCATTGTTTTGAGCTTTTAAACGGTTTTAAAGACAATCGTGATTTGGTAAAAAAATGTATTGCCGGTACAGATATTACTGAACTGAAAAAGCTTCGAAATGTTTCGGGATTCTATGCGACGCGGGATATTGGTAAAATGATACTAGATCCGATTCCAAATATTTGTTACCCGAGAGACCCAATTTCGACGATCGGTTATGGTGCAACTTTGCACAGGATGTGGGCGCCAACACGAAATCGAGAAACAATGTTCTTTGATTATGTATTTAAGTATCACCCGTTTTATAATGATACAAAATTATATTACGATCGCACGGAGCCATATTCGATTGAGGGTGGCGACATTATGGTCTTATCAAAAGAAGTGATTGCAATCGGGATTTCTCAAAGAACGGAACCAGATGCGATTGCGGATTTTGCGAGGAATTTGTTTAAAGACAAGAAAAATACTTTTAAATATGTACTGGCAGTTGATATTCCAGATGAGCGTTCTTTTATGCATCTCGATACGGTGATGACTCGGGTAGACGTGGATAAATTTGCAGTGCAAGATGCAATTATGGATATTTCGACGATTTATGAAATTACCAAAGGTGCAGGTGGTGAACTTGATATTGTTGAAATTCATCAAAATTTGCAAAAAGTATTGGAAAAATACTTACACCTAAATAAAGTGGAGCTAATTAAGTGCGGCAATGGCCGTCGAATTGACGCCGAACGTGAGCAATGGAGCGATGGTGTGAATTTGCTTTGCATTAAGCCAGGCGTGGTGACGGCGTACGATAGAAATTTCGTGACAAACGAAGCACTAAGAGAACATGGGGTTAGAGTGATAGAAATACCGAGTTCGGAGTTATCAAGAGGTCGCGGCGGAACGCACTGTATGACGATGGCATTAGTCAGAGAGGAGGAACAATAGGAAACTGAGCACTACTAAGGGGGATAATATCAATTTTAAAGAGGGAAAGAGATGTTTAGAAAGAAGAATCGAAGCAAGAGACGAACGCGCGCGATGCTTTCGGCGTATTCGATTATTATGATTCTGATTATTTTGCTTGGCATTTTGTCACATGCATTGCCAAAAGCAAAATATATGGCGGCTCCACTTGATGAGGAAGCTTCAAGCGTAGAAGTTGGTCCTGGCGAGTGGGAAAATGAAGTTCCATTGACGAACTCCGAAAAAGAAGTCGATGCTTTACCGAATGGTGAATCATTTACTCCGGCGGTCGGAGATGAAGTTACTGGTGAAAATTTGCCAACCGAAACTAGTACTCAAAATGTGGAAACTACTTTAGCGACAGAAAATACGGTTGAAGCAAGTGAAACTTTTGAATCATTGGGGGCCTGTGAGGAAGTTTATGGGGAAGAAGGCTGCGTAATTGTAGACGGTTCTGGTGTCGCTGGCGCAAAACTTTATCAAGTCTTGATGGCTCCAATTCTTGGTTTTGCTAACGCGATTGACGTTTGTATTTTTGTGATGGTGCTTGGTGGATTTTTGGCAGTTATGGCAAAAACTAAAGCACTTGAAACGGGGATTAAAATTTTAGTAAAAAAGTTGCGCGGTAAGGAATATTTACTAATACTCCTATTGATGTTAATCTTTTCTGTACTTGGTACGACTTACGGTTTTCTTGAAGAGAGCGTTGGGTTCTACGTACTAATTGCAGCAACGATGTTTGCAGCAGGAATGGATCCACTCGTTGGTGTGGCAACGATTTTGCTTGGTTCTGGTGCCGGTGTGCTTGGTTCGACGATTAACCCATTTGCGACTGGCGTTGCGGTGTCGGCGATGAAAGATGCTGGAATTGAGTTTAATCAAGGCACAATTATTCTGATTGCTGTAGTATTGTGGCTTACGACCTTGGCGATTGCGGCATTCTTTGTAGTTAGATATGCAAAGAAAGTACAGCGCGACAAAGGTTCGACTTTTCTTAGTCTTCGCGAGCAGGCGGTAGCAGAAAAGAAATATGCACATTTTTTGGAAGGTAAGGATGAAATCGAAAAACTAACAGGCAAACAAATTGTTTCGCTAGTTGTGTTTGGCCTCACTTTCTTAGTGATGATAATTGGGTTTATTCCATGGGGTGATTTTGGAATTACCTTCTTTGATTCTTGGACGGGTTGGCTCACTGGCGCACCTTTGGGATCTTGGTGGTTCTACGAGGCGGCTTTATGGTTCTTGATTGCTTCAATAATTTTGGCAATCATCAATCGTCAAGGCGAACATGGATTTGTCGATACCTTTATTGATGGGGCGGATGATATGATCGGGGTAGTATTGATTATTGCGGTGGCGCGTGGAGCATCGGTATTGATGGCTGAAACTTCGCTAGATAATTACATCATCTATAATGCATCGAATTTCTTGGCTACTTTGCCAGAAATGGCATTCGTGCCACTAAATTACATCTTGCATGTTGTTTTGTCGGTACTAGTACCATCGTCATCTGGTCTCGCAACCTTATCGACGCCAATTATTGCCCCAGTGGCGGCAAATCTTGGTTACAGCACTAACGTGGCAGCAATGACAATTGTGTCAGCCAATGGTTTAGTGAACTTGATTACGCCGACTTGTGGTGCAATCATGGCTGGTCTTGCACTCGCCAAGGTTGATTACTCAACTTGGTTCAAGTGGGGAATTAGAGTAGTGGCATGTATCGCGGCAATTAATATCGTAGTACTTTGTCTCTTTTCGCTCTAGTACATTAGCAAAAAATAGCCCCGTGGGGCTATTTTTTGTGGTATAATATGGTTATGGATAAATTATCGTTTGATGGGCCGATAGTTTTGGCTATCTTAGATGGAGTAGGTTTGGCACCAGATGGGCCTGGTAATGCGGTGAGCAAAGCACGAACGTCTTTTTTGGGGCGTGCGGCAAGGGAGTGTCCACATATTGCTTTGGAAGCTTCTGGTGAGGCAGTAGGGCTTTTGCCTGGTCAGATGGGTAATTCTGAAGTTGGACATAATACCATGGGGTCGGGACGAGCAATAAAGCAAGGTATTGCCAGAATTGAAGAAGCCTTTAACTCAGGGGAAATTTTTAACTCTGAGGCTTGGCGAAGTGTTATTACAAGAATTTTGCACGAATCTAGTAAGGTGGCTATGATTGACAATTCTAAAGATTTGTGGTATAATGAGAAGATAACACCTGCAACTTTACATTTTGCAGGTATTTTCTCGGATGGTGGTGTACATAGTCACATTTCCCATCTAGAACAGATGATTGAACAGGCATATACGGAAGGTATTCGGAGAATGCGAGTACATGCGATTTTTGATGGTCGGGATGTACCTCCACAATCTGAACCAAAGTTCATTAGAAGATTTGAAACTTTTGTAGCTAAATTCCCAGATGCAGATATTAAAATTGCTTCTGGCGGTGGTCGTATGACGACGGTGGCTGATAGATACGAGAATGATTGGTCGGTGGTGGCTAGAGGTTGGGACATGATGGTGAATGGAGAGGCAGATTATTATTTTAAGTCTGCAGAAGAGGGAGTGATGACTCTTAGGAGATTAAACCCGACAATTCAGGATCAAAATTTGCCAGCTTTTGTGATTGTGGATGATAAAGACCAGCCGGTGGGTAAGATTGAAAAAGGTGACGGATTGATTTATTTTGACTTCCGTGCGGATCGTGCTATTGAAATTGCTCAGGCGTTTACCTATTGGGACTTTCCGTATTTTAATCGTGGCGGCTATACTCCCGATGATGTGTATTTTGTGGGTATGATGGAATATAATTCAGATACGCATGTTCCAGAACATCGGTTGGTTCAACCAAATAACGCCACAAAAACGCTGAATCGTTTCTTAGACGAAAGAGGCGTAAGTGAGCTTGCGATTTCGGAAACCGTGAAATTTGGGCATATAACATATTATTTTAATGGTAATAGTTATGAAAAAGCTTCACATGAGGAATTTATTGAAGTTGAATCCGATAAAGAACCGTTTGAGACTAGACCATGGATGAAATCGGCAGAAATTGCTGATGAGGTGATTAAAAATTTGCCAAAATATAAATTTGTGAGATTGAATTTTCCAGGTGGTGATATGGTGGGACATACGGCAGACATGGAAGCGACGATTATAGCAATGGAAGCGATTGATATTTCTTTGGCGCGAATTGCGGAGGAAGTAGACAAAATAGGTGGAGCAATGATTATTGTATCGGACCACGGTAATGCGGAAGAACTTTTGGATGGAAATGGCGCCAAAAAAACTTCGCACACTAATAATAAGGTTCCTTGTATTATTTACGATAAAACTGAAAATCGCCAAAAATACAACATTGTAAATATTCCGAGAGCTGGGCTTAAGAATCTAGCATCAACGATTGCAATAATGTTGGGGCAGGATGATTATCCTGAGGAATGGGCGGAGCCGCTGATAGAGCTAAAATAAAAAAATAAGTCCGAAAGGACTTATTTTTTATGAAAAGTTGCGTTTTAGTTGCCGCAAACAACGTTATTGGCGTGGAGCCAGCCTTCGACAGAACCACCATCTAGATATTCGCCATTTGTAGGTGCAACGCGCATAATACCGCCATCTTTGATGAAATCATCAATAGGGTCAGTAACCATATATTCTTGGTCTTTAGGGCCAAAATCGTTTTCGTCAACATATTTAACGATGCGATTTAAGAGTTCTGGAGACATGATGTATTTTGATACATTGATAAGATTTGATGGGGCCTCTTCTGGGGTTGGTTTTTCAACTACGCCAACCAACTTTCCGTCTTTGGCGGAGAGGACACCGTATTTTTCAACTTTGTCTTTTTCGATTTCGACACCGAGAATAGCGGAATCATTCGTGTCGCCGACGGCTTCAATGAGGGCTTCGGCGGCAGATTTGCCATTAGGGTTCCAGATGAAATCGTCGCCCATAAAAACGAGCACGGGTTCGTTTATGTTGTATTCTTTGACGACCATAGCAATAGGGACGGCGGTACCGTACTTGGCGGCTGGGTCTTGAACGGTGTAGTGAATAGTAACATCGTCGGGCAAAGTTTTGGCGAGTTTTAGACGGTCTTCTTTGCCACGGTCAATTAAATATTGATTGAGCGCGAGATTGTCTTTGTAGAACTCTTGGACTTGGCATGGTTCAACATTTGATATAACCATGTAAATATCCTTAACTCCAGCTTTGATTAGTTCCTGAACGGAATAATCCACTAGTGGGCGATTGCCGACTGGGAGCATGGATTTTTCGATGATTTTGGTGATTGGAAGCCGTCTGGTACCCCAACCAGCGACTGGAATAATAGCTTTTGTAATCATAATGAGTTAATTTTATAGCTCTTTAGCCATTTTTTCAAGTTTTCTAAAATCGGTTTTGCTGGCACGAGTAAGTGGCAATTCGTCCAAAAAAACTACGCGACGAGGAATTTCGTAATCTTTTAAGGCGATGCGACGTTTGCCGATGTAGAAAGGCTCAGTAGCGTCTTTGGCGATTTTGCGACGGGTTTCGTTGTTTTTGCCGACACCTTCTTTTAGTACAACGAAGGCGCAAGATGCCCAACCGAGCTTTTGGTCGGGCATCTTAACGACATAACAACTTTTGACGACTTCGTTTCTGGCAACAGCGGCACGGACAACTTCATAGTAGACCTTGGCTGGGACAGTGTTAATAAAGAAAGTGGCGCGGCCAACTAGAGTAATAAAACCAGTTTCAGAAACGGTGGCAAGGTCGCCAGTGTTGATAAAATTACGTCCTTTGATTTTGAGGATTTTTTCTTCGGTGAGCTCGGGGCGATTGAAATAGCGTTTTAAAGTGTGTTTGCCAGAGACGTGAAGCAAGCCAGTTTTACCAAAGCCTAACTCTTCGCCAGTTTCAGGGTCTAGGACCATGACGTGGGCGCCAGGTACCACTCGTCCGACGGTGTCTGGGTGATAAGTAGAACCTACTGCGACAGTGATAGAACCGAGACATTCACCGACGCCGTAACCGTTGCAAATTTTGACGGTAGCGCCATGTGCTTTGAAATACTCAGCAATGTCGAGTGAGGCTTGTTTTTCGAGGCGTTCGCCACCCGAGATGCACATTTTGACTGACGATAAATCCTGATCTTCTGGTAGGACCTTAGGTAATGTAGCAAAAAGTAGTGGCACGGCTTGGACGACGTTAATGTCTTTGCTGAAATAATATGAAAAATTAGATTCATCTAAATCTGGGGTCAAAATCACAGAGCTGCCACCGATAATTGGGGTTAAGACTGAAGTCCAAAATCCGTAAGGACAGTCGAATTTAACAAATGAAAACCAGGTTTTGATTTCTTTGTCCCACATTTTGATGCCAGAAGCAGCTTTGGAAAAAAGTGCGGCGGCAATGAGGGCTTTGTTGGTGAAAACCATTGGCTTAGGCCCAGAAGTAGAGCCAGAAGTGAAGGTAATAATAGCTTCGTTGTTGCCGCCAAAGATATTTTTAGGAACACGACCGCGGTATTTTTCGGCGACTTTGCGAACGGTTTGGTGGCCCAGCCACATATGATCAAGGACGGACATCTCAATGTCTTCTACTTGGTTCTCGTCAATATTGCCATCATCGATAAGCTTACCATCTAGGTTGATGACATTTTTGATGGATCTAGCGTCGTTTTTTAACTCCTTAATGCGTTTGTCGGTGTATTTATAGGTAATAACGAGCGGAGAATTGAACTCTTCAATGTAATGAAGCAGCGTGTCGCGGGGAGTTTTTTCGTCCAAAAAACTAACAATGGCGCCAAGTTTGTTGGCGGTGAGGAAAATTAGGATATTTTCATACATAGAACGACCAGTAGCAACAAGAATAATGTCGCCTTTTTTGATGCCAAGTTGTAAGAAAGCTTTGGCGAGAATTTTACGGTCGTTTTTGAGTTCGCGACGAGTGAAATCGAATTCTTTCTGGTTGACGACGGTTTGGTCCCAGTGACGAAAACTAGATAAATTATAAAGTGCTGAAATGCTGATTGGCGGAACAATCGGATCTTTTTTTTGCCCTTTGATTTTTAACATATTACCTCGCTTTTATTAAATACATTATAACACATCAAAAAATAATGGTAAGTTAGTAAACTAGCACTCTTGACGTGAGAGTGCTAGTTTGCTACAATGGGGATATGCAAGCAGAATTTAGTGAAATTATGAATAATTTGTCGGAAAATGCGAGGTTTGCCTTACAAAAAGCCGATTATTATAGCAAAAGATACAATAATGGTTATATGGGGACGGAGCATTTACTACTTGGGGTGATGTCGATTGATACGTCAACTGGCGCGAGATTGGTGCGAGATGAGGGGGCAACTTTGGAGGAGGTAGAAAAAGCTTTGAACAAGGTAGCGGTAGAAGTTCCAGGTTCAGATATGGCGATGATGTCTTTGTCTGAGGCGGTAATTTTGACGCTTCGAATGGCGCAGAATTATGTGAAGGAACAAGGCCTCAGGGTGATAGGCACTGAACATATATTATATGCATTGCTTAGTCAGCCGAATTCGCGGGCGTCTTTGATATTAAATGGTCTTAGGGTCGATAATGAAAAAATTTTGGATGAGATTGAGAATTTGGTAGAAGAACAGACTAAGGATGAAAAAATAAAGGCCGAGAAGGCTAAATATCTAAAGAAAACTCCACTAAAATTTTTAAGTCGGTATGGTAAAGATTTGACCGAAGAAGCAAGAGCTGGTAAATTGGACGCCGTGATTGGTCGTGAAAATGAGATTGAACGAGTTGTGACGGTGCTTTCACGAAGAACCAAGTCCAATCCTGTTCTAATTGGTGAGGCTGGCGTTGGTAAAACGGCGATTGTGGAGGGGCTTGCGACGAGAATCGCTAAGACTGAAGTGCCGGGGAATTTGATTGGTAAACATATTTATCAGGTGGATTTGTCATCGGTTGTGGCGGGAACTAAATTCCGTGGTGAATTTGAGGAAAGAATTAAAGGAATTATTGACGAAGCGACTAGTGATGATTCGATTTTATTATTTATCGATGAAATTCATTTGCTTTGTGGGGCTGGATCTAGTGAGGGGTCGATGGACGCAGCGAATATCTTAAAGCCAGCGCTTGCTAGAAATTCGATCAACTTGATTGGCGCAACGACTTTAGATGAATACCGTAAAACTATTGAAAAAGATAAGGCTTTGTCGAGGCGTTTTCAGACTGTAATGGTGGAAGAGCCTTCGGCGGCTGTGACTTTGCGGATTTTGAAGGGGATAAAAGGTCATTATGAAAAACATCACGGTGTAGTAATTCCAGATGCGATTTTGGAGACGGCAATCGCGATGAGCCAAAGATACATCAATGACAGATTCATGCCAGATAAGGTAATAGACATTATCGATGAAGCTTCGGCAATTTGTAAAGTGGCGGCAGATAAAAAAGGTGGCAGTAAATACAAGAAATTAAAAATTGAAAAAGCTACTCTTGAGGATAAAATTACCGAAGCGGCCGAAAAAGAAGATTATGAAAAGGCGGCAAATTATAAAACCGAGCTAGCAAAATTAGAGCAAGAAATCAAAAAACTTGAAAAAGCTGGAGCAAAGAAAACCGAAAATCCAAAGCTAACTGAAGAGAATTTAGCAACAGCAGTATCATTAAAAACTGGAATACCAGTATCAAAAGTACATGGTTCAGAAATGAAGATGCTGCTTGGACTTGAGGATGAGCTAAAAAAATCAATCATCGGACAAGATGAGGCGATTTCGGCAGTAGCAAAGGCAATTCGAAGAGGGCGTTCTGGCATTACAGATGCAAGAAGGCCGATTGGCTCGTTTATCTTCATGGGTCCAACGGGCGTAGGTAAAACTGAACTTGCACGAGTAATAGCTAGGGAAGTGTTTGGTGGTGAAAATGCTCTGGTGAAGATTGATATGTCTGAGTTTGGCGAGAAACATAATGTGTCAAGGCTAGTGGGTGCACCAGCTGGATATGTAGGGTATGATGACGGCGGAAAACTAACCGAAGCGGTTCGTCGTAAGCCTTACTCGGTGATACTATTTGATGAAATTGAAAAAGCTCATCCAGACGTGTTTAATTTACTGCTTCAGATTTTGGAGGATGGGGTTTTGACGGATGGACAAGGTAATAAAATTAAGTTTAATAATACAATTGTGATTTTGACGTCCAATCTTGGTTCGGCGGACATGTACCGTGAATCTGAGCTTGGGTTTACTGCACATACTGCAAAAGACAAAAAAGCTTTGGCTGAAGAATATGAAGAAAACAAAGCCTATGCAATGAAGGCTCTAAAGAAGGCGATGCGACCAGAATTAATCAATCGTCTTGATAATGTGATCGTATTCCATGCTTTAACTAAAAAGAACGTGGAGAGGATTTTTGATAATTTGATTGATGATCTGAAAAAACGTTTGGCGGCAAAGGGGATCGGCTTGAAGATTGACGAAAAAGCCAAAGAGTATCTTATTAGCGAGGGATACGACCCGAAGAATGGTGCCAGACCGCTTCGGCGAAAGATTGAGGATGAGGTAGAGTCATTACTTAGTGAGGAAATTATTGCGGGGAAGTTAAAGAAAGGAGACATCCCGACTTTGAAATTAGTAGGTAAAGGACTAAAGTTAGTAAAGGAGTAGAAATGAAAGATTATTTAGTACCAACAGTAATAGAAGAAACCAACAAAGGCGAGCGAGCTTTCGATATATATTCAAGACTTTTGAATGATCGAATTATCTTTCTTGGGGAAGAAGTAAATTCGCATACAGCGAATCTCGTGATTGCACAGCTATTATATCTCGCACATGAAGATTCAAAAAAACCAATTAAGCTATATATCAATTCGCCAGGCGGAAGTGTATATGATGGATTAGCGATTATTGATACGATGAACTATATCGAGCCAGATGTAGAAACGATTGGAATTGGACTTCAGGCTTCGATGGGCGCAATGCTTTTGTCGTGTGGGGCGAAGGGCAAGAGATATTGTCTACCTAATGCGCGCGTAATGATTCATCAGCCATCTTCTGGTACGCAGGGCAAGATTACTGATCAGGAAATTATGCTTCGTGAAGGGGTGTTTCTAAAGAAACGTTTGGCGGAAATCTTTGCCAAAAATACAGGCAAAGATTTGAAACAGGTCGTGAAAGATATGGACCGAGATAACTGGATGAGCGCCGAGGAAGCTCTAGAATACGGAATTATCGATAAGATTATTAAGTAAAATTTGTGATTTATAGGCACTTTTTGCAAAAAATTGCAGGAATCTTTCTAAAAGTCTTTACAAGCTGAAACTATTTATGCTAATATGGAAAGTGTATAAACTTTAGCATCAAGTGAGGAAGATACATATAAAGTATGAAAAGCAGGGTAGATTTAGGCTTAGAAAAGAAGTTTTCTATTGTGGCCGCGCTGTTTTTCGGTGTTTCGCTTGCTTCTTTTGTTGCTATTAGAGGTTATGCCTATGCAGACAGTACTACTTCGGCTTCAGCTTCGGTCGTTGTGCCTGACGTTTGTTCTATCTCTAGTACAACCACAGGACATAACGCTACAGTTGCGGTAGGTACTTCTAGGACTGACATTGGTACTACAGATATATCTGTGATTTGCAATGATAATGATGGTTTTTCGGTTTATGCTACAGGGTATAGCAATGATACTGTGGGTAATACTAATCTAATTGGTGTAGTTTCAGGGCTGACGATTCCTACTGGTACTAGTTCTGATGCTTCGGTCTCTAATTGGTCAATGAAGATAAGCCCAGTAACGGGAAACTATACTCCAACTGTGCTGAGTGATGCTAATGGTTCGTATGCTAGCTACCATATTATACCTAGCACCACCACTAAGGTTGTAACTCGCACCAGTGCTATTAATGTTTCTTCGGCTTCGGAGTTTAGGACTACTTATGCTGTAGCTGTAGCTCCAGCTCAAACTGCGGATACTTATGTCGGTAAAGTCAAATACACTGTAGTGCATCCAAATTATTCTAATGCGGATGGAAGCCTAGAATCATACCCAGTTAATCTGTCCTTTGGAGCAAATACTTCTAGTATTGTGATAGACGGTGTTACTTATACTAGCTCCAGCGCCGCGCCAGAGCTTGAGTATGGTACACATACCATTTCGGCAACTTTTCCTAGTGGTTATGAGTTAGATTCTTGGTCTACTACGGGTAATATATCTATAGCTAGCTCAACTTCTAATCCTACCACTATCACCGTGACGGGGGAGGGGACATTAACTTTGGCGGGGAGGCAGAGCTGTGTACACACTACCATTACTGGTACCATGCAAGACTTTAAACCATGTAGTAGCATAGCAAATGGCACAACTGGCACCCTCACGGATAGTAGAGATGGCACTAGCTATACTGTGGGTAAACTCGCAGACGGTAAATTCTGGCTTCTTGACAACCTCGCTCTAGATCTGACTAACTCTACCGTCTTAAACGCTCTTTCTGCGTCTAACACTAATGCCTCAGCTGACTCCCTTACCAGCCTCCGTTCCGGCAATCGTGCTGCAGGAGACCAATATGCTAACGGCGCTTTGGGCAACCTCACCACCGGTTTCAACAACTCCGTTGCGCTCGTTAATGCAGATTATAAAGACCAAACCCAGCCTCTCGCCATGGAGCAATCTGGCACCGGCAAAATAGGCGTATATTATAATTATTGTGCTGCTTCTGCGGGTAGTTATTGTTATGGCAATGGTGCAGAGAATTATGGTTCACCTTCTGGTAATGCTACCGAAGACATTTGCCCAGCTGGCTGGCGTATGCCTACAGGAGAATACCAGGCACTTCTTACTACCTTGAATAATGATAAGGCAGCCTTCGTTAATGCTCTTCGTACACCTCTTTCTGGGGATTATGTTGGTTCGGCGTACTCCCAAGGCGAAGATGGTCATTTCTGGTCCTCTAGACGTGGGGATTATAGATATATGTATTTCCTGAAAGTTTCTGCATCGAATGTCAGCTCTAGTACCAGTAAGCGCAATGTTGGTTACTCTGTCCGTTGTATACTTGGCTCTTAGACTGAACTGTCCCCTTAAAAGTAGACACATATTTTCAACTGTGCCCCAAAAAGTGGATAGTAGTCTTGATACGGTGCATCTCAAAAAAGTAGGCACTTTGTTTCTATTCATGTTTGGTGAACTTACCGCTACTAGCTATAGCAAACTAGTACGATTTATGCTACAAAGTAGTGCCGAGACGGGCTTTGTTTGCCCATTCGTCGGCCATTTCGTTAAACTTGGTACCAACGTGACCGCGAGTCCAGATGAGTTCGACTGGATATTTGTGATAAAGCTCGTATAGTTCTTGGACGAGATCGAGATTCTTGATGGGGCCAGACTTCTTTTGCCAGCCGTTTGCGGCCCAGCTAGGAGCCCATTTGTTAAGAACGTTAAGCCAGAATTCAGAATCGGTATGAATTTCACAACCTTCCTCGTCAGCATATTTAATGGCGGCGATGAGGGCGGAGCCTTCCATGCGGATATTGGTGGTGTTCTTGCCGTTACCGAGTACGACTGGCTTACCTACACCATCAATGACTTCAATTACAGCAAAGCCTCCATCACCAGGATTTGGCTCGGCGCTACCATCGGTCCATAAAATCTTCATATAATTATTTTAACACATTATAGATAAGATGATATAATAAGAGTATGAAATTATCGGAAGAATTGATTTATCGTGGTTTCTCTGCGGAGACGACGATTGAAAACCCAGCAGAGTTAGATAGTAGGGCGTCGAAAAAGTTTTACTTCGGGGCGGATCCATCGGCGGATTCTTTGACGATTGGAAACTTAGCGGCTCTTATGATGTGTGCGTGTTTTGTGCGACATGGGTATCAACCATATCTACTAGTAGGCGGTGCAACTGGGCAAATTGGCGATCCAAAAGATAATGGTGAGCGAGATTTGAAGTCGCTTGATGAAATAGACCACAATAAAGCCTGTATTAAAAAGCAGATTGAAAATGTAATTAACTATAGCGATGCGACATTAGTGGATAATTACGATTGGTTCCGCGATATGAAATATCTGGACTTTTTGCGCGAAGTAGGGAAGGCGTTTTCGATGACGCAACTACTTGACCGTCAATTTGTGCAAAATCGGATTGGCGAAGGTGGTTCAGGGATTTCTTATGCTGAGTTTTCGTATACTTTGATTCAGGGATATGATTTTTTGCATCTTTATCGTAAATATGGTGTGGACTTGCAGCTTTGCGGAGCAGATCAATACGGTAACTGTACTTCGGGGATTCATTTAATTAAACGACTTGAGGGTGCGACTGCGGATGTGTGGTCGACACCACTTGTGATTGACCCTATAACGGGACGAAAATTTGGTAAATCCGAAGGGAATGCAATCTGGCTAGCTTCTTCAGATAACGGTAGGGGTAACTATACGCCGATTTTTGATTTTTATCAATTTTGGCTTAACCAGCCAGATGAAGCTGTGGAATATCTGATCAAAATCTACACACTCCTAGAAAAAGAAGAGATTGAAGATATCTTGAGACGGCATTTTGAGAATCCAGCAGAGCGAATCGCGCAGAAAGCTTTGGCTCGTGGAGCAACTGAAGTAGTGCATGGTAAGGTGGCGGCCGAAGCGATAGAAAATTTATCTACACTGTTATTTGCGCGAGAGACTAATTTTGCGGAATTTACTGCGGATGAGCTTATGGAATTTGCGGAGTATTTGCCGACTGTGAAAAAAGGCGCAATGCTCGTAGACGCCTTAGTGGACAAGGGGTTAGCAGAATCCAAGAAAAAGGCACGCGAGTTTATTACTCAGGGGGCGATTACGATTAATGGTGTAAAAGTTACAGAGGATGTAGGGCTTTCTCAGACGGCAATAATTAAGAAGGGCAAGAACAAGTTCTTAGTAGTAAAGTAATATATTATATATGGTGAGGCTTTAAGTGAACAGATATTTAGCAGTACTGGGGAGACAACCAGAGATTTCAGTGGCTGAGCTTGAGGCGGTTTTTGGTGATGTTAGCCAAATTGCTTCGGGTAAATTGGCAGTGTTTTTGGCGGAATCTGTTGATATCTGTCGATTTGGCGGAACTTTGAAATTTGCTGAGAAAATCACCTTGAGTCCAATCGAATTTTTGAGAGGGTTGCCGGAGGGGAAGATTACGATTGGCGTGTCGGATTATTCTAAGAAAGCTTCACGAAAAACAGCAACAATGGAAGCACTAAAATTAAAAAAGATTTTAGTAAGACATGGGCGTTCGGTGAGGGTGGTAGAGAATAAAGATGCCGTACTGTCGACGGCGACATCGCTTCATAATGGCCTGTCTGGCAAGAATGAACGAAAAGTAGAGCTAATTAAAGTGGATGACGATTGGTACTTAGTGGTCGGTGTGCAGGATATTGATGCTTATGCAAGGCGCGACCAAAAGAGGCCAGCACGAGATGCCTATGTAGGGATGTTGCCACCAAAATTGGCACAAGTTTTGATAAACCTTTGCGGAGTTTTACCTAAAGGTGCAACTGTGCTTGACTCGTTTTGTGGTACGGGGGTGGTACTACAGGAGGCGTTGCTGATGGGGTGTCGGGCTTACGGTACTGATATCAGCGAAAAAATGATTGAATACAGCAAAAAGAATTTAGAATATTTTGATTTTGAGAATTTTAAGCTGGAAGTTGGTGATGCTACGAGGCATAAATGGGGCGAAAAAGTTGATGCGGTAGCTTGTGAAGGGTATCTTGGGAAACCAATGTCGCAAATTCCTGGTGAGATGAAGTTGAAAGAGCAAAAACAAGAGTGTGGTTCAATAGTTTTAGGCTTTTTGAAAAACTTGGTTGGACAAATAAGGTCTGATACGCCAGTAGTAATTGCGATTCCGGCTTGGTTAAGAGAAAATAACAAGTATGAACGTCTTGATATTCTTGACGAAATTGAAGCTATGGGGTATAATGTTCATAATAAATCGCGCGAGGGGCTACTTTATCATCGGCCAGAACAAATCGTTGCGAGAGATATAATAATTTTAAGGAAGAAATAATGTCACACGTAAAAGCTGGCGGTACCGCCAAAAACGTTCACAATAATGCTGGCCAGCGCCTTGGCGTCAAGCGCTTTGGTGGTCAGAAAGTAAAGAATGGTGAAGTTATAGTTCGCCAAACTGGTGCTACGAAAATTGCAGGCCCAGGTACCTATATGTCACGCAATTTTACTATCCATGCTGCTAAAGATGGTGTAGTTACTTTTGTGAAGACCAAGAAGACTCATTTTTCTGGTAAATCTTTGCCAAGAGTACGCGTAGAAGTTAGGTAAAAATTGAGCGAGTTTTGCTGGTTTTTCTCTTCAAGATTTTTGTTTAACGGATGTTTTGAGGGATTTTAGAACCGCTACTCGCTCATTTTTTGTGCTATAATATAAGTTATGGTTAAGAAAAAACATATTGGTTTTTCGTTTCGGACGGTTTTACTTATCTTGACGGCAGTTTTGGTGGGGTATGTGATTTATCAAAATTGGCCAGACATACTTGAAACCTTGAATCATCTTAATGAAACAAATGTTTTCGTGCTTTTGCTTTTGGTGCCAGAGCAACTATTTATGTATTATGCATGTGGGCAGATATTTTTTTCTTATTTAAAAAATCGGAAGAATGTTGTTAAATTTACTAACGGAGAAATATTAAGAATTTCGACCGAGTTGAATTTTGTGAATCACGCCGTGCCAGCTGGCGGATTAGGTGGGTTAGCCTTTTTAACTTATCGTTTGGGGCCATTTGGTGTATCGGCTGGGCAGGCAAGTTTCCTTTATATTTTTAGATATGCAATGACGACGGTGGTAAATTATGCGCAGGCACTGGTCGCGATTTTGATTTTGTTTGCACTAGATTTAGTCCCGGCTGAAGCTCAGTGGATTATACCAGTTTCATTAATTATGAATGCAGGCGTGTTTTTGGTGCTTTTTGTGGTGATTTTTGTAGCAAGTAGCAAAACTCGGATAGAAAAATTCTCGAAAGTGAGTGCAAAAATTAGTGGTGGTTTAATAAGAGCAGTAACTTTTGGTAAGAAAAAAGAAATCGTAGAATACGAAAAGATTAGTGCCTATTTTAGTGATATCCATGAAAGTGTAAGAATCGCTAAGGACAATAAACGTTATTTGAAAAAACCAATTATCTGGGGGTTTGTTTTTAGTTTTTGTGAGATTGCGACATATTGGATCGTGGCGATTTCGCTTGGGCGACCAGAGCTTTTGCCATATATTATGGTGGGTGAGGCGATCGGTTCGGTATTTGATGGAATTGTGCCGTACGGATTATATGAGCTTGGAATGGCTGGGGTTATGATTGCGCTCGGTGTGGAATTTCCGGTGGCTACGATTATCACCGTGATGACAAGAGTGATAACTTTGATGTTTACGATTGTTTCTGGCTCGGTGCCATACTATAGGGCGATTCGGAGCAAAAAGAATGGATAGCTTTACTCCGACCGAGTTTATTGCGGTAGTCAATCAGACGCTCGACTATGCCTATTCATCAGTGACGGTCGTAGGCGAGGTCGCGAGTTTTAAGGTGAATCAAGGAAAGTGGGTGTTTTTTGATATCAAGGACGAAGAGTCGTCGATTTCTTGTTTTATGACACTCTATCAACTTCGGATTCCAATCGAAGATGGCATGAAAGTGATGGTGAAGGGCGTTCCCAAAATAACCAAGTGGGGAAAGTTTTCTTTTACAGTACAAGCAGTGCAACCAGTTGGCGAGGGTAGTTTGAAAAAGGTCTATGAGATTTTGAAAAAGAAATTAGCGGATGAAGGACTGTTTGATCCAGCAAAAAAGCGGCCGATTCCAAAAGGCCTTTCTAAAATTGGAGTGATATCTAGTACGGCGGCGGCTGGATATGCAGATTTTATTAAGATTTTTAATGCACGGTGGGGCGGGACAAAGATCCAGGTGGCACATACTCAAGTGCAAGGAATAGATGCTCCAGACCAAATAATTAGGGCTTTAAAATATTTTAATGAGCGGGGCGAAGTGGAAGCGATTGCGATTATTAGGGGTGGCGGTTCGGCAGACGACCTAGCTTGCTTTAACGACGAGGCGCTTGTACGAGCGGTGGCTTCTTCAAAAATACCAGTGATTTCTGGAATTGGTCACGAAGTAGATGAATCTTTGGTGGATTTGGCTGCGGACGTGCGCGCATCTACGCCTTCGAATGCTGCAGAACTGCTGACTTTTGATCGTAAAACTACAGCGTCGAGTGTAAATGACATGGTGAACCGAGCTGGGCAGAATCTTGTTTATAAGATTTCGAACATCAAAAAAGAGCAGCGCGATAAAATGCTCCAAGTCTCAAATATTATAAATTTGAAAATTTCGGGTTATCGAAAAGAATTATCTGATAAGATTAAGATTTTAGGGGCGCTTGACCCAGAAAAGGTGTTAGAAAGAGGATATGCTATATTAAGAGGAGAAATTTCAGTAGGAAATGTTGTAAAAATCACAACAATTAGTAAAGAAATAAAAGCCGAAGTAAAGGAGATAAATGAAAGACAATAAGACATTAACTCAAAAGATTAAAGAATTGGAAGAAAAAATTGATTGGTTTTATTCGGATGACTTTGAGCTCGAAGAAGCAACAATTAATTACAAAACAGCCATAGCTCTTGCAAAAGAGTTGCAGGAAGATTTGAATAATTTACAAAATGAGATTGAGATCTTGAAAGAAGATTTTAGTAAATAGTGTGATATAATATTGATTATGGATAATTCTAATGTTTTTCCAATACAATCGGCGCCAATGACGGCACCTGTTATTTCTAATCAACAAGCTTCGGTGAAAGAGACGAAGGATTTTGGTGGTCTAATTAAAACTATTGTTATTATTGTGCTAGCTTTGATTGCGGTGACTTTTATTGGGCTTTTTATTTGGATGTCTGTGCAATATAATGAGGTAAATGAGGATGTGACTGGACAGATAAATTCTGCAGTAATGGTAGCAAAGGATAAACAGGCACAAGAACTAGAAGCAGAGTTTTTGGAAAGAGAAAAATACCCATATAAAACTTTTTCAGGCCCAGCAGACTATGGTCAACTGACTTTTGAATATCCGAGAACTTGGAGCGTGTATATTGCGGCGGATGCTTCAAATGGCGGTGATTTTAGCGCGTATTTTAATCCTATTCAAGTTAATACTGTTTCAAAAGACACAATAAATGCTCTTAGGGTAGTAATTAGAGATAGAAGCTTTGAAGATGTTGCGTCTGAATATCAAAGATATATCGATAAAAAAGATTCTAATTTAACAGTGGAATCTATTACGATGGGTAGTGGGGTGACGGCAAATCGATACACTGGGAATATCCCAAACACTGATCTGAATGGCTATATTGTGATTTTTAAGATTCGTGATAAAACTGCGGTACTGCAAACGGATTCGGTTTTGTTTAAGGAAGATTTTGATGCATTATTAGATACGGTGACTTTCAACGCATAGGAGTGTGTTATAATGGGGGTATGGAGAAGGAGGTCGATGGAATTTTGGTGGCGGCGCATGAGCTTAAAGCGCCACTTGCAGTGCTTCGGCAATTAGCGTTGTCTTTTGATGAAATGGACGCCCCTTCTGAACGTATTCGTTCGGAGATGGTAAGAGTGTCGGAGCGTGCAATTAAGCAAGTTAATGATCTCGTAAAGATTAAACGTCTAGAGAATGGACTTTTTGAAATGGAGCCAGTAGCAATAAGGGCAGTCTGCGATGATGTCACTAGAGAACTTAATTATTTGTTTGATTATAATCGTCGAGAATTATTTATTAAATACTCAAATCGAAGTAAACTTGTCACTGCGAATCGAGAATTATTACACAGTGTGATTTATAATTTTATGCTGAACGCAATGCATTATTCTGGTGAGCGAACTAGATCGGAATTAACAGTAAAAGATTGTAACGATAAAGTCAGGGTGTCTGTGCGGGATTATGGTCCAGCGTTGCCGATGGATATATGGCGAGAAATGAAACGTGGGTTTGTTGAAAAACCTACTTCAATTGCGATGCGGCCAGGCTCTTCGGGTTTAGGGCTTTACATTGCTTCAAGATTTTCACGATATATGAATGCTAATGTTGGCGCGGTAAGGCATCGCGACGGGACTAGTTTTTATGTAGAACTACCAATATCTAAGCAGATGAGTTTATTTGTATGATTTTTATAATTGATGATGATTTAATAATGGCTGAATGTATAGCGCGGGCGTGTGGTGATGAGACTAAGATATTTGCAGATGCGATTGAAGCGATGCAAACGATTGCATCTGGTGAGATACCAGAAATGATTTTTCTAGATATTCTACTAAGTGGGCCAGATGGCTTTACTTTTTTGAATGAATTAATTTCTTATGATGATACCAAAAAAATTCCAGTTGTGTTAGTTTCATCTTTAGACTACCGTGGGGTTGATTTTTCCGAGTATGGTGTAGTGGGGTACCTAAATAAGGATACGATGTTGCCACAGGAGATAAAAAATTATGTCGAGCAATATATCAAATAAAGATATTAAGACTTTGGGCTATATTCTTCGGCGGACTAATTATGGTGAGGCCGATAGGATATTAAATATTATTACTCCCGAGGGAAAAGTTTCGGCGATTGCAAAAGGAGTGAGAAGAGAAAAGTCGAAGTTGGCTGGAGGAATAGAGCTTTTTTCTTTGACAGAGCTAATTATCCATAAGGGTCGAAGTGAACTTGGAACAATAACGAGTGCCAGAATGAAAAAGTATTATGGAAATATTTTGAAGGATTTTTCAAAAATGGAGTTGGCGGCTTTAATCTTGAAGAAAATTAGCATAGTAGCTGAGAGTTCGGATAATCCAGATTTTTTTAACATTGTTGACCAAAGTTTGTCTGGGTTAGATTCAGGATTAAAAAGTGAATTGGTCGAAAGTTGGTTTTGGCTAAATTTAGCAAAAGCTTCTGGGGAGGAAGTAAATTTGTATCGTGATATGAACGGTGAAAAATTATCGCCAGAAAAAAGGTATAACTATAATTTGGCAGAAAAGGCTTTTGAGACAAAGTCTGATGGTGAATTAGGTGCGGCGGAAATAAAAATTTTACGATTAATGTTTACAGCAAAATTAACCATAGTTATGCAAATAAAAGATATAAATTCTTTTTTACCAAAGATACTAAGACTTGCACGAATGATAAGCGGTGCGGTATAATATAGATATAATAAAAAAGGAGTAAAAATGGCAGATTTTAATAAGGTTTTGACGCCAGGTGATTACGAAAATGGTGAATTAAACGTAGTGATTGAAATCCCGACTGGTTCAAACCATAAAATTGAATGGGATAGAGAGCACGCATGCTTTATGCTTGATAGAGTAGAGCCAATGGCGTTCGCTAAGCCTTGTAACTATGGTTTTATCCCACAAACTTTGGATGAAGATGGAGATGAGCTGGACGTTTTGATGATTACGGATCAGCCTTTGACTACTGGAATCTGGATGAAGGCCAAGATTCTTGGTGTAATGAAGTTTATTGACAGTGACGAAGTAGACGATAAGATTATTTGTGTACCGGCAGATGATCGCAATAATGGCGATGCTTATAATTCGCTAGAAGATTTGCCAGCGCAGACTTTGAAGCAGATTGAATATCATTTCAATCATTATAAAGATTTGAAGAAACCAGGTAGCACAGAAGTAAAAGCCTTTGAGGGTATAGATTCAGCTAAAAAAGTAATTGCTGCAGCAATTGAGCGTTATAAGAAATAAAAAAAGCCCCGTTAGGGGCTTTTTTTATTCGGTTGTAGTTGATTCTGCTTCGGCGTTCTCGGCGTCTTCGGTGTTTATATTTTTGAGTAATTCCATAAATTCGATTTGTTGTTTAATATCGGAAGCGGTTAGACCCTGGTAGGTAGCTTCTTCAGCAGTGAAAATAACATATTTGCCATCAGCAGAAACTCTGCTTTGAGCTTCTTCTTCGTAGTTTTGTTTAATATAGTCGGCGGCGGCTTTAGCTGCGGCGTTGTCTTGATATTCGTAGTAAGCTTTTAGCCCAGTGATTTCGTCACCTGAGTAGGTATAAACCAGGTGAGTTTTTATTGGGTTATATTCAGGATTATCCATAGAGACATCTGCGGAATCCAAAGTTAGGACATATTTTGTTCCATCGGAAACAAAATAAGAATCGTTTAAAGTGTTATTTTTGATTATTACTACTACTATTGCTACAACAATAATAACTATAGCAACTACTGCTAAGATGCCAATAACTAGTTTGCTGTTGGGCTTTTTTGCTTGTTTAGCCATTTTAATCTCCTTTTATGAGTTTATTTTAGCATAAAAAGGATAGAACCGCAAAGAAGAGACAAAGATTTTATAAATCATTAATTTTAACACGAGTTTGCTCGGTTGTGTCGCGGTCACGAACAGTGACGGTACTATCTTCGAGGGTGTCAAAGTCGATGACGACGCATTTTGGCGTGCCGATTTCGTCTTGTTTGCGATAACGTTTGCCGATGTTGCCGGAATCATCCCAGGTAACATTGCCGTATTTTGCACGGAGTTTGTCGTAAACTTCTTTGGCTTTTGCGACGAGTTCTGGTTTGTTTTTGAGAAGTGGGGAAACACAGAACTTGTATGGTGCTAAGTTTTCTGGGAGTTTTAAGACGATACGTTTTTCACCGTTGACTTCGTCTTCGGTGTAAGCGGTGGAAATGACAGCGAGAAAGAGACGTTCGACACCGATGGATGGCTCAATAACGTGTGGGACAAAGGTTTCGCCGGTAATTTTGTCGCGGTAGTCCATGGATTTGCCGGACTCACGAGCGATATTTTGAAGATCAAAATCGGTGCGGTAAGCAAGACCCATTAGTTCTTCTTCGCCGTTTGGATAGTTAAACATAAAATCTACTGTGCGCTTGCTATAATGTGCGCGATCTTCTGGCGCGACTTCCAAGTGATTGATATCACTGAGCTTTAGGCCCATGCGGGTTTTGAAGAAGTTGTCACATTCTTTGTAGATTTTCTCGAATTCAGCTTCCCAATTGTTTGGGTGGACAAAATATTCGATTTCCATTTGAGAACATTCGCGATCGCGCAAGATAAAATCGCGTGGGCTGATTTCGTTTCGGAAAGCTTTACCTTGTTGGGCTAAGCCAAATGGAAGTGATGGATAAAAAGTATCAACGACATTTTTGTAATTCGTAAAAATACCTTGGGCAGTTTCTGGACGAAGATAGGCGATGTTCTTTTCGGCGAGCTCTGGATTTTCCTGAGTATCTTCTGGTAAAACGGCGCCAACGTGAGTTCTAAACATCATGTTAAACTTGCGGATTGGCCCCCAATTTTCTTTGCCACAAACTGGACATTTGGTGTGAGTTGCTAAAAATTCTTCAGTGGTAACGGATTCGGAAATACCATCCGCGATTTTGTCGGCACGGAAACGTGATTTGCACTCCTTGCATTCTACTAGTGGGTCAGCAAAAGTGGCAACGTGGCCGGAAGCAACCCAAGTTTTTGGGTTCATAAGAATTGCGGCGTCTATGCCGTAAATATCGTCACGGTTATCGACGAAATAGCTCCACCATTCGTCCATGATTTTTTTCTTTAGTGTAACGCCGAGTGGGCCAAAGTCCCAGGTGCCGGCGAAGCCACCATAAACATCAGAGCCGGGAAAAATAAATCCGCGGCGTTTACATAAACTTACGATATCTTCTAACTTTCTCATGTTTTGTATTATAGCACCAAAAAGAGATTTTTCCCAGTAATTTATGTTATAATAAGTGAATATGAAACAAAATAAAACCGGAAATATAAGGCGGACGTTACATTATTTTTGGAAAGCCTTAATGCAATACAAAATACGGACGGCTTTAGTAATTATAACTGTGCCGATATGGATTTTTATTTCTAATGTAGTGGTGCCGTTTGGGACTTCGGAGATTATTGGGAAATTATCGAGTGGGGATTTTGAGATTGAAAATTATGTTGGGATATTGATGCTCACAGTGATTCCTGCGGCGGTTAATAATTTGGCGGTGATTAGAATCATTGATTGGCTGGATTGGTCGCTCGATGCAAAATGTGGAGAGTATTTATCTAAGTTGGCTTTTAGTGCAGTAATTAATCAGTCGATGACTTTTCATGGGGATCGTTTTTCGGGTTCGTTGACGAGCGCCGCGAATAAATTACCAAACGCATTTATTGAATTAAAATCAAATTTCGTATGGGATGTTTATCCGCTTCTACTTACGATGATTTATTCGATTATAGTTGCTGGTGCGATTTGTTTTCCGTTTGCGATAGTTTTGATTTTGTATACTGCTATTTATATAACGGTTTCGGTTACGACTTACTATAAAACTAGACAAATAGACGAAGACTTGGCTGATGCGGAAAACAAACAGACGGGGCAACTTGCGGATGCGATTACCAATGAAATGTCGGTAAAATCTTACGCGCGAGAAAAAATGGAAGAAGCGAGATTCGGTCGTGCGACTAAGCATACCAGAGAAGCGACTTTTAACGTGGCAAAAGTTTCGTTGTGGCGGAATTTAGCAATGAATGCAGTGAATACGATGACGTTTGTGGGGCTTTTGGTTCTGATTGTGACTGGACATAGTTTGTTTGGTCTAACGATTGCAAATTTGGTGTTTTTGTATTCGCTATCGAATGGACTTTTGTCTAATTTGTGGACGATTAATCATATTTTAAGAAGAGTCAACCATTCTTTTGGTAATGCAAAAGAAATGGTAAAAATTCTCGACACGCCATGTATTGTTGATGATAAGACGGACAAGCCTTTAAAAATTACGCAGGCAGAGATTGACATTGAACACGTTGCTTTTAAACACAAAGATCAAAAAGAAAAACTTTTTGAAGACTTCAGCTTAACGGTTCCGGCTGGGCAAAGTGTGGGGCTGGTAGGAATGAGCGGATCGGGTAAATCTACTTTGACGAAATTATTACTGCGTTTTGATGACGTAGCGAAGGGTGCGATTTATATTGATGGCCAAGACATAAAAGACGTAACTCAAAAAAGTTTGAGGGAAATGATTGCTTATGTACCGCAGGAATCTTCGCTTTTTCATCGTTCGATTTATGAAAATATTGCCTATGGTAAAATCGGTGCGACTCGTGAGGAAGTTGTGAGAGCCGCAAAACTTGCAAATGCAGATGAGTTTATTAGTAAAATGCCAGAAGGTTACGATACGTTGGTAGGTGAGCGAGGCATAAAATTATCTGGCGGTCAGCGTCAAAGAATTGCGATTGCGCGAGCAATCTTAAAAGATGCGCCGATTTTGGTACTTGATGAAGCGACTTCGGCGTTAGATTCTGAGTCTGAAGCTTTGATTCAAGGAGCTTTGACTAACTTGATGAAAGGTAGGACTTCGATTGTGGTTGCGCATAGATTATCGACAATTGCAGGACTCGATAAGATTGTAGTTTTAAATGATGGCAAAATAGTAGAAGAGGGAAGTCACCAGGAATTACTCCGAAATAATGGGGAGTATAAAAAATTATGGTCCAGACAAAGCGGTGCTTTTTTGGAGGAAGAATAACTACATAGGAGCGACTAGATTTTCTTGGCTTCAAAGAATACGGTCGGCACGCCAGGTGGTGGAGTAAAATCGGTGGGTTTTAAAGGTAGACGGATTTTAGTTTGATATTTTTGGATTAGTTGTAAACCAAGTTGAGAAGTGTAATGACGGTCGGTATTTAAGAGTTTTAGCGCGAATTGTTTTTGAAGAATGAAATAAAACGATTCGGGCGGGTTTTCTGATTCGATGAGTTTGTGAATAATTTTGGAACTGATATGAAAGGGCGGGTTGCTAAAAACTTTATATGGCGTGTTAGGTAATTCATAATCCAAAAAATCTTGTTCGATGATGCGAACGTTATCAATATTGCGTTTTGTGAGGTTTTCTTTCAATTTCTGAGCAGTGACATGGTCTGGTTCGATAGCGATAACTTCTTTGACGCGATGACTAAGCGCGCTGGTGATTACGCCAGAGCCAGCTCCGATTTCGATGACAGTATCGCGTTTTTTGAGATTAGAATGACCAATCAAAATAAGAGCCAATCGGGGAGACTTTAGAAAATGTTGTGAAAGTTTGGGATCTCTCATTCTAGGTTGGTCGTTTCGCCAGTAAGGAAATTTTTAACTTTTAGGTTATTAGTCTTAACTTCTTCGTCGCCAATGATAATGCCGTTTTTGGCAAGTTTGGCAGCATAAGTGATTTTGTCGCCGAGCTTTTTATCACTATAAACAACTGTGGTTTTGAAGCCTTTGTCTCGTAAGTTGTTTGCAAGAATGTTTGAGTAGTCGTATTCCGCTTCAGTGATTGGAATAATAGCATATTCAAGAAGGGAATCGACTTGGTTTTTAAGAAGACTGTTTTCGTTTAGGACATAAAACAGTCGAGTTAGACCAATGGAGCCTCCTACGCCAGGGAAGGATTGATCGGAAAAATGCTTTGTGAGGTTTTCATAACGACCGCCACCACAAACGGAGCCGATATTTTTGTGCTCGGGCAGGATAAATTCGAAAACAGTACCCGTGTAATAATCGAGTCCGCGAACAATCTTAAAATCGACAGTGATGTAGTTTTGTAGATTTTGAGCTTCGAGCAACGCCATGACTCTATCAAGCTCAGTTAAACCGTCCAGGAAAGTTGGGTTGGTTAGATTTAGCTTGGTTAGTTTATCGATGACAAAATTGCGTTGACCGTTGGTATTGATAAAATCAATGAGCATATTGGTATCTTCTTCGGAGAGGCCAATTTCAATAAAACTAGATTTGGTTTTTTCGGGTGGGACTTTTTCGGAGTGATCGATAATATCATAAATATCTTTTGATTTGTTTTCTAGATTAAAAGCTTCGAGTAGGCCAGTGAGAATTTTGCGGTTACTAATGCGTGCAAGAACTGGCGTATCAAGGTTAAAAGTACTAAAAGCGTCAAGTAGGGTTGCGATTACATCGGCGTCATAAGCGATGGACAAGTTATTGCGACCAATTACATCAACATCACACTGATAAAATTCGCGGAAACGGCCTTTTTGCGCACGTTCGCCACGGAAGTCGACTCCGATTTGGGAGACTTTGAAAGGGAAGGTTAGTTTGCTTTCGTATTCTACGACATAGCGAGCAAGCGGTACGGTGTGATCGAAGCGTAAAGCCTGATCGGACTCGTCGGCGGATTCGGCAGTTTTGACTACTTTGTAAATTTGCTTTTCAGTATCACCACCGGCTTTAGCCAAGAGAATTTCAGTATGTTCCAAATGTGGAGTTTCGACACTCAAAAACCCATGTTTCTTGTAGGTTTCGTCAATTTTGTTTTTGAGTTGTTCAAAAAGAGCTTGTTTTTCTGGTAAAAGCTCTTCGGCCCCCGATATTTTGGACGTATTAAATTTTTTCATACTTTTAATTATATCATAACTATGCTATAATTAGTTGAGTGGTTCTGTAGCTCAGTTGGTAGAGCAGAGGCCTGAAGAGCCTTGTGTCGCTGGTTCAAGTCCAGCCGGAACCACCAGAAGATATATAAATCGGCAAAATGGCCGTTTTTTTAGTAGTAAATTTCTGTTAAGTACCTTACAGCAATAGTATGCAGTTATGGACCGTTTTTACGTCAAAAAACTGCCAAAAATGCAGTTTTTACCCCTGTTAAATGCCTGTTAATACCCTAAACAATTTGGTCACTCAAAAAGCACCTGTGGACTAAATCTACGGTGCTTTTCTAGAAACATTAACTTTTTAATTCGCTTGACTTGATTCAGCGTGCATATCGCTTTGTTCAGGTAGTTGCGGCTTATTCGATTTTCTCGCTAACGCAACAATAAGAACTATTATAATTATGACCAAAACACTCGGAACCGATATTAGTAACGCTATTCCGGCAGTGGTGTCGAAGAACGACGGTTCATTTTTAGAAAGATCATTCGTCTCAATAACAGTAGGAGTTGAATCTTCGGTGATGTCTTCTACATCAGTCGCTTGACTAGCTTGCGTTGAAACGATTATAAAGTCTTTGCCCATAATCTCCAAAGAAAATGAGGCGGAATTTGGAGATTCAAAAGCGAATGGAGTCGCAGCATCAATCTTCAACGTACCAGAACCTGTAAAATTCGGAATTATGTTCATGAAAGCAGCATTCTGAGGCACTCCACTTTCTTGAAGATATGGGCTTGAAGATTGAGAGTTGATTACATTATCGCCAATTAACTCGATTTCCATATTCGTAGTGCCAGCACATGTCCCTCGACAAAAATAATATATTGCTCCACCGTTATAATTATTCAACGTTATTTTATTGGTGCTCAAGTCGATAGAAAATCCAGGTATTTGGTTGGCTTCAGGCGCTCCAGAGCAAGCGCTAATTGTCTCTGCACTTGTTCCTACAGAGAAAAAGGAACTACAAGCTGCGTAGGTAGCTGTACTGCTAAATGCGACTGATAACATGGTAACAACCAGCAACAGCGCAACTGATGATATTTTCTTCATAAAACTTCTTTCATTATAATTCTTATTCTTATAATACCACAAAAACACCCAGAAATAAATTAGAGTTTAGGAACCTTAATTATAGCTACCAAGTCTTTCTTTTATATCCTCTTCGTAAATTGTTAATGCCTGCCCAATTCGCCCCATAGTTATTGATATCGACAGTAGATGATCTCTATGATAAAATACAGGGGATGAATAATAAAAAAGCCAAGCAAGGTAGAATTATAATTCCAGGTGGTCGTAAGCCGTGGCCACACGAACTTCGTATTGCAAATATTTTAGCAATGGCTGGACATAATATAGAATTTCTATCAGAATCAAATACGAGTACTGCCGATATTTTACTGGATGGTATTGAATACGAAATGAAATCCCCGTTTACCAATAAGCCTGATAAATTAGAACGCAATATTAAGCGTGGGTTGAAACAGTCCAAAAATATTATTTTCGATTCATCAAGAATAAAAAACATGCGAGACGATAATCTCCGAAGATTTCTAACTAAAAAGGTTAAAGGACAGAAACAGATTGGCGAGCTCATTCTTATCACAAAACATGGTCAAATTATTGACATTAAATCACTAGTTTGATAAAATTATAGGTAATGAAGTTCTTGCACGGGGCAGTATGCTCCTACCGCAGGAGCTTCTTTTTGTAATATTCGAGTAATCTGGCTATATTATATTCTCTATATAGTGTCAATGCCTGCCCAATTCGCCCCCACCAAATTATATATGACTCGGCATTTTCGCCGATTTTTTAGTAGTAAATATCTGTTAAGTACCTTGTAGGTTCTAGGGTGCAATTTTGTACTGATTTTGCACGAAAAATGGGGCAAAAATTGCCATTCTACCCCTATAAAGTCGTCTGTTAATACCCTAAACCATTTGGTCTATATGCTATAATATGAATGTTGGGCGCGAGAGCACACTCTCATTCTTAACGGAAGAAATCAAGCCAACGTGATGTTAATATTTAATATTTTTTCGAAAGCGAAGTCAATCTATATGCGATCTACAATTGATAACCTTCAAATACTCTGGGATTTTCTCGTCAAGGAAGACTCTCTTGTGCAATCGGATATTATTATTGGATTTGGAAGCAACGATACCATGGTTGCTCACCGTGCTGCAAGTCTATATAAACTAAATTATGCACCACTGATTCTATTTACTGGTGGATTAGGGAAAGGAACGGCTGATAGTTGGAGCGAAAAGGAAGCGGATTTATTCGCGAAAATCGCTATAGATGATGGTGTGCCACTAGAGAAAATTATAATAGAAAATAGATCGACTAATACAGGAGAAAATATTCGCTTCTCCAAGGAGTTATTGTATAAACGAGGAATAACGGTCAATCTTGCAACGATTGTCCACCAGCCCAATATGGGACGACGAATATACGCGGCGTTAAGAAAACAGTGGGCTGATATCAATGTTCAAATAGCACCGAGTAACTGCACGCTAAAAGAGTATATTCAGAATTTGAAGACTACAGGCGTTGATGAAAACGAAATATTCTCAAACATCGTTGGAGATTTTCAACGGATTGATGTATTTGCAAAACAGGGGCACCAAATTGAGCAAAGTGCCCCCGAAGAGGCTTGGCAGGCGTTCTATTCTCTTTGCGAAGACGGTTATAATAAGTACATTGTATGAAAAGCGTACTGCAACAATGAAAGAATTATAACAGAGGCAAAATACAGTATTTTTTGTTGAAATAGGGCCTACAAAATTAAATACGATACATCTAACATATTCCACTTATAGTTTATAAATAACCAGTTTATTCCTTATGTCTTCTCCATACAGTGTTAATACCTGCCCAATTCGCCCCCACCAGATTATATCTAAATCGGCATTTTGGCCGATTTTTTAGTAGTAAATTTCTGTTAATACCCTAAACAATTTGGCCTACATTTTTTACTTTGTTTAGGATATTCGCATAGAAAGCTCATGTCTCAGGGATTAAAATTTTTACAAAATCATTATATATGTTATAATATAATAAGTACTTAACATGTATTTTTTGTTAGCCAATTATGGAGGTGATAAAAGATGAGCAAACGCTTGGAAAACGTATTGAGATTTTATGCTATGGCTGCACAGCTAAAGTATAGAATTAGAAGTGGTTGGGATAATTTGCATTGGAATATTTCTAACCAAAGACGTGAGAGTATTGCCGAGCATATCTATAGTGCATGTATATTGGCGATTGCGATGGACTCGGAGTTTAACACAAATCTAGATATTCAGAAAGTAATAATAATGCTGGTTCTCCACGAGCTAGGAGAGGTTAAAATTGGAGACATTACTCCTTTTGACGGTATTACTAGTGAAGATAAAGCCAAAATAGAACATGAAGCAATGAAACACGTACTAGGCGACTTAGCAAAGGCAGATGAGTATTACGATTTGCTTGTTGAGTTTGACGAAAGAAAAACGAGAGAATCCATTTTTGCCCATCATTGTGATAAATTAGATGCAGATCTGCAAGCCAAAATTTACCAGGACATGGGTTGCCAAAATCCGCTCGACGAACAAGAAAATAATATCGTCTTTAAGAATGCACGAGTTCAGCAAATGATTAAAGAGGGAGCTAAGAGCGCATTCGATATCTGGTACCAATGGGACAAATCATTATATAGTGATGATGAAAATTTCTCCAACTTACTCGACTATATCAAGGAGATTGATACTCAAAATTTTAACATTTAACAAAATCTACATGCAACCTGCTCAGTAGAGTGGGCTTTTTGTCTTCGCATCATTTTTATAAGGTTTTTTGTTCGTGCGTCTACGCGATATGAATCGCAAATTTTCGAGATAGTTTTATTAAAAGTCCAATCTGGCATTTTGCCTCTTAATAAATATTCCATTGTAACTGAAGGAAATTTAATGAAACACTCTGAAACCAACCATGCCAGACCCATTTTTATATAGTATTCTTCGCGATTAGATAATTTATCTACTTCAGTAAAAATGTATTTTAGGTAATCTGGCTCGATGTAGCTACATTTAAGGACAACTAGGCCAACCCGTACTGTAAATTCATGCTTGCTGCTTAGCAACTTTATAAGCTTTTCCTCGAAAAAATCGGCTTTGTTTTTCTGTATAAGTTTGCTTATTGCTGAACAAAAAAGATCGCAAGTGCTCCAATCGTCGATATATTCTAAGTGGGAATCGAACCATTTTAGCATATTGTCATAGGGTAATCTCGCAATCAGGAAGCCGCGAAGCAAAACTTCTTCGTAATTTAAGGGACAGACTTTGATAAACTTTTCAATTTTATCTAGTGGGATTTGTTTGGCGTATTTTCGTATTTGTGGCACTCTGATACCTAGCATCGGATATTTGCTTTGGCAGATTTTCATTGAAAATTCGCGGTATTTTTCATCGATACTTTGTTTCAAACAGTCCCTTAATTTTGCATAATCATCGATTTGACTCATATACTTTTATTATAACAATAGAAAGTCATCTTCTATATACTGTTAAAATCTGATTAAGTAAGCTACACTAAACACATTGTTTGATTAAGTTTTAATTCCTGTTAGGATCTGGAAGTCGATATTTTAATGTCCATATGCAGTAACGACAAATTGCGTAATATGCAGGCAGAAGCAATACGGACGAAATTACAAAATAAGTCATGATGACAGTTGAGGGGTTTATATAGTCACAGTCACTCATGCTCTGATAACATATTTTATGCGCTGGGACTGGAAAAGTCTTCATATCTAGTGGATACGCTGTTCCGCCCAACATATAAGCTCCCGCTATACACAATATTTGAATGAAAAACATTATAAGATACGGTATTAATAGTTTTCCTTTTATGACTCGTTTATAATTAATTTTAGCTAATGAGATACCAATATTGTACGATAAAAATAATCCTGCAATTGGCAAAGGGCTGTAAATGACAGAATAAAAATTATTCCAACTATAAATAGAATTTAAGCCTGGCAATGCAAGATTAGCCCAAAAAATCACAATTGCTATAAATGTAATTGAGCAAATAATCAAGCCAGTAATTCTCGGTTTTTTAATTGCTCTTTTAGGTATATTATTTTGTTTTTCTACAACATCCATATGATACATTGTATCATTAAATCTCTTATTGAAAAAGAGGGCTATTTTTATGTCATTTTTTGTGGCAAAAATACGCCAAAAGTCGGTATTTTACCTCTATAATTTTGTTGGTTAAATCCCTAACAATTTGATCTAACTTTTTCCAAAAAAGAACCCCCCGGCTCTACCCACACTGGTTGTGTGGAAGCCGGGGGATATTGTTATCTTAGATCTCCCTTTTAACTGCAGTGTAAACGAACCCACTAGCACGGTGAGCATTCACCTACCGCAGAGGGCTCCCTTTTTTATATCAATTCTCGCATTCTTATCTCAATATCTTTTCTATAGATTGTTAATGCCTGAACAATCCACCCCCACCAGATTATATATAACTCGGCATTTTTGCCGATTTTTTGGTAGTAGATTTCTGTTAATAATGTGTGTCATTGACATCAAGACTCTGTGGAATTAAGATTTAAACATGAGGATTTTAAATTTAAAGACCAAAAAAAGAAAAATAATTCTTTTTTCTGTTTTAGTTGCGGCGGTTATAGTTAGTTTTGTGGTGGTTGGTTTTTTATTGCTATTTGCGCGAATCGATTATAAGATTGCGGATAATTTAATTTATGAAGTGAATACTGAGCATACCGTAGATTCACTTTTTTCGCAAATAAATTTAGGTACTTTGGAAAATGGAGACGAAACGTTAGATACTAGAGAGGTTGGCGAAAAGAAATATATAGCGACTATTGTTGATCGGTTCGGGTCTAAACAGCTGATTGAAGTTCCTTATATTGTGAATGACACAACTGCGCCAGTGATTGATGGTGAAGGAGAATTATCTTTTGAAGCAACTGAGGAAGGTGATTTGCTTAGCAATTTTAGGGCAGAAGATAATTCTAAAAAAGAAGTTAAACTTTTGGTTGAGGGGGATTATGATTTGGCTGTGGCGGGTGATTATTTAATTAAAATTATTGCCGAAGATGAGTCTGGTAATAAATCGGATAAAGAAGTTAAACTGAAAATAGTTGAACCGCCCAGGGCTGTTAGCGTTGATGGGCCTTTGTATTATATCGAAGTCAATCGTTTGCAGAATGTCGTGATTGTATATTCCCAAGATCGAAATGGTAATTATAGTAACATAGCTAAAGTATTTGTGGCTTCTACGGGCGCTCCGGATTCGGAAACGCCGTTGGGAACTTTTGCGACTGCGGACAAATATGAAACGCTTTTGCTGGTTGGTAATGTTTGGGGGCACTATGCTGTACGAATTAATGGGCCTTATTTCTTCCATTCAGTACCGTATTTTACTAAAGGTTCGCCCTGGGATAATTTAGAGTATTTGGAATATAATAAATTGGGTAGTGGCGCTTCTGCGGGTTGTGTTAGGCTGGCGGCGGCAGATGCTAAATGGATTTATGATAACATTAGCTACGGAACTACTGTAAAAATTTATGATTCTGATACGCTTCCGGATGGGGTAAATAAGCCGTCCGCAATTCGGATTGACGAAAATAGCATAAATCGGGGTTGGGATCCTACCGATCCGGATCCGAATAATCCTAATTTGAGAAATAAATAAGTTTTCTATGTATTTTTCATTTTTTGTGGTATAATAGTCGCAGGTTGCAAAAACCAACATTAAAAATTGGGTCAGTAGCTCAGCTGGTTAGAGCACGGGCCTTTTAAGCCCGGTGTCGTGGGTTCAAGTCCCACCTGACTCACCATACAGGGGCGGTTAGCTCAGTTGGCTAGAGCGCGTCTTTGACGTAGACGAGGTCACAGGTTCGACTCCTGTATCGCCCACCATTTACAATGGAGCAAGCGGCGGAGTCGTTCTTCGAATCGACTCCTGTATCGCCCACCATTCACAATGGAGCAAGCGGTGGAATCGTTCTTCAAATCAACTCCTGTATTGCCCACCATCAATTAGTTAATTAGTATTTAAAAATCCCCTCTTGAAGAGGGGATTTTCGTTATTATATATTATATAAATTATTTCTTTTCGGTGTTCTTCGCGATATCACGAGTATTGCGCCAAATCATGATAAACATCATAGTTGCTTCGTAGAGGACGCGGATAATAATTGGCCCTAAGATCATAGTGAGTAGCCACATAATTACGCCTGTACCACCAAGAGCGAGGAATGAGAATGAATTGAGCACAACGAAAATTGTCGCAATATAATAAATAACTTTCAAAATTGGCTCGATCCACATGATTTTGAATTCTAAGAAATCTTTAAGCCATTTTGCGAATTTACCTTTTGGTAAAGTTTTTCCCTTAACAAAGAGGAAGTACACAAGAATACCGCCGACAATTGACAGAATGGACGCAATAATCATCCAAACACCTATGCCACTAGCGGTATTGGCGCTCGAGCCAGTACTGCTTAAATCGTTAAATAATTGTAATGTATCGTAGTTATACATACCATAACTCCTTTATTATTATTAATTTGATTTTAGCATAAAAATTTAAAAAAAGTAAAGAGTTTGAGTATAATAGAGACATGAATAGAGTACCACTAGCAGAAAGAATGCGCCCAACTAAATTATCGGAAGTGGTGGGACAAGATGAAATTATTGGTAAGGGTAAAATTTTAACTGAGATTGCACGAAAAGGAGAACCGGTAAACTTAATCTTTTGGGGGCCACCTGGTACGGGTAAAACTACGCTTGCGCGAATTTTAGCACAGGAGTTTAAGGCGGATTTTGTGGAAATTTCAGCAGTAACGGCCGGGAAAAAGGATGTTGAGGAGGTCGTAGAGCGAGCAAGGTTGAATTGGAATTTAAAAACGCGTACGGTCTTATTTGTGGATGAAATTCATCGTTTTAATAAAGCTCAACAAGATGCATTTTTGCCACACGTGGAATCTGGACTGATTACTCTAATAGGTGCGACTACTGAAAATCCGTCATTTGAGGTAATTTCGCCGCTTTTGTCGCGTTCGCGGGTAGTGACAGTGGCGCCGTTATCTAAAAATGCAATTAAAAAAGTATTAAAGCGGGCTTGTGCGGCCGAAGGAGTTACGGATTTTGTCACAAAAGGCGCGTTAGACTTAATAGCGGAGCTTTCTGGCGGTGATGCTCGGTCGGCGCTAGGTGATTTGGAACTAGCTTTATCACTTTCGGATAGGGTGGATGAGAATATTGTGGAAGAGGCGGCTGGGCGTAAAATGCCTGGGTATGATAAAAAAGGCGATAATCATTATGATACGATTTCGGCATTTATCAAGTCAATGAGAGGTTCGGATGTAGATGCAGCACTTTATTATTTGGCGAGAATGGTTGAGGCGGGGGAAGATCCGAAATTTATTGCAAGGCGGATGGTGATTTTTGCTTCGGAGGATATTGGTTTGGCTGGAAATGGAGCGTTGTCGCTTGCAACGGCTTGTTTTCAAGCGGTGGAACGGGTTGGGATGCCAGAGTCGGGGTTAATTTTGGCGCATACCGTAGTGGCGCTTGCGAAATCAAAAAAATCGCGCGCTACAACAGATGCTTGGTATAGTGCTTTGGATTTGGCTCGTAAGACCAGGAATGAGCCGGTTCCGATTTGGCTTCGGAATGCTCCAACTAAACTAATGAAAGATTTGGGTTATGGTAAAGGTCAGAAATGGGAGGCAGGGTTTCATCTCGACAAGAACTATTTACCCGATGCCATTAAAAATGAGAAAATTTGGAAAATTGGTGGATAATTAGCTATTTAGGCCAGCTTGGAAATATTTTTTGACGTATTCCCAACCCCAGGATAAGTCAAAGCCAGAACTGACGTATTTATTAAATTTAAAGTAGGGCATGCCATCAATGAGTTTGGAGGATTTTTTGGCATTTGCGATTATTTCGCTAAGTGGTTCGTCGTTTTTGACGCAATTTTCAAATTTTTCATCGAGCCCAATTTTTTTACCAAGATCAATCCAATAATCTTTAGTTAATTTGTTCATTTCTGCGAAAGCTGATTTGCCAAATTTTTTAAAATAGGTATTCCAGATGGTTGTGATTGATGCTTTGTAATAATCCCAGAATTTGTTTTCTTTTTTGGCGCAATAGGTGGCTTCGGCGGAGTAACGGGAATTAATGGGACGCATTTCACCGTATTCATAAAGAAAATCAGATAGCCTAACTTCTATAAGAATGTCATTTTCGGCAATGTATTTTTCGAAAGCAGCTTCGTTTTCAAAAATAGCGTTCTCGAAGGCAACACAATAGGGACACATAATATCGGAATAAATAATAAAATAATTTTTGGCATCCATGTTGCCAACAGTCATTTGTTGATCCCACACGATTTCTGAATTAGAGGGTTTGGTTTTGGATGATATAATTGCAAAACCAAGTGCGACAATAATGGCAAGAAGTGCTAAAAAGCCAGCAATTCGTTTGGCTGTATGAGATTTAGTGATGTTATTTTCTTCCATGGTCCTCTTTTGTTTTACGGGCAAGATATTTTTCGTTTGCCATCATAATATAGGCTTCCTCGCCAATTTTCTTAAGAGATAAAATAGCTATAATAATAGCAAGCCAGGTAATTATGGCGGAGACAGCGCCAGTGGCAGCAAGACCGCCAGTGGAGAAGAGGGCGCCGAGGAGCGGAGTAAGTAAAGTTGTGCCACAGGCAGGACAACCAGCTCCGAGAGCGATTAATCCAGTGATAATGCCAGCTTTTTCTAGGTTGGCAGCATTGTTGGGATTAGGTGTTGGGGAAGTTTTATGGCGCTTTTTATTCCATAATAAAACAATGAGACCAATTAAGAGCCCCTGCAGGGTAGAAATAGCAAAAATTGGAAGCCAATCTAAAAATAACTGATTAAAACCGAAAACGCCAAGGAAGCTATCGAGTAAGATATGGAGGTTTTCTGGAAATCCGAGCGCAAGCATTAAATCAAATTTAGCAAAGCCACCAGACAGTAAGTTCATTAAAACGCCAAAAAATAGAAAGGCAGGGATAAAACCGTACCAAAAACGTTTTTCTTTGGTAGCGAGCAAAATTCCTTTGCCGGCTAAAATAAATTCGTCAAACCATTTCCTCCAATTCATGTATTTAATATTATCATAAGTTTTGTAAAAAAGTCAACGATTTTTTGTTCGGTTTTTCTCTGTTAGCAACTAGAAATATTAAAACATAAAAATAATAAAAAAACAATGTTGACAAGAATTTTGCCTATGCTAAAATGAAAGTAGATTCGGGTCGATCCTGACGTTGAGAGAGATCTGAATCATGAAAAGTAGGGTGGAGAGTGCCGAGTCGTTTTGGTTAGATTGGTTACCACCTAGAAATTGTGCTATAAGTAAACGGTAACTTTATTGTGATCGTGGTATAATGTATATATGAAGCTTTCGAGAAAATTTGATCGAGTCTTGGTCTTAGTTATAACTATGACCGTTATTTTGTTTTTCTCGTGTTTATTGAAATTAAATGCAAAAGTGACGTTTGCTGAGGGGGAAGATGGGTTATCGGTAATTCATGACTCACGATATGTGACTTTTTATGATAACGGCAATAAATTAACTGTAAAAACTGATGCCAAAACCGTATCTGAAGCCTTAGATCGAGCTGGATTTATGATAAACCCAGGAGATAAAGTTGAGCCGACGCCTGAAACTCTAATAGATGCAGATAATTATTTTATAAATATTTATCGTGCTAGACCAGTGATTTTGAAGGATGGTGCAGTTGAAAAATATCTGATGACGGCAAATTATGACGCTAAGATAATAGCAAAAGAAGCGGGGATATTAGTGTACGATGACGACGAAATGGATTTAGTGATGAACGAAAACTTTTTAGAGGCGGGGGCGGTTGAAGTGTATCAGATAACTCGAAATGGTGGTCGGACTTTAACTATTGAAGAGGAGATACCGTTTAAAGAAGAAAGAATAAAAGATTATAATTTGGTTCCTGGCACTATGGAAGTGAAGCAACTAGGGGAGACTGGTATGCGTAAAAAGATGTACGAAGTGCTTTACATGGATGGGGTAGAAGTATCGCGAGAATTAATTTCAGATGAAGTAATAAGAGAGCCTGTGTCAAAAATCGTAGCTATAGGAGCAAGTCCGATTGAGAAAAAGCCGCTTACGGCTGCGATGGGGCGAAATCGCTATACGGTGACTTTGACTGATGGGAGGGTAATTGAACGGCAAGAAACCTATTATGATTTGCCAATGGCTGGGGTAATGCATTATTGTGGAGGTGGTGATTATACAATAAGAGAGGATGGAGTTAAAGTAGATAGTGATGGTTATGTTTTGGTGGCGGCAGATTTATCACGTTATCCGAGATGTTCGGTGGTGGAAACTAGTTTAGGGTTAGGTAAGGTTTACGATACAGGGGAATTTGTGTTATCGAATTCTGAACAATTTGATCTTGCTACAGATTGGACAAATAAAAATGGTCGCTAACAAGGCTCTAGGTCAACATTGGCTCAAAAATCGTGGAATTTTGGACGAAATTGCAGATTTGGTGGCTTTAGGGAGCGCGTGTGATTATTCCGAAAAAACAGGGGTAGAAGAGGTAAAATTGTGTGTGGAAATCGGCCCAGGGTTGGGGACTTTGACTTCGTCGCTGCTCCGACGGTTTGAAAAGGTTTTGGCGATAGAATATGACACTAAATTAGCCAATAATTTACCAAAATCGTTTCCGGGTAAGAATTTGGAAGTAATAAATGCGGATATTTTACAATTTGATTTCTCGACTATTTCTGAAAAATATGTTATAGCAGGAAATATTCCTTACTATATTACAAGTCCAATTATTGAAAAGGTTTTGACGGCCCCAAAACTACCAGAGAGGGTGGTGCTTTTGATGCAAAAAGAGGTAGCAGAGCGGATTTTGGACGAGAAAGAAACAATGTTGTCATTGTTTGTAAAAAACCGAGCCAACGTGTGGGCGGGGCCAGTAGTGCTTAGAGATGAGTTTACGCCACCACCGAAGGTGGATAGTGAAGTAGTAGTTTTTGAACCGCATCTCCCCGTGGCGGGTGACGATGTATTTAATTTGATTAAGATTGGGTTTAGGTCGCCGAGAAAGAAACTGATTCACAATCTGAGCGGTTTGAAAGATAAGAAAAAGCTTGAAGAGATTTTAAGGGAACTTGAAATAGATTTAAATGCTAGACCAGGAGATTTGAAATTAGAGAAATGGCAAAAATTAAAAAACAAATTAAATAATTGAGTTTTATCAAAAAAAGAGCCGTAAAAGGCTCTTTTTTAATTCTGTGGCTAGATACCTGGTACGGGGAATTTGAGAGCGAGGGTGCGGACTTCACCATGGATGGTTTCGAGTTCGGCAGAGAACTTGATGAGATTTTCTTCGGAACAGGCTTCTTTACAAATGTCGGCGACTTTTTTCATCCAGAGGGCGAGAGTTTTCATTTCGGGCTCTTTAAGACCACGGGTAGTAATAGCTGGTGTGCCTAGACGAACTCCAGACGGACGGAAAGAGCCACTAGCGTCAGAAGGCAGAGAGTTGGCGTTGAGGGTTAGTCCAACTTGGTCGAGGGCTTTTTCGTAGATTTTGCCATCAAAGCCGAAACTTTCTTTGGTATTGATTAAGATTAGATGATTATCTGTGCCATCTCCTTGAAGAATGAAGCCGAGTTTGATTAATTCATTAGCAAGAGTTTTGGCATTTTTGACGATATCTTTGGCATAATCTTTGAATTCGGGTTGTAAAGCTTCACCAAAAGCAACAGCTTTGGCGGAAATAATATGCTCTAATGGTCCGCCTTGGGTGCCAGGAAAGACTGCGCGATCAATTAGTATAGGGATATTTTCGAGAGTTTTTTCGGGTTTTTTAAGCGGAGAGGCGACATTGCCACGACTCAAAATGAGTCCACCACGAGGCCCGCGTAGTGTTTTGTGGGTTGTAGTGGTCATAACATGGAAGCCGTGTTCTAAGGGGTTGGGGTGTACACCGCCGGCGATTAGACCAGCGACATGTGCCATATCTGCCATTAGGAGACAACCTGGAATTTTGGCACCGATTTTGGCGACACGGTCAAAATCGGGAATTTTCATGAAAGCCGAATAACCAACCAGGATGATTTTTGGTTGATACTCAAGGGCTTTTTTCTCTAAGTCATTATAATCAATGTCGCCATCATCAGTTACACCATAGCCAACAAAGTTGTAGATTTGAGCTGAGAGGGTTACGGGCGAACCATGAGTAAGATGTCCGCCGGCCGGGAGCGACATACCTAGCACTGTATCGCCAGGTTTTAGCCAAGCAAAATAAACTGCATTATTGGCTTGCGCGCCAGAGTGAGGCTGAACATTGGCGTGGTCGGCATGAAAAAGTCGGCAAGCGCGGTCAATTGCAAGACGTTCGATGCGGTCGATGTTGGTTTGCCCGCCATAATAACGGTAATTTGGCAAAATTTCTTCGGCGATTTTGGCTTCATCCCAGCCTGGTACGCCAGTGAAATTTGGATAACCCTCGGAGTATTTGTTGGTCAAAATTGAGCCCATAGCTTCGAGAACGTTTTTGGAAACGTAATTTTCACTAGGGATTAATTCAAGGCCTTCGCTCTGACGGATTTTTTCTTGTTTGATTAAGTCAAATACTATATCTTTCATAAAACTCCTTTAATCTTTAGTATATTTAACGATGGAATATTCTAGACCATTTTCGGTACCTTTCGTGATTAGAGTTTTTCGGTATTTAGTCTTGTCAAAATTTGGAAAGAAAGTGTCGGCGGTAGGGGCGGAAGCATTGATTTTAGTGAGATAGAGATTTTTGGCGTGAGGTAAAAAGACAGAATAAATTGCCCCGCCGCCAATGATGAAAATTTCTTCGTCGGTAGCTTGATTTTTTTTGATGAAATCGTCGACGTCGTGAATAATTTGGTCTGGGCCGCTAAAATTCTGGTGAGAAATGACGATATTCTTGCGATTTTTGAGTTTACTGGGGAGAGACTCCCAGGTTTTGCGTCCCATGACGACTTTGTGTCCATTTGTGGTCTGGCGGAAAAAATTCATGTCGTTTTGAAGATGAAAAATCAACTGGCCTTTTTGCCCGAGTTCATGATTTTTGCCAACCGCCGCTATTAAACTAAACATATTTATTCCGTAACTGGCATCTTAATGGCGCCAAGATGCTCGTAGCCTTCCAATTTAATATCTTTAAGTTCGCGAGAATTATCAAAATCATAAAAATCTTTGATGTTTGGATTAAGCCAGAGCTTGGGGGCTTTGGGCAGGGTGCTATCTTTAATGGCTTTATCGTAGCGGGCAATTTGTTCTTTGATGCCGTCGATTTGATTTTCGTAAATATGGGCGTCGTTGGTGATAAAAGTGAGTTGACCTGGTTTGGCACCGACAGAATGGGCGATTAAATGACAGAGAGTAGCGTATTGAACCACATTAAATGGTAATCCAAGAGGAACATCGGAAGAGCGAGAAGTAACGAGAACATTCAATCGACCATCGATGAGGTTCCATTGAGAATTCCAAACGCAGGAAGGAAGAGCGGCGGTTTCAAGCCACTCATTTTGCCAGAGGGATAAGACCATGCGGCGGTTGCCAGGATTTTCTTTTAGGGTTGCAATTAAATTGTCAATTAAATGGTATTTTTTAACAATCCAGCCGTAGGCTGTGCCAATTGTATGAGCAAAATCTTCCGCTGGTTCATTAGGATGTTTGTCGATAAAAATTTGATTAATATTGCGACCTTGATATTCACCGGATTCAGAAATTTCCCATTCGTTCCAAATTTTAATTCCACGGTCTTTAAGCCAGCGGACATCATTACTGGCGACTTGATAAATCCAAAGAATTTCAAGAACGGCAGTCTTAAAAGCAACTTGTTTTGATGAGAGAATAGGGAATTCTTCTTCAAGATTGAATTGAAGAACTTGATGAGGCAAACGAATTGTGCGTGCTTCGGAGGAACCTTGGGCAGTATGATCTGGGATAGCAGAAGCGACCGTGTCGCTACGAGAATCTTGTTTTTTGTAGTTGGTGATTTTCTCGCCATGTGCTAAAATGCGTCGACAAAGGTCAATATACTGGTCGTCAAATTTACTCACTTTACCTCCTTTTTTTGATTATAGCACGAAAAAAGTCCTAAGAAAACTGGGTATGAAAAAGCCCTAGGAAAACCTAGAGCTTTTCGAGAGAGTATTCTTCGTAATCTTTTTCGCGCCATGCGTACCAAGTTCCGTTGACTAGAAGTGTGGCCATAATCAAAATGGCCGTGAAAAAGCCATAATCGTCATATATGAAAGTTTGCCTGGTTTTGAAAAAACCCACAGTCCACATTTCGCTAGCTTTGCAAAAACCATTATTGCGATAATCGCAAAATGACATGTTTTTGCGGTCTATCTCAGAAATGTTTGGGTCATTTTCTGACATTTGGGGGGAAAGCCCGAACATGTCATAGCAAAGACACATGATGATAGCCGAGGTTTTGTCGGAACAATGAAGAAGACGGCCGATGTCACTGCTTTTTTCTTGCATTTCGGTAAAAAGCTGGCGGATTTTGGCTTCATCTTCATCCTCTTTTTTGGGAGACAACTGACTAAAAACTTTGAGATATCTGTATTCTTCAATTGCGAGGTTTTTGTCATCTCTGGTTCCATTGTCCGCCTTGTCGCCAATGACGTTTTCTGGAAGGTCGTGCCGCTTAAAAGTTTGCATAATCTGTCGATAGCTATAATTCAGCTTTTTGTAGGGCGGGTATCCATTGCAGATGTTCATAATAGCGCGATCGACTAATTCGCTACCCAGATTGGCATGTGCACCGACTGATTCATGGGCAATGTCACTAGGGTCAAGACCATAATTTTTAATGAATGATCTCGGTATCATAGATGATCTTGCTACTTCAATCAATTGGATGGTTTGTCCGATGACTTCCTCGGGGTTATTGAGACTTTCAAGCCAAGAATGGTCTACCAGTTTCTTTTCTTGGGCTAAGATACGCTTGTATTTATCTTTTATCCAGTGGTATATTTCATTAATATCGTCCTTCATCAAAAACAAAAAAGTGACACCTCCTAATTGGTAATGTTCAAAAATACTCTCTTGATGTAATTATAGCATAATTTGACATTTTTGAAAATTTCTGCTATTATGTATAGTATAACTTGGTCAGAATGGGAGTTAAGATGGCGAAACGCCTTTTTTTGTTGCTACTGATTGTGGGGGCGAGTTTTTCGCCTAGTTTTTTGATGGCTACGGATAGTGTGGAAATAATTGGAATTAATGACGCTCGGTCGGTCGAGACGGTTTTACTAACTATTCCGGAATCAGAAGAAGCGATAGCTTCAAAATCGGAGACAAATTTAGCCTTAAATTCAAAAATCGTTGCAAAAGCACCGCTGGCGGGCGTTTCAACGAAATCTTCAGTCCCTGAAGTTAATTATACTGTGACCACAGTGACTAACCATATTGTGTTGGAAAATTTAAGTTATTATGATATCTACCGAACGGGTAAGTTTATCTATGCTCATAATACTCCTCGTTTATTGGGAGGCTTAAAAAATCTGAAAAAAGATGATATTTTTACAATTACTGAATCGGGCGTAACTCAAAAATACCAAGTGATGGATAAATTGATTTATGAGAAAGCTAGTAACGGATATCTTAATGGTGATATAACTTTAACGAGGAGCGTAGAACGTAACGCTAATGGATACGACCGCGCGATTATGACTTGTTATGGGACAATATATAAAGATGGCGACGCTTCGCATCGTTTGGTTTTGTTTGCAAATGCTATTTAAGGAAGTGTTGCTACCATAAATTGACTAAATTTTTGTAAAATGTTATAATATGAAGAGTTCATTTTTTTGAACGCACCTAAAAAAATATGAAGGAGTGAGTTTTGTGTCGAAACCTAGGGGGAAGGTTAGGTCTAAAGATAGTAATGAGAGGGAAAGACGTATCATCAAGGCTATAAAAAAGTTTCACGATGATACTATTGATGGATCTCTCGGGATTAAGGTTGCTAGGCAAAATCCGGTTTTGCAGGAGTTTTTAACGGACCCGCGGGGATTTTTTGAGGATCATGATAATATCATGACGGAATTTGGAAGCATTGAAAAATACAGTGAATGTTTCCTATTGAAAAATTTGTCTCAAACGATGAAGGCAAAGGAGATTTATTTTACGCTTGTCACCTATCGTACTATTGAGGCTTGGAAGCATCTTGCGCAAAGCTATCTCGTTTCAGCGACGCTACTTAACCAGATGCTGATTAAACAGCCCTCGGACGGACTTAGGGTTATCAAGTATAGAGTGGAAGATTTTGGGTTGCCTTTTTCGAACTTCTTTGTCGATCTTGGAGTAATCGATGGGTCTGACCAACATGTAGGGGTTTTCGTTAATAAGCATAAGTATAACGATATGCCAAAGATTGATATGGTTCTCGTGGATGGGAATCTGGTGTATTGTTTTACGCTTGACGGAGAAGGGGAAATTAAAATACCTGCCCAGCCGAATCGCAGGAATTTAATTGACCCTAACTATACATGGTATGTGCTTATCTCTATGCTCTACGTTATTTCGGGGTTAATATCGAGAGAAAATATCGATGTTAGCAGCACCGACACTAGCGTGCGGACGGAGTGGCAAAACTATCTACTGCGTCCAGGAGAGAAGCTTGAAGACTTCATAACTCCAATCTGGAGTTGTGATAGTGACGCTCGCACATCTTACTCCAACAAAAATGTCCCTGAGCTTTAGGCTCAGGGGCTTTTTTATGCTATTTTTGGTGGAGTGTGCGAGGCTCGAACTCGCCACCTCAGCTATGCCATAGCTGCGCTCTACCAGATGAGCTAACACCCCAGTATTGTTATTTTAGCATACTTTGTGTTAAAATAAAATCATGAAAATGTATAATTCAGCTTTTTTACCGCATTGGCGCTTTAGTAAGACGTTGAGTTTATGATTTTTAAAAAGGGAGAATAAATGAAAACTATTTTAACGGGAATTAGATCTAATTCGGTTTTAACTTTGGGCAATTATCTTGGGGCGCTCTTGCCAATGGTGCGTCTAGCTAATAAACACTCGGGTGATTCTCAAATAAACATTTTTGCGCCAGATCTTCATTCGATTATTTCGAATGTGGATGGGGATTTGCAAGAAAACATTATTCGGACGCTTAAATATTATTTGGCAGCTGGCTTAAAAGTAAATGAAAATGTGCATATTTATCGTCAAAGTCATGTCCCAGCGCATTCTGAGCTGTGTTGGATTTTGGATTGCGTAGCAACGATGGGTGAGACCTCACGGATGATTCAGTACAAAGAGAAGTCTAAGGGTCAAGAGAGCTGTAATGTGGGGATTTTTAACTATCCAATCTTGATGGCGGCGGATATTTTGCTCTATGATGCGGAATATGTCCCACTTGGTGAAGATCAGTTCCAACACATTGAACTTGCGCGGAATATTGCTATGCGCTTTAATCATCGTTTTGGGGCAGAGATTTTTACAGTGCCAGCCAAAACTTCTGATCAGGTGAAATTCATGGGTGTTTCGGATGGGCTTCGAATCCGTGATCTTTTAAATCCAGAGAAAAAAATGAGTAAATCCACGGTGGCAGAAAATTCTAAAATCATGCTTGATGATGAACCAGAAAAGGCGGCAAAGAAGATTATGTCGGCTACTACTGATTCTATCGGTAAAATTAAGTTTGATATGTGGGCTCAGCCAGGGATATCGAATTTGCTTCAAATTGAGGCATTAGTAACGGATACGCCTTTGCAGGATGTGATTATGACTTGGGCCGGACAGACTCGCTATGGTGATTTAAAGAAAAAGGTGGCCGAGAGTGTTTCGGAGATGCTGACGGTATTTCAGGCTAGGTTGGCAGAAATTGACGATGCGGAAGTCTATAGATTGTTAGAAGAAGGCGAGAAATACGCCAATAAAGTTGCGAATGCTAAATTGTTAGAGGCACAAAAAGCCTTTGGACTAAGATAGATTGACTTTTTAGCATAAATGTGATATAATAAGAGGTTATATGATTATAACGGGAAAAAAGTTTAGTAAGCCAGAAATGTCGCGAGTAATCAATGGCGATAAAGTGCTGGAAAAAGAGCCGGAACAAATTGAAAAAGTACGGCTAGATGTTTTGATGGCGGAAATTTACAAAAGTTATAATCGTTCAACTTTGCAAAAATTTATTGAGTATGGTTTTGTGACGGTAGATGGGAAAATGGTAAAGAAACCAAATTCTAAATTTGAACGAGGTGTAAAAATTGACCTTAAAATTCCTAGTATAATGAAAAATGCGGATTTGGTGCCAACTAAAATTTATGAAGACGAAAAGGTTGTAGTTTTAAATAAACCTTCGGGGCTACTTAGTATGGCAAAAGGTGAGTATTGTCCAGAAAATACTTTGGAACAGTACGGGCTTTTAGTGCATCGCTTAGACCGTGACACTTCTGGTGTGGTAATTATGGCAAAAGATGAAGATACACAGGTGTTTTTGAAAAAACAATTTCAGGCGAGGACGGCACACAAAGTATATCTAGCAGTGGTGGAAGGGCGGCCTAAACTGGATGAGGCTAGGATTGATTTGCCTTTGGCGCGAAATATGAAAAGACCGACTACGTTTTTGGTTGACCCAAAAGGTAAGGCATCGGAGACGTTTTATAAGGTTTTGCAGTCAAATGATAAATATTCTTTGGTGGAGCTTCGCCCGACGACTGGGCGCACTCATCAGTTAAGGGTACACATGAAATATCTTGGGCATCCGATTTTGGGGGACGTTGTTTATGGAAAAAAGCGTGATAGATTATATTTACACGCAAAAAGTTTAGAAATAACTTTGCCTGGAGGTATCAGAAAAGTATTTGAGGCGCCGGTGCCGGAGGAATTTGAAAGTGTTTTTCGAGAAACCTGAAGACATTTTGAAGCTTGCAAATAGGTGTGGAACAGCGGTTTTTGTGGTGCCAAAAGATTTGGAAATCAAAATTAAAAATGCGATTATATTGGAGCCAGAAGAAAAAAATGTCATTACGATTGAGCAGGTAAGACAAGTAATTGGCAGATTAACCGTTAAACAGATGGTTGATCAATATATTATTGTCCGACCAGCGGAAATGATGAACGAAGAATCAGCAAATGCTTTTTTGAAGAGTCTAGAAGAACCGAAGGAAAAGGTCCATTTTGTTTTGGTGACTGATGCTCCGTCGTTGATTCTACCAACAATTATGAGCAGAGCGAACGTATATATAATGAAGCAAAAATGGGCGGCGGATGCGAAGATTGTGGCAGATGATGACGATAAGGCTCTTGCTAAACGATTGATTGTCGCAAAGTCCAGTGAACTCTGTGCGGTCGCAGATGAGATAATAAAGAAAAAGGATACTGCGAGGGCAAAAGCTTTGACGGTCTTAGGGGTTGCTATAGAGATGCTCTATAAAACTTATTTGATAAATAATAAGGAGATTTTTTTGACGAAATTGCCTAAATTTTTGCAGGCTTATGAAAATATTTCTCGGAATGGACACATAAAATTACATTTGATAGCGGATTTATGTTAGAATGGTGATATGATTGCAGTTTTTGTAATTTTGGTTTTTGTGATTTATTTGATTTTTCTGTTTCCGGTTGAGCCGAAGAAAAAGATAGAAGAAGAGAAGTCTCCAAAATATACTGCCCAAATGAAAAAGCTATGGCAAATTGCGCAGACTTCAATGAAGGAGCGCAAACCTTTTCGGGCCGAAAAGGCACTTCTCACGATTTTGAAATTTGATGAGAAAAATGCGGCAGCGTATAATCGACTCGGGATTTTGTATGCTAAAGGTAAGAAATATAATGAAGCAGTGGAGTGTTTTGAAATCGCGCAATCACTCGATAATAATCCAGCTTCGATTCATAACGTAGGGTTGATTTATCTTGAGACTGGAGCATACGAGAAAGCGGCGATGGCTTTTAGTCAGGCGATTGAGCTTGAGGGTGATGTACCGTCTAGATATATCGCGCTAGCGAAGGCGGAAGAGGAGTTAGGCAATACTAAAAAAGCGATTGAAGCGCTTGAAAATGCTTTTGAGTTAGATCCAAAGGTGGCAACGCTCAGGCAAATATTGGCAATTTACGAAGCGGCTGGTGATACAGAGTCGGCGACCGTAACGGCGGCAAGAATTGAAGAGCAGATTACAAAAGATAATTTAGCAAAGAAGAGGAAAAATCTAGCAGAAAAGCGCCAGGCTTTGATAAACAAAAAAGCGAAGATGCTAAACGGGGCTACTGAAGTGCGGAAACAGAGAGTTGTTTCTCGTGGAGCTATGCACGCTAAGACTCCTAGGGCCACTAAAGCGCATGTTGGCCGAAAAAGAATTTAGAAATCAAAATCATTACTTATAGAGTATTTTTTTGTTAAACATTTGTAAAAAGTTTGTAAAAAAGCCAAAAAGTATGTTACAATATTGCTAGATTGTATTTCTTGCCGCGATAGCTCAGTTGGTAGAGCGCATCCATGGTAAGGATGAGGTTCCCGGGTTCAAGCCCCGGTCGCGGCTCCATCAGCGACGCGATGGTTCTAGAGGTACAATCGAAGATTGTATGTGCTGGAATCGTCTAGTGGCAATGACAAGAGACTGTAAATCTCTCGCCTTCGGGCTTCGTAGGTTCGAGTCCTACTTCCAGCACCAAATTCCGAATTGAAAGGCGCCATCTCGGCGTTTTTTCGTGCTCGCTCGATCAATAATGGCGTTCGCTCGATCAATAATCGCGCTTCGTAAAAAGCATCTCGACAAAGGAAGTTGGCTGTGCAATAATGAAAACAGCAGTCGACTCAAAAAGTCAGCATTGAGGAGGTGAGTATTTTAGAATTTTTCGGAAAGGATTTTTGGCTTTTTTGGGGCGACTTTAACCTTGATTGTAATTCGAACAGACTCGCTTTGAAGGAGGTTATTATTATGCTTTGTGATGATTATCTCCCCATGGTGTGTCCATGGGGGCTTGTAAGCGACAATGACAGTGGTGGTAAGCTCGAAGCAGTGATAGGTAGATTGCTGGACCCCGTCGAAGCACGCATCGAACTGTTTAGTGAAGGCTTCGCTATTCGGCTAACAGGGTGTGCTTTTATTTGCGAAGAAGATGAAGTCTGTAGAAAGATCTCTACTACTTATATTGAGAAGATGGTAAGAATTAGAATAGAAGAGCCCGACGAAGGTAGCGACGGTATCCCTAAGGATGTTATATGGGTGGTTACGAACTCTGGTGAAAGCTACTATATAGCTTTAGATTGTTGCGATTCCTTAATACGCAAGATAATTGAGGACAATAATATGTGTGAAGCGGGTATGAGTGAAGACTTTGAAGATAAAAATGCCGGCTATTGCGGCATTGTAATCGAAGACGAAAAAGAGTCGCCGCTTGTGACTATTGCAGTGGCTAGATAAAATCCGATAAAATCCTATTCCAAGAATCCCCGGCAGCCGTCGGGGATTTTTTGTATTTTAGGAAAGTTCTGAAATGGGAATTTGCCGCGGTTTTATTTTTTGCTATAATAGAAGAAAGAAAGGAGCGTAATGTTTAACTTAAAAGGTAGAGTGGCGGTAGTTTCAGGGGCTTCGTCTGGGCTTGGGCAGCAAATGGCTTTAGCCTTGGCTCGTCAGGGAGCGAGTCTTGCGATTTTAGCAAGGCGAGTAGAGCGGCTAGAAGAATTCAAACCGAAGTTGATTGAAGCGGGAGCTCAAAAGGTAGAAGCTTATAAATGTGATGTAACTTCAACGGAAAATATCAATGAGGTGGCCGAAGTTGTGGAAAAAGAATTTGGTCGGGTAGATATTTTGCTAAACTGTGCTGGCTCATCTAAAGACAAGGGTGTACTTGAAATGACTGATGAAGAGTGGGATTTTACGATTGCGACAGATGAGACTAGCGTGTTTAAGATGACACGGGCTTTTGCAAATATCATGAAGAAAAATAAATACGGTCGGATTATCAATATTGCTTCGATGTATGGTTTGGTTGGGAACACCGAGATCCATACAGTAGCTTATCATGCCTCGAAAGGTGCGGTGGTGAACTTCACTCGTGCTGTGGCTGCGGAGCTCGCGCTCGATGGCATTACTTGTAATGCGATTTGTCCAGGGTATTTTGAGACTGAACTAACTAAGGCGGTGCTTGATACTGAACGCTTCCAAGAGTTTGCCAAGACTCATGTTCCGATGCAAAGATATGGTAAGCCAGGTGAACTTGATGCGGCGGCAGTGTTCCTAGCATCAGAAGAAGCGTCTTATGTGACCGGTTTAATTATGCCAGTAGATGGCGGATATACAGCTATTTAATATTGCGGTGATAGCGTTTTTATAAAAAAAGGAGGAAACATGAAGACTAAGTACGATGGCACAAAAACTTACGAAAATCTAAAAAAGGCTCTTGCGGGAGAGAGTGAAGCCAGAAGCAAGTATGATTTTTTTGCGTCAAAGGCCAAAAAAGATGGGTTTGAACAAATTGCGGCGATTTTTGCAGAAACTGCAAATAATGAAAAAGAACATGCAAAACTATGGTACAAAGAGCTACATGGTGGCATGGTCGAAGATACGGAGATCAATCTTGAAGCGGCGGCAGATGGTGAAAATTATGAATGGACGGATATGTACAAAGGGTTTGCAGAAACGGCGCGCGAAGAAGGTTTTATCGAATTAGCCGAGAAATTTGAGGGGGTGGCGGCAATTGAAAAAGCTCACGAGGAAAGATACCGTAAATTGCTCAAAAATGTGCGTGAAAAGAAAGTTTTCTCAAAAGATGGTGACGCGATTTGGGTTTGTCGAAATTGTGGGCATATCGTAGTAGGGAAAGAAGCCCCAGAGGTTTGCCCAGTTTGCAACCACCCGCAGGCGTATTTTGAAATCAAGGCTGAGAATTACTAAAAGTATGATATAATGGAGTGGTAAGCCGACTTAGCTCAGTTGGTAGAGCAACGGTTTTGTAAACCGTAGGTCGTCGGTTCAAGCCCGACAGTCGGCTCCATGAGTGAAAATAAAATCGGACGCTTGCGTCCGTATTTTGTTTTCCGAATGGAGCATTCTGTACCTCTTGTACAGTCGGCTCCACGAAACTTGGACTTTTCTTGAAAGAAAAGTCCAGCAAAAGAACTTAGTTTGAAAAACGAAACGAAAGTGAATTCCGTTTCGTTTTTTGATTATGATATAATATTAATTATGGATATATTTTTAGGTGTTTTGGGGGTAATAATAGTTGCGCTTCTTCTATTTTTGATTTTCAAAAAACCGAAATGAATTCCGTTTCGTTTTTTGATTATGATATAATATTAATTATGGATATATTTTTAGGTGTTTTGGGGGTAATAATAGTTGCGCTTCTTCTATTTTTGATTTTCAAAAAACCGAAAGTGGAGGTTTCGTCAGATTTTAAAGAGATGGAAGAGCGTTTAATACGGGTTGAGGGGGAAGTTTCAAAAATCAATCCTGCGATTGACCGAAATTTTCGCGAGAACCGTAAAGAAATCGCTGAGAATTTAGAGCGGATGCAGGATAATAACGCAAAAAGTATTGAGCAACTTAGAACTGGAAACGAGAAAAAGCTGGAGCAGATGCGCGAAACAGTGGACGAAAAGTTAAAAGCTTCGGTAGAAAAGCGTTTTAACGAGAGTTTTAAGTCAATCTCAACACAGCTGACACAGGTTTACCAAGGGCTTGGCGAAATGAAAAATTTAGCTAATGGGGTTGGCGATTTGAAAAAAGTAATGGAGGGCGTTAAAACCAGAGGAATTTACGGCGAAGTGCAACTTGGAGCAATTATTGAAGACACTCTAAACAAAACGCAATATGAGGAAAATATTATCACTAAGCAGGGTTCAAATGACCGAGTCGAATTTGCCGTTAAAATGCCTGGTAAAGAAGAAAATGTTTTTTTGCCAATTGATTCAAAATTCCCAGTAGAAAATTATTCACGTTTAATCGCGGCATATGATAATGGTGACAAAACAGAAATTATTACTTACCAGAAGGCTCTTGGTAATGATGTTAAAGAACAAGCCAAAAAAATCGCAACAAAATATATTGATCCACCCAAAACGACGGATTTTGGGATTATGTTTGTGCCGACAGAATCTTTATATGCGGAAATTATTAGGATTCCAGGTCTGTCGGACGAGATTCGTAAAAAACATAATATTACAATCGCTTCACCTTCAACACTTCCAGTGATGCTTTCGGGGCTCTTGATGGGATTCCGTACGGTGGCAATTGAAAAACGTTCGGCAGAAGTGTGGCAGGTACTAGGCGCGGTGAAATCTCAGTTTGGTAAATTCGGAGATCTACTTGAAGGTGTACAGAAGAAATTGCAGGAATCAGCTAATAAAATAGAATCCGCTAAGACCACTTCAAGGCAAATTGAGAAAAAACTAAAGAGTGTAGAGGAGCTACCCGAAAGCGAGTCGGTCAAACTGATTGGCGAAGTTTGATAGAAGTTGGATAGTTTTAAGCGTGCGAATTTTGAATTTAGTGATATAATAAAAATACTATGTTAGACATTAAATTTATCCGAGAGAATTTAGAGTTAGTTGAAAAGTCTACTAAAGAAAAAGGCTACAAAATAGATATCAAAAAGGTCTTAGAGGCTGACGACGAACGAAAAGCTATCTTAACCGAAGTTGAAGCTTTACGCTCGAAACGCAATGAGATTGCTGGCAAAATGAAGGGTGGTAAGCCATCACCAGAGTTAATTGCTGAGGGCCGTAAAATCAAGGAAGAGCTTGCCGAAAAAGAGGCTGAGCTTGACAAAATAGAGAAAGTATGCTATAATGGTCTGAAGGGCATCCCTAATATAATTTTTGAGGATGTACCACTTGGGGGTGAAGAATGTTCGGTTGAGGTCAAAAAATGGGGTAACAATCATCAGACTGGGGTTGATCATTTGGATTATGCCGTGAGTCGCGATTGGGTAGATTTTGAGCGTGGTGCAAAGGTTGCAGGTGCAAAATTTTATTATCTTAAAAATGAGTTGGCTTTGCTTGAGAACGCGCTTTTGCAATATGGCCTGTCAAAAGTTTTGGAACATGGTTTTTCTTATATGACGGTGCCAGATATGGTTTCGTCGCGGGTTCTTGAAGGATGCGGTTTTAATCCACGAACTTCAGACCAGTCGGACGAGTACTACATTGAAGGTGAAGATTTAGCAATGATTGCTACAGCCGAGATGCCTCTCACGGGCTATCATATGGATGAAATTATTGACGAAGATAAACTACCTTTGTTTTACGCGGGGTATTCAGCTTGTTTTAGAAAAGAGGCTGGAACTTATGGCAAATATACTAGGGGATTGTTTAGGGTTCACCAATTTAATAAACTTGAGATGTATGTGTTTTGCTTGCCTGAGCAGAGTAAAGAAATTCACGATAAGATTCTTGCAATCGAAGAAGATATTTGGCAGGGGCTAGGGATTCCGTATCATGTAATAAATATTGCGGCGGGCGATCTTGGTGCGCCAGCGGCAAAAAAATACGACATGGAATATTGGTCGCCGGTTAATCAAAAATATCAAGAAATTACGAGTTGCAGTAACTGTACTGATTTTCAGGCGAGAGCTTGTAATGTGAGGGTGCGGCGAAAAGATGGTTCGGTGGACTTTGTGCACACTTTGAATGGAACGGCGATTCCTTTGGCTAGGGCGTTAGTGGTGTTGATTGAAAATTATGCAACGGAAGGCGGGAAGTTAAAAGTTCCAGAAGTTTTGAGGCCATATTTAAATAATAGAGAGGAGCTCTAATGATTGAGAAAATAGAAGTTAATGGTAATAGCTACAAAGTTGAAGAATCTTTTAGGAAATATGTTGAAAAAAGATTAGGGAAACTAGATCGTTACTTGCCACGAGGTTCAAAAAAGGACGTCGTATTAAAAGTAATTGTTTCGGAAATTGGCAAGAATAAAGGTGAAAAGTATGAAATTTCTGTAGCGATGGATATTCCTGGTGGTAAAGTAATTGCTGCCAAGGACGAATGCACGAATGTTTTTGCGGGAGTTGATTTGGTTGAAGCTAAGTTGACTGGTCAGATTCGACGTTACAAACTTGAGGTCCAGCCACATCGTCAGAAACGAAGTCTGAAAGACCTCTTTATTAAGAGAAAATAATATGATAAAATAGGGGGTAAATAATTCTGTTTGGAGGTTTATGGCGAAAAAAACTGATAAGACTGCGAAAGTTGTCGTAAAAAAAGTGAAGAAAGAAAAGAAACCGACTGATAAGTTAGCCGATAAGACTGCGATGACTAAGTTTTTGCAGGGGATTTTTGGTGATGCACAGAAGAAGATTTTGAAAAGACTTTGGAAAAAAGCTCAGGAAATCAATAAGCTCGAGTCAAAATATGAAAAAATGAGCGATGAAGAGCTAAAAAACCAAACAGAAGTTTTTAAGAAAAAGATCGCAAAAGCTTTGAAGACAGCGAAGGCGGAAGAGGGCATAAAAAAGGCTGGCAAGAAGCGTTTACCAGTAAATGATACGAAAGTTTTGGATGAGATTTTGCCAGACGCTTTTGCGGTGGCAAGAGAAGCTTCAAAAAGAGTTCTCGGAATGAGGCCTTATGACGTGCAGCTAATTGGTGGCATGGTGCTTCACGAGGGCGCAGTGGCTGAAATGAAAACTGGTGAAGGTAAAACTCTCGTTGCAATGCTCCCGGCGTATCTTAACGGTTTAACTGGTCGGGGTGTACATGTGGTAACCGTAAACGATTATTTGGCACAGCGTGATGCGGGTTGGAATGGTCCGATTTATGATTTTTTGGGTCTTTCTGTAGGTGTAATTATTAACGACGCTTCATTTATCTATGATCCCGAATATGAAAATGAAGAGCATGAGGATGAGAGGTTTTCGCATCTCCGTCCAGCTACCCGTAAAGAAGCTTATGACGCGGACATTACTTATGGTACAAATAATGAATTTGGTTTCGATTATCTTCGTGATAATATGACCTCGGAAGTGCGATATTTGAGGCAGCGTGAATTAAATTTTGCGATTGTAGATGAGGTGGATTCGATTTTGATTGATGAAGCGAGGACCCCGCTGATTATTTCAGCGCCAGCTGGCGATAACCCGGAGGCTTACTACCAATTTGCTAAGGTGGCCTCAAGACTCACACCAGAAGACTATGTTTTTGATGAAAAACGTCGTTCGGTAACTTTGACCGATAAGGGGATTGAAAAAGTCCAAAAAATTCTTGGGGTTGATAATTTGTATTCAACTAAAAATACGCGGCTAGTGTATCATCTTGAGCAAGCGATTAGGGCTGAGGTTGTGTTTAAACGTGACAAAGATTATGTAGTAACAAATTCTGGCGAGGTAATTATCGTAGATGAACATACTGGGCGTTTAATGCAAGGGCGCCGTTACAATGAAGGTCTTCACCAGGCAATTGAAGCTAAAGAGGGTGTAGTTGTAAAACAGGAGTCGATGACACTAGCGACGATTTCGTTCCAAAACTTCTTCCGCCTTTATCGTAAATTATCAGGTATGACTGGTACGGCATTTACTGAAGCAGAAGAATTCCAGCAGATTTATGCGTTGGATGTAATTCAAATTCCGCCCAATAAACCAATTCAGCGTATCGATAAAGATGATTTGATTTACAAAACAAAGGCCGGAAAGTTAAAAGCGATTGCGCGTGAAATTCAAAAATACCACGAAAAGGGTCAGCCAGTATTAGTTGGTTCTGGCTCGATTGCGAACAACGAAGAAATTGCGCGCTATTTGGAGCAATTTGGTCTGCCGTATGAGATTTTGAACGCTAAGAACAATGAGCGTGAGGCGGCGATTATTGCCAAAGCTGGTGAAAAAGGTGCAATTACGCTTGCTACAAATATGGCTGGTCGTGGTACCGACATTAAACTCGGTGAGGGCGTGAAGGAGTTAGGTGGGCTTGTAGTGATTGGCTCAGAGCGACACGATTCTCGTCGGGTAGATAATCAGCTTCGCGGTCGTGGTGGTCGCCAAGGTGATCCAGGTACGACTCAGTTCTTTGTGAGCTGCGAAGATGATTTGATGCGGATTTTCCAGGGTGACAGAGTAAAGATGCTAATGACGAGATTAGGCGTTGATGAAGATACTCCTATTCAGACTAAAGCTATCTCAAGAACTCTTGAAGCAGCCCAAAAACGTATCGAAGGCTTTAATTTCGACTCACGTAAAAACGTAGTCCAATATGACAACGTGATTAACCGTCATCGTAAAGTAGTTTACATGATGCGCCGAAAGATTCTGAGCGGTGAAGAAATTTTCCCAGAAATTCAGAGGCTAATGCGAGAGGAAGTTCGTAGTTTGACTGAGTTTTCTTCGCGTGTAAACAAGAATTTTGATGCTGAATTTAAGGCCGTATTTGATTTTGATGATGATTTGATTCACGGAATTGGTTTAATCCGCAAAGAAAAGGACCGCGAAAAATTAGCTCTCGAGGCGGTAGAAGAGGCTTATCATGCTAAGGAGTTGGAATTTGGCGAAGAGACGATGCGAAAAGTTGAGCGAGAAGTTTACCTCAAGGTACTAGATGCTTTGTGGATGCAACATCTTGAAAACATGCAGCATCTTCGCGAAGGTATTCACTGGCGTTCGGTTGGGCAAAGGGATCCTCTGGTGGAATATCGTTCCGAATCACAAAAACTCTTCGACGGTTTGCAGAGAAATCTCCGCGAAGAAGTTTTGAAGATTTTGCTTTCGATTACTCCGGCAGAAGCTCGGGCTGATAATGTAACGGATGGTACAGAATATGAGTCGGAGCTTACCAAGATGGCTGAAGGACAAGTCGAGAAGGGCGTCAATGAAATTTCGGCAGGCGAAAAGAATCTCGATTCGGAGTTTAAGAAAAAAACGTCTGGTACTAAGGTCTCAGTTAAGAAATCTACATCTAAAAAATCTGCTTCAAAGAAAGCAGCTAAGAAAAACAAGAAAAAATCGCGAAAGAAAGGTCGTAAATAGACCAATAAGCTAATTATAGCATAAACGGTTAAAAAAGTCAAGAGATGAAGCATTCGGTTGAGGAAATCACTCTTAAAAATGGAGCAAAGGGGTTATTAGTAGATATTCCTGGGGCGAGCGTGATGTCCACGAGAGTTCAATTTCGGGCCGGGATGTTATATGCAAAAAACAAGGATGTTTATGAAATCCCTCATGTAGTGGAACACTTGGCTTTTGGGGCGAATGCTAAATTTAAAGATGAACAGGCTTTTGAAGCGGAGTTTACTAAAAATGGAGCCTATCACAATGCTTGGACTTCGGATATTTCTGTATGCTACGAAACGGAATGTGCAGATTTTGAGTGGGAACGTATTATGGAACTTCAGCGGGTTTCTATTTGTGAACCTAAGTTTAATGAGGAAGAGTTGAAGTCGGAAAAGGCAAACGTAAGATCAGAACTGACTGGATACATGAACGATTATTATAGGCTGTTATGGCCGCGCGTGCAACAAGCGGTAGGTGAAGATATTTTGGCTTTGCCAGAACGACTAGAGACGATACGAAATATTGAGCTTAAAGATATTCGGGAACATTATCGCAGGACGCATACGGCAAAAAATATGCTGTTTATTATTGCGGGACGAATCAGGGGGCGAAAACATAAGATAATTAGGATGCTGAATGAGTGGAATTTGAAAGAGGGGGAGAAATTTGAAATTCCGATAGCAGATTTACATTCTTCAGAGGCGGTGTCGATTAGGAGGAAAGATGCCTCGAATATTACTTTTGGATTCTCACTAGTGACGCCACGACATTTGGAGCCGAATGAGGTTTTTGCAATGAATTGTTTAAACCATATTTTGAACGGAACGACGAATTCAAAGATTTTTGGGGCAGCAAGAAAACGTGGTTTGGTTTACGGTGTAGGGAGTTCGATTGCTAGTAATGCAACGAGTTCATATTGGGATTTTGATGGTGAAGTGAATTTAGAAAATGCAGAAGCTTTGTTCGATTTGATTCAGACCGAGCTGATGAAGACGCTAAATGGCGAGATTCTTGATATGGACTTTTTAGCGGCAAAGTCGTACGCACTTGGGCGATTCCAGATGGGAGCGCAGACGGTGGGGCAGATTGCGGATTACTATGCAGACGGATATTTCACAAATGAAACGATTGAAAGATATGAAAATATGCCAGATTTAATAAAAAGTATCGATAAGTTCAAGATGATTGAGCTTGCACGGGAGTTTGCTGGGTCAGGAATTAAAGGGTTTGCGGCGGTTTCTTCTACCGAAAAAGCGACAATTACGGAACTAGAGACGAGGCTTAACTTTTAGTCTATTTCAAATGGAAGTTTACCGTAGCCTGGTAGGCGGTTTTTGTAAGCCCAGCGAAGTTCAGTGACGGAAGCAACACATTCGAAAGGCTTCATGACCCCGTCGACACCAAGTAGGCCTTTAAAAGTTTCGGTCAGCTCTGGGTCTTTAAATAAATCGCGTCCGCCAAAGATTTGTTTTTGTTCTACGAATGGTACAAATGGGGCGAAAAGAAGGTAAGAATTGGCACATTTTGGACATTTGCCACACCATTTGAGCTTGCCGCCGAGTTGATCTTGCTTGTAATTCGCAACATTACAAGATGAAAAAGTATGCCCGTAGTCCGCCCAGCAATGCTCGGCGAAGAGTTTGGCGATTTCTAATTCGGTATAATTTTCGAGTATTGAACCGATATTTAGATTGGTTGCGATATGGGTTTTTATGTAATTTTTGAGAAGATTTTGGGCGACGTCGGTTTTTGACCACTGGTGGTTAACGAGTAGGTCGCCAATTTGGGCGTGTGGTTCGAGACCTTCACGACCGATACCGAGCTGAATTTCGGACGAACCAAGCAAAATGGCCTGAATAACACTAATGGCTTCATTGATGAGGGTAACTGGGACGTGGCCGTTCTTGCCAGCGGCGCGAGTTAGATTCTCGCGATCGATGATTCTTTCGATAATGATTGGTTCACCAAAATTACGAATAATTTCTGGATAGACGGTACTGGCTGAGATGTAAATTGGACGAATTTTATGGCCTTTTTCTTCGAGGAGTTTGGCAGTCAAAATAGAATCTTTGCCGCCAGAAAGTAGTACGAGGGTAGGGCCGGTTTCTGGCAAAGTTGATGGGGCTGGATCGGGAACATTTTTGTTGGCGACAAAATGTGCTAGGTTTTCGCGCATGAGGTGATTTTCGTAAGCAAACTGTCCTAGGCCTTCTTGATAAATTTGGTTGAAGAAGTTAACTTGAGATTCATCAAGCTCTTTTGGTAGGATGACTTCTGGAGTGGGAGCGGCTTTATAATAAGAGGTTCCTAAAACAATCCAAGCAAAGAAAAGGGCAGAATCAAGCATGAAGTTATCATAATTTGCATTTTCTGGCACTGTGAAACGAACTTTTTCTGTAAAAATGATGCCGGTCGGGCCTTGGTAAGAAAAAAGTGCAATGCCGGTGTTTTGATCAAAAGAATAATTCTTGAATTCGAACATTATTTTAGCTCCTTTACGAGTGTTTGAAATTTTTCGCCGCGATCGTAAAAATCTTTAAACATGTCAAAGCTGGCGGCGCCTGGACTTAAAAGAACGATATCGCCGTTAGATTCGGCAACTGTGCGAGCAAGATTGACGGCCTCATCAAGAGTGTCTGCAGTGATGTATTTTTCAGGATTTTCATTTTTGGCAAGTTTTGATTTTGTTTCTCCGATTAAAATAACTTTCACGAGGTTGTTGGCGCCAAAAATTGTATCTTTCATTGGCTTAAGATCGAGCCCACGGTCTTTACCGCCGGCGATCAATACGACTTTTTTGTCAGCAAAAGCTTTTAATGCGACGTCGAGAGATGGATAAGAGGCAGAAAAACTATCATCATAGTATTTGACATTATTTAGCTCACGGACGAACTCGATATGGTGTGGAAGTCCTTTGAAATTTTCAAATGCTTTTCTAAAAGTGGAGAAATTTTCTTTTATAAGATTCTCGAGTGGGGTTTTTAGGTAGGCAGAGACAGCGAGTAGCGCTGCTTCGGCGTTTTCTTTGTTGTGGTCGCCAGGGATAGCAAGTTTAGAAAGGAGATCGATGAGCTTTTCTGGTGGATTTTCGAGCGGATAAGGAATTTTTGTGCCGGCAGATTTTTCGGCGGCAGCGATGGAATGCTCATTATTTTTGAAATAAATAACAGTATCATCTGCATTTTGATAGGCGGCAATATGGCTTTTGGCATTTAAATAATCTTCGAAGCTATAATGGACATTTAGATGATCGGCTTCGAGACGACCGATAATGGCGATGTGGGGAGATTTTTCGAGGTCCCAAAGCTGAAAACTGGACATTTCGTAGACTACGACCGAATTGGAAGTTAAATCATCAAGAACATCAATTGATGGTATGCCGATGTTACCGACAAGACGGGAGTCGATTCCGAGGGATAAAAGCAAGGCATGAATTAGGGAACACATGGTGCCTTTACCCTTAGTCGCAGTGACGCCGATGATGGGGCATGGACAGTGGTCGAAGAAATATTTAGTAACACTGGTTTCGTTTGCTAGATGTAGTGGAGGGACGGAGGGGCTACGAAAAACAAGGTCGTAAGATGAAAAATCTTTATTTTGGATTTCTTCAAGAGTGAAATTTGTGAGGATGTCGATTTTGGAGTTAGCAAAATGTGATTTGAAATAGCTTTCGGTGGATTTACCCTCTTTGCCGTAGCCAAGTAATAGTATATTCATACTGTTATTATAACATAGAAAAACCCTCCAACCGATAGGTTAGAGGGAAGGGATCTTAGAGTTTTATGCTGATGTTTGCGTTGGTAATTTTGTCAGAGCGGGCAAGAAGACGCCGCCGATGGCCTCGTCAATACTTTTGGCCAGAAAATCATCTCCTGCAATTTTGCTGATGGTAGTTTGATAAATTTCATATTCAGTGTCGTTGAGTATTTTCTTCTCTTTTCCCAAAAGAAGAGAGCAAATGATACTGAATTGGACTGGTAAGAGGCTCTCTTGTAGGAAAAACAGAATTTTCATGAAATTTTCTGTTGAAATAGGGCTCAATGTTTCGTAACCCATATTTAACAGCTTTGCGCTATTTGTTTGATAGAGATGGCAGAGCTCCCAGTATAGAGTACAGTTGCCATCGGTTAAAACGCGAATGATCTGGTCTGTTAAGCTCAATTCTTCACGGATGAGTCCGAATTTAAAGAGAGCTTTAACGATGGTGCGGAGTTCTTCCTCTTCGCAGTTAAGATTGATTTTGCCCGAAGAAGCGCTTTCTTTCATGAGAGTACCCCAAAGGAAATTTGAGATATCCACGTCGTCGATTTCGGATTCTCTTAGGCTGGTCCCGCAGATATAACTGCGAGCTTCCAAAATAAACTCTTCGATGCTAGTTTTCTTAAGAGAATTGATTATCTCCAGATCTTCAAGACCTAAGTCCTGAAAAACCTTTAATTCAGATGCTCTTTGACAATAATACATATATACCCCCCTTTAATTTAACTCTAAGATTTTAAGCTGCTAGTCAGATAAGACTAGTTTATAATTTTACTATTTTTTTGAAAAAAATCAAGCATAATGGGAATAGTTTTACTATTATTGGGTTAAAGTGTATTGGCCTTGGTCAATCTTAGAGGTTTAAAGATTTGCCAGAATAGACTCGGCTTCTTCTTCGGAATGAGTTTCCATGAGTTTAGTACGTAATTCTTTGGCTCCTGGAAAATTATTGATGTAGATTTTGAAAAAATGTTTTAGGGGTTCATAGGGCAAATGTGATAGATCATATTTTTTATAGAGATCTAGATGTAGTTTTAGGAGTTCCATCAGCTCTGTACGGGTGGGGGTGTGATTCGTGAAGCAATAAGGATTTTCAAAAATACCACGTCCAATCATAAAACCGTCTATTTCGGGATATTTTTGATGAAGTTCAAGGGCGTGTTCGCGATTTTTGATGTCGCCATTGATGATGAGCTTAGTTTCTGGGCTGATTTCGTTTCTTAGCTTAATGATTCCGGGGATAAGTTCGTAGTGGGCGGGGACTTTGCTCATTTCTTTTCTGGTACGGAGGTGAACGGTGAGGGCGGCGGGATGTTCGGCTAGTAATACGGGAAGCCAAGCTTTGTATTCTGTGGGGTCAGACCAACCGAGGCGGGTTTTGACTGAAACTGGCAAATCGGTGGATTTGACGGCGTTTTTTAAACATTCGATGGCAAGGTCTGGGGTTTTAATCATGGCAGCTCCGCCACCAGCTTTATTGACGTGCTTGTCGGGGCAGCCAAAATTTAAATCTACGCCAGAAAAACCAAGAGAAGCAAGAGCTTTAGTGCATTCTGAAAAATGTTCAGGGTTTTTGCCCCAGATTTGGGCGATGATAGGTGGGTCGGTGGGGGCGATTTGAAGACGCTCGAGGGCATTTGCGCGACCTTTTTCGGAGGCATAAGATGAAACATTGGTGAATTCTGTAAAAAATAAATCTGGACGGCCGGCATGCGCTACGACTTGACGGAAAATAACATCCGTTACGCCTTCCATAGGGGCAAGGACTAAAAATGGTTGTGGTAGTTCGTCCCAGATATTCATTTTGTAATTATAACATATTTAGGGATATTTAAAAAACAGGATGGCTTGGTTATGTGATATAATTAAAGTGCTCGTACTAAACTTAGGTCACTGGTACTGAGAAAAGTTTAAGGCTCTGGGTATCGTCATTTATGCCCTCTGCTATGAGCCGACCTTAGGCTCACATAGATGACTTCTATTAATTAATAATTTTAGGAGTCTTTTTATGAAAAACTTTAACAAAAATAATCAAGAGCGTGTCGAAGTAATGGCACTTTTCGGTTACGAGATGACGCCTTGTCAGCCTCTTTCTTTTCGGCGACAAGGTGAGAGCGAAACCGAGGTAACGGAACTGCTCCGAACTCAAATTAAGTTCGCGGGCGGTGTAGCGTTACATATCTTCGATGTGCTCGTTGGTCGGGAAAGGGTGACTTTGGAGTTCAACTCAAGTAACCTTGCCTGGCATCTCACACAATAGAAAGGGCCCCTTTGAGGGGCTTTTTCTATTTTTTTATGGTATAATTCTTGAAAAGGAGGTAAGTTGAATAAGGGCGAGAAAATAAATACAGGAAACGGTGGTGAAAATTGGTCTGGTTTTCTAGATTTTAATCCTGATACAGCAGAAGCACTTTGTGAAGAGACTGAAAAACCAGTCGAGGAAAGATTTTGTGTGCCCGCGGAAGAATATCCGATTTTTGCGAGACAAGGCGGGGTTAGACTAAATCCTAACACAGGGAAATTTGAAAAGAAGACGCTTAGTATTAACGAAACTTTGGGTTTGATGGTGGGTAGAACCGCTGAACTGATTGCTGATATTACTGGAGAAAGTGGTAATGGGCCAGCGATGGATCACGTGATTTATCTAGACAAATCTGCTCGGCCAGTGAGTTGGATGGTAGAAGATTTTTGGGATGATTTTGCGGATAAAAAACAGCCAGAACAGACTTTTTTGGCGATTGATCGGCGAGTTTGGTTTGAATGGGCAGGGGTGAAGCTTGTTCCTGGAACTGATGAATATGTGAGAGACGATAATGGTACTACAATGCATGTGGCATGTGCAGAAGATTTTGACAAGGCTTTTGAGGCGATGGATAAGGACGAAGATGGGAGGCAAAGAAAACGTGAGGCTCTAGCTAGAATTCGGGCGCTCTACATAGAAGGCGGGATAATGAATGAAGATATAGATGAAATCATGCGAACGCCGACGATTCTGGACGGACAGAATCTGTTAATCGTAGATGAGGTTTCGCGTTCAGGAAGTACTTTGCATATTGCAAAAAAGTTATTAAAAGCGGCTATTCCAGAGTTAAAAAGTGTAGAAGGACATGTCTTTTGGTCCGATAATACTACAAAAGTTGGAGACGATAGTCAGATGGGTTTTGCTCCGGTTTGGTATCCAGAAGATAAAATGGATTGGCGGGGGCGTGGAGTAAAAGATATTAACCCTATTTACTACAAGACAAAATATCTTAATGATCCAACTCCACTTAATCGGGCAAAGAATTTTGGTTCGTTTGTTTTGGGGGAGCCTTTGGAAAACCCAGATGATGAGCCAGGACAGCCATCCTTGCATTTGAGGGAAGAAATGCATAGAATGCATGAAGAATACAAAAAGGGGCATATTCTGCCAACGGTTCCATTTTGTCTGCCGGAAAAAATGATAGAGCAACTTTGTGATTTTGGTGTTGAATTTGTGCCGGTCGAGCAAGTTGGCAAAAACCCTAGAGCTTACCCTAATTTAATTAAGAAACGAGACGCGACTTATTGATTTTTGCCACAAAAATACCCCCGCCGATTGGCGGGGGTGGGCTCTTAGGGAGCCTTTTTGGTGGAAAAGAGCTTTCGGAAGACGTCGTTCGATACTGCTTCTGCAGCACATTTTGCATTTCTAGACATCTCTTCGAGCCTCTTGGGTGTGGCACTTCTGCCGCAGAAAGAGATGTGTATCTCTTTCAATTCACCCTCTTCGCCGAAGTTAAAACAGAGACAGCTATAGATGCCGTCAGTTGTCTTTACTTCGCCGAAGTACCACTGGTACCCTTCACGTCTCGTGAAGGGCATCCCCCCTACAAGGATGTAATTGATCTCCTCAAGGATGCCGTTTTCCTTGTTTTTGAGGATGATTGATCGGGGGACTTTATTCGTTAAGTCTTCCTCGGTCACATCCGTGGGTCTTGGGAAGACCTTGTGGGGAGTGTATAAAAGGTACGGTTTTTGCATCTCGCGGCTCGAGAAGCATTGCCTCTTTCTCACTCTCTCCATTGGAAACACCCCCTCTTGTGTTTTTGAGAGAAAGATTGTCTTAATTGTAGCACATTTTTAATATAAAGTCAATAGTTTTTATGGTAATTTTTGGTTTAAATGTGCTATAATAGAGAAAATGGAGGTGTATGGAGGGTAATTACTCGGAGCCAGCTACAAATTTTGGGCAAGGTTTTAACCAAAATTTTGAGCAGAACGGTGCTGTTTTTAGCAATAATATTAAAGAACAACCACGCAAAAATTGGTTCAAAAGACATAAAATCGTAGTGATTGTCTTGACTATATTATTAGCACTGGTTATTGCAACAATTGTCATATTGATGTTGGTGTTAGACCAAAAGAAAACGGATGAACCAGTAGAAATTGTGGATGCCAATTCTGTTAACGCCCTAGATGATGCTGTAGCAAAGGTTTTTGATACGGAGTTGGACGGAAGATCTTTTGTGACAAAATGCAGTATTTCTTCGCTCGAGAAGATGGCGAAAAACGAATTTCAGCCACAATGTGAAACTAGGGATACAATGTATGGTTATATTAACGATCATTTAATAGGTGATGAATATGTGGTTGCATTAGTGAGATTTGGAGATTCACATATTGATGGCGAGAACGCAGAAAATTTTGAACTTTACGGAATGAGCTTTGAAGATAATAGGGGAGAATATCGTTTAATTGGGATAGAAAAGTATTAGCATGTTGAAGCAAAGAATTATTTTTATGATAATCGGATGCTTAATGCTAGGATGCATGATCAGTGTTCCAGTCTTTGCTGAAGAATGCGACACCACAATCCTTAGTTGCGATATGGGAGTTGACGGGGTTTTAAGGTTAGTAATAGAGATATCGAGTGCGCTAATTGGCATTGTGGGGCTGATTGGGATATCTATTGTCGGAATTCAATACATGACTGCGCGCGGAAATGAGCAACAGGTAACAAAAGCTAAACGAAGATTGCTTGAGATGGTGATTGGTTTTGTAATATATGCATTATTAGTACCGATTACGCTATTTTTGATGGGGGGTGAGAAGGAAGATGACAGCTCAAAACAGACAGAAAACGTAGTTATAGAGTCGAAAAGCACAGAGCCGACAAAAAAACAGGCAATGAAGGAACCAGAATCAGAGGGCGCAGTGAAAGATACGGCAATAGAAGACGCAGAGCCTATAAAAGAAAAATCCGAAAATCAGTTTGAGAAACCAGCGGAAGATACGGCAACAGAAGACGCAGAGCCTACAAAAGAAAAGTCCAAAAATCAGTCTGAGAAACCAGTAAAAGAACAGACGACGGAATCAAGTTCGGTGAAGCAAGAGTCGGTAGCGCCGGAAAATTTAAAAGTTACTTTTATTACAGATAATAAGAATAGTACATTTACTAATGTGCGGTCTGGCGGAGTTATTGGTAGACCAGTAGATCCAACTAGGGCTGGATATACTTTTGCGGGTTGGTATATGGATGATCGTAGAGAATATAATTTTAATACACCAGTGACTAGTGACTTAACTTTACATGCATTATGGGCACCAATGGTAAAATATACCAACGATACAGATGGAAAATGGATTTTTGTAAATAATCCAGAAATGCTGAGATCTCGGACTTTTTTGGCAGAATCGAACTCATGTGACCCGAATACGCTTATGGGCGTGGAAAAAGAGGAATGTAATGTCAAAGGGTCGTTACTCATGAAGACGACGATTGATAAAACGACGGAAATTCACTGGGCGCATAATGTATCTTTGGAAAAACTTGGTGGGAGCGATTATTTTTACTATGGGATAAGAATATGGAATCCAAATAAAGCTGCACAGAGCGTCCGTGTAGAAGCGTGTGGCGCACAAACTGGCGGGAATGGAAATGGTGCACAGACGGCAAAGGAATATTATACTGGTGGCTGTCGAATTGTTGGTCCGAATGGTGAAAATTTATTGGGCAGAAGTTTTTTGATCCCGTCAGAGACTTCGGTGACAATTTTTATCACAAAGAAGGCTGGAAATAGCAATGTCTCGTATGTTGTTTCAAATACGGCGGGTGAAAAAGAGCGTTTTTATGGTAGTGGCGAGATTGATGGTACTATTAAGATCACACCGAGTAGTAAAATGAATGTCTCTACAATTTTATTCTTGAACGACTATGTTAAAACTTTTAATGCTGGATACGGTGGAAATTTTTTGCAAAAAGATGGTCCGAGAGTTTTTACGGGATATATAGAGCATCTGCCTGAAGTGTATAATCAAATGAGTTATTATCTGTATGATTATACGCCGGCTGGTGAGCTTCCTGTTTCTTTTAAAGATAACAGGGGTATTGTCAGCAAAAATCAAAAAGAATGGTCCACTAATAACACTGGAGCGATTGGCGGAGGAGTGACGGTTAATCCAGACAGAACATGCTCAATAAATAAATTTGGCGATAATATGGGCGTGTTTGTGCAAGATTATACGAGATTAAAAATTTGGTCCGGTCGGTCTGAAATCACTGTAGGCCCTTATCCAGAGAGTGCTGATTCTCGGAATACTTACGAATGGTTTAATAATTATTATGGGGATATTTGTAATGGCAATGTATATGGGTATCCATGGAATTGGGTATCTTGGAATGTACACTACAACGAAGGCATTTTGATTGTAAATGAAAGTAAACAAACGAAAAAAGTAACTTTAAGAATGAGTTCAGAGTCTAACTTTAACACTATGTGCGCAGGTAAGTTTGAGTCTTATAATGGCGGTGGAATGGCAGAATGTTCTGTAACGGTTCAGCCTGGCAGTAAGATCAAAATCCCAGCGATTGTAACTCTTGGTGGCAATACTGGTGGGACGATTAAAAAACAGCTTATTTTGGAAAAATAGTTAACCTAACAATAAAAAGAGAATGTTATAATAGTTCTATGCAAGAGCTAATAAAACGTTTGGAAAGATTACAGGATGAGTTTTTGAAGGTTTATGAAAAATTGCAACTGGCGGATAAATTGAAGCAACTAGAAGAGCTAGAAAAGCAAGTGGCGGAGCCGGACATCTGGAAAGACGTGCAAAAAGCGACCGCAAAGAATCAAGAATTAGCGCGGCTTCAGGAAGAAATTCAGCCGTGGGAACTTCTTAAGACCCAGATTGAAGATTTGAGTGAACTGATTCGGATTGCAGATGAGGATTTAAAAGAAGAAATTAATGGGCAAATAGACGGGATGGAAGGTCAGCTCGTGGAACTGAAAAAAGCTTTGAGATTCCAGGGGCCATACGACGCTAGTAATGCGATTATACGAATTACGGCTGGGGCGGGTGGAACAGAGGCGATGGACTGGGCGGGGATGCTTGAGCGGATGTATTTAAGATTTTTTGAAAAGCGTGGGTTTAAAGCAATGTTGTTAGAGCGAACTGAGGGTGAAGAAGCTGGTATTAAGACCGCGGTCTATGAAGTATCTGGCACAAATGCATATGGATTTTTAAAGTCTGAACACGGGGTACATAGATTGGTGCGGTTGTCGCCTTTTAACGCGCAAAATTTACGTCAGACCTCTTTTGCGTTGGTGGAGATTTTGCCAATAATTGATTCTGATACCGAGGTGCAGATAGATGAGAAAGATTTGCGCGTGGATACTTATCATTCTGGTGGTCATGGTGGACAGGGGGTGAATACCACCAATTCAGCAGTAAGGATTACGCACCTTCCGACTGGTATAGCAGTGGCGATTCAGAATGAGCGAAATTTTCATCAAAACAAAGAAAAAGCTATGGAGATTCTTCGGGGTAAGTTGGCGCAAATGGCCTTGGAGCAAAATGCTGAATCCATCGACAAACTGCGGGCGGGCGAGTCGGCAGGTTGGGGACAACAGATTAGAAATTATGTTTTGCAGCCATATCGATTGGTTAAAGACACTCGGACGGGGTATGAGACGGCGGATACAGATTCGGTTTTGGATGGTAAAATTGATGGATTTATTGATGCTTATCTTGAAAATATAGTGTAGAATATATTATAAGCATCGATTTTTTAGGGGTTTTGTGTCATAATTAAAGTAGTGAGGCTGTATTCATAAAAAATATTCCCTAGATATCATAGATAGCTAGGGTGGGTCGAGAAAATCTCGAATATGATTTTATTATATCAGACACAGGTAGTTTTGTAAAGATTTTTTCTTGCAAAAATCTCTTAAAACCCCTATGCAAAAATAAAAAAGTGTGCTAAAATAGAGAAGTTATCTAGACATAAGGAGAGGTCCCATTAGGGAAACCAGCCTAAAAGTCTAGTTTTAATAGTGCAATTTTACCTGGTGTACAGAGGTAAAATTGTACAAACGTCTTACAGGGACGTGAAAGCTGTAAAAACAGCGAAGAAGGTAAAAAATAAAGGAAAGGAAGACATGCAAGTCATTCTCGGCACCAAAATTGGTATGACCCAGATCATCGGCCAAGATGGCGTTGTAACTCCAGTTACAATACTTCAGGCTGGCCCCGCCACAGTGACTCAGATTAAAACCGTCGAGACCGATGGTTATAACGCTGTGCAAGTGGGTTATGGTCAGGGTAAGAATCTGAGCAAGTCGGTTACTGGCCACGTCAAAAAGGCTGGTGAAAATATTAGTCCTAAAGTTTTGAAGGAATTTCGCGTTGAGGTAATTCCAGAGGGCATGAAACTTGGTGATACTATCACCGTCGAAAGCTTTAAAATCGGAGACAAAGTAGCCGTAACGGGTACTTCTAAGGGTAAAGGTTTCGCTGGTACGGTGAAGCGCCATAATTTTAACGAATCACGCAATACCCACGGTTTTAAGGGTAATATTCGTCGAGTTGGTTCAATCGGCTCAATGTATCCTCAAAAAGTCTTTAAGGGCAAAAGGATGCCAGGCCGAATGGGACATGATCAGGTTACAGTCAAGAATTTGGTTGTAGCTTATGTCGATGTCGCCAACAATCTAATCGGATTAAAAGGCGCAGTGCCAGGCCCGAAAAAAGGAATTGTAAGCGTGGAGGGAAAGGAGTAATATGGCGACCTTGAATAAAGATATTTTCGGTTTGACTGTTGATAACCACGAACTCGTCAAACTCGCTTATGATGCATATTTAGCAAATTCACGTTCTTCACACGCTAAAACTTTGAAACGTGGCGAAGTTAGCGGTGGTGGTAAAAAACCATGGAAGCAAAAAGGTACTGGTAGAGCACGTTTTGGTTCTACTCGTAACCCAATTTGGCGCCATGGTGGTGTAGCATTTGGCCGTACTGGTGAAGAAAACTTTACCAAGAAAATCGCTCGAAGCTCAAAGCTTCTTGCCGTACGCCAAGCTTTATCGATGAAAAATGCAGAAAAAGCAGTTTTTGTGCTTGATGCTGCAGTTAAAATGACCGGTAAGACTAAGGATGCTACTAAAGTTTTGAAAGATATGCAACTTGAAGGCAAAAATGTACTTGCAGTTGCTTCGGAAAAGACTCCAGAAGTTTTGCGTTCAACCAATAATTTGCCAAACGTAAAATTAGTACGTGCAACTTATCTTAATGTTTTTGACATTATGAATGCAGACGCAATTGTATTTTCTGAGTCAGCACTTAAAGCTACTGAAAATTGGCTACTAGGAGAGGAGAAGTAAGATGGCAGAGAAAAATACCGAAATTAAACTTCATCTTTTAGAGCCACGTGCTACTGAAAAGAGCTATCTAGAGCAGAGCAAGCGAGTTTATGTTTTTCCAGTAGAAAAATCTATGGGTAAACAAGAAATTGCTAAAATGGTTGAAAAAGAATTCAACGTAACAGTTACCGATGTGAAAACTTTGATTCGCAACGGCAAGAAGACTAAATTCAGTAAGGGTAAGCATGCTTATCCTGGCATTACCCATCGTCAAGACAAGAAATTCGCATATGTAAGGCTAAAAGCAGGCGATTCAATTAAAGTTTTTGAAGAGCCAGAAGATAACAAAACCAGCGCAAAGGATGCCAAGGATGTCAAAGCTGACAAGAAGGCTGACAAAAAGGCAGACAAGAATGCAGGGAAGGAGAATAAATAATGGCAATTAAAGCGTATCGTCCGATTACGCCGGCCCAACGTCAAAAGACGACCGAAGATTACGATCAGATTACGACAAATAAGCCGATGAAATCACTTTTGAAGGCGAAAAAACAACAGGCTGGCAAAAATAACCAAGGTCGTATCACAGTACGTCACCGTGGTGGTGGAGTCAAGCGCCATTATCGCATTATGACTTATGATTTGCCAAAGAATATTACTTTTACCGTTGAGGAAATCGAGTATGATCCAAATCGTTCAGCACGAATTGCTCGGGTAAAAGATGAAAACGGAGTATATTATTATGTACTCGCAGACACGAAGATGACAAAGGGTACAACTTTTAAGACTGGTAAAGAAGCAGAGGTTGAAGATTCTAATCGCTTGCCACTTGAAAACATTCCAGTAGGTACTTTCGTTTATGCAATCGAACTTACTCCTGGTCGTGGTGCTCAGATGGTAAGAGCAGCTGGGGCTTCAGCACAGCTCATGGCAAAAGAAGATGGCTATGCTACTCTTCGTATGCCATCAGGTGAGGTTCGCAAGGTTTTGACTACCTGTGAAGCTTCGATTGGTGTAGTGTCAAACTTGCAACACCAAAACGTAAAAATTGGTGCAGCAGGTCGTCGTCGTCGCAAAGGTATTCGCCCAACAGTACGTGGTGTCGTAATGAACGCGACAGATCACCCACACGGTGGTGGTGATGGTGGTCGTCACGGCTCAGGTAAAGCTCCTCGTACTCCATGGGGTCAGTTAACTCTTGGTTATCGTACTCGTCACAATAAGAAAACTAATAAAATGATCGTGCGCAGCCGCCACGAAGGAAAGAGGAAATAATGTCTCGGAGTCTTAAGAAGGGTCCATTTGTGGACTATAAACTCGCGAAGAAGATCGCCGCACTTTCCAGCGAAGACCGCACCGTAATCAAAACTTGGGCACGCCAGTCAACAATTTCACCAGAAATGGTTGGTCGAACAATCGCTGTTCACAATGGCAAAGTACATGTCCCAGTATTTATTTCGGAAAACATGGTTGGTCATAAGCTTGGTGAATTTGCGCCGACTCGTAAATTTAAGCGCCATGGCGGTAAGAAAGCCGCCGAAGCCGCAGCAGCGAAAGGAGCTAACTAATTATGGCTACTCACTTTGCACATGCATATGAAAAAGGTATCGATTCGATGCCTAGAAAGACTAGCATTGTAGCTAGCTTGGTACGTGATCGTTATGTTCAGGACGCAGTTGTGATTTTGGAACATACTCCTAGGCGTGCTGCTAGAGCAGTGCTTAAGGCGGTCGAATCTGCAAACGCTAATTTGTTAAATAACTCAAAGGTAAGTATTGATCCTAAGTCGGTAAGAATCGCTCGAATTTTTGTGACAAGTGGCACAAGAATTCGTCGATACAAACCAGCTTCAAGAGGTCGTGCTCTTCCATTTGAGAAGATTTCAAGCAACATATTCGTCGAGGTCGCTGGCGAAGAAAAAGTTAAAAAGACTGCTGAGGCCAAAGAGGCTAATAAGGAAGCCAAAGAAGCTAAAGCAGAGGCGAAGAAGGAGAAAAAGTAATATGGGTCAGAAGGTTAATCCCATCTCTTACCGTCTCCAAGCTAGCAAAGATTGGTCTTCAAAGTGGTTTACTAGGAAGTCTGATTTTCGTCACTGGCTTGTAGAGGACGTCAAGATTCGTGAGACAATCGAAGACCGATTCAAAAGTCGTCCAACGATTGCGCGAATCAATATTGAGCGCTCAGCTAATCTTACTACCGTTACAATTTTAACTGCAAAAGCAGGTGCCGTAATCGGTAAGCAAGGTGCTGGTATCAATGAATTAAAGAAAGAACTCGAAAAAATTGTCGAAGGTCCGATTCGGATCAATGTCGAAGAGGTCAAAAAACCAGAACTCAGCGCTAAATTAGTCGCAGAGAACATTGGTTTTCAGCTCGGCAAGCGTATGAACTTCCGTCGAGCGGTAAAAATGGCACTTCAATCATCAATGAATGCTGGAGCCAAAGGTGTTCGTATCGAGGTTTCTGGTCGTCTTAATGGTGCAGAAATGTCTCGCCGTGAGAAGTTTATTGAAGGTTCAGTGCCTCTACATACCCTTCGTGCTGATATTGACTTTTATTGTCATCACGCACCAACTATTGCTGGTATCGTAGGTGTTAAAGTTTGGATCTATAAGGGGGAGAAATAATATGGCTATTTTACTTCCAAGAAAAACTGCTCACCGTAAGGTGCGCAAAGGTAAAAATAAAGGCGTAGCTACCCGTTGCAACACGGTTGCCTTTGGTGATTACGGTTTAATGTCTCTTGATAACGAGCGCATTAACTCGCGCCAAATCGAGGCAGCTCGTCAGGCAATTACCCGCTACATTAAGCGTGGTGGTAAAATCTGGATTCGGATTTTCCCACATACACCAGTTACTAAGAAACCACTTGATGTAAAAATGGGTTCTGGTAAAGGTGAACCACAATTCTTTGTGGCGAAGGTTAAAGCTGGCACGGTAATGTTTGAGATTGCTGATGTAACCGACGAACAAGCTAAAGAAGCTCTTCGTCTTGCATCACACAAGTTACCAGTCAAATGTAAAATTATAAAGAAAGAGGAGTTCTAATATGGCACATTCACTCGTAGGAACTGTGACCTCCGACAAGCGTGATAAGACCATTACCGTCTCCATCGTAAGCCGGGAAACACATCCGCTTTATCGCAAGCAATATACGAAGACTCGTAAATACACTGCTCACGATGAAAAGAACGAAGCAAAGGTAGGTGATCGTGTAGAAATCTCGATGACTCGTCCTTTGTCAAAGACTAAGGCTTATACTTTGGTTAAGATTCTTGAAAAATCGCACGGTGTAGTCGAGCTTAAGGATAACGTAAACGAAGTCGAGCTACCAGAAAAGGTTGGCGCTGACAAGAAGGCTGAAAAAGTTAACGAAGAGGGGGAAGAATAAGATGATACAACAAGAGACTAGATTAAAAGTTGCCGACAATAGTGGCGCTAAGGAACTTGGAGTTATCCGGGTTCTTGGTGGGACTAGAGCTCGCTATGCTCGCGTTGGTGATATTGTGACTTGCTCAGTGAAGGATGCATCTCCAACTGGCAACGTCAAGAAAAAAGCAGTAGTGAAGGCTGTAATCGTACGAACTGTTCAACCAATTCGCCGACCAGACGGCTCAACTATTCGTTTTGATGAAAATGCAGCAGTACTCGTAAACGAAGACAAGACTCCAAAAGGCACTCGTGTCTTTGGCCCAATCCCTCGCGAACTTCGTGATGCTGGATTCACTAAGATTATCAGCTTAGCTCCGGAGGTACTATAATATGGCACAGAATTTAAAAGTAAATGATAAAATTCGTATCATCTCTGGTAGTCACAAAGGGACTGAAGCTAAGATCGTAAAGATTGACCGTAAAGCTGGTGTAGCGATGATTGAAGGTATTGGCGTAATTGAGCGTCATCTAAAGAAATCATACATTCATCCAACTGGCGGCAAGAAAACTGTTCATGTTGGGATTGATCTATCAAACTTAAAATTGATTGAATCTGCAAAACCTGTGAAGTCTGCCGTGAAAAAACTTGACAAATCTGTTAAAGCTACAGATAAAAAAGCAAAGAAAGGAGCTAAATAATGGCGGAAAAGAAAACGGCTGCCAAAGCTGATAAAGCTACTAAAAAAGTAGCTACAGTCAAAGCACAACCACGCCTTAAAGCTCTCTATAATACAGAGCTCAAGGCAAAATTAGCAAAGGAACTAGGGCTTAAGAATATCAACCAAGTTCCAGAGCTTAAAAAAGTAGTCGTGTCTTCTGGCGTTGGTAAAAAACGTGAAGACAAGAAATTTACCGAAACGGTAGAACTCACCCTTGCGAAGATTACTGGTCAAGCCCCAACTTCAAGACTTGCCAAAAAATCAATCGCAACCTTCAAGATTCGTAAAGGTATGGGTGCCCCAGTTGGTTATTTGACTACACTTAGAAATGATAAGATGTATGAATTCGTGGATCGTTTAATTAACGTTGCTTTACCACATGTACGTGATTTCCATGGTGTATCAAAGACTGCTTTTGATAAGCAGGGTAACTATAATTTAGGACTAAAAGAGCAAACTGTATTCCCAGAAATTACTTTTGAAGATGCAGCAGTCCTTCATGGTCTTGAAATAACATTTATTATTAAGAATGGTTCAAAGGAAGGAAGCGCTAAATTGCTAGAACTCTTCGGAATGCCGTTTGAGAAGGAGGCTAAGTAATGGCTAAGAAATCAGCCGTCCTTCGTGACGAAAAACGACGCAAAATGTATGAAAAATATCAAGCCAAAAGAGCTGAACTAAAGGCCGCAGGTGACCTTGAAGGTTTGCAAAAACTTCCACGTAACAGCTCGGTCACTCGGCTTAAAAACCGTGATATGTTGGATGGTCGTCCACGTGGTTATATGCGCCGATTTGGTCTTTCACGTATCAATTTCCGGGAAAAAGCTAGCAAAGGCGAGATTCCTGGTGTAACAAAGAGTAGCTGGTAGGAGAAAGGAGAAATATGTCATTACAATCTACTGATCAAATTGCCGACCTTATTACTCGCATTCGTAATGCGGTAAATGTTGGTAAAAATGAAATCCTCGTTCCTACTTCCAAGTTAAAAGCTGGTGTAGTAGAGGTTTTGGCCAAAAATGGTTATATCGCAGATTTCTCAATCGAGGATGCAAAACCTCGTGGAATGCTTAAAATCACCATCAACGAAGCTGGAACTAACGCTAAAATCAACGAGATTTCAAAAGTTTCAAAACCAGGTCGTAGGGTTTACTCAGCGGCAGAAGATTTGCCGGTGGTAAAATCTGGTAGAGGCATGATAATCGTATCAACCTCAAAAGGCCTCATGACCGGTCGTGAAGCTAAGAAAAACCATCTTGGTGGTGAAATCTTAGTGCGCGTTTGGTAATGAGTTTAGCTGGCTTAATATAACAAATTTTGACCGCTTTACGCGAAAATACCACTATATATTATATATAGTGGTATTTTTATGCGTTATGAGGATTATAGGGGGGGCTTTTTGGGGCGATTGTGGTAAGCCGTGGTGCTTTATAATGGTTGTGGATAGTTGACTTTTCCCGCAAGATGTGATAAGATAAGAATATAAAACGATTATTGCGGAGAAACAATGTCGAAAAAAGATAAGGCGAATTATATGTGCCAAGAATTCGGTGTTTTGCCCCCTATGGGGATGGTTTTGCCGGTTACAAAAAGAATGTATACGGTAGAAACGTCGCTTTTCGGTCTCTTAAAGAGAAGTTTTGATTTTGTAGTATCGTTAGTTCTACTTGTATTGCTACTGCCAGTATTTTTAGTGGTGGCTATAGCTGTTAAGTTGGATAGTCCAGGGCCGATATTCTTTAGGCAGAAAAGGACTGGAAAAAATGGTAAAGAATTTGAGATTTTGAAGTTTCGGAGCATGGTGGCGGATAACGACGTATCAGATGCTTCATGTGAAGATAAATATACGCGATTGGGCGAGAAGCTTAGAAAATCATCAATAGATGAATTGCCACAACTTATAAATGTCTTGAAAGGAGAAATGTCTTTTATTGGTCCGAGACCATGGATACCAGAGTATTATAAAAACATGACAGAAAAAGAACGAAAACGATGCCTGGTGAGGCCGGGGATTACAGGACTTGCTGCAGCAAAAGGGCGAAACGGCTTAACGGTATTTGAAAAGATTAACTATGATCTTGAGTATGTACATAATTATTCACTCTTACAGGATATAGAAGTGGTATTTTTGACGATTGGAACAGTTTTGACCCGAAAAGGAGCTTCATCAAACAAATCGGTGATACATAATGAGTTGGATGAGCTGAAAAGTCGTAATGGTGGGGAAGTGAAAAATGGGTAAGAAGAAAGTTCTTTTTGTGGCGACGGTGGATAGCCATATTGAGCTTTTCCATTTGCCATATCTGAAAATGTTTCACGACAAGGGCTGGGAGGTACATGTTGCGACGGATTCAAAAAAGCCAATTAAATATTGTGATAAGAAAATCGAATTGCCAATAAAGAGAAGCCCATTCAAACTAGTGAGTAATTATAAAGCAGTACGACAGTTGCGCGAGGTGATGAAGAAGGAGAAATATAATATAGTTCATTGCCATACGCCGATGGGCGGAGTAGTGGCGAGGCTAGCTGGTAAAAAATATCGCCGCAATGGGCTTAGGATGATTTATACGGCGCATGGCTTTCATTTCTATAAGGGCGCGCCGATACATTTTTGGTTAATGTTTTATCCAGTGGAGTGGTATTTGGCGAAACATACAGATACTTTGATTACGATTAATGATGAAGATTATAAGCGGGCTTTGGCGAAATTTGGTAAGCGGTGCCGTGATATACAATATGTGCCTGGCGTGGGAGTGGATGAGAAAAAGTTTGAGAAAAAGCTGAGCGCAAAAGAGAAACATGTATTGAGAGAATCGTTGGGGCTTACGGATGAGGATAAGGTTTTAATTTGTGTGGGGAGATTGGATAAGAATAAAAACCAAGGGTTTTTAATCCGTGCAACGAAGGAGTTGGTAAAAAATGATTCTAGATACCAATTGTTGTTGGTGGGGCCAGATGAGCTGAACGGGAAATATCAGAGGTTGGCAAAAAAAATGGGCATTGTTAATAACGTGCATTTTTTAGGATTTCGCGACGATATTTCAGAATTGCTGCAGATTTCTGATATTGCCACATCAATGAGTATAAGAGAAGGCTTGGGGATAAATTTGGTTGAAGCTTTGATGTCTGATGTGCCAGTGATTGCGTCGAGTAATCGTGGACATAATATTTTTATAAAAGATGGAGAAAATGGGTTTATTGTAAATAATAAATCTATAAGTCAGTTCGTTGAAAGAGTCATGGGAATAAAAAAGCTTGACAAAGAAAGACTAAAAGACACTGTTGACCATATGAAGGTTGATGAGATTATGCAAAAATTTGAATGCATTTATATGAATGGGGGTAGACGATGAGTGATTTTGAGAGTCTTATCTTTTATGTTTTATCCTTTTTATTGTCTGTTGGGCTATATACTGTATATTGCAAAAAAAATAAGAAAATTTTTTTGATAGGCGCCGCTATTATTCCATTGTTGATAGGTGGATTAAGATATAACGTCGGTACAGACTATATGAATTATTATAATTTTTACGAAAATAACAGTTTTATTGACCCTGGTTTTTATGTTGTTTCTTCGGTATCTAGGCATTTTGACAACTATCAATTGATATTTTTTATCTATAATTTATTAACATTGCTTTTTGTTTTTCTGGGGTTAAAAAATATAGATAAACAATATCGGCCTATTGCGTATTTGTGCTTCTTGTTTTTGTTTTTTACTGTTAGCTTTAATGCTATGAGACAGATGCTAGCTGTGAGTATTGTGTTCTTTTCGTATAAATACGCTATTAATAAGAGGATGCTGTTGTTTATAGCAACAATATTGTTTGCTACTATTTTTCATACAACTGCAATCTTTAGTATAATTCTGTATCCGTTAATGAACTTGAATAAGAGGTTTATAAAAGTGGTCGCCTTAGTTGTTATACTGGTGGTGGTTTTGAATTATCAAGACATCGTGAAAATATTAGCGAGTTTACCTCTTTTTGACCATTTTTCATTATACGAATCATATATTGGCAATGTGACGTTTTCTAATATGTCGTTTCTCGTTGATTTACTGGTATTGGCTTATTTGGTATTTGTTAGAAAAAAAGCGATTAGGCAAAATCCAGCTTTTCGGGAATATTTATTTATATATATTATAGGTGTAATTTTGTCGCTGACTGGTTTTAGCGACCCCTACGTAAAACGCATAGCTTTATACTTTACTGTTGCTAGTATCATACTCTTACCAGTTGCTTCGTCTTCTTATGAAGATAGAAAGAATAGACTGATCAATCAGATGGCTGTGGTGATTTTTGTAATCAGCAAGTTCATAGTGCAAATATACTTGTTGGGTCAAGCTGATATAATACCATATAATTTTGTAGGAGTATAGAAATGGCAAAGGTCGATATTGTAATGGGAATATATAACTGTGAAGAATATCTTGCCAAAAGTATTGATTCTATTTTGAATCAGACGTTTAAAGATTGGCGATTGATTATGTGTGACGATAAAAGTACGGATAAGACATTGAAGATTGCTAAAGAATATGCAGTAAAATATCCCAAAAAGATTGTCTTATTGGAAAATCGTAAAAATATGGGATTAAACTTTACTTTAAATAAATGTCTAACAGTGGCTAACGCTGAATATATAGCAAGGCAAGACGGTGATGATTTATCTATGCCAGATAGACTAAAGAAGGAGGTGAACTTTCTTGATAGGCATGAAGATTTTGCGATTGTATCAACGGCGATAGAGCTATTTGATAATAATGGAAAGTGGGGCGAGCTATATTATGAGGAAAAGCCCGCAAAGAAGGATTTTTTAAAAAATGCTCCATTTTGTCATGCCGCAGTAATGATGCGTAGGGATGCTCTTTCTGATGTTCGTAATTATACTGTTGACAAAAAACTTCTCAGGGTTGAAGATTACCATCTTTGGTTCAAAATGTATGCCGCTGGATATAAGGGGTATAACATTCAGATGCCATTGTATTTATATAGAGATGATAGAAGTGCTACCAATCGCAGGTCATGGAGAAATAGAATAAACGAATATTATGTTAGAAAAATAGGTTATAAGATGTTAAATATTCCTTGGTATTTGAGATTTTATAAGTATCGTCCGATAATTCTCGGTTTATTACCGAAGGGTTTTTATGAAGTTTTGCATAGGAAAAAGCTAGGTGGTGGAAATGAAAAATAACATACCGAAGAAAATTCATTACTGTTGGTTTGGTGGTAAACCATTGCCCGAAGAAGCTAAAAAATGCATAAGCAGCTGGGAAAAATATTGTCCAGATTATGAAATAATAGAGTGGAATGAAAATAATTTTGATCTGAAATCTAATACTTACATTAAAGAAGCTTATTCCGCAAAGAAATGGGCATTTGTGACTGATTATGTTAGGCTTTTTGTCTTATATAATTATGGTGGAGTATATATGGATACTGATGTTGAGCTCGTGAAACCCATTGATGCTTTTTTGAGACATCGTGCTTTTTCTGGGTTTGAATCTTCTGGGTTGATACCTACTGGTATTATGGCGAGTGAAAAGAAGTTTGAGTTGTTTAAAGAATTTCTTGATTATTACGATAATAGACACTTTATTTTAGGTAATAATATCAATGATATGACTACAAATGTAGAGATAATGACTAATATTTGTAAAAGACACGGTCTATTATTAAATAATAAGCTTCAGAATGTTGACGGCTTTGTTTTATATCCATCTGATGTTTTTTGTCCAAAAGATTTTGCTACTGGAAAAATCAAACAGACGGTCAATACTGTAGCTATTCATCATTTTGCTGGCTCTTGGTTAGACGATGGACAATTGAAGCTGAAAAAGCTGAGAAATGGACTTTGCCAGAGATATGGTGACAAGATTGGCAATTTTATGTATAAATATGTTTGTATCCCGTATAGGCTTTATATACATATTATTTCGTATATAATTAGAAGGGTTAGAAAGGATTCAAAAGAATAGTGAAAAAAGTTTTGTCGATTTTTGGGACGCGTCCTGAAGCTATTAAGATGGCTCCAGTGGTAAAAGAATTAGAATCTCGTGAAGGGATTGAGTCTGTAGTTTGTGTGACTGCACAACATAGAGATATGCTAGATCAAGTTTTGGAAATTTTTAAAATTAAGCCAGATTATGATCTCAATATTATGAAGCCTGGACAGACTTTGACGCATATTACGGCGGAGGTTCTTAAAGGGATTGAGGAAGTCTATAACGCGGCAAAACAATTACTGGATGGCACTAGCGTTTACGTGAAAATGTCTGAAGCGAAGAATCCATATGGTGATGGTTTTGCTAGTAAATATATTGTTGATGCAGTTGAGGAGGAAAAATGAAAAAAAAGACAAGTTATAATCAGACAAAAGAAATAAGCTTACAAGAGCGAAAAAGAATCATGCTCGATATGCTAAAACATATAGATGATATTTGTCGTGAGAATAATATAAAATATTCTCTTGTTGGTGGCTCATTGATTGGTGCAATAAGGCACCGTGGCTATATACCTTGGGATGATGACATTGATATAATCTTGACTGAAAAAAATTTTAAGAAGCTCGTTGATATTTTAGACAAAGATACTGGTAGATATCAAATATATAAATATGGAAAAGAATACAAAAAGATGGGTTTCCGAAAGCTGATTGATACAAAAACGCACTTACTGGAGGGTGAATTTGCTTTTGATCCGAATTATGGGGTATATGTTGATATTTTTTCTTATTGTAATCTATCAAATAATGATAGAAAAAGAAAATGGCAGTTTGATAAAATAAAATTATTGTTGAAATTTGTAACCTTTTACCGTAAAAAAATAGATTTTAAAGAGGACGGTCTTCTGAAAAGTATAGACTTTTCTTTCAAAAAAGCCGTGTCGAGGGCGATTGGCTGTAAAAGGTTTGGTAAGGCTTACGAGAATATAAGAAAAAGTAGCGATACGAAATCGGATTACGTAACTTGTTTTTTCCCAGTTTATAGTTACGATAAAGAAGTGCAATTGAAAAAGAATACAGAAGATTATACTGATGCTAAATTTGAAGATTTGACGGTGATGATTTTTAAGAATTATGATGAAATTTTGCGTACGACCTATGGCGATTATATGAAATTACCGCCAAAATCTGAACGTATCCCAAAACATAATGCAAAAGCTTGGTGGAGAGATTAAATGAATAAGCTAAAAAGCAAAGTGACTCTCCTGAACGCGATCTCGACTTTGTTTTTGCAGGTTACCTTGATTCTGAATGGTTTTATTATCCCGAAGCTTATTCTTGATACGTTTGGTTCAGATGTAAATGGTTTAGTGGCATCACTTACGCAATTTTTGAATTATATAGCACTAGTAGAGGGTGGTATTACTGGTGTAATTATGGCAAAGTTATATAGGCCGTTAACTAGTGGAGACAATGATAAGCTCAGTGCCATTCTTGTATCAGCGCAGAAGTTCTATAGAAGAATAGGATTTATTTTTATACTTTATGCCGTTGTTTTGGCAATTGTATATCCATTAATCTTTAATGTCGGGTTCAGCTTTATATATGTTGCTTCACTTACTTTAATCTTGAGTATTTCGCTTATCATTCAGTATATGATGGCTATCACTTATAAGACTTTATTGAATGCAGATAAAAAAATATATATTGTATCATTCACTCAATCAATTATTCGGATTTTAGAAATTGCTTTGGCATTTTTGGCTATTAAAGTTTATCCAGAAATACATTTTCTAAAGTTCTTGACTGGTGTTATCTTTATATTGCAACCGATAGTGTATTCATATTACGTTAAAAAACATTTCAAAATTAATTATGAGATTAATGATGATAAATCGTTGATAAAGGGGCGTTGGGATGGTTTTGCTATAAACACGGCTGCTTTTATTCATAATAGTACTGACATTGCTGTTTTAACGATTTTTACGAACCTTAGTACGGTTTCTGTATATAGTGTCTATGCATTAGTCACCAACGGTGTAAAAAATATTATAAATTCTTTAGTTTCTAGTTTAAATCCTACATTGGGGCATGCTTACGCTCGGGAGGATTACGAAGAGCTAAATCAAAAGCTAGATTTATATGAATATATAACTTTTATGTTGGTGGCTTTTATGTTTGGCGTGACTGGACTTTTGATTACGCCATTTGTTTCGATTTATACGACCGGGCTTACGGATGCAGATTATTTCCAGCCTTTGTTTGGAGTATTGATAGTGGTGGCGGAAGCACTGTATTTGTTAAAATTTCCTCATCTTAATCTTGCATATTCTGCTGATAAATTTAAAGAGATATCGAGGCCAGCGTTTGTTGAGGCCGGGCTTAATATTATTATATCGGTATCATTGGTCCCATTTTTTGGGCTTATTGGCGTTGCGATAGGCACAATTGTAGCTATGCTCTACCGTTTGATTTTTCATGTTTATTACACTTCTAAAATTGTGCCAGGTAGGCACCAGTTTATATTTTATCGTAAGCTAATTTTATTTATAATTGCAACAGCGATTGGTGTTGCTGGATGTTTGTTTATTCCGGTAGGCAATGGTACTGTTATGAGTTGGATTTGGCACGCTGTTTTATATTCTGTTATAATTGGAGTAGTGTTACTGACTATCAGTTTGCTCTTTTTCCGTAATGAAATAAAATTTTTAAAAAATTATTTAAAAAGGAGATAATAAAATGAAAAACGTAGCCATACTTACTGCTGGCGGTATCGGTTCAAGAATGGGGCAAGATATACCAAAACAATTTTTGAGTGTAAATGACAAGCCGGTTATTGTATATACGTTGGAAGTTTTTCAAAACCACCCTGAGATAGATGAAATTGTGGTGGCGTGTCTCGATGGATGGGAGGGGGTATTGGATGCGTATGCTAGACAATTTAATATTACGAAATTGAAAAAAATCGTAAAAGGGGGAGAGGATGGGCAGGCTTCCATCCGAAACTGTCTGGATGCTATAGATGATGGAGAGGATAAGATTGTAGTGATTCATGATGGTAATAGGCCGATGCTTTCAGCGGATATCGTGTCTAATGCACTGGCTGGATGTAAGAAAAATGGAAATGCCGTGGTGGCGATTCCGTGCACTGAGGTATTAATGACGTCTGAAGACGGAAAGACTGCTGATGGCATGATGGATCGTGATAAGGTAAAAAGGACACAGACACCGCACGTGTTTTATTTGAAAGATATCCTGTCGGCTCATAGAGAAGCTGAAGAGAGAGGTTTACCGCGTTCTGCGGCGAGTTGTGCTTTATACGAAATGCTTGGACGAAAAGTATATTTTGTAGATGGTTCGGAAAAAAATCTAAAGTTAACAACTGTAGATGATATAGATATCTTTAATGCTTTGCTCTCAATAAAGAGGGAAGGTTGGTTGAAGGATGGCGGAGAAAAAAAGTGAATGAGATGTATATAAAGGACATAAAGAAAACAATAGAATCTTTTGTCGGCATAGAATTAATAAAAAATAAGACTTTCTTTATTACTGGGGCTAATGGCTTAATTGGGAGTTTTTTGGTGGACGTCCTGATGTATCTCAATAAGGAGTATGATTTTAATATCACTATTATTGCAAATTCTAGAAGTGAAGAAAAAATAAAAAAACGATTTTCGTGGTATATTTCCGATGTGCATTTTAGATATTATGTTGGAGACATAAACAACAAGATTGATTGCGACGAGAGCGTTGATTATATAATAAATTGTGCGAGCAACACTCATCCTTTGCAATATTCCACTGACCCTATTGGCACGATTATGACTAATATTGAGGGGACTGCAAATGTTTTAGATTTTGCATCAAAGATTAAAGCGATAAAAACGATTTTTCTTTCCAGCGTAGAAATTTATGGTGAGAATATTTATAATGTGGATAAATTTAAAGAAAACGAGATGGGTTATATAGACTGCAATACTTTGCGTGCTGGCTATAACGAAGCTAAGAGGTGTGGAGAGGCACTGTGTCAGGCATATATAGAAAAGAAAGGTATTGATATTTCAATAGTGAGACTGCCGAGGGTTTATGGTCCTACTATGAAAATGGATGATACCAAAGCACTTTCTCAGTTTATAAATAAGGCTATTATTGGCGAAGATATAGTTTTGAAGAGCAAAGGTGAGCAATATTTCTCATATCTTTATGTTGCAGATGCAGTGCTGGGTATTCTTAGATGTTCGGTGGCTGGTAAGAGTGGAGAAGCATATAATTTGGGGAATATTAAGTCTGATATTAAGTTAAAAGATTTAGCTGAGTTGGTTGCAAAAAGTGTAGGCGTAAAGGTAATTTTTGATTTGCCAGATGAAAAAGAAAATAAAGGCTTTTCAAAAGCAACAATCGCTAGGTTGGACTATTCTAAGGCGGAAAAAGAATTAGATTTTAAACCGCAATATTCTATTAGCGATGGAGTCGAAAGAACTATTAAAATTTTAAAAAGCGAGGAATAATTTTAGTGACATACTATAATAATAGTAGATAAAAGCTAAAGGAGATTAAAATGAAAAACAATGATTTGGATGACATTGAAGCTCTGAAAGCAAAGCGGACAAAAAAAGAACTTACGGATGAGGAACGACGACGGTTACGTAAGGAAGTTAAAAAGATAATCGAAAGATAAGTTTGAAAAAAGAGCGAAGAGTTGCTAAAATTTGATTCGGTAATTAATCTTATGAAGAGTTTTTAAAAAATAAGTTCTAAGTGTTTTTTGCAAAGTAATGGATTTATGCTATAATATATAAAACTATGAATAGTAAGGACAAAGTAAAATCTAGGATGAAAAGAATTGGCTCGGTTATTATTTGTTTGGTTGTGTTTGCATTGCTTGTGTTGGGGGCGTTCGGTGTGAGATATTTACTTTCTTATAACGGTTTTTTGGATAAGATTACTTCACGAAGACCCGAATTAAAGCAATATAATGTCGTAGTGACTAATGACAGCGGACTTGAAAGCATAGAAGCTTTGGCTGGCAAGAGCGTTGGCTTTTTGAAAACCGATCCGAAAGCGGTTGATGCGGAGCAAAAATTAGAAGAAGTCGTTGCGGTTGATGCGGATTTTTATGATGACATCAATGTATTAACTGAAACTTTGACAAATAAAATCACAAACGCTATCGTGCTTGAAACTGATCGACTAGAAATGCTAAAGGAAGAAATTTCGGATTTTGGCGATAATAATAAAATAATCTACACTTTTGAAATTGAGATCAAAGAAGAAAAATCGGAAATTCCAGATAAGAAAATCACTCAGGAGCCATTTGTTTTATATATTTCGGGTAGTGATTCTAGAAATGGTCTTAAGACCACGGCGCGATCAGACGTAAATATCGTGGCAGTAGTTAATCCGGGACAAGGTAAGATTTTGCTAGTTTCGATTCCGCGAGATATGTATGTGCAGCTACATGGTATCACTGGACTAAAAGACAAATTAACTCACGCCGGCGTCTATGGTATCAATATGAGTAAAACTACGGTTGAGGATTTTCTTGGCATTTCGATAGACTACACTTTGAAAGTAAGTTTTGATACCGTTATAAAAGTAGTAGATCAGCTTGATGGCATCGATATTGTTTCAGACAAAGCTATGACGCTTGGCTATGAAGGTGGTGGTAAGTGCACGTATACGGAAGGTAAACAACATGTAAATGGAGTTTGCGCCTTAAGATTCGCTCGTGAACGAAAATCTTACCAAACTGGTGACCGCCATCGTGGTGAGAATCAACAACAGGTAATTACCAGTATAATTGGTCGTCTTTCGGGCTCAAAAGATTATTTACTAAAAATCCCAACTATCTTGGATATTGCAGCAGATTCTTTTGAGACAACGATTTCGCGCGATAATGTATCGTCGTTTATTCGGATGCAACTAACTAATCCTGTAAATTGGCAAGTAGAATCAATCGCCGTAGACGGCACTGGTACTTATGAGCCGACTTATAGTATGGGGGCAAATCGTCCACTCTACGTGATGATTCCGGACGTAAATACTGTAACTAACGCTAAAAACAAGATTAACCAATATTTAATTACTGAGAATGAAGACAATGCCAAAAATGAATAAATCTCTTCCATTTTTTATTTGCTTATGCTATATTGGAGCTAGGAGTAAGTGATGGAAGAAATAAATATAAAAGACTTTTTTGCATATTTAAAGCATTATATTTTTGCTTTTATTGTTTTTCTAGTCTTAGCGGTGGGTGGAGTCATCATGTACGACACTTCGCTAAAAAGACCAATTTATCAAGCAGAGACTACGATTGTAATTGCCCGTTCTGATAGTGTTGGCGTGGATGATAGTTCTGTCACTAACACTTTGAACGACGTTAATATGAGCCAAAAGCTTGCAACTACTTATAGCGAAATTGCAAAAAGTGAGCTTGTGGTAAATCGGGTTATTGAGAATTTAGGTTTACATGAGACTGCAAAAGGATTGAGTAAAAATCTTACAATTAAGCCTGTAGATAATACAGCTATTCTTAGTATCACAGTCAAAAATGAGAACGCACGTTTGTCGGCAACCATTGCAAATGAATTCGCCACCGTCTTTGCCGAAGAAGTTAAAAAAATCTACAACCTTGATAATGTAACTCAGCTCAGCGTTGCCGCTACCCCAGATTTGCCTGCAAACAATACCACCACTCGGGACGCTTTCTTAGCTGGCGCGATTGCTATAATTGTGGTGGCTGGTTTTGCATTTTTAAGATTTTATCTTGATGATACAGTTAAGGATGCGGATGATGTTGAGAAGACTATTGGTTTGCCTGTAACTGGTAGGATTAGCAGGGGTGATATTAAAACTAAGCGAGAAAACAATGAACTTATCGCCGAAAAATTACCTAAAGCCATCGTTAGCGAAAACATAAAAAGCCTTCGGACCAATTTGCAATTTGCAGCTGTTGATGGGGCGCTCAGGACTATCTTAGTGACGAGTACGAATGCCAGTGAGGGTAAGAGTTTTGTTTCGGCAAACCTTGCGATTTCTTTTGCGCAGGCAGATAAACGAGTGCTCCTAGTTGACTGTGATTTACGTAAAGGTCGGATACATAAGATGTTTAATTTGCCTAATACAAAGGGTTTATCAAACCTTCTTGCGAATGACCTCAGAGGATTCGGTAAATATATTCGTCAAACAGAGATTAAAAATTTGGATCTTATTACCTGTGGTACTTATCCGCCAAACCCAAGCGAACTTTTAGCTTCGAAAAAGAATAAACAATTGATTAAAATTTTGCGTGATTTTTACGACATTATTATCTTTGATGGCGCCCCAATTGGTGGTTTGGCTGATTCGGTGATTTTGTCTAGTTTGGTCGATGGGACTTTGATTGTAGTAAAAGATTCAAATACTTCGAAAAATGATTTGATTGCAGTGAAGGATTCGCTCGATAAAGTTGGCGCAAAAATACTAGGGCTTGTGATTAATATGACGAATCATAGGTCTTCGAAGTATTACAATAACTATTATTATGGTGACACCAAATAAAATAATCGACATCCATACACATATATTGCCAGGGGTAGATGATGGCGCTAAGACGCTTGCGGACAGTATTAGGATTTTACGTTGGCTGGCGAATCAGGGGGTTACGGACGTAATCGCTACACCTCATTATATTGATGAGACGGAATACAACTCTTCGCGTTCTGCGAATTTAAAAATATTAGATAATTTAAAATCGCGGCTTGAGGCTGATGATATTCATGTGAATGTGTATTTAGGGAATGAAATATATATTGACGACAAAATAGCGGGATTGATTTTGGCGGGAAAGATTTCTACGATGGCTGACAGTAAGTATTTATTAGTAGAATTACCGATGAATGATGAGTTTTTGAATTATGAAGATTATTTGTGTGATTTGATGAATAAGGGATATAAAATTGTTTTGGCTCATCCAGAAAGATATTCCATTATTCAGAAAAACTATAAAATCGCAAAGAAATTGCACGAAATGGGTGTGTTATTTCAATGTAATTTTGGCAGTTTGATAGGTAGATATGGAATAAATGCCAGACGAATTATCAGAAAAATGGCGAGAGATAAAATTATTTTTGCATTTGGAAGCGATGTTCATCATTGTGGCAGAAAAGATTATATAACTTTGGCTTGTGAAAAGTTATTACGCTACTACACCAAACGTGAAATCAGCCAGCTTTTGATGATAAATCCAGAGAAGATTTTGAAAAATATTATCGATGATTAGCTAAATAGTTAAGCGTGTCGCGCATAGCGTCTTCAATTGTAAGAGTGGCGTGCCAGTTAAGTTCTTTTTCGGCTTTTTGAGGGTCGGCATAAACTTTGGCGAGATCACCAGGGCGACGAGGAGCGATTTCGTATGGCAATGTTTTGCCGCTGGCTTTTTCGAAGGCTTGAACCATTTCTAAAACTGAGGTTGCCTTGCCAGTGCCGAGATTGTAGATGGCTATGCCAGTCGTCATGTGGTTGATTGCCTGAACATGACCTTTAGCGAGATCTACAACATGAATATAGTCGCGCATGCCAGTGCCGTCTGGAGTTTCGTAATCGTTCCCGTAAATTTGGAGCTTGGGAATTTCGCCAGTTGAAACTTTCATAATGATAGGCATGAGGTTATTGGGGATATCATTGGGGTCTTCACCAATAAGCCCAGAACTATGGGCTCCGACGGGATTGAAATAGCGTAAAGAAGTTATAGCGAAGTTGGGGTGGGCGACTGCAAAATCGCGGAGGATTTGCTCAATCATGTATTTGGTCTGACCGTAAGGGTTGGTGATTCCGAGACCAGTTTGGCAATCCTCGTCAAGCTTAATTCCTTCTTGATTACCATAGACAGTTGCTGAGGAAGAAAAGACTATTTTATGGACGTTGTGTTTTTGCATAACTTCAAGAAGATTGATGGTGCCTACAAGGTTGTTTTTATAGTACTTAAGCGGTTTTTCAACCGATTCGCCAACAGCTTTATAGCCAGCAAAATGAATCACGGCGTCGTACGAAGACTTTTTGAAAAGTCGATCAAGCTTTTTGTTGTCTAGGAGGTCGATCTGGTAGAATTTTGGTTTTACGCCGGTAATTTTGGCGATTTTGTTAAGGACACTCTTTTTACTATTGTAAAAATTGTCGATAATTTCGACCTCGTGACCAGAATTGATTAGTTCAACTGCGGTATGTGAACCAATATAACCTGTTCCGCCTGTGAGTAATATCTTCATTTTGAAAAATCCTTATGTATATGTTTATTATTATAGCACATAATATAAAAAATGTCCAGTTTTTTAGGGTTTACTTTTTTGGTGGCTTGTGGTATAATGCTACAGATATTAACTTAACAAGGGAAAGATATGAGTCGTATCGGAAAACAACCCATCGAAATTCCGGCGGGAGTGACAATTACGGTCGGCGACAAGGAAATAACTGTCGCGGGCCCGAAGGGTCAACTCGTGGTCCCGGTTCAGCCAAAGACCAAAACAACGGTCGAAGGCACTTTGGCGACTGTCACCCGTGAGGATGATGAGCCAAAATCTCGTGCTTGGCACGGTCTTCAACGCGCATTGTTAAATAATGCCGTTCAAGGTGTAACCAAAGGTTACGAGAAAAAACTAGAAATCAATGGTGTAGGTTATCGGCTTTCTGGCGGTGGTCAGGAAATCGAGATGGCACTTGGTTTTTCACATCCAGTGAAATACAAAGCTCCTGAGGGGGTTCAACTTGCTACCAACAAAATGGAAATCACAGTTTCTGGCATCGACAAACAAAAAGTTGGTCAGGTGGCTGCAGAAATCCGTGCCCTCAAGAAACCTGAGCCTTACAAGGGTAAAGGTATAAAGTATGTGGATGAAGTAATTCTCCGCAAGGCTGGAAAGGCTGGTAAGAAATAATGAATAAGATTTTTAGAGCAAAAAGAACTCGTGCCAAGATTCATGGCACGGCAGAAAGACCAAGGTTGACGGTTAATTTTAGCAATCAACACATTGTAGCTCAGGTAATTGATGATGATAAGAAAACAACTTTAGTTTACGCAACTACGGTTGGTAGCAAAATGACTGGTTCAAAGACCGAAAAAGCTGCTAAAATTGGCGAAGAAATTGCCAAAAAAGCAAAATCTGCAAAGATTACGAAGGTCGTATTTGACCGCGGTTCTAAATTATATGCTGGGCGGATGTCAGCGCTTGCTGAGGCGGCCCGCAAAGAAGGATTGGAGTTTTAAATGGTTAATACTGATAAAAAAGCCCCAAAAGTTATCAATAAGTCTGGTACTCTAAAGATGACGGACGAAACGGCAGCCAAGAAAGATGTTCGTGATATTTCTGGCAAGAAGATGGAGCGCAAAAATCGTCGTGATCGCGTACGTACTGAAGCTGGACCAAAGGAATTTGACGAAATTACTATCGCCGTAGATCGTGTATCTCGTACGGTCGCTGGTGGTCGTAGAATGAGATTCAAGGCTTTGGTAGCTGTGGGCAATCACAAAAACAAAGTTGGCATAGGTGTTGCTAAGGGTAACGACGTTACTACCGCAGTAGCAAAAGCCACTTCAAAGGCCAAGAAGTCAATGATTACCTTTAATATGGATGGCGAAACAATCTGCCACGAAACTCGTACTAAGGTGACTGGTGCTGATATTTTAATGAAGCCAGCAGCTCCTGGTACTGGTATTATCGCTGGTGGTACGGTTCGTTCGATTATGGGTCTTACTGGTGTTAAGAACTTGATTTCAAAATCACTTGGTTCTACCAATAAGGTAAATATTTCTTATGCTGTAATCGAAGGTTTGCGTCAGCAAGTTCCACGCAAAGATTGGAATAAAGGGGAGAAGAAATAATGAAATACAATGATTTAGTTGTCGAGAAAAATACTCGACCATCACGTAAAGGTCGTGGTATTTCGGCTGGTCAGGGTAAAACTGCTGGTCGTGGTACTAAAGGCCAAAAAGCTCGTACTGGTCACTCGAAGATGCCAGCTGGGTTCATGGGTGGTCAGCGCGCAATTATGCAAGCTGTACCAAAGCTCAAAGGTTTCAAGTCTTTTCATGCTAAGGCTGAGGTTGTCTATACTGATAGATTGAATGAGCTTAAGGGCAAGGTTGATAATTATGCTCTAGCAGAGGCTTCACTTATCTCTTCGCCATTTGTGAAGGTGAAAGTCATCACTCGTGGTGAGTTGACCAATAAAATCGATCTTGAAACTCAATTTGCTTCAAAGACGGCGATTGAGGCTATCAAGAAGGCTGGTGGTTCATTTAAGAAAGTTGCAATTCTTAAAAAACCAACCGTAAAAGAAGCTAAATAAAAAATAACCCCTACGGGGGTTATTTTTTGTGCTACAATATATTATATTATGGATGAAAAAGAATTAAAGACTAGTACAAAACAGCGGGTGGTGATTATTGTAATTGCATTTTTGATGCTTGGCTCGATGATTGCGAGCTACGCAGGGATTATTTTGGGTGGTAGTAAGGCGAGCTCTAGTGCAGGTAGCTCTAGTATCAGTCAAGAAAAGATTGCAGAATACGAAGAACTTTATGATCAGAAAAAAGCCGAATTCAAAACGGCCACTCAAAGTGATTTTGACAGGTTTATCAAGTATAAATCCGAGATTAAGGCCTACAACGAAACTACTGCTAATAGTGGTGGCATACAGACGCGCGACATAGAGATTGGCACAGGTAGAGAATTAACTGAGGGCGATTATGACTATTTGGCTTATTATGTTGGTTGGTGTGCAGATGAGTCGGTGTTTGATTCGTCTTTTGATGATGATACTAAACCTACAGCATTTAATACTATTCTTGACGCTTCGCTTGGGATGATTGAGGGGTGGAATTTGGGTGTAGAGGGAATGAAACTTGGTGGAATTCGTGAAGTGACGATTGCGAGTGAGCTTGCCTATAAAGATCAAAGAGAAATTTGTGGTGGATACAATAAGCCTTTAAGGTTTTTGATTATGGCGATGCCAAACGAGGGGACCTTAAAGACTTTGTCGGATGAACTTAGTACCGCAAGAATGAAACTCCAATATGCTTATTATGGTATCGACTACGATACGATGAGTGAGTAAAGACTTATATAAGTTTTTCAAAAAAATCTAAAAAACTTACGAAAAATACGTAGTTTTTTAGATTTCTATTAAAAAGTCTTGACAACTCCGTTTTTATTGGTATAATAAGACTGTTATAGCTTATCTTGAAAGGAGGCTTGATGTTAGTTAAACGTACGGAATATATTGAAAGATTAGATACTTTTCGCGATCAAAATTTGATTAAGGTAATAACCGGAATGCGCCGTTCTGGAAAATCTACTCTTTTTGATTTATACATTGATCATTTGAAGTCTGACGGCGTGAAGGATGAAAACATTGTACATATTAATTTTGAGGACCCTACGTTTGATTTTGTCAATGCGAAAGAACTGTATGATTATGTGATAGGGCTTACTAAATCTATTTCCGGAAAGATTTACGTGTTTTTTGATGAAGTTCAGACTGTGCCAGAGTTTCAGAAAGCGATTAACGGCTTACGGCTAAAGGAACAATATGATTTATATATTACTGGTTCCAATGCATATTTATTGTCTGGCGAATTGGCTACGTTGCTTTCGGGGCGCTATATTGAAATTCACATGCTTCCGCTATCTTTCAAAGAATACGTTTCGGGGTTATACCCGGATATGGAGGATGTCGAAGTTTTGAGGCGAAAGGTTAACTTAACGCAAGTTTTTGAGGACTATTTAAACTACGGTGGTTTACCTCAGACGCTGGCATACTATCATAACCATGGTGGTGCACTAGTGCCAGACCATACGGCGATTCGTGAGTATTTGGAGAATATTTTTAGCACGATTGTATATAAGGACATAATGCTGCGCCGAAATGTGACTGACAAGGCGTTGCTAGAACGTATTGTTAAATTCGTACTAGACAATATTGGTCAGCCGATTAGTGTGAAAAAAATTGTCGATACGCTTGAGGGGAATCAAGTAAAGACTAGTTTTTATACGGTGGAGAGCTATTTGTCAGCGCTTGAAGAGTGTTTCTTATTGTATAGAGCCGACCGATACGATATTAGGGGGCGCGAATTACTCTCGACTGGATATAAATACTTCGTGGCGGATCTTGGTGTTCGTAACTATTTGACGGGGAGAGATGCTACTAGGGATATTGGCCAAATGATTGAAAATGTAGTCTATATAGAGCTGATTCGCCGTAGGCAGGAAGTTAAAGTTGGAAAATACGATAACCTAGAGGTGGACTTTGTGGCCGGTGGGTTAGTGGACAGAACTTATTATCAGGTATCTAATGCTGTATCCAATGACAAAACCCTGGAGCGGGAGCTGGAGCCTCTAAAAAATATCAGAGATAATTATCCGAAATATTTATTAACTCTTGACGCTCTGAATAATAGTAATATGAACGGCATTATTTTGCAAAATTTGATAAGTTGGTTACTCGTTTAATCAAAAAAGTACCTGCATTTATAATTCTTGTGGTATAATAAGGGTTATGAATAGGCGTACTGTGAAAAAGATTCTTGGAATAATGGTTTTAAGTCTGGCTTCGTTGCTGGTGGTGCCGGGTGCATGCGAAGGAGCCTTGGCCCTGACCTATCAACAAGGCATTGACATGAGTTTCACCTTCAACCCGACACTATCGGTTTCTTTGTCCTCGGCCGATCTTATAATTGATAGTCTATCTCCTGGTACGGCAGCTGATTCTAATATTGTGACGGTGAATATTTTGACGAATAGCGTAGTGGGTTACACCCTAAATGCTACCGTAGGAAATAATACGACTTATAATACGCGTAATCTAGTACATAATAATACCAGTGAATCCGCGAGCTTTGCTAGTGTAGATTATAGTAGTACTCCGACCATTACATCTAATACCGCCCTGTCACCTAGTACCTGGGCTTATTCTTATTCTACTAATAATGGTACTACTTGGGCTAACTATAATGGCTTACCACTATATAGTGATACGACTAATATCGCGACACTAAAAGATACTGATGGGCCGGTAAGTAGTAGTACAGGCGATGAAGTAAAGTTTAAAATCGCCGCTAAGGCTGACTATGATCAGCAAGCCGGGACCTACGGAAACGTAGTAAACTTTGCTTTGGTGGCGAAAACAATCCCAGCTTATAGTGTAACACTAGGACTAAACGGAGCGGAGAGTATTATTATAGATAAAGGTACACCAAACGAGGTTACTTATACTTCCGGTTCGACTATAGAATTACTTACGGTGGGAATACACACTATCTCTGGTACCTTCCCGACAGGATACAATTTTGGCTCTTGGAGCGTATCTGGTGGCGTGACGGTTGCTGATGCGACTTCTCCTACGACTACTATCTATGTTTCTGGTAACGGGACGTTGACACTCACGGGGTCTAGTAGTAAGACCTATATGCAAAACATTTCCGCCTCTACCCTCTCTTCCCTTATGCCGAATGTGGGAGACGAGGTAACCATGTACGATAGCCGCGATGAAAAATCCTACACAGTGGCTAAGCTCGCTGATGGTAATTACTGGATGACGCAGAATCTAGACCACGACATCAAGACAGACGGTACTGTTACCTATGATTCTACCACTACCGATATCCCATCCGCTTGGGCTCCAAGTACTGCAACTTATGCCACTGGCACTACCACTTGGGATACCACTAGCACCGGCTACAAGGTTCCTCAATCTTACGATCCAGGCGACCTCTGCTGGGATGGTGAGCTGAATTATGATCGGGACGGAACGTTAGATACGGCGACTGTTGCTTGCGGTAGCGATAAACATATGCACATTGGCAACTACTACAACTGGACTGCGGCCGTAGCTATGAATAATTCATCTAGCTATACTACTAATCAGCAGGATGTCAATCAATCTATCTGTCCAGCCGGTTGGAGACTACCTACTTATTCAGGCTCTAAGTCCTTTGATGGTTTATGGAATCAGTATAGTAGTAGTTTTGACAAAAACACTATGATGAACTCACCACTGTATTTCTCTTATGCCGGGGACTGGTATGGCGTCTCTGAATTCGTTGGGAGCTACGGCCGCTATTGGTCGTCTGTGGTCCGCGATTCTACCTTCGCGTATGGACTCGACTTTGGGACCGACCTCGGTGTCCGCCCCCAGGGCATCCACGGTCGCATCATCGGCTTCTCGGTGCGATGTGTGGCTAGGTAGCCTTGTCGTTCCTCTTTCAGGGTTTCCGCCCTGCGCCTTTTCACAAAAAATGCCCTTTAAAAGGGCACTTTTTGTAGAGCTTTAGTGGTTCTGGTCTTTATTTTTTATGATCTTTTTTATCTATTCTTAAAAAATATTTGCAAGCAGAAGACTTGTGATATAATAATGCTTATGGATATGGCGAAGAAAAAACTAAAAGCATTGATATTAGGGGGTGTGGTGTTATTTGGATTAGTCGGGGCCTATAAGACTGTTTCTGCTCTCACTTATTCTCAGGATATTGGGGTGAGTTTTACTTTTGATTCTGTGCTTCAAGTGTCATTGTCGTCTTCCGATATTACGATTGCTAATCTTGCTCCAGGTACAGCGGCTGATTCTAATGTCGTAACAGTAAATGTTCTAACCAATAATTTATACGGATATACGTTAAACGCCAGCGTAGGAAATAGTACTTATAATACGCGTAATCTAGTTAATAGTAATTCTAGTGAAACCGCGAACTTTGCTAGCCTAGATTATAGTGCTACACCCACCATTGCTACTAACACTAGTTTTAGTCCTAATACTTGGGGTTATTCATATTCTACCAATAATGGTTCTACTTGGGCAAATTATAATGGTTTGCCACTATATAGTGATACGTCCAACATTGCTACACTTAGGTCTGCTAATGGGCCAGTTGGTAGTACATCTGGGGATAATGTCCAATTCAAAATCGCAGCCAAAGCTGACGTAGCCCAAACAGCGGGCGAATATAATAATGTAATTAACTTTACTCTTGTAGCGAAGCCAGCTCCAGTTACTCTTGAGATGGCTTATGCTAATGCTGGGAAGGTTAAAGGTAATAGTGGTCGTTATTCTATGCAGGACATGACTACAGATATTTGTAATGCAGTAGAAGTGGAGAATGAGGCCATCGAAGTATATGATGCTCGTTCTGGGATTTATCATATTGCTAAGCTGTCAGACCATCGGTGTTGGATGTTGGATAATTTAGCTCTAGATCTTACTAGCCAGAATATCAAATATGGTATGACTAATGGTAGCGACACTAAGACCAATGCTTCTGCCGAGTCATTACAATATTTATTTAATGGTGGCGGCACTACGGCTGATCAATATGCCACAGCTGGGGTGGGTACTTTCACTAGTAGTAATGAATTTTCTGTTCCGCGTATAGCTTGGAATGGTACCTGCTATGATACCAACTGCGTCAACGATCCTTCTACAGGCCAGTGGCGTTATTCTAGCGTGATAGGTGCCATATCAAACAGTAGTGGTTCCAATAAAATTGGCGTCTACTACAATTACTGCGCTGCTTCTGCTGGTACTTACTGCTGGGGTAATGGTACAAACGATACTGGTAGCCCAGAGATTGACCCAAATCCTAATAGTCTAATAGATGTGACGGAAGATATCTGCCCTAAAAACTGGCGGATGCCTACTAGCACTGAAAATGGTGAATACCAAGCCCTTTACTCAGCTTATTCTAGTAACTACACCGATTTCCGACGAGCCTTATCTACCCCTCTCTCTGGTTACTACGGCAATGGTTCGGCTCACAGTCAAGGTGAACTCGGCTACTTTTGGTCCTCTACTTGGGACTATACCTACACCATGGGGGGCCTCGACATGGATACTAGTAATATCAACCCTAGCGGCGGCAGCTTCCGGGAACTCGGATTTAGCGTACGTTGTATAGCTAAGTAGTTCCTTGAACTGTCCCCTTAAATATGGTGCACCCCATTTAGTGGACAGTTGCAACATGCTTACGTTTGGTGGTTTTTAATACTTCGGCGATCTTTTCCGGTTCTCGTACGGAGATGAAGCCATATTCGGATTTTTTTCTGTTGGTTAAGCGCGAGCACAATTTGGGGGTTGTAGTTTCTGGTAGTGTATGCTAGGGTGGTGAGCATGAAAAAACAATATAATGTGGTGGTGAATACCAGCCCGCAGGATGCTCCTTATGATTTTGAAATGTCGGCGGCACTTTTGATTGCAAACTATTTTAAGACTAACATAACATTTTTACGGCCATATCCTCTTAAGACGCCAGACTTGGAAATCAATGGAACGAAATGGGAGTTAAAAAGCCCGACCGGTAGTAGCAAAAATACTATTTACAACAACATCAAAACTGCTAGAAAGCAGTCAATTAATATCGTTATTGATTTGCGAAGATGTAAACTGAATAGGAATAAAGCAATGTCGAATATCAAGAGTGCGTATAAAAAGCGTCGTAGAAAAACAGGAACTTATTTGATTATCGATAAAAATGGAGAAATCCTTGACGCTAGGGCTATCTTGTAGTAATATATATAGTATAAAGGCGCTAAAGATACTTCAGTGTATGCAATAGGCCTTGTGGTAGCCCGAAAGGGCTACTTTTTTATGGGTTAAGCGTAAGCGTGGATTTTGGGTTGAAGTTTCGGGGAAGGTGTGATATAAGGGGTTTAGGCTATGAAAAATAAAACGTTTTTCTTTTATGATTTGGAGACATCGGGGCTAAATCCGCGAGCGGATAGAATAATGCAGTTTGCGGGTCAGAGGACGACGATGGCTCTGGAGCCAGTTGGCGAACCAGTGAATATTTTAGTGAAGATGACGGATGATGTCTTGCCGAGTCCTAGTGCTATTATGGTAACAAAAATCACGCCACAGCAAACTTTGACAGATGGAATGAGCGAGGCGGAGTTTTGCCGATATATAATGGAGGAGATTTTTACGCCGGGGACGATTGCGGTTGGGTATAACACGGTGCGATTTGATGATGAATTCATGCGGGCTTTGCTCTGGCGAAATTTTTATGATGCATATGAGTGGGAGTGGAAAGATGATAGAAGTAGATGGGATATGCTTGACGTAGTGCGACTAACACGAGCTTTAAGGCCTGAGGGGATTAACTGGCCGTTTACTGAAGATGGTCGGGCGACAAATCGCCTAGAATTATTAACAAAATTAAATGGTCTGTCGCATGAGCACGCGCACGATGCACTTTCGGATGTGTTTGCGACAATTGCGGTGGCGAAGATGATTCGCGAGAAACAGCCGAAGCTATTTGAATATCTTTTAAAAATGCGGAATAAAAATGAAGTTAAAAAACTAGTCAACTTGGACAATAAACAGCCGTTTGTATACTCTTCGGGGCGGTATTCGAGCGAGTTTAATAAGACGACCGTGGCGTTTCCGCTAACAAGCGGAAGGAATGGGAATGTATTGGTTTATGATTTGCGTTATAATTTGGATGAATTGCTTGGGCGGGTGACGGCCCCGGAAGGGGACCCTAAAATGTTTGCGAAGCAAAATTTTGGGGAGGGAGGGGAGCTGGTAGGACCCGCTCGCGGATTTTTCCCAATTGTAAAGGAACTATGTTTTAACAAGTGCCCGGCGGTGGCGCCAGTGAGTGTGCTTGATAATGGTGGGTGGGAGAAGATTAGGCTCGATAAGGCGACGGTCGAGAAAAACTTAGCGATTTTATTAAAGCATCCAGAATTTGCCGAGAAAATGCGTGAAGATATTGAGAATAAGCCAGAATTCCCCAAGGCGGTAGAACCTGAAGCGGCGCTTTATGATGGTTTTTTGAATGAGTCAGATCGGGTGAAGGTATCAGCAGTCAGAAATGCTGAGCTTGATAGACTGGCGGATTTTCATCCAGATTTTCACGATGAAAGATTGGCCCCACTTTTATTGCACTATAAAGGTCGGAATTATCCAGAAACTTTGTCTGAGTCTGAATCTTTGAAATATGAAACTTATCGACGAGAACGTTTGGAGCGCCAAGCTCCGAAGTTCTTGGCGGAGCTAGAGCGAGTTTATAAACAAGATGAATATATCGGTGAAGAATTGAAACTTTATTTTGAGTCGCTTTTTGACATAGATTATTAAACTTATGCTAAAATAGTTTTAAGAAAGGGTGGTATGGATAATAATAAAGTTATGATTGTAGGGACTGGTAATGTAGGAGCAAGTATTGCTTTTGCTTTAATAAACCAACGAACTGCAGTGAATGAAATTATACTTACTGATATTATCGCGAAAGATGCCGAAGGCGAGGCGATGGATCTTCGGGATGCGCTCGCAGTAGCGCCGAGTTATGTCAAGATTAGCAATGGTACCTATAAGGACGCTAAAGATTGTGATGTGGTGGTGATTACAGCGGGAGCGGCGCAGAAGCCTGGTGAATCGCGAATGGATTTACTTAAAAAGAATGTAAATATCTTAAAGGGCATGATAGAACAAATTATGGCAAGCGGTTTTGACGGGATATTTCTCGTAGTGACAAACCCGATGGATGTTTTGACATATTATACGGTGAAATTCTCGGGGCTTCCGGCTGAGAGAGTGATTGGTTCGGGTACGGTACTCGATTCGGCAAGACTTAGGGCGAGGATTGCTGATTATCTAAACGTTAATCCTAAGTCGGTACACGCCTATCAGATTGGTGAACATGGTGACACCGAGCTTACGGTTTGGTCACGAGCGGATTTGGGCGGACAAAAGATTTCTGAGATGTTGCCAGAAGAAACGAGAAAAGGGATTTCGGAATTTGTACGCAACGAGGCTTACGCGATTATTGAGAAAAAAGGCGCAACTTATTATGGTATTGCAACTTGCGTGGCTCAGATTCTGAATTGTATTTTGAATGACGAGATGCGAGTATTATCGGTGTCATCATATGACCCGTTTTCGGGAGTGTGTTTCGGTTTTCCGTCGGTAGTGGGACGAGCAGGTGTGATTCGGCGGCTAGATATAAAATTATCCGAAAATGAAGGTATCGAGTTGCAAAAATCAATAAACGTTATCAAAACAGCAATAGAATCTGTTAAAATATAATCATGAAGAAGATTAGGGCAGTATTTGGACTTATCGTTGTGACAGCGAGTTTGTTTGTTGTAGCTCCAGTTTTTGCTGGCGTGAATGATTTTTATTTTAAGGATTTTGTTGGGGATTATTATCTATCAAAAGACGATGATGGTATTTCTCACTTGAGGGTGAAAGAGAGTGTTACGGCGGTTTTTCCAGATTTTAAGCAAAACAAGGGGATTTGTCGGCAAATTCCGTTCACTAATCAAGGTGGCAAAAACATAACTTTGTCAGATTTGATGGTTAAGGACATAAAGGTAACGCGTAATGGCTTAAAAGAACCTATTTATAGCATCGGGAAAGAAAACGACTATTATAATGTTTGTACGGGCACAGAAGATTATGTGCTGGGTGAGCAAACTTATGTATTTGAATATGAATTTGAAAAGGTCGTGACTGAGTTTGATAGGGACGGGCTTAAATATCAGGAGCTTTATTGGGATACGAATGGAAATGGTGCCTTGCAAAGATTCGATTCGGTAACGGCGAGGGTGCATTTTGAAAATCTGGATGTTTTTGCTGGAGATAGTTGGTGCTATGTTGGCAAATATGGCGAGAGCGGTCAAGATAGATGTAGCATCACAAGACTTCCAGACGGCTTAGAATTTTCCGCTAAAAACTTAGCAAAAAACGAGAATTTGACTTTTGATATAGAATTAAAGGCGGGGAGTTTTATTGTCCCAGAACCTGCAAAAAATTATGTTTATGTCTTTTTCATGGGTGTTTTAATTTTGGCTTGTGTGCTGTTTATTTTGTATTTCTTTGGGAAATATTTACAAACTCGTGAAAAGATTAGTTATTATAAAGGGCTTTTTGTAAAGCCAGAGTATCAACCAAATGATGAATATAGTTTGGCGGAGCTTGCTGAAATCTACATCGGTGAAAAGAAGGACATAAAAGTAGCGTTACTACTTGAAATGATTGTGAAGAAAAATGTTGAATTAAAAAAAGTTAGAGATAGAAAGTGGGAAATTTTAGTAAAAACAGTGTCAGGTCTAAAAGAGGAGAGTATTGATCTTCTTGCGATTTTGAATGGCGGCGAAAGGCCAAAAGACGGTGATGCAATAGAACTTAAAAAACACTCAGCGGATATTCGGTTGGTTAATTTGAAAAAGGCAATGAACAGTACAATCCTTAGTGATCTGAAAAAAGACGGTTTGGTTGAAAATAAATACAATATTACGGGTTATAATGCTGGTGGCATAAAGAGCATACTGGTAGCAACGCTTATATTCGGGGCTGTAGTATTATTGGTTGGGGCTTTTGCCTTGAGTTTTTTGGAGTCGGTTTTTGTAGACGGGACTTATGGCGTAGAAATGGTGTTTGGTTCGGATTTTCACAAGGTGGCTCTTACCGTAATTATTATTACGGTGGTGATTTGTGTTATTTTAAACAATGCAACTTATAAATACGCTTGTCGTACTTTGAAAGGTTTGACTGCTTCTCGTTATATGGACGGATTGAAATTATATATAAAAATGGCTGAGGCCGAGAGAATTAAGTTTTTACAAGGATTAAAAAATGTAGATGTTTCGGCGCAGGGTATTGTGAAGTTGTATGAAAAATTATTACCATATGCAGCAATATTTGGCTTAGAAGAAAGTTGGATGCATGAAATGAAAAAATATTGCAAAGTAGAAAATATATCAGAAAACGAATCGCCAGACTATTGGTTAAACAGTATTATTGTGGCAGATTTAATGCGGGAACTACGTACTGCTTCTACCTATGCGACGGTTGCTACAACAATGTCTAGTTCTAGCGGTGGTTCTTCGTCTGGATTTTCTGGCGGCGGGGGTGGTGGATTTTCTGGCGGCGGGGGAGGCGGCGGAGGATTTTCCGGTCGATAACTTTTGATGGTTTTCGCAACTTTAATAGCCTTTGGGGTTGCCTTTTCGCATTACAAGGTTTATTATTATAATAAATAAAGCTTTAGAACTAAAAGTAAAGGAAAAAAATGGATCCAATTTCTAATCCTACACCAACATCAATGCCTAATTCTGTGCCCAATTCTGCACCTAACCCACCAGTATCTAATCCTGTATTTAATACTCCAACGCCGGTTGGCGCTCCAACACCGGTTAACGCGCCAATGCCAACACTAGTTAGTATTCCAACGTCAACACCAGTTAATGCGTCAACACCAGTTAATGCGCCAGCACCAGAGCCAGTCGTTTCAGCGCCTGTTAATGCACCAGAGCCGGTCAGTGTGCCAACTCCAGAGCCTCTACGAACTCCAGTAAATCCTATTTACCAGCCAACAGGAAATGGGGTTAGAGCTACAGATCCAATTATGATGCCAGAGCCTGCTCCAGAGCCAGATCCTATCGAAGAAGAATTAAAGGCGCCAATGAAGCCTACCGAGCCTGCTCCAGGTTCGATTGGCTCCGCAATTTCTGGAGCACCAGTTGCGGGTGCTACCGCTACGCCAAGTGTATCCTTTAATGATCCTGCTATGAACCCAAATTTAGCGAATCAGCAGGGTCAGGCAAAGCCTCAGAAAAAAACCGATAAAAAGACCATAATTATACTATGTGCTATTGCTGCGATTGTAATAATTGCATTAGCTATAGTGCTTTTGACTCAAGTTCTTTAAGTAGAGCAATAGTATAATTAATATTTAATCAAGAGGTCGCGTGGCCTCTTGATTATACTTGTTAAATATTATAAAATTATTTTATGACAAAAAGATATATTACTACAGCAATTCCTTATGTAAATGGTACTCCACATATCGGGCATGCTATGGATTATTGTTTGGCTGATACGGCTGCAAGGTATTATCGATTGCTAGGTGATGAAGTGAAATTTCAGGCTGGGACAGACGAGCATGGCGGTAAGATTTTTCAGAAAGCTGGTGATTTGGGTGTCTTGGTTCAGGAATACGTAGATGCTAATACGGATAAATTCAAGGAATTTATCGCAAAGTTAGATATTTCTTATACTGATTTTGTGCGCACCACTGATAATTGGCACATGTTGCGTTGTCAAAAAATTTGGGAAAAGCTACAAGAACATATCTATCTTGCTAAATATGAAGGTTGGTATTGTACTGGTTGTGAAAGATTTGTTACTGACAAAGAATATGATGAAAATCATGGAATTTGCCCAGATCATCAGAAGCCGTACGAAAGATTAGAAGAGGAAAATTATTATTTTAGAATTTCTGATTTTAAAGAAGAAATTTATAGAGCTATTTCTTCGGATGAGTTGTTGATTTTGCCAGAATTTAGAAAAAAAGAAATGTTGAAATTGCTTGAAGAGTCACCAGATGTTTCAATTTCACGACCAAGTTCACAATTAACTTGGGGCGTGCCAGTTCCTGGAGACGATTCTCAAGTGATGTATGTATGGATTGATGCTCTGTCGAACTATATCACAGTTTTGGGCTATCCTGAAAAAGATATTTCGGATTGGTGGCCGGCAACAGCACAGTTTGTGGGAAAAGATATTTTAAGATTTCATGCAATTATTTGGCCAGCGATGCTACTAGGGCTTGGACTGCCTTTGCCTAAAACTATTGTCTCGCATGGCATGATTCTTGCGGATGGCCAAAAAATGGCAAAATCAATCGGTAATGTAGTCGATCCTATGGAAGTAATTGACAGGTATGGTTTGGATGCATTTAGGTATTATTTCTTACGACATATCGATACTTTTGCGGATTCGGATTTTACTTGGGCTAAATTTGAAGATGCCTATAATAATGAGCTTGCAAACGATCTAGGGAATTTAGTACAAAGGCTTGCGACTCTTGCTGAGAAGAATGGAATAGTATTAGAAAATATCATGAAGCCTAGTTTGGATGATAAATATAGAGACTTAATGGAAAAATACGAGTTCACAAAAGCATTTGACTATGTTTGGGAAAAAGTACAAGGTTTGAATCGCAAGATTGATGAAGAAAAACCATGGGCTTTAGCAAAGAATGGTGAAAAGGAAAAACTGGAACTTTGTTTGACGAATTTAATCCAATGGCTCCTAGAAGTTAACTCAATGTTGTCGCCGTTTTTGCCAGAAACTACCGTCAAAATTGTAGATATTTTTAGTGGGCAAATTTTGTCGCCTAAAACACCGCTATTTCCAAAAAACAACTAGCTTGGTAAGAATAAATTGTCGGAGTTAGATAGACTTGATTTTTAGCATACATGAAAAAAGGGCAGATTAAACTGCCCTTTTTTGCTACCTAATTATTCTTCGTTTGAAAGTTTGGAAGTGAAGTCGGAAAGGTAAAATCCGATAACGCCGCCAATCATTGGGAATAATGCATAGACAGACAAGGCCTGGCAAATACCACCAAAGATTTCGCCAAAATTTTCGCCAGCGGTTGGGAAAATTTGAAGCATCAAGGCAACGGCAGGGTTCATGATGAAATTATTGCTAAGACCTAGGAACCCAGCCGAGGCAACGTAACCTACGAGATATGCGAGCGCGATACCACCAGCAACTACTGCTGCAAAAGTGAAGACGCTGCGCTTGTATTTAATAGCTCGGGCGAACGCAAAAGCAATAATGATTGCGCCAAGCAATTCTATCATGACGATTGGCCAGAATTTTCCTTCGGCAATAACTGCCATTTCTGGAATATCCATGGCGGTTTCGCCACCAGCTAAATGGAAACCATTTAATATTATCCATCCCAACCATGCGCCTAAGATTTCGGCGATGATGTACATAATGCCGCGGATGACCGAGATTCGGCGGGTAGCCATCATACCTACTGTAACCAAAGGATTTAATAAGGCACCCGAGAATGCATACACGGCGATCAAAATTGCGATGACCGCAAACATGTTGGTGGCAATATTATATACGCCGCCCTGGAATGGCATTATTGCGAATAATAATATAGTGATTAATAGGGTTCCAATAACTTCGCCAAGTAAAGCACCGTAGAATTTTGGATTTTTGAAAATCGTTAGGATGCTTTCTTTTTCTTCATATTTACGAGCGAAGAATCCGCTGAAATAAGATTTTTTAGTAGTTGTTTTCTCCACCGTTTTAGTTTTAGGAGCCTCGACTTCTGACTTCACGACAGTCTTCGCGGCAGTTTTGGATTTTGTCGACGTAGTCTTTGCGGACTTGTTCGACGTTTTCGACTTTTTAGTCGCCATTTTTCTCCTCCTTTAATGATATATATTTATTATAGCATAAATTTTATATGTTATAATAAAAAAGTTAATAATTTATTTAGGAAAAAAATGGGTGTAATTGTAAATAAAGAAAATAGCAATGATGAATTGTCGCGTAGAATTAATGCAGATCTTCGGACAAAAATGGCTGAAGGAACTGGAGTGATAAATGGTGAGACCCCAGATTTGGTTGATGAATCTGAATACGTAAAAGATTTTAAAAAAACTAGCAAATTTGGCTGGGTATGGATAGTCTTAGTGGTGCTCGCGGTTTTGTCTTTAATATCGATAGTGTTCTTTTGAATTTAGCATAAGTATGATAATATAAATGTATGGATGATGGGCTAAAGAAAAATGACCCTTATCGTGGGATGCAATCTGGTAAAGACGAGATAAGGCCTGGTTTTTTGGGTGGTGGTTCTGCAGACCGAAAATCGGATGGAGCAAAAGGAGCAGCTGAGGATTTTAGGGCGGCTGAAGATGTAGCAAAAAATAATTTTTCTGTTCAGCCGGCGAATAGCTCAGGCGAAGTAAAGCAAAAAGAAGAAAAGGCGGAAGGTCTTTACTCGGGTATTGGACGAAAGGTGGATAATAAAAATAGAAAGAACAAGTTTTTTGGCAAATTTAAAAAACGTGGTCCAATTGTGGCGATTGTTATGGCGATTTTTGGGATTGGTGGAATTATGGGGATGTCGCAATCGTTTCAGCTTTTTTCTTGGGTAGCTAACATTAACTTGGACTTTGGTCAATCGAGCGCAGTGCTTAATAGACGAACTAATTTCGTTATTCGTAGAATGTTGAGCTCTGAACATGATTTAATTAGGACTGACATATTTGGTAAGGATAAATATAGGATTGGTAATACTATGGTTGGCAAGCTTAAAGCCAATAATATTGACGTCGTAGAAGCAAACGGGACAGATGGAAAACCACTTAAAATGTTGGTTTACAATGAATCAGATGGAACGAAAATTCCGATTGTAGCTTCAGACAATGATATAGGGAGAATTCCTAGTAGCTTTATTGATGCTAATAACAATGAAGTTTTTTTGTCTAAAAATAAGTTTACTTTAGATAACGCTAGAGCTAAGATTGACGGTTTTAGCGTAAATCTAGATAATGCGACTATATCGTTAACTGGTAAAATTGCTGGGTGGTTTGATTCTCTAGCGGATACATTTTTAAAACGAATTGGTGGAAATGATGTTAGAAATAAATTGAATAAATTGTCTAACGAATCTAGTAAAAGTGAGATAGAAGACGTAGTATACAAAAATTCTAGCAAAGGGGTTGACGATGCAAATACTTCAAAAGTTCAAGTTGAAGATGAGATTACAAACGACAAGGGGGAAGTAGAAACAATAAAAAGAAATTCAAATGCTAATGATTTTGAAATTGATGGTGAAACAAATAATTCACTAAGAGTTGGAGAAGCAAGTGATGTGGCAATTAAAACAAAATTAAATTTGGTAGCTAAGAAAGCTGCGGCTGGTGGAAGTGTTGCTTGTATGGTGCTTCGAAGCATTGGTGCAATAAATGCCGTAGTTGCTGGAGTGCAAGTCGCAAATGTCATTAACTATACTCTTAAAATTCTTGAGGCGTCTGATAAAGTGCGGGCTGGTGATGGTAATAATAGCTTTCACATGATCGCGAATTCTCTTAATGAAAAAACAAGCTCGATTGCTTATGATGTAAATGGGAATCAAGTTACTTTAGAAGGGGCTACGACCGAAAGTGATGGTTGGAACACGACGTTTAGTAACAGTAACATAGTCTCAGAGAAAGATCCAGGAGCATTAATGGTAAATCGTGAATATGCTACTAAAAATGCATTTAGAAATACTGATTTTTCTGCTCTTGATGGATTTGCTCAAGCGGCGGGCAATTTAGGTTCTTCAGTGGCTGCATTTACTGCTTGTAATGGTATTCAAATGGCTTTAGGTGGTGCTGATTTTATTGGCGATGTTTTCTTATTCTTTACTACTGCTGGCATAGGCAATGCTTTGAAAGAATTCTTTGGTGGTATATTAGAGGCTGGTAGGACTGCTGTTGCCATTGGCGCAGTTGCCTTTACTGTTCAGATGATTTCTCCTATGGTTAGTCAATGGTTGTCTGGTAATTTAAAGAAAGTTTTTCTTGGAAAAATAGGAGGATATGCCCTGAATAGTGGAGCGCATCTTATACATGATGGAAACCTTCAGATGTCTGCGGGGATGAATACAACAAAAGAGCAAACTATAGAATTATATGCCATGTCTAAAGAAGTAGAAAAAGAATGGGCAGCATATGATAGAAAGACTTTAAGCCCGTTTGATATTACAAGTAAATATACTTTTTTGGGTAGTTTAGCCTATTCAATAATTCCTTTAATGAATTCTGGGCATAGTTCAATGGCGTCATTTACGTCCGAATCATTTAATTTATTAAATGATTCAATAGCTAATTTGTCTGGAACGACCGTTAGCGCTGCTAGTGATATCAATTCATTTAAACTATCATTGAGCAGCGAAGATAATTGTGCTAATTTGACTGGAATGGGGCTCGCTGGTGACGCTTATTGTAATAAATATTCAGGAGCTTATATGGATGATTTGACTACGATGTCGTCGGCTGAGATTTATGATAAAATTAAAGACAATTTTATAGTTGATGATGATGGAGTTCCGCAAATAAAGGAAGGTTCTGATTATGCTAAATATATTATTGCTTGCAATGTTAATGATGTCCAGCCTGGGTCTATGAGCGCAGTCGTAGAAGGATATGTTTCAAAATTTACTAATGCCATAGCTGGTGATTCGGTTGCGGCAAATACTATTATTGGGATAGGATCTGGTTTTATACCATTTGAGGGAATTATAGATGTTTTTCAGGCTAAAGAGGAACAAGATAATTTGAAATGGAATAGCCAGGCTGTTTGTTCTGATCCGGAGTATCGTTATCTATCAGATTATTCGGTTGATCAAAGAGTCCTTGAAGGGTTGGGGGTGGTGGAAAAATCTTCAATTACGGCTTTCCTCGAAAAATATTACGAAGAAAATCCATTAGATAATTCTTATGAAGGTGTGATTGCTCGATATAGTGGTCTTTCAAAAACTGAGGTAGAAGATACTTTAGCATTAATTGAATATGCAGATTACATTGCAAATTATGATGCCAGTGAACGTTATGCTTTTGGTATGCCGGTAGTAGAAGTAGAAAAAGAGCTTAATTTTGATAATGAAAACATCGCCGATGGTTATTATGTGCTATTGGGGCAAATCAGTTTTTCTGATGTACGAAATCGTAGTTTTGCAGTATAATATATGGTATGCAAGATCTTCAGAAATTAAAAAATGAATTAAAAGCAATAAATGATGAATATGCCGAGATCCGTAATATCCCAGTAGAAGAGCGGGGAGAGTTTGGGCGTAGACTTAACGAGAAGAAGCAAGCGGTTCTTGCAAAAATTGCCGAGGCTGAGCGATTGGCCCTTGATGTAGATGTAAAACCAATCGATGTAACGGCTTGGTCGGGAGTTAATGAGCCTTTGCCAGAATTTTATTCGACTGAGGCAGGTTCAAAACATCCTTTAATGATGGAGCTTGATCGCGTAATTCGGATTTATCAGATGATGGGTTTTGATGTAGTAGAATCTAGACAACTCGATGATGAATTCCATATGTTTGATTCTTTGAATTTTGCTAAAGAGCACCCAGCAAGAGATGGTTACGACACTTTTAGGACTGAAGAAGGTTTAATCCCACCAGCTCATACTTCCACTATGCAACATCGCGTATTAAAGCAATTTAAGTCGAATCTTGACAAAGGGAAGGCGATAGCGGTAGTGGTGCCAGGGCGAGTATTCCGCAATGAGGATGTTGATGCAACACACGAGCATACCTTCTATCAATGCGAGGGTGTATATGTTTCGGAAACTTGTACGCTTGGCGATATGCTTGGAATTTTGAGGGAATTTTTTGAAAAATATTATGAACAGAAGCTTAATATTCGAACACAGCCAGGCTATTTCCCGTTTACGGAGCCAAGTCTTGAATTTATGATTGAAAAACCTAAATCTTTGGGTGGCAAAAAAGGTGATTTTTTGGAAATGCTTGGATGTGGGATGATTCATCCAAATGTGTTAAAGATGGCTGGAATTGACCCGACTAGATATCATGGTTTTGCTTGGGGTGGCGGGATTGATCGTTTGGTGATGCTTAGGTATGGTTTAAATGACGTAAGAGACTTTGAATCTGGTAATCTTAATTTCTTGAGGGAGTTTTAAAATGAAAATTTCACTAAACTGGTTAAAAAAATATGTTAATGTTCCAGAAACGGTTTCAAATGACGAATTGATTCGTTTAATTGGAGCTCGTTTGGTCGAAGTTGAGGGCGTAATAGATGAGTCGCATAAATACGACGATATATATATAGTGCGAGTTGAGAGTGCCGAAAAAATTCCCGACACGCATCTGACGCTTTGCCAAATCAATGATGGTGGCACGGAGCTTGTACAAGTGGTTTGCGGGGCGCCAAATGTGCGCGAGGGGATGCTTGCGGTCTGGATTAAACCTGGAGCAATCGTGCCGGCGTCGGTTCACGAGGACGCACCATTTGTAATTGGTAAGCGTAAAATGCTCGGCAAATATGAGTCTAATGGTATGCTTGCGGGTGCAGATGAATTAGATTTTGGCGGTAAGCATGATAAAATTGCTGAAATTGATCCAAAATTAGCGAAGCCGGGTGATTTATTGGCGGATGTATTTGACTTGAATGATTTAATTTTGGAAATTGAAAATAAATCTTTGACACACCGTCCCGATACTTTTGGAATCATTGGTTTTGCAAGGGAAGTGGCAGGAATACTTGGTGTCAAGTTTTCCGAGCCAGAGTTTTTGTTTAAGGAAGAAGTTTTTCCGGAAGGATTTTTGGTTGAAACAAAAGAGGGCCTTTCTAGTGTCGGTTCGAACTTAGAGATTGAAATAAAGGATGCTTCAATCTGTCCACGTTATACTGCGGCAGTGATAAAAGTAAATGAGGCTACAGAAGAAGACAGATATCTTTCTGAAGTGAAAATTTTACTTGCAAAATCGGGGATGCAGACAGTGTCAAAGATAGTTGATGTAACAAACTATCTAATGCTTTTGACTGGCCAACCGCTACATGCTTTTGATTACGATAAGTTTTTGAGCGTAGGTGGTAGTGATTCTCCAAAGGTGGTAGTTCGTAATGCCAGAGATGGCGAGGAGATTGAGCTACTGGATGGAGAGCAAATAGTTTGCAATCCAAGTGATATTTTGATTACGGCTAATGATGTTCCGGTTGCGATGGCTGGAGCGATGGGTGGTAAAAATACCGAAATTGACGAAAACACAAAGAATGTTTTGCTTGAGTCGGCGACATTTAGTTTATATAATCTCCGCAAGACACAGATGGCGCACGGGATTTTTAGTGAAGCTATTACCAGGTTCACTAAGGGCGTTCCGGCTGGTGGAACTTTTAATGTTTTGGCAGAGGCGATTCGTGAAATTAATGGCAGACCACTAGAACTTCGTGATAGCTTTCCGGGGGTTAAGCCTGTTGATGTTGTAAAAATTACAATAGATGAGATAAATGGTTTGCTCGGAACAGATTATGATGAAAAACTAATAGTAAAAACTCTAGAAAATGTTGGGTTTATGGTAACTTTTGCTGATTCGAGGCAAATAATTATTGAAACTCCATTTTGGCGAACCGATATCCATATTAAAGAAGATATTATTGAGGAAGTAGGGCGTTTATTAGGGTATGATAATATAGAGCCAACTTTGCCTCTACACGCTACAGCTAACAAGAATGCGATGTTTAGCCTGAAAAGCGAGATCCGAGACAAGTTTTCTAAATTTGGGGCAAATGAAGTTTTGACTTATAGCTTTGTTAGTAGCAATTTGTTGGCTAAAGCTGGTCAGGATTCAAAAAATTCTTACAAAATCGTAAATTCAATTAGTCCAGAATTACAATATGTAAGACAATCAATAGTGCCGAGCTTACTAGATAAAACTTTTTTGAATGAAAAATTGCCAGTTGAAAAGTTTGCGATTTTTGAGATGAACAAAGTTTATCAAAAAGATTTAGGATTTGATCAAGAAGAAGTTCCGATTGAAAAAAATCAGCTTGGTTTTGTTGTTGCAGAACGAAAAAATAGCGAAACAGCATATTATAAAGCCAAAAAATATGTTGACATGTTGCTTAGCGGTTACGGCATTGAGGTTATTTATCAGCCACTAAAAAGTTCGGTGGCGATGGCTAAACCATTTGAACCAAAACGGTCAGCGGAAATTAGATTAAAAGATAATACCGATATATTAATTGGTGTAGTAGGTGAATTCAAAAAATCGGTACAACATAATTTTAAGTTGGCTGATTATTTAGCTGGTTTTGAAATTGACCTTGAGCTAATCTTGATGTACAGGACGCATGAACATAAAATCAATCTTACTAAAAAAGAGAGACGAGATTTAACGGTTGTAACTAAAGATACTTATGCAGAAATTGTAGAGAGGGTAGGAAAAATTTTGACAGAAAATGGAACTTCAGCTTCAATTACTCCAGGTACGATTTATTCGCCTGATGGGACCGACGAAAAGCATATAACTTTGCATCTTGATTTCTCAGAATTTGACGAAAGCATCATGCAGAAGCTAGAAAATTTGTAATCATAATTTGTTTATGCTAAAATGGAGTTATGATATTACTTGACTCCGTTACTAAGAAATATCCAGGCGATAATGAGCCTGCACTTGATTCTGTATCACTCCATATCGAGCCTAATGAATTTGTTTTTTTGGTTGGTAAGTCTGGTGCAGGTAAATCTACTTTAATGAAAATGATTACTAAAGAAGAAATTCCTGATTCTGGTAAGATTATTATCGGCGGAATTGACCTTGATTATGTAAAGAAGCGTGATATTCCAGGGTATCGTCGGCGTCTTGGAGTGGTTTTTCAAGATTTTAAGTTGTTGCCCCGACGTACGGTATACGAAAACGTAGCTTTTGCACTTGAAATTGCTGGGATGAGCGGTAAAGAGATTCGTAAGACCGTGCCTAAAGTACTTGAGCTAGTGGATTTATTAGACCAGGCTAAAAAATTTCCAGGTCAACTATCAGGCGGTCAGCAGCAGCGGGTATCAATTGCGCGTTCGGTGGCAAGGCAGCCGAAGATTTTGATCGCTGATGAGCCGACTGCTAACCTAGACAAGTTGACTACCGAAGAAATAATGGGGCTCTTAAAGAAGATTAATGATTTTGGCACAACTATTTTGGTGACTACACATAATGAAAATATAGTAAATACTTTGCAAAAGCGTGTGGTAACAATGAAAGATGGAAAGATTGTGAACGACCAGAAGAATAATGGTGTTTATGAGCTCAGCGAGGCTAGAGTGCCAGTGCGAAGAGTCCAAACTCCGGGCCACGCATTAAAACAAAAAAAGAAGGTAATTTTGTCATGACCAAAGATTTAGATAAAAGTGAGAAAATTAAACACGTTTCAAAAAGTAGTCTGAAGACGATGCGGAGAACTTATAAGCGAAACATAGCGCGTGAAAAGGCTCGCATTGTAAAGTATGGTACACGAGGATTTTCTCGTAACATATGGCTGTCAACTGCAGCAACTGTAGTGATGGCATTTACCTTGATTATTTTGTTTGCGACGGTAGTTGCGAGTGTGATTTTGACCAATACTGCTGAACTAATGAAAGACAAGATCGATATTACGATTTATTTGAAGCCTGGAACTTCGGCAGAGGCTTTGGCAGAGTTAACTGAAACAATCAAAAAGGATCCTAACATAAAAAGTGTGGTGACTTCTACTTCAGAAGAGGAGTATGCTAAGTTTTTGGAAGATAATGCTGGGAGCGAAGATATTATCAACGTGCTTGATGAAGAGATGACTGCCCTGATGATAGATAAGATGCAGGCGACTATGAGAATCAAGGTTTATAATATCGATAACCTTGATAGTATCAAAAAATTAGTGGCGACGGAAAAGAATTTCGTACAGAATATTGACGAAGAAAAAGCGCCAACTTATGATGTCAATCAAGTGGAAATTGCAACGATTACGTCTTGGGCAAGAATTGCTAGGACTGGTGGAATCGCTTTGGGTGTAGTGTTTTTAGTGGTTTCGATTTTGATTATTTTTAGCACAATTCGTATGGCGATATTCTCAAGGCGAGAAGAAATTTACATGATGAAGTTAGTGGGGGCAGACAAGAGCTTTATTCGTGGACCGTTTTTGATTGAGGCGGAGATTTGTGGCTTGATTTCTGGTCTAATTGCGGCTACGATTTCGTATGCTGGATTTGAATTTGTGGCGCCAAAGTTGAGTAGATATGGTGTTGATATAAGTACTATCAGTAATGTATTACATTCAAATCGATTAGTTTTGGTATATTTGGTATTTATTGCTGTCGGTGTGATTATTGGTCGGATTTCGGCAAGAATGGCGGTATCAAAATATCTTAATAAGGCTTAGTGTATTGCTTTTTATTATGCTTATGGTATAATCCTTATTAAGGAGCTTATACTTCATGAAGAAAACAAAACAAAAAGTCGGAAAAAGGGTGCAAAAACGACAGCGAATTGTTTTTGTGTTTATGACGGCGTTTGTTTGCGTTGTCGCTGGTATGGCAGGTTTAGGGCGCAGTCAGGACGTTGAGGGGTATTCGACCAGCGCGAATTGTCAGAAATCAGAAGTCTGTAAGCAGGCTATGGAGGCTGAAGAGGCTGCAGCCGCAGCAGCGGCAGAGGCTACTGCTTCAATGAACTACTATCAGATGCAGGTAGCGTCACTGAACGTGGAGATTGCGAATCTTAATTTGCAGATAGCTTCATTGGAGGCGGATATAGAGGACTTAAACGGACAGATAGCTGAAACTGAGGCAAAGTTGAAAATTGAACAAAACGGATTAGCAGAACTTTTGGTAAATATGCATTTTGAGAGCGATGCGGAGCCGATCACTATTCTTGCCGGTGCGAGTTCTATTTCGGATTTGGCCGAAAAAGCCACCCGCGATGAAGTGGCAAAGCAACAGATTAGCGCGGTTGCTTTAAGTATTAGAACAGCAAAGGAAAAACTAGAGGAAGATAAGGCTAAGGTTGAAGAACTTTTGGAAGGACAAAAGCAAGCAAAAAGCGAACTTGAGAAAACAAAAGAACGACAGCAGGCTTTGGTAGCGAAATTCCGGAATGATGCGAGTAGCTATAATGCTCAGGTTGAGGCGGCAAGGCAACAACAGAAGGAGGCAGTGGCAGAGTTTTGTAAAAAAAATGCGGATGCATGTGGACGAAGCTATAATGGCGAGAACACTTATTACTGGCAAAGTGAATGCCCGGCCAAGTACCGAAACGCTTTCTCTTATACTACCTGGCTTAATGGCCATAAAGTAGGCGGGCAGATTTGTGAGTGTGTTAGTTATGTTGGCTGGAAGGCTTATGAATGGTATCACGTTTACCTAGGACTTGGAGATGCAAACACTTGGGATGACAACGCGAAGCTGTATGGCTATAACGTAAACCATACTCCGGCTGAAGGCTCAATTGGTCAGCGTGATTTTGGCATATATGGGCATGTGTTTTGGGTAGAAAAAGTTTACGCCGATGGTTCGATTGATATTACTGATTATAACTGGGGTGAAGATGGTCGGTTTGGTTCGAGACACCTGAGTGCGGCTGGTGCGCGAGCTTGGAATTATATTCATCTTGAACAAAAACACGCCGAAGTGTAATAATTGTGTTACAATAGTGTAATGGATAAGCAAGAGTGGAAAGAGAAGAAAGTCAATCTTGGTAGCGCTATTGTACTATCGGTCGCGTTGGCGGTGCTTGGTGTATTTGTTGGATCTAACTGGAATAGTTGGTTTTCAGGATTTGCACCGTATCTTGGTCTGAAGTCAAGTGCAAAGTCTAATATTGATTGGTCGTCACTCGATGAAGTTTATAATAAATTGGTCGCATCTTATAATGGTGAAATTTCTACAAAAGACGTGGTTGAGGGTGCTAAAAAAGGTTTAGTAGAGGCGCTAGGCGACAATTATACTGTTTACATGGGGGCCACAGAGGCTGCCGACTATTACGATAGCTTGCATGGTAATGTGGGTTCTGGTATTGGGGTGGAAATGGGTCTTCGTGATGGCTATGTGCGGGTACTTCGTACTTTGCCCGACAATCCGGCTAGAGAAGCTGGGATTTTGGCCGGTGATATTCTTTATAAAGTTGATGATGAAGAGGTTTACGCCTTGTCTGTTGATGAGATTGCAAAAAAGGTGAGAGGTGAGACGGGGTCTGATGTGATTGTGACTATTGTAAGAGATGGTGAAGAAAAATCTTTCAAGATGAAGCGTGCAGTAATTAATAATATTTCAGCTTATGTAGAATACGATGACAAAACTGCTATTATTACTGTAACGCGTTTTGATAGTGATACTGGCATCACAATACAAAAATTTGCCAAAGAGTTTGCTGCAAAAGGTGTTAATAAAGTAATTTTAGACTTGCGTAGTAATGGTGGGGGGTATGTTTCGGCAGCGCAAGATTTACTAAGTTTGTGGCTAGACGGTGAGAAAAGTTTGATTCAGAAATCAAAATTTTCTGGTAGCAGTACATCTTCAACGTCCCCCAATAAGGCAATACTAAAAGATATAAAAACCATAGTACTAGTTAATGGTTCGACTGCTTCGGCGTCGGAGATTGTTGCTGGTGCGCTTCAAGATTATAATCGGGCCACAATTGTTGGCGAGAAGACTTATGGTAAGGGCGTGGTACAGAATCTTTTCGAACTTTCTGGTGGAACATTGCTTAAAGTGACAACGGCAGAGTGGTATACTCCAAATGAACGTTCAATCAATAAAATAGGCATTACTCCGGATATTGAAGTCAAGCGTACTTTTGAAGATATTAATGCTATGCGCGATCCCCAAATGGATAAGGCGAAGGAATTATAGTGAAAATCGTTATAGCTACCGCTGTATATTACCCGATGATTAATGGAGTAGCGGTTTTTTCGCACAATTTGGCTATGGGTCTGGCTCGTCGCGGGCATGAAGTTATGGTGCTCTGTCCATCTCAAACTGGAAAAAACTATTTACGAATGGAAGACGGGGTAAAAGTACAGAGACTAAAGTCGATTGATATTAAGGTCTATCCGGACCAAATTAATGATGTTCCACCCAAAAAACATTTTATGGGGATAGATTTGCCGCATTTATATTACAAAAATGGGTTAAAAGTTTCAGTTTTTCCAGCACGAGAGGTTCGTAAGGCTCTGGATAAGTTTAAGCCAGATGTAGTCCATGTTCAAGTTTCGGACCCGATTGGTTTATCAGTGGTTTCATATGCACGTAAGAAAAATATACCGATAGTCACAACCGAGCATAATCAGCCAGAAGTAATTACTGAGCCATTAAAAATACCTGGACTAGTACGCAAACCTATGAATAGTCTACTCAGTGCGTATTTTAGAAATCGCCAAAGTAAGAGTGATTTTGTGACAATGCCGACCAAGCAGGCGATTGATAATTTAATTTTGTCGCGAGGAAAAGAATTTAATATACCTGTAGCCGCGATATCGAATGGAGTTGATCTTACGAATTTTAAGCCGGGAAAGGTTACTAAGAAAATTTTTCAAAAATATGGGATTTTTGAAGACAATCCAATCGTACTTTATGTGGGGAGAGTTGACCCAGAAAAGAATGTAGAGCTCGTTATAAAGGCTTTTGAAGAAGTGCACAAAAAAATACCAGAAGCCAGACTTTTGATAGTGGGCGATGGTGTAGACAAGGCACGCCTGGAAGAAGTTGCAAAAAAGTTAGGTTTGAGGTCGTTTATAAAATTTTTGGGTCGAGTGATGCCGCCAGATTTATATGAAATATATAAGGTTGGTGACGTGTTTGTGACGGCTTCAGAGATTGAGACGCAAGGGATAGTTTTGATTGAGGCGGCGGCAACTGGATTGCCATTAGTTGCAGTTAATGCTGGTGCAGTTTCGGAAATTTGCAAAAATAAAGTCAATGGTTTTTTGTGTCGGCCTGGGGACATAAAAGATATTAGTGATGGGGTGTGTAAAATTCTTTCAGATAGAGAATTGCGCCAGAAAATGGTAGAGGAATCGATAAAGCTCGCTAAGGAACATGACATAGAGCATACTTTGGATAAATTTTTGAACATTTACCAAAGGTTGGTAACTAATAAAAGACAAAAAGAAGGGGACTCTTAAATGAGTCCCCTAAGCCGCTACTTGCATTCGCGGCTAAGGCCGAAGAGACGGTGAGCTTCTTTTAAAGCTTGCTTGGCCTCTTTGTGTCGCCCCATGATTTTTAAGGAGCGGTCAAAGGCTTCGTCCTCGACCTTTTCGACGTGATCCATAACTATTTCTCTGCCGAGGCTAGTTATGACTCCCGCCATAAGTAGGCTGACCAGTACAAGAAAAACTATACGGCCAGCAGCGCCGATGGGTGACATAGCGGGTCCATCGAGTATATGGGTTCTTATGGCAAATATTGCGAGTCCTATAAGAAACCATGATGCGAACGAGATCACAATGAACCACGCGAGATTTTTTTTCCAGAAGCCAACGTTCTTTTCGGCTTCTTCGTTTTTAACCAATAGTTCCGAGATCTCGTCGTCCGCGTCTAGGAACTTTTCTAGCTCCTCGCGAGCTTTCTGATCGTAAAACTCTCTACTAGACATTCTAACCCCTCCTAAAAATTTGTTTGGAAATGTACACTATTTTTTTATTGTAGCACATTTTATCTAAAATGTCAATGCTTTTTGCTAGAATTTTGCTAAAAACGTTTCATAATGGATTAGGGGAAAATGTGATATAATATGTTTTATGGATAGATACAAACCACTAAAAATTGAAGAAAAATGGCAGAAAATTTGGGAGGATACGAAGGCTTTTAAAGCAATCGAGAAGCCTGGTGTGCCAAAAATGTATTTGGCGGAAATGTTCCCATACCCTTCTGGGGCGGGACTTCATGTGGGCCATGTGCGAAATTTTACTATTGTTGATGTACTTACGAGGTTTTATCGTCAACAGGGGCTAAATGTAATGCGACCGTTTGGTTATGATACTTTTGGACTTCCAGCGGAAAATTACGCCATTAAGACTGGTACGGCTCCTCAGGAAGTTACTAGAGTAAATATTGATAATTTTCGCAAGCAAGCTAAGAGGCTCGGTTATGCGGTGGATTGGGATAGAGAAATTAACACTTCGAATCCAGAATATTACAGATGGACGCAATGGTGTTTTTTGCAACTCTATAAGAAGGGCTTAGCGTATCAGAAAGAATCTTACCAGTGGTGGTGCCCTGAGGACCAGACGGTGCTCGCAAACGAACAAGTAGAGAATGGTAAATGCTGGCGTTGTGGGCATGAGGTCGAAAAGAAAAAAATGAAACAATGGTTTTTTAAGATTACAGAGTATGCCGATGAATTATTGGAGGATATTGACGGATTAGAGTGGCCTGAAAAAATAAAAACCATGCAGAAAAATTGGATTGGACGTTCTAGCGGGGCGGAAATTGATTTTGAGGTTTCTTCTGGTGCACCTAAAATAACCGTGTTTACTACTAGACCAGACACAATTATGGGGGCAACTTTCTTGGTGGTGGCTCCAGAATATCCTGGACTTAGCTATATAGTATCGGATGACGCAAAAGAAGCGGTAGAAAAATACAGAGCTGACGCCCTAAAGAAATCAGAAATTGAGAGGCAAGAAAATAAGGAAAAAACAGGGGTATTTACAGGGGCTTATGCGACCAATCCAGCAACAAAAGAAAAAATCCCAATTTATGTGGCGGATTATGTGCTTGCTGGCTATGGCACGGGGGCAATCATGGCGGTGCCAGCATACGATGAACGTGATCGTGAGTTTGCGGAGAAGTTTGGTCTGCCAGTGGTAGAGGCAGAATTGATAGATAGAGATTTATACGGAACGCCAAAGGTGACTTACAAAATGCGTGATTGGCTGATTTCTCGTCAGCGGTATTGGGGTTGTCCAATCCCGATTGCCTATGATAAAGATGGCAATCCGCATCCAATTCCAGAGGATCAGTTACCAGTACTAATTCCAGAAGTAGAAGATTATAAGCCGGACCATACGGGGCGTTCGGCGTTGGCGAAGGCTACAGACTGGCTAAAGGTAAAAATTCCGGTCAAAGATCCAAAAACTGGTGAGACACATTTGGAAGAAATGACGCGAGAGACTGATACTCTTGATGGCTATGCCTGCTCATCATGGTATTTATGGAGATATGCTTCACCACACGACGAAGAACATGCTTGGAATCCAGAAGCGATTAAATATTGGGAGCCAATTGATTATTATTGTGGCGGTGATCATGCGGTGGCACATCTACTTTATATCCGTTTTTGGTGCAAATTCTTTGCGGATGAAGGGTATTTACCGTTTAGAGAACCAATCAAACGATTACTTTATAATGGCTATATCAATGCACCAGATGGGAAGAAAATGTCTAAATCCAAGGGTAACGTGATTGACCCATTAGATGTGATAAATGATGGTTATGGAGCAGATACGCTCAGAACCTACGAGATGTTCATTGGTCCGTATGATCAGGATGCAGCTTGGGATCCGCGATCGGTTGGCGGTGTTTATAGATTTCTCAATCGATGTTTTAACTTAAATAGTAGTCTTGAAGAGGACAAGAATGTTGTTCTGCGTAATAAGATCATCAAGAAGGTGACGGAAGACATTCATCGCTATAGCTTTAATACGGCCGTAGCAGCATTGATGGAATATGTAAATGAGCTCTATAAAACAGGGGCGACGAAAGAGGATTTAATAGTACTTGCTAAACTTTTAAAGCCTTTTGCACCACATCTTGCTTCAGAAATGCTAGAAAAATTAGACGTTGATGATGAGTGGCCAAAATGGGATGAAAAATATCTTGTTGCCGAGACGATAGAAATAATAGTACAGGTGAATGGCAAAATGCGTGGCAAGATTAACGTTTCGTTAGATAGCGCGTCGAATGAAGATGAAGTCGTAAAAGAGGCCCTAAAAGACGAAAAAATTGCAAAATATGTTGAAATGGGCATAAAGAAACAGATTTTTGTTCCAAGGGCGCGAATCCTTAATTTTGTAGTATAATTATCCTGTGAATTTAATATTGGTTTTAGATAATATCCGTTCGACCTACAATGTGGGAGCGATACTTAGGACTGCAGAGGGTTTTGGCGTCTCAAAGGTTATTTTATCTGGATACACGCCGAGAGTGCATGATGCTAATCTATTGCCTCATTTAAGAATGAAGCTAGATAAGGAAATTCATAAGACTGCGCTAGGGGCGGAAGACATGCTAGATGTTTATTCGTCTGATGATATATTTTGTGACCTAAAAGAGCTAAAAACACAGGGTTGGAAGATTGTTGGGCTAGAAAACAATATTAACAATCCTAAGCTCACTCAAATAAATGACCCCTGTTTGAAAAATAATTTATCAGATAAAGTAGTTTTGATCTTGGGCGAAGAAGTCCACGGTATAGATTATTCGTTGCATGATATGATTGACCTGTTTTTAGAAATACCAATGCGCGGGCAAAAGGAATCTTTTAACGTGTCCGTGGCTGCAGGCATTGCAACATATGTTATAATGAATTTATGATTAAAGTTTACACTACACCAACTTGTATTTATTGTCACGCTTTGATGGAATGGCTAGATGAGCAGGGCGTGGAATATGTCGAAATGGATGCAACGAAAGAGCCTGACATTTCCGCTGTGCCAGTTACGGAGATAAATGGCGAAAGGATTGTTGGATTCGACCGTCCTGCTATCAAAAGAGCCTTGCGAAGATAATACTTTCGTGGTAGAATAAATTAAATTTATATTATTTTATTAAAGGAGCAAAATGCCTGAACCGAAAAAACAGAGTAGCCCGCGCAAAACTGGGCTTCGCCGGAGCCATCTTAGGCTTGAGCTAGCTCGGAGAGTTAATAAACTTTCTCCCGTTAAAGCTTTCGAAACTAAGAAAAAGACCCCGAACTTAAAAGTTAAAACCACTAAATAATAAAGTTAAAGAGAAGATTAAAATATGGCTAGTAATCGACATTTAGGTAGAGTAATTGTTTTGCAGAGTTTATATGAGTATGAAATTAGAACTCAGGCAAAGGATCCTGACGTCGATCTAAACATTATCGTTGCCAAAAATATTGAGCCATACGAAAAAGCTTTGGGTGATACGGAGTTTGTCTATAACCTAGCGCAAAAAGTTGCGGAAAATTTTGATACGTTGGATACAGCATTGGCTCCTATGGCCCCAGAGTGGCCAATTAGCTCAATTTCGGCAATTGATCGTAATGTACTTAGAATGGGGCTATATGAGCTTTCAGAATGCAGGGATTCCATCCCACCAAAAGTTGCAATTAATGAAGCGGTTGAGCTTGCAAAAGCTTTTGGCTCGGATAATTCTTCAAAATTCATCAATGGGGTATTAGGAACTGCATATAGAGAGCTTGGAATCACCGAAGAGAAGAAAGATGAACCAAAGGACAAGCTCGTCGAGGAGCCTAGCAAATAAAATAGAGACTCACGAACCTCTTTCTCGAAGGAGCTTGAAGGTTCCAGAAGCCTTGCCGGGTGAGCAAGTAAAAGAATCGGCGTTTGATAAAATAAAATCAGCGGTTTTTCGTAAGAAAGCTACCATCCAAGCTATCGTGCGTGAGCCAACTTCGGGTGGAATTGTATTCCGTTTCACTAAAAATCATAAAGATATTGATATTTTGTTAATTCAAGATTCAAAAGAACGTTGGACTATCCCGAAAGGCCACATTGAGCCGGGGGAAACTGCGAAAATGACAGCCAGGAGAGAAATCGAAGAGGAAACTGGTCTAAAAAATGTTTCTGTTCTAGCTTGGCTTGGTAAGATTCATTTTAAATATCGCCGTTTAGATAAATTGGTTCTAATGACGACCCAGATTTATCTTGTTCAAGCTTTAGATGAAAAAGAGGTCCCAGCTGGAGAAAAGTGGATGAAAGGGATACGCTGGTTTTCTTTTTCGGACGCACTTAATGTAATTGAATATGAAGATATCGAAAAATTAATGCTTCTCGCTAAGAAGAAAATTCGAGCGGGAGATTATTAAAAGGAGGAATGGTGGACACAACTATTTATCAGGAATTTGCAAAAGAAAAGTTGGGTTTTTCTTTTCATGATATAAATTTATTGGTGACGGCTTTGACTCACCGAAGTTATGTAAATGAACATAAAATGGCTCACGAGCATAATGAAAGATTAGAATTTCTAGGTGACGCAGTGTTGGAATTAGTTTCTTCGGATTTTTTGTATCGAAATTACGATGAACCTGAGGGTATTATGACAGCTCTGCGAGCGGCGCTGGTTAGGACTGAGTCAATTGGTGCGGCAGGGCGTGAATTAGGGTATGAGCCACTGGTCCGCCTTTCCAAAGGTGAAAAAAACGGTTCGGAACGAGCGCATGATGTGATTCTTGCCGATTGTTTTGAGGCGGTAATTGGCGCAATTTATTTGGATCAAGGATACGAAACAGCTAAGGATTTTATTCATAAGCATATTTTGGTAAAAATTGATGAAATTTTAGAGGAGGGATCTTGGCGGGATCCGAAATCTTATGTACAAGAGCTAGCCCAAAAAATTGATGGCATTACACCGGTTTATCGGACTTTGAAGGAGGAAGGCCCGGATCATGATAAGACTTTTACGGTTGGCATATATGTAGGTGATACCTTGAAGGGCGTTGGGACTGGGCATTCTAAACAGGAGGCTCAAACTGCAGCTGCGCGTGAAGGGGTAAAAAAATATCGCGCTGAAAAATAGGCTTTTAAAAGCGAGTTGAAGAACTATTTGAACTCGAGTTTCAAGCCGTCTTTAGGCGGGTGTCAGTTTGACTTTTTGACTTAAGTATGATATAATTGAAGTAGAGAGGTGGTCCTTTAAAATTTTTGAGTAAGGGGGGGATTAAAGTGAGGTTACCACTTAACTATTACTTTGGAGATGCTGAGTTTGAGGAGGGAACGTCTGATTTTGACCTGGATCCCTGTCTTTTCTGGTTGGATGGAGCCGAAAAGGCAACCATTAACCGCGAATACTGGGAAACCGCAATAGAGTTAATCAATGCTTGGTCAGCGTATCAGGCAAAGAGGAAACTCTACTTGAACGCGAGTGACTATGAAACCCGCCATAAAGTTTGGCATATAGTCGAAAAAAGCTATGGTGGGAGTATGCGATGGCTTGAAAGCCATCGAGTCGAGCTTTCAGACAAGGTAGACCTCGCAATAGACGGGTTTAGCGTGATTTGTCGTAAAGTGGGTGTTGAACCTGTCAACAGGGAGTGGCTTTTTCAGTCTCTAAAAGAGAGCAAAGATTACAAGAACATTCGTAGAAAGTGCTCTCGTAGAATGGAGGCCAAGAAGCCGCCGGAATCGCTCAAAAATTTGATTGGAGGGTGACGAATGTCGCCCTCTTTTCTTTTTAGTTAAAATATGCTAAAATAGAGTGGTTAATAATTTAAGGAGAAAAAATGCTAGCGATTCGCATGCAACGTAATGGCCGGTCACATTATCCAACGTACCGGATAGTCGTCCAAGAAGCGCAGCGCCACCCTCTTTCGGGTCGTGTTGTGGCTGAGGTCGGCAATTATAACCCTGCAACTCACGCCCTAACTATGGACAAGGAAGCGGTGGAAAAATATCTTAAAAATGGCGCTCAGCCATCTAGCCGAGTGGCATTTATTTTAGAAAAAAATGGTATCAAATTACCAAAATGGGTTAAACTTGCCCCCAAGAAATCTTCTCAAGCTAAACATGCTGATAAGTTACGCAAGAATCAGCCCAAGGAAGAAGCTCCAGCAGAAGAAGCTCCAGCAGAAGAAGCTCCAGCGGAAGAAGCTCCAGCAGAAGAAACTGCAGCAGAAGCATAAGTAAAAATAGTCCCAAACGGGACTATTTTTGTGCTATAATTTTATTATAAATAATTAAAATGGAGAAAATATGGCTACTATCGACCAACAATTTGTAGAATATATAGTTAAAACTTTAGTCAATAATCCCGATAAAGTAGCGGTTGAGCGTAAAATTGATGAAAAGGGTGTACTTTTGTCTCTGACGGTTGATCCTGAAGACGTCGGTCGTGTAATTGGTAAACGCGGTGTGACAGCGCAGGCTATCCGTGTACTCCTTAGAGCGCTAGGAACTAAGCAGGATGCTAGATATAATTTGAAAATCGTAAATACTGATGAGGGTGAAGCCAAATCGGCAAAAGAATCTGAGGTGGAGATTGCTTCCAATGAGACAAGAGAGTCGGAAGCTGGTAGCGAGTCTTCTGAACTAGCCGAAAAGACAAGGGTAGAGCTTGCAGATCTTGATGATCTTGATATTTAATTTCGAAAAAAGTCGTTGACTTTTAAATAATTAAATGTATAATTAAACATAAGCTAACTAACTGCGAGTCGGCTTAAAAATAAGTTGAGAGCTTATCTATGTTCAAAAAATCGTCTTCCGTTGGGGCGATTTTTTGGTTTAAAAAGTATTGTACTTTTTTGTTATATATGATATATTTCTTCATAAGAAGTAGTGTGCCCTCTTTTTTATAATCTTGTGGAAGTGGCGAATCTAGGGGAGAAAGTAGGGCAGTATTCTTCATCGCTTGAGATACTATTAACACTAAATAAGAGGTAGAATGGCAACAAAACCAAATTCCAGTGAAAGGGTTTTTTTCACTGAAGGCGATCAAGCTCTTCCAATCCCGGATCTAACGGCACACCAAAAAGATTCGTGGGAAGACTTTGTCAAAAATGGCCTACGAGAAGTTTTTGCCGAACTTAATCCGATTGACGATTATACTGGGCAAAAGCTATCTTTAAGGTTTAAAGATTATTATTTTAAAGAGCCAAAGGAGACCGAGGCCGAAGCTAAGTATAATTTAGCGACCTATGAGGCTCCATTACACGTTCTAGTTGAGCTCGAGAACAAAACTACTGGCGAGAAGAAAGAACAGGATATTTACTTTGGTGATTATCCTTGGATGACGGAGCGTGCAACTTTTGTCATTAATGGTACCGAGCGTGTGATTGTTTCTCAGTTGATTCGCTCAGCTGGGGTGTTTTTCAATGCCGAAACGATTGGGGTAAAGCGTTATTATGGCGCTAAGGTTATACCGGGCCGTGGTGCTTGGCTTGAGTTTGAGACGACAGCGAATGGTGCAATCTTTGTAAAGATTGACCGTCGTCGCAAAATACCTGTAACGACTTTCCTTCGTGCACTTGGTATGTCAAAGTCAGAGATTAAAGCTAAGTTTGAAAATGTCGATAACGGTGAGAAAAATTACATCGATGCAACATTGGAAAAAGATACAACTTCAAGCCAAGGTGAAGCTCTTCTTGAAGTTTATCGACGTCTTCGCCCAGGTGATTTGGCGACAGTAGAAAACGCTAAATCAATGATTGAGCGTACTTTCTTTGATCCTAAGCGATATGACTATTCAAACGTTGGTCGCTTTAAGATTAATCGTCGTTTGAATTTTGACACACCAAATGATCCAGCTCACCGTACTTTGCAAATGGACGATGTGATTGCGATCATCTCAGAGATAATTCGACTTAATAATACACAAGAAGCTCCTGATGATATCGACTCTTTGTCGAATCGTCGAGTTAAATTGGTTGGGGAATTAGTCCAAAGACAATTCCGTTTGGGTATGCTTCGTTTGCAACGCAATATTCTTGATAGGATGTCAATGGCAAACCTTGAAGAAGTTACCCCTTCACAACTTTTGAATTCACGTCCAGTGGTAGCAGCCGTGAAAGAATTTTTTGCCACTTCACAGCTTTCACAGCTAATGGATGAGGTTAACCCGTTCTCAGAGTTGGCGCATAAACGTCGTCTATCTTCAATGGGTCCAGGTGGTCTCACTCGCGAACGTGCTGGTTTTGATGTGCGTGATGCTCATCCAACACACTATGGTCGTATCTGTACAGTTGAGACGCCAGAAGGTGGTAACGTGGGTCTCGTGCTTAACTTCGCGACTTATGCTCGTATTAATGAATATGGTTTCATCGAGGCTCCATACCGTGTCGTGAAAAACGGTAAGGTGACTGACGAAGTCGTATATATGGATGCCGATACCGAAAATGACAAGATTATCGCTGATGCTTCAGTCAAACTTGATAAAGACGGAAAATTTGTTGAAGATTGGGTTTCAGCTCGCGTTCACGGTACACCAGCTCAGGTGGAAGCCAGCAAAGTGACTCATATTGATGCTGCACACAAGGAAATTTTGGGTGTTTCAGCAAGCTTGATTCCGTTTGTTGAGAAAAACCGTGTTGACCGTTCTTTGATGGCCTGCGCAATGCAGAAACAGGCAGTACCACTACTTCGACAAGATAATCCGATCGTCGGTACAGGTATTGAGCGTGAAGTCGCTAAAAATACTTCACAGCTCGTAATGGCCTCTGGCAATGGCGTAGTCAAGAAGGCAGACGGTGAATCTGTAATCGTAAATTACGAAAAAGGTGGGGATGTTGAATATAAATTACAACATTTTGAAAAGACTAATGATGATCGTTGCTACAACCAGCGTTGTGCAGTAGCACGTGGCCAAAAAGTAAAGAAGGGTGATACCTTGATTGAAGGGGCTTCCATTAATGATGGTGAGCTTGCTCTCGGTAGAGATCTTTTGGTTGCATTTATGCCATGGCGCGGGTACAACATGGATGACGCTATCGTTATTTCAAATCGTTTGGTTGAAGATGATACTTTGACTTCTATCAATATTAAAGATTTTGACGTCGAAGTTCGTGAGACTAAACTTGGCCCAGAACAGGTTACTCGGGATATTCCTAATGTTTCAGAACATTCTTTGAGGCACTTAGGCGAAGATGGTATCGTAACTGTTGGTTCTGAAGTCAAAAATGGCGACATCTTAGTTGGTAAAATTACTCCTAAAGGTGAGCAGGAATTGAGCTCAGAAGAGAGATTACTTCGTGCTATCTTCGGTGAAAAAGCTAAAGACGTTCGCGATACATCTGTAAGAATGAACGGATCATCTACGGGTAAAGTTGTCGATGTACGTATTTATACTCGTGAGCAAGGCCATGAGCTCAAAGCTGGTGTGCTTATGCAGATTAAGATTTTCGTAGCAGAAATGCGAAAAATTGGCGTAGGCGATAAGCTCGCAGGGCGGCATGGTAACAAGGGTGTAGTTTCGAGAGTTTTGCCAGTAGAAGATATGCCATTTATGGCTGATGGTACTCCAATTGATATCGTACTTTCACCAATGGGCGTGCCTTCACGTATGAACCTTGGTCAGCTATTTGAGACACATCTTGGTATGGCGGCCAGAGCACTTGGCTATAAGGTAGCGACCCCATCGTTTAATGGTGTCCCAGATGAAGTTATTTCGGATGAGCTTGAAAAAGCTGGTTTTGCTCGTGATGGTCGTGTACAACTTTATGATGGTTTAACTGGTGAACCATTCAATGAAAGAACTTCAGTTGGTGTGATGCACATGCTAAAGCTTCACCACATGGTTGAAGATAAGATTCACGCTCGTTCAACTGGTCCTTACACAATGGTTACTCAGCAACCTCTTGGCGGTAAAGCTCAGAATGGTGGTCAGCGCTTCGGGGAAATGGAGGTTTGGGCACTTGAAGCTTACGGTGCAGCTACTACCTTGCAAGAAATGCTCACGATTAAGTCTGATGATGTTTATGGACGTGCTAAAGCTTATGAGGCTATCATCAAACATGAGCCAATTGAGGGGCCAAAACTTCCAGAAGGCTTTAATGTTCTTGTGAAAGAATTGCAGGGTCTTGGTCTAAAAGTTGATCTTTTGGATCACGGCGAAGCAACTGATGCTGGAGATGTAATCGAAAAAACATCTCGTGAGATTGAAAAAACCAAAGATGATCAATCCATCTACGATCAACATAAAAAGGATACCGAGCCACAGATTCTCGATCTTGATGATTCTGAGGCAGAAGCTATGATGGCGGAAGAAGGTATTGAAATAACGGAGGGCGATGATGATGGTACAATCGACCTCGGAGAGGAGTTCTAAGATGGCGTGGATGGATAATTTCATCAGTGCTTCCGACTTCGATTCAATTAGGCTGACGGTCGCAAGCCGTGACGATATCTTGAATTGGAGCTATGGTGAAGTCACGAAACCAGAAACGATTAACTATCGAACCCAAAAACCAGAACGTGATGGTTTGTTCTGTGAAAGAATCTTTGGTCCAACCAAGGATATAAACCCACACGATTCAAAGTTAAAGGGCGTAAGAAGCCGTGAAGCGGCAGTTGATAAAGAAGGTAATCTTGTTACTAAGTCAATTACAAGACGTGAGCGTATGGGCCATATTGCTTTGGCTGCACCAGTTGCACATATCTGGTTTATGCGAGGTATCCCATCAGCTTTGAGTCTACTTCTTGATATTACTGTTAAAAATATCGAAAAAGTTGTTTATTTTGCAACATATCTCATTGTCGATGCAAAAAGCGACGAAATCGCTAAAGAACTTGAAAGCCTAGAAGGCCAAACCAATGCAGCGAGGGATGCAATCAAAATTCGCTACGAAAAAGATGCAAAAGTTGAGGGCGCCAACGTTAAAGCCTTAGCTGAAGCTCAAACTAAAGAATTAGAAGAACTTGAAGCTGACTATCTTTCGAGAAAAGCTCTTCTAGAATCATTCAAAAAAGGTGGCGTGATAACTGAAGCACAGTATCGTAATTTGCCAGAAGAATATGAAGATTTGATCACTGTAGAGATGGGTGCTACAGCAATCAAGAAGATGCTCGACGAAATCGATTTGGATAGTTTGATTGAAGAGCTTCATAAAGAAGAGGCCGAAGCAAAAGGTCAAAAAGAAAAGAAAATCCAAAAACGTTTGAAAACTCTTGAAGGTATGCAGGCGGCTGGAATCCGTCCAGAAGATTTGATTTTGACGGTAATTCCGGTAATTCCACCAGATTTGCGTCCGATGATTGCTCTTCCTGGCGGACGTTTTGCGACTTCGGATTTGAACGATTTGTATAGAAGAGTGATTAACCGTAATAATCGTTTGAAAAAATTAATGGATCTTAATGCTCCAGAGGTGATTTGTCGAAATGAGATGAGGATGCTTCAAGAAGCTGTGGATGCTTTGATCGACAATTCGGCGGCTCACGGTTCTAGGGGCGCAAATTCATCAAATGGTCGGCGCAAACTGAAATCACTTTCTGACCTTTTGAAAGGTAAGCAAGGTCGTTTCCGTCAGAATTTACTCGGCAAACGTGTAGATTATTCTGGCCGTTCGGTAATCGTAGTTGGTCCAGAGCTAAAACTTCACGAATGTGGTTTACCAAAACAAATGGCGCTTGAGCTGTTTAAGCCTTTTGTGATCTCTTGGCTCATTGGCAACGAATATGCGAATAATATTAGAGCAGCCTCACGCCTAATCGAAGCAAAGGAAACTGTAGTTTGGGATGCTTTAGACGAAGTAATTAAAGGTAAATATGTTTTACTCAACCGTGCTCCGTCGCTCCATCGTCTATCGGTACAGGCTTTCCAGCCAAGGTTGATTGACGGTAAAGCAATTAAATTGCACCCACTCGTAGCTTCTGGCTTTAACGCGGACTATGACGGTGACCAGATGGCTGTTCATCTACCTTTGTCTGATGCCGCACAGGCTGAAGCTAGAGAGTTGATGTCAGCATCAAAGAATTTGTTGAAACCTGCTGATGGTTCTCCAGTGCTTGCAATTTATCAGGATGTGGTACTTGGCGCATATTATCTAACCTATGATAAACCAGGAACCGACAAAGGCGATCCAAAGGCATTTTCTTCAGTTTACGAAGCTGAAATGGCTTATGATCAGGGTATTATTGCCCTGCAAACTCCAATTAGGGTTTTTGCGAAGAAAGAAATTCGTAACACTACTCTCGGTAGAGTTATCTTTAACGAAATTTTGCCAAAAGATTATCCATACGACAACTCCGTCCAGACTAAAAAGCATTTATCTAAGGTGATGGCCGACATTTTTGACCTTTATGGTTCAGATGTAATGGTAAAAACTGCAGATGCGCTAAAGGATTTAGCTTTCGAGTATGAAACGATTGCTTCAATTTCAACTGCAAAGGATGACTATCCAACCTATGACGAAATTGATGGATTTATCGCTGAAGGTGATGCAAAGACTGCTCTTATCCAACAACAATTTAACGATGGTCTAGTTACCGATGACGAACGTTACAAGTTAACAATCGCTAACTGGCGTGACATCGATAAGAAGATTTCTGAATTCTTGCAAGGCAAACTTTCAGAAATGGATACTGATATCGCAGTGATGGTCAACTCTGGTGCTCGTGGTAACATTTCGAACATCAAGTTGGCATCTGCTGAGATTGGTATCATGGTAGATATTAACAACAACGAAATTGAGTTGCCAGTTAAATCTTCATATAAGAAAGGTTTGAACACTCTAGAATCATTCATTGCGACTCGAGGTGCACGTCAAGGGCAGGTTTCAACCGCTCTACGTACTGCAGACTCTGGTTATCTAACTCGTCGTCTGGTTGATGTATCTCAAGATGTCTTTACGACAAATGAAGAGGCTGAAGACCCAGGTTTTGCTGTTTATCGTAATGAAACTGAGTTGTCTGGTATTGGATTTGCAGCTAGACTTACTGGTCGTTATACGGCTGAAGCTGTGCCAGGCTATTTGGAGGCAGATGAATTAATTACTAAGGAAATGGCTGAACAGATTGAAGCTGACGATAAAATTGAATTTGTTAAAATTCAATCCATTCTTTCTACTACGGCTGTCGATGGTATTCCACGTAAGGCTTATGGTGTAGATATGTCTACTCGTGAGCTCGTAGCAGCTAACGAACCAGTAGGGGTAATTGCGGCTCAGTCACTTGGTGAACCTGGCACGCAGCTAACGCTTGATACTAAACACGGTTCTGGTGTGGCTGGTTCTGGCGCAATCGCACGTGGTCTTCCTCGCGTAGAAGAGCTTCTCGAAGTTCGTGCGCCAAAAGGTCAAGCTTTTGTCTCACCAATTGATGGTTCAGTCGAAATTTGGGAAGACAATAACCATTATGTTGTACAAGTTTCTCCTCAATCTGGTGCAATTGAAAGATTTGAGCTTAATGGCAGAAAACCTGTAGTAAAAGACGGTGAAACAGTAAAAGCTGGCGCCACTTTGGTTAAGAAGAGTGGTGATGATGCTGCGATTAAGGCTCCTCATGATGGAATTGTTGAATTAGTGAAAGATGCTATTGTTCTAGTTTCTTCTGCTACTTCTCCTGTCAGAATTGAGATACCAGGTGATGCCGAACTAGTAGTTAAGAGTAACGATATCGTTGCTGCGGGCGATCGTTTGACGACTGGTTCTTTGAACCTTCAGGATCTTTTGAAATACAAGGGTATTGAGGCAACTGAACGCTACATCATGAATGATGTTCTTAACGTTTATGCAGCCCAGGGTCATGAGATTTCTCCAAAGCATCTTGAAATCTTAGTGCGTCAAATGTTCTCCAGAGTCCAAATTAATGATCCAGGTGATTCAGAATTTGTATCTGGTGATATCGTATCGAAGGCTGCCGTAACGTTGGCGAACAAAGAGCTTGAGGCTAATGGTAAAGTATCAGCAACTTACACCAATCTCTTGCTTGGTATTACCAAAGTTTCAATCTTCTCTGATTCGTTCCTATCAGCAGCATCCTTCCAGGATACTACTAGAGTACTCATTAATGCTGCTATTAATGGGCGCGTCGATCACTTGCGTGGTCTAAAAGAAAACGTAATCATCGGTCGAAAGATTCCAGTAGGTACTGGCGTAGCACCACTTGCGGATTTTGAGACACCAGATTCAAAAATACCAACAGAAGAAGACTTGGAAAATTTGTAATTTTCTAAACTAGTCTTTACGAGTTAAAACCCTATTCTTCTTGAAACATTAAGGTTAAAATGTTTTGAGAAAATAGGGTTTTAATTTATCTAGACGTATGATATACTAAAATAAGTTATCAAGAGGTATTATGCATTTCAAGACGATTTTCAAATCCCTAAAAAACAAAGATATGCTAAAACGAGTGATGATTATACTCGGTATCATTGTTGCTTATAGGATTCTAGCCCGAATTCCAGTGCCAATGGGCGACGTGAGTACTTTTAAAGAGGCGGTATCAAATTTATTGGCTAAATCGGATTTTTCTAATTTTTTGAATTTGATTTCTGGTGGTGGATTAGCATCGTTTAGTATTATTTTGGTTGGTCTTTCACCATATATTACTGGTTCTATCGTGATTCAATTGCTCACAAAGGCGATCCCATCCTTGGAAGAGCTTTCAAATGATGGCGAAACTGGCCGACGCAAGATTAACCAGTGGACTAGAATGTTAACTGTGCCGCTAGCCATTGTGCAATCAATTGCTTATATATTTATTTTGTATCAATCGACTATTTCAGCTAATACTGCAACCGAATTTATCCCAACGGCTGGTGATTGGGCGCTTTCGGTAACGGCGATGACTACAGGCTCACTAATCTTGATGTGGATGGGAGAGTTGATTACGGAGCAGGGTATTGGCAATGGTATATCAACTTTGATTTTTGCTTCGATTATTTCTCAGCTTCCAACCACTATGGCTTCGCTTGGTGCGTCGTTATTTGATACGAGCGAAGGTTCGTTAAACTTGTTTGGATGGTTGGACTTGCCGGTTAACCCGACTATTTTCTGGATTGTTCTAGGTTTTACTGTTGCAATGATCGTGGTAATTTATTTCCTAGTGAAAATAAATGAAGCACAGAGGATAATTACAATCAACTACGCAAAAAGGGTACACGGGAATTCGTCTTACGGGGGAATAAAATCAATTTTGCCAATTAAATTGATTGCTGCTGGCGTGATTCCTGTGATTTTTGCGACTGCTTTCTTATCTTTGCCGGCTTTGGTCGGGCAAGTTATTACAACCGTAAATCCAGAGAATGAGTTTGGTCCAACATTAGTGTCTATATTTTCGGCTCCTTCTGCTAATAATTTTGCAGCTATGTATCCTGATGGAATTACTGGGCAGTGGTTTGTTTATCCAGTGTTGTATTTTATATTGGTGTTTATGTTTACATATTTCTACACCTCAATCATCTTCAATACAAAAGAGATTGCAGATAATTTGCAGAAACAAGGTGGCTTTATTGAGGGGGTGAGGCCCGGTATTAATACTTCAAAATATTTGAGTAAGGTCGTGAATAGATTGGATTTGTTCGGGGCTTTAGCTCTTGGACTCATTGCGATGTTGCCTTTCATTACTGATTATATATTTATTGTGGTTACAGGCGCACCTATTGGGCTTTCAATTTCTGGTACAGGTCTTCTTATCGTGGTGACGGTGGCGTTAGAGAATCTTCGGTCGGTGGATTCCCGAGCTCTAATGATAACTTATGACGATTTTGGCAATGAGCTTAAAGATTAAAGGCTGGCGCAATATAGCAAAATGGAGTATTATAGCTGTATTTTGCATCTTGTTCTTAATTTTTATAATTAAAGTAGCGGTTTTTGAACATAATTATTATTCTGAAAAAGAAGGCAGTGAAAGGGCCATAGCAGAAGAAAATCTGGAAGTTCAAGAGGAGCTTATAGAAATTATTCCTACCGAAGAAGAAGTTCAGGAGTATCGTGTCGCGAATGATCGTCCACGTTACCTTTCAATCGCGAGATTAGGCATCGAAAAGGCTCGTATTTTACCAATGGGGGTAAATTCTAAAGGTGAACTAGCTACGCCTAATAATATTTTTGATGTAGGTTGGTATGAAGCTTCTGGCAAACCTGGTCAAGGTGGGACAATAATAATTGATGGTCACAACGGTGGACCGCATAAATTTGGAGTTTTTAAGAACCTACCTGAACTTAGTGAAGGTGATGAAATTATTATCGAGAGAGGGGATGGCGAAATTTTTGTCTATGAGGTCGTTGAAAATAAAACCGTTCCTCTTAGCGATGCTAATGCCTATATGAAGACTGCCGCTAGATCCCCCATTTCTGGTAAAGAATCTGTAACTTTGATTTCTTGTACTGGCGAATGGTCAAAGCAACAAAACACTTATTTATCTCGTCAATTTACGAGAGCAGTCATTAGAAACTAATATCTGTAATTTTTCATAAAAATAATCTTTACAAATGTGTTTTTGTATGCTATCATTGAAAGGTAATTTATGGCTAGTCAAAAGGAAGTGATTAAACTCACTGGTAATGTTGTGGAAGCATTGCCGAATACCCAGTTTCGGGTTGAACTCGAGAATGGTCATGTTATTGTTGCTCACATGAGTGGGAAGATGCGGAAAAACTATATCCGTCTCGTCCCGGGCGACAGAGTCGAAGTTGAGTTAACCCCGTACGATCTTACAAAGGGTAGAATCAGCTTTAGGCTCAAGGATTAATATTAACTGTTGTATTTTTTACAACATTAAAAAAAAGGAAAGGATAGTTTTGACACTATGAAGGTACGTGCAAGTGTTAAAAAAATTTCCCCAGATGATATTATAGTTCGCCGAAAAGGTGTACTACGTGTCATCAATAAGAAAAAACCTAAAAATAAGCAAAGGCAGGGTTAAAAAATGGCTAGAATAGCTAGTGTTGTAATTCCTTCCGAAAAACAAGTATGGGTTGCCCTTACTTATGTTTACGGAATCGGACCTACGACTTCAAAAGCCATCCTTGCGGAGGCTAAAATTGAGCCTACCACTCGGGTGAAAGATCTCACCGAGGCTGAAGAACAAAAAATCAACGATATTATCTCAGAGAAATATCATGTTGAGGGTGATCTTAGGCGTCTCGTGAGCAATAATATTAAACGTTTAAAAGATATCAATTCTTATAAAGGTATCCGTCACAAGTCTAAGTTGCCAGTCAACGGTCAGCGTACTCGTACGAACGCACGTACTCGTAAGGGTAAAGCGATTGCGGTCGGTGGTGCACAACCTAAGGCAGCGAGCAAAACTTAAGGAGCAGTTATGACAGAAGAAGTTAAGAATAGTGGCGTTAGCGAGTCTGTGGCTCCAAAAACGAAAACCACTAAAAAGGCAAAAAGAATTGTAAATGCTGGAGCAGTACATATCCAGTCAACTTTTAATAATACAATTATCAGCGTCACTGATAAAAATGGTGGCGTATTGACCGCTTCGTCAGCTGGTGCAAACGGTTTCCGTGGCTCCAAAAAAGGTACGGCCTTCGCAGCTGGTGTTGCCGCCGAGAAAGCTCTTGAATTAGCAAAGAAAAATCACTCTCTCAATTCAGTCGACGTTTACGTCTCTGGTATTGGCTTAGGTCGTGATGCTGCAATCAGAGCTGTCTCAACCGCTGGTATAAAAATTGATAGTATTACTGATGTTACCCCGATTGCACATGGCGGTGTGCGACCAAAGGGAGAAAGGAAACCATAATGGCTAGGGATCATTCTCCAATCATAAAACAAAGTCGTCGTGAGAGCTTTGCCTTGGCACCAAAAGCACATAAGGTCATGGCAAAAAAATCTGGAATTCCAGGTGAGCATGGCGATAAAAGAGTACGAGGCGGTAGTCTATATTTGACTCAGCTTCGTGAAAAACAAAAAGTACGCCGTATGTATGGTTTACTTGAAAAACAATTTGCTAAATTAATGAAAGAAGCCCAAAAAGCTGATGGTTTGACTGGCGAGAAGCTCCTAGAGTATCTTGAGCGTAGAGTTGACAACGTGGTTTATCGCGCTGGCTTTGCTCTAACTCGCAGACAGGCTAGACAATTAGTTTCGCATGGACATTTTCTATTGAATGGTCGCCGAATTGATATTCCTTCAATTCGCTTGAACCCGGGTGATGTTTTAGAAGTTCGTCCAAAATCCACTAAGTCGGAATATTTCAAAAATCTTCAAAATATCATTGGCGCATCAAACGCAACGCCACTTTCATGGTTAAAGGTCGATGCTAAGAAAATGAAAATTGAAATCACTGGCTTGCCAAAGCGCGAAGAAGCTGAGGCTGGTATTAATGAACAATTAATAGTTGAGTACTACTCACGCTAAGGAGAAATAGAATATGACGACAAAAAATATTCACGAAGCAGCTCTTGCAGAAGTTAAAGAACTTGATAAGAATAGTGCCGAATTTGTCATTAAGCCACTCTATTATGGCTATGGCAACACTCTTGGTAATTCTTTGAGAAGAGTTTTGCTCTCAAGCGTGAAGGGTGCAGCTATTACTGCATTCTCAATCGAAGGTTCAACTCATGAATTTACGGCGATTCCTGGCATCCGCGAAGATATCGTTGATATTATGCTAAACCTAAAAAATATTCGTTTTAGGTGCCATACGGATGCTCCAGTAGAATTGACACTCGAGATTCGTGGGGATAAACAATCAGAAAAAGATGGCGACAAACGTGTTGTTGCTGGCGACATTAAGCTTCCAGCAGAAGTTGAAGTCGCAAATCCAAATCAGGTGATTTGTCATATTGATGATCCAAAGAAAGTTCTCAAAATGAACTTTATCGTTGAGACTGGGCGTGGTTATTTGACCATTGAACAGGCTAGCGAAGACAGGATTCATAGCGATATGATTGCAGTTGACGCTGTATTTACGCCTGTCCTTAGAGTACGCTACAAAGTAGAGAACACGCGCGTTGGTCAAGATACCAATTTGCAACAATTAACTTTGACAATTGATACCGATGGTACAATTACTCCAAAGGAAGCCTTTGAGGAAGCGGCAGCTATCTTAGTTAATCAGTATACCGCTCTAGCGGGTTCTACCACTGTAGAATCAGCTCCAGCTCCTGGCTTAGAGAGAAATGAAGATGACTCAGGGTTAATGTTGCCTATTGAGGAACTTGATCTTTCTGCGCGTACAGCTAACGCTTTACTTAACAATGATATTAAGACTATTCGCGACCTCGTGATGCTTTCAGAGAGCGATCTTAAAGATTTGAAAGGTTTTGGCTCGAAGGCGTTAGACGAAGTGAAAGAAAAATTAACGGAGTTAAATATTTAATATGCACGCACATGGAAAAAGAGGCCGAAAATTTGGCCGTGAGACCGACCAGAGGAACGCACTAACGCGTGGATTGATGTGTTCGCTCGTTAAATATCAAACTATAACTACTACTTTGGCTCGAGCTAAGGAAATTCGTCGTATGATGGAAAAACTTATCACGATGGCAAAGAAAGGCGATTTACATAATCGTAGGCTAGTAATTGCTAGGTTGGGCGACCTCGAATCAGCTACATTGTTAGTAGATGTTATTGCTCCTCAGATTAAACGTGATTCTGGCTACCTCAGAATTGAGCGCGCCAGCAATCGTCGTGGTGATAATTCTGAGATGGGGACAATTAGCTTTGTAGATGAAATTTCTTTTGAAGAAGCCAAAGAGGAAAAACCTGCAAAAAATACTAGCGATGCAGCAAAAAAGGAGACTAAATAATGAAAACTTATAGTCTAAAAGGTGCTGATATTAATCGTGAATGGTGGGTCATCGATGCTTCAGTCATGCCTCTAGGTAAACTTGCTGTCGTAATTGCAGATAAGCTAATGGGGAAGTCAAAAGTTACTTATACTCCACATATTGACAATGGTGATTACGTCGTAGTTGTCAATGCTAAAAACATTGTTGTTACTGGCGCGAAAATGACACAAAAGAAATATTACCGCCATAGTGGTTTTCCTGGTGGGATTAAGGAATTGAAACTTGAAGAGGTAATCGAAAAAGATCCAGCTAGAGCTATTCGTGAAGCTGTGAAAGGAATGTTGCCTAAAAACAAACTTTCTGCCGATAGATTAGCTAGGTTGAGGATTTTTGAAGGCGCAGAGCATGCACATGTAGCACAAAATCCAAAGGAGATAAAGTAATGGTTGCAACAAAGAAGTATACCTATGGACTCGGTCGACGCAAATCTGCAACAGCGACCGTACGCCTCTACAAAGGTAAAGGTGAAATTACCATCAACGACAAACCAGCATTGCAATATTTGTCAAATAATAAGACTTATCTTGCAGAGATCACTGATCCACTAGCTTTGGCTGAGAAACAAAAAGATTACGATATTACTGTCGTAGTCAAAGGCGGTGGTTTGGCTGGTCAGGTAGATGCGATAAAACTAGCTATTTCAAAAGCTTTGACCGCTGAGGCTATTGATCTCAGACCAATCTTGAAGAAGGCTGGTATGATGAAGCGTGACCCGCGCGAAAAAGAGCGCAAAAAATACGGTCTTCGCTCAGCCCGCAAGAAAGAACAATTCAGCAAACGTTAGTTTGTCTGGGACAAAAACCTTCCTACTGGGGAGGTTTTTTGTTGGGTTCGGCTAAAAATTTATCTATTTTCTGAGTATTGTTGATAGTTTATTATTTTTATGTTATAATTGTATAGATTGAGGATATTGCACCTCGAGCTAGCACCATAGAGGTGAGCATCTTAAAAATTTTAAGAAAGGAGATTTTTTTATTTCGGCTGGTGCTCGATTTTATCTTATTAGATTGAGGAGGCAAAAAACATGGTAAAACCGGCAAGAACGTTAGAGTTGGGTGAGTTGAACGTTTCTAAAGGAACACGCACTCGGTTAGAAAAGATTGACGATGTCGTCAGATGTGGCAGGATTGCTGCGTATAGCCAGGGGGACAGCACAGATTCTCCGAAATGGAAGTCTGAGCTCGTGGAAGCACTTAAAGAAATGGGGTTTATTCGCCCCAGAACGGATTTCGCAAAAACTTTTCACGTCGGAGCGCTCTATGGCGCCATTTACGGGAATGCCAAAGGAGAGTTTCTCACTCGTATCGATCAACTTTCGAACGAGCAGTACGAAAACTTCGTTGGCTTGTCTGACGAAGACATCAAGAGTGTCCTAGACTCGCTTTGTGAGCGTCTTTCCTCCAGCAAAGTGTTCGAAGTGGTATGTCGCCATTTTGGTCTAAGGAGTGATAAGAGGGAAAAACCTGAATCTATCGCTCAGTATTTCAACACTACAAAGGAGGATATTCGCAAAATCGAGGCAAGGGCTCTTAAGAAGTTACGTTATTTCAATACGCTCCCCGCGATTTTCGATGCTCCGAGTGGGTATAATGATAATGTCGGCAAGCTGATGCATGAGCTTGACGAGCTCCACAAGGATCCGATTTTCATAAAAGAGAGCGAGATTCTTGCTGAACTGAGAGGTATGGGGAGTATGCCGTTTAGGTATTTTGATGAGACTGGAAAGAGGCTTAATCTAAACGGCTTGATTGATTTTAATCCCATCGAGTCCCTCGAATTAAAGCCGCACATCTATAATTGCTTGAAGCGCATTGGAATCAATACAATATCTGATATTGTTCGATGCCCTGAATGCGCATGGCGTAGATTCAGAAGTCTTACCCCGTCTGGTTTTGAAGAGGTGGTGGCGAGAATGCACTCAGCGGGCTACGAAGACTTCAGCATCGATATTTAATCTCTTTTTCTTGAAAAGCCCCTGGCGGTTGGTCAGGGGCTTTTTTTAAAAAAGTTTTTTCTTTATTGTCATCATCAATAAAATTTCCGATAATTGTATCATATCTTCCACCAGATATTATTCACATTTTTCTTTTATTATCTGCATGTATTGTTCTTCCAATTTATTTAAACTTTTAATTGTTATAAATTCGTCTTTTTTGTGGGCATTATTTGGCCCAACACCTAAAATATATTTATTTTCTGATTTTATAAAGCTTGCTTCAGTTATATAATCACTCATATTTATTTTTTCATTATTAGTTAAATATGGATTGATATCGTTAATAATTTTGCAAGTAGCTTTATTATTAATAAGTTCATTCACTTTTTTTGTAATTTTTTCATTTTGATCTTTGGATATAGTTCTAAAATCTATTTGAACTTCACAATTATCAGGAACAATATTTATACTTCTGCCACCATTAATAACTCCAATATTCATAGTTGCATATTTTGAATCAATAGTTTCTTCTTTTAATTCATTATAATAATCTTTTAATTTATTAATAAAATCTACACAATTTTCAATAGCATTTACTCCTTCTTCAGGCCTACTAGAGTGTGATGATATTCCTTTAAAAGTTATTTTAAATTCTAATAATCCTTTACTAGCATTTATTACTTCATTATTAGTTGGTTCTCCAATTATCATATATTTTGGAAATTCAGTATTTCTATTAACTAACTCATTAATTCCAGAAAATCCTATTTCCTCATCATATGTAAAAAATAACTTAATTCCTGTTTTATTTTTGCTAAAATCTATTTTTGAAATTAATGATAAAATTACGGCTATTGACCCTTTCATATCACAAGTTCCTAGTCCATATAGTTTGCCATCTTTTTCGCTTAGTTCAAAAGGATTAAGTGTCCAGTCATTGGAATATGATACTGTGTCAGTATGTCCTAGAAAACCAACATTACAATCATCACTATTACTCATTACAAGACAATTGCTTTTGTATTCTGTCTTAAATCCAAATTCTTTTAAGTATTGCTCAATATAATTAATAATATCTTTGTTTTCTCTATCATTAACTGTATTATAACTTATTAATTTTTTTAATATTTCCTTTGAATTCATAATCTTTTCTCCTTTTTGTTAAGCATAAAGTTTTAAATAAATCTATGATAGGGAAAATGCGGTCATTACCATCACCAGTTGGATCCTTTTGAAATGAATAATTTTCATCTATCTTACTATAATCTATTATACTAAATATATTTCTAAATAAAGCACTTGAATTAGGCATATCTAAATCGGGTCTATAATTACCTGTTTTAGCACTTATATGCATCATATACTTCATAGTTTTTATGCTCATTCGTCAATAGTGGGGGCGAATTGGGCAGGTATTAACAATCTACAAAGAAAATAATAGAGCTAGATTACTCGAATATTACAAAAAAGAAGCTCCTGCGGTAGGAGCATACTGCCCCGTGCAAGAACTTCATTACTTGTTATTTTATCAAACTAATGATTTAATGTCAATAATCTGGCCACGTTTTGTAATAAGAATTAGTTCTCCAATTTGTTTCTGTTCTTTGGCTTTCTTGGTTAGAAACCGTCGAAGATTATCATCTCGCATATTCTTTATTCTAGATGAATCAAAGATGATATTTTTAGATTGTTTTAACCCACGCTTAATATTACGCTCTAATTTATCTGGTTTGTTAGTAAAGGGAGATTTCATTTCATATTTAACACCATCTAGTAAAATATCGGCGGTACTTATATTTGATTCTGGTAAGAATTCGATATTATGTCCAGCCATTGCTAGAATATTAGCAATACGAAGCTCATGCGGCCAAGGCTTGCGACCGCCTGGGATTATAATTCTGCCTCGCTTTTTATTTTTATTGTCCATTCTTTGTATTTTATCATAGAGATTATCTCTTATCAATTCTAATGTCTTAAACCAGTGCACATGAAAAAGATTCAAGCCGATTATAGTATAATAATTTTATGACGCTTGAAGGTGTGGCATGTATACCAGCGGTCCAAAATCGGCTGTTTATCAAGATAATCTTTCTGACTCTAAAAAATCGGCCATTTTGCCGATTTAAATACGTTTTGGTGGGGGCGAATTGGGCAGGTATTAACACTGTATAGAGAGGATAATAAGGTAAAACTACTGGACTACCATAAAAAAGAAGTCCCCGTCTCAGCGAATGCTTCGCCCTCGTGAACTTCAATAAATGAAAGCTCCGAACCTGCGTTACAACGCTGCCTGACGAGCTTTCGTTAATTGTATTTTACTACTTATTCCTAAAAATTTCAACCGCTTTTCCGGATTTATTAATAAATATTAGTCGTTTTGCCTTTTTGATAATATTAAATTGATATTGGACTTCATTCTTCAACTTTAGAGGATGTAATTTTGATTTTCTACCATCTATAATAATATTGTGAGATTGTTCTGCGGCATCTTGTATTTTGTGTTGTATGTTATGTTTGCCCGAACCAGTGGGGCTTTTTAATTCCCAGTAGATGCCTTTTATCAAAAAATCTGGAGTCTTACCGCTACCACGCTTTATAAATTTTACATCAGCATTGAAGAAATCTACTAAAATATCAGCAGCAGACATTTCCGTTGATGAAGGTTTAGGGATATAAGAACGTGGAACAATGACATTGTATTCTCTTTTGACACTATTAGGCATAGATTGATTATATCATATAGAGAGGTATGAAATGACCAATTGAACATCGATACTTAAACAATAGTATTTCTTTATAGATTGCGCCGCCACGTCTTAAGTGGCCAGTTTTAATGGGGTCGGTGTCGATTATTTCAACATCTAAACCTGTTTCTTCTTTTGTTTCTCGAACTGCGGTTTCAATATCTGTTTCGCCTAGACATTTTAATAGGGATAAAACCGCATTTTTGGCAGTTTTTTGATGCAAAAATGGTCCAAAATAGCATACTAGAACCTGCAAGGTACTTAACAGAAACTTACTACTAAAAAATCGGCGAAAATGCCGAATTATATAAAGTCTGGTGGATCTTACTGGGCGTCATATTTTTCGCTAAAGCGAAAAATATTCCCGCAGGGCGTCGTCTCGGAAAATCTAAAACAAGTTTTAGATTTTCACTCGTCTCCTACTGCGTTCGAACCTACGGTTCTCGCCCTATAAACATCGTCAGAAATTAAATAAAGACCCTGCGGGTCTTTCTTCAATTTCTGGTGGATCTTACTGGGCTCGAACCAGTGACCTTACGAATGTGAATCGTACGCTCTAGCCAACTGAGCTAAAGATCCAAAGTATGCTATAATTGTAGCATGGAAATCGAAAAATATAAAGACGAACTTAAAGAGATAGAGGCCTTCTTAGCTTCACCAGAGGCCTATTCTAGCCCAGATTTTGCAGCCAAAGGCAGGCGTGCTGCGATTTTGCGCGAAATTATTGAAACCGCCGAGAAGATTGAGCAGTCCAAAAAGGGGCTCGCCGAGGCCGAAACCTTGCTATCCGACCCAGAGCTTGGCGAAATTGCCCGCGAAGACATCGAACGCTACAAAGCCGAGTTGCCTGCATTAGAGTCTAAGCTTGAGGAGCTCCTCATCCCGCGCAACCCCGAGGACGACAAGCCGGCCATCATCGAAATCCGCGCCGGCGCCGGTGGCGATGAAGCTAGTCTTTTTGCGGGCGAACTATACCGTATGTATACTAAATATGCCGAGAGTCACGGCCTCAAAGTCGAGCTCATCTCGGAGAACGAGAACGAAGCCGGCGGCATGAAAGAGGTAATTTTCAAAATTTCTGGCGACAATGCCTACGGACTTCTTAAGTTCGAAGGTGGCGTACATCGCGTCCAACGCGTTCCAGTTACCGAGTCGCAAGGCCGCATCCATACCTCTACCGCCACAGTTGCCGTACTCCCCGAAGCCGCCGAGGAAGACCTCGAAATCAACCCTGAGGACCTCCGTATCGATATTTACCGCTCTGGCGGGCATGGCGGCCAAGGTGTCAACACTACCGACTCCGCTGTACGTATTACCCACCTCCCGACCGGCCTCGTCGTAGCTATGCAGGACGAACGCTCTCAGCAACAAAACCGCGTTAAGGCCATGAATGTTCTTCGCACGAGATTGCTTGAAAAACAGAAAGAAGAGGAACGCAAAAATGCCTCTGAGGCTCGTAAGTCTTTAATTGGTACCGGTGACCGTAGCGAGAAAATTCGAACTTATAACTTCCCGCAAGACCGAGTGACAGACCACCGAATTCATTATTCGCGCTCCAACATTACCGTAGTAATGGACGGTGATATTGATGACATAATTCACGAACTTATTAAAAATGAACGCGCACTTACCGAAGGCCTATAAAACTGGTTTTCAAGATTTTTACGGTCGGGATTTTATTGTCACATCTGATGTTTTGATTCCTCGACCGGAGACAGAGCAATTGGTAGATATGGTGTTAAGCCTTACAGGGAAGCCTTATTTACCTGGGGTGAAACCTTCGAAACAAATATTGCCCAGCTGTCCGAAGATTTTAGATGTAGGTACTGGTTCTGGATGTATTGCAATTACTCTAAAATTAGAGCTACCTGACAGCGAAGTAGTGGGGGTTGACATTTCCAAGTCGGCTATAAAAATCGCAAGAAAAAACGCCGAAAAATATGGCGTCCCTATATCTTTTATTATATCAAATTTATTAGAAAATGTCAAATTTACCCCTGATTTGCTTGTCGCAAATTTGCCTTATGTTGACAAAAATTGGGAGTGGCTCGACAAGAGGTCTTTAAAATACGAACCAAGAATCGCCTTATATGCCGATGACCATGGGTTAGCCTTAATCAAGAGTCTAATTGACGAGGCATCGCGAAGAAACATTCAATATTTAATTCTTGAATGCGACCCTTGTCAGCATAAAGAAATTATAGATTATGCTAAGAACAAGGGGTATTTCAGATTTGACGAGATGGGCTTTATTATCGGCTTTCGTAACCTTCAAGAGTTACGTTGATAGCGATTTCTTTGCCTTCTCTAACTACGGTTAATTGAATTGTATCCCCAACTTTATATTCACCAACAAGTGACGATAGGGAACCAGCAGCTCCAATTTTGACACCGTTAATTGCAATGATGATATCTTTGTCTTTGAGGCCAGCTTTGCTTGCGGGCGTATTGTTGATGATGGCAGAATAGTTTGACGAACTATAAAGATAAGCTCCAGAGTTAACTGGCAGGTTATAAGACTTAGCTACTTCTGGCGTAACCTCTATGCTATAGACACCTACATAGGCCCTTTTAGCTTCGCCATTGGCGATTAACTGCGACAACATACCTTTGACACTTGAAATCGGAATTGCAAAACCAACGTTTTCAGCAGTAGAGCTGGTAGCAGTGTTGATGCCAATAACTTCACCCGTAGCATTAACTAGTGGGCCGCCAGAATTGCCAGAATTGATAGCAGCATCGGTCTGAATCATGTCTGAAAGAGTTTCGACGGTAAGCCCAGTGCTATCGGTAGCGGTAACCGATCTTCCGGTGCCAGAGACAATACCAGAGGTAACAGTATTTTGGTATTGACCTAGCGCGTTTCCGATCGCGATAACTTGTTGCCCAGCAGAAATGGTTTTGGAATTGCCTAAAGTTGCCGCCGCCAAATTAGAAACTTCGTCTATCTTTAAAAAGGCAACGTCGTTTAATGGGTCAGTTGCAACTAATTTGACCTTGTCGTAGCTTGTCCCGTCATCCAAGATGACGGTAATGTTCGTTGAACCATCTACTACGTGTTTATTGGTGAGAATATAGCCATCCTGCGTGGCAATTATACCAGTGCCAGCGGCAGATGAGTTGTAGCTTTGACCAAAAATATTAGTAGCTTTGACCGATGTAACAATCGAGACGACACTTTTTGAAACTTTTTCAGCTACGTCGGCAATTGAGCTTTCGGTGAAATTTGCGGAATTTCCGTCGGTGCCACTACTTAGGAAGGTAATCGGCGTAGAGGATTTTTCATAACCCATCCAGCCCATTACTAGACCAGCACCCCCCAAGATTAAGGCGATTATAGACAATATAATTGCTGGATTATTATTATTATTATTATTATTATGGCTGTTGGGCTCTTCTACTGTAGTGATAGCTTTGGGGGCTTTTGAGGCCGGTTTTTTAGATGTCTTCTTAGACGTTTCTTCTTTTTTCATAAATCTCCTTTGTTTATATATTAAAAATCGGGTTACTGAATAAAACTGCAATGACACTGATAAGTATTATTCCAAAAACTACTGGGCCTAAAATATGCTTAAATCTAAAGTCGTCTTGATACTTAATCATCGCCTGTCTCGCATAATTATATACAAAAGCAAAAATCGTTAAAATAATTGCGAGTTGCGGGATACGAATGCCAGTAGAGCCAAACGTATAGATAATCGACCAAGAATTGCTGAGCCAGGCACATTCAGCAAAAATTAAACCGCAAATTAAGGTAGTCAAGGTAAAATCTTTGTCGTTGCTTTGGACCAAAATATGGCGGCTAGCCGAATAACCTATCAGAAAAGCAAGTAAAACTATTACGATTGAATTTAGGTTGGCGGATAAGAATGTGACTGCCGACATACCTAGAAAAACGGCAATGAGCGATTGAGCCAGAGCGGCATTTTCGGATGAGAGTGGTTTGATAAACAGTAGCCATGCCAAATAAATCGCCATCAATATAAAGTCGATTGGCAAAAAAGCCACACCTGCATAGTAAGCTAAAAGCACAACACTAATACCTACGATGATATCTACAAGGTTTAATTTTAAATTTAGAAAAAAATATCTCGCCCTAACGGCAAAAACTCGCCATTTTGACACTAATACCAATAAAATGCCTGGAGCGGGACTTCCTGATAACACCGTAATTAGCACTACGCCCACGCCAAGTAACAAATTTAAAAAAACATGCACCATATTACTGGCGATATTACGAGATTTTCTGATGAATACAAAATCTGCCACATTTTTATTATAGCAAATATTTTAAATTAAGCATTAAAAATGTTATAATGGTGGAATGGAACCGAAGTTTTTCCAAAAGCATCCTTTAATGAAAGATCTACTGAGCCTAGCTGGGTTTATCTTTGCGGTTATAATAGGTACGATTTTTTTGAATACTTATATTTATCGTTCCTATAATGTGGTGGGTGGGAGTATGGAAAACACTTTGCACGGTGACGATAGAGTAATTGTTAACCGTGCGGCAGTATCTTGGGCGCATTTTATTGGTCAAGAATATATCCCCGAACGCGGACAAGTAATCGTTTTTCTAAACGAAGACGAAAAAAAGGTGGAAGAATACAAATCTGCCGGCATTAATAACCCCATGACCTGTTCGGTCCCTGATAATGTTGCCGATCAATATATCATAAAGCGGGTAATCGCTTTTCCTGGTGAACGAGTGGTCGTAAAAGACGGAATTATGACTATTTACAATGAAGAACATCCTGACGGTTTTGTTTACGATAACGAGTGGCGCGTGTCCGAAACAGATGGGCCGAAGACGTATACTTCAGGCGAGGTTGATTTAGTGGTTCCTGAAGGCGAGTTATTTGTTTCTGGTGATAACCGCGAAGGTTCCTTTTCTAAAGATTCACGAAATGGTTTAGGTACTATACCTTACTGCCGAGTTATTGGTCCAGTTATTTTAAGACTTTTCCCGTTTGACAAAATTCGTACTTTTTAACAAATTGAATTATTGTCATGTCGGTGATATAATACGTTCATGGGGTGCTAGCTCATCTGGTAGAGCGCGACATTCGCATTGTCGAGGTGAGGAGTTCGAGTCTCCTGCACTCCACCATTTTTTTTATTTAGTTTTTAGAAAAAGTTGAGCTATAACTGTTGTAATTTTTACAGAAATTAGCATAAAAAGCTTGTAAATCCATATTTAGTGTTGTATACTTTTTTTAAGACGCTAAATGTAGGGTCGAAGCGAAAAAATCACCATCTTGCTGACAGATTCTACAAACGGTCATATAATAAACAAATAAAGTACATGAAGGAGGTATTTTTATTATGTTCAAACGGATAGTGAAGCGGGATGGGAAGATTGTTAAGTTTAATCCTGACAAAATTGCCGAAGCAATTGCAAAAGCTGGACTTGCTACCGAAGAGTTTAAAGCTGATCGAGCAAAAACCTTAACCCAAAAAGTCTTACAACGCCTTGACGAAAAAATCACCACTCGCACACCAAACGTTGAACAGATTCAAGATATCGTGGAAGAAGTTTTGATGGAATCTTCCTTCAAACGTACAGCTCGTGCTTATATACAATATCGTCAAGAACGCTCTAGGCGACGTGAGGCAAAAAGTGATCTCATGATGATTTATCGCACCATTTCACATGCAGACGCCTCTGAGGATTCGGATGTAAAGCGTTCGAACGCTAATGTAGATGGCGATTCAGCAATGGGCAAGATGCTCCAGTTTGGTGCAGAAGGTTCAAAAGTTTTTGCAAAAACTTTGCTTCTTAGACCAGAAATTGCAGCTGCACATGATAATGGTGATATTCATATTCACGATTTAGATTTTTATGCAACTGGTACACTTACCTGTTGCCAATCTGATCCTTTTGTTCTGTTTGAACATGGTGGTTTTAATACTGGTCATGGCCATCTTAGAACCCCTAATTCTATTAGTTCTTACGGCGCTCTTGCTGCGATTTTGCTTCAAGCAAACCAAAATGAACAACACGGCGGGCAATCAATTCCTAATTTTGATTATGCAATGGCTCCCGGCGTAGATAAATCATATCGAAAGGCGCTCAAGCGAAATTTAGAAAAATATAATAAATTTACTGGCAAAAAGATTGCGCTTGACATAAAAGACGACATTAAATATGGTGACGACAAGAAACTAGAAAAGGCAAAATGGCCAAAAGAAGTAATTGAAGCCTCAAATGCCGATGTTGAACGCGAGACTTTGCAGGCGATGGAGGGCTTTATTCATAACCTTAACACTATGCATTCACGCGCTGGCGCACAGGTGCCCTTTACATCTATAAACTTTGGTACCGACACTTCACCCTCGGGGAGATTAGTGTCAAAATATCTGCTTGAAGCGACCGAAAATGGTTTGGGTAAAGGCGAAACACCGATTTTCCCAATTTCAATTTTCAAGGTGAAAGAAGGCGTCAATTATAATCCCGAAGATCCTAACTATGATTTGTTCAAGAAGTCGATGGACGTTTCAGCAAAAAGATTATTCCCGAATTTTTGTTTTATTGATGCACCATATAATTTAAAATATTACAAAAAAGGGGATTATCGTACCGAAATTGCAACAATGGGTTGCCGTACGCGCGTATTTGCTTCTGTTTTCCCTGAGTCGGATGGAATTGTGACTGGGCGCGGAAATTTATCGTTTACAACTATAAACCTAGTGCGAATCGGAATTAAACATGGCATTTGCCTTGGCGAACGCAAAGAGGCTGATTGGGATGGTTTTTATAAAGAACTCGACGAAAAGATGGACCTAGTAAAAGAAGAGCTTTTGGACAGGTTTGAATTTCAGGCTAATCAGCATGTGAGAAATTTTCCATTCTTAATGGGGCAAGGTAACTGGTTTGGTTCAGAAAAATTAAATTGGAATGACACTTTGCGTGAGGTAATAAAACACGGGACTTTATCGATTGGATTTATCGGTCTAGCTGAGACCTTAATAGCAATGACCGGCAAACATCATGGCGAAGATGAAGACTCTCGTGAGCTTGGGTTAGACATAATTACTCACATGCGAGAAAAATGTGACGAGTATTGCAAAAAGTATAAATTGAATTTTTCCTTGCTTGCGACCCCAGCCGAAGGTATTGCTGGCAGATTCACTAAATTAGACAAAAAAGAGTTTGGCATAATTAAGGGCGTAACTGAACGTGATTTCTATACAAACTCTTTCCATGTTCCAGTATATTATCCAATTTCGGCATTCGAGAAAATTGAAATCGAAGCCCCTTATCATAATCTTTGCAATGCTGGACATATCACCTATATTGAGCTTGATGGCGATCCGTCTCAAAATATTGCCGCATTTGAGTCGGTTATTCGCAAGATGCACGATGAGGGTATCGGTTACGGCTCAGTTAATCATCCAGTAGATCGTGATCCAGTTTGTGGCTTTTCGGGAATTATTGCTGGCGATAGATGTCCACATTGCGGAAGGCTTGAAGGCGATTTGCCTTTTGAGAAGGTAAAAGTTTGCGCGAAAGGCAAATAGATGACTGATTGGCGTCGTATTTCATTAGAAAAAATTGCTAAAGAAGTCCAAAATCCAGAAGGCTTTATGCGAGTTTCTGCGCCACTTGAGCACGACAATATCGTAAATGGCGATGGGTTAAGAGCTGTGCTCTGGACTCAAGGGTGCCCGAATCATTGTCCTGGCTGTCAAAATCCTGAAACTTGGGATTATTGCAGTGGCTTTTTAAGGGAAATTGACGACATAAAAAAAGAACTTATGACTTTTAAGGGGCAGGCGGGATTAACGTTTTGTGGCGGGGAACCTTTTGTACAGCCTAAGGCTTGCAAAGAAATTGCCGATTTTGTACGGAATGAGCTTAGTTGGAACGTTTGGAGCTTTTCTGGTTTTACCTATGAAACCATAAAAGAGCACGGCGGTGAAGCTTGGGAATTCTTAAAGTCATTAGATGCGCTGATTGATGGGCCTTTTATCTTGAGTCAGCGAGATTTAAGTTTACGTTTTCGTGGCTCAAAGAACCAGCGTTTACTACGCCTAGAATACGGAACTGGAAAAATTTTGGCAATTGAGTAATTTTTTGATATAATCATAATAGAATAATGTGGAGGTAATGTGGAGAATAACTCTTTTACGCTTTTGCCTATGAGTCAGCGTTTTAATTTGGTGCCGGGCGAAATCTATACTGGAAAAGTAACAATCGTCAATCCGACGGATGCATCTAGTGATTTCAATTATAAAGTCTCGGTTGCACCTTATAATGTTGTTGGCAATGATTATGATATTGATTTAACATCTAAATACAATCGTTCAATAATTACTGATTGGATTGAGGTTTCGGAACCGACCGGAACGGTTGCACCAAATAACTCAAAGGATGTAAGCTTTACTATTTCCGTGCCAGAAGATGCCCCTGCTGGTGGCCAATATGCGACTATTCTAGTTTCTTCTAATAGTGATCAGCAAGCTGATGCTGGGGTAGCCGTCAAGAATGTCTTTGAGATGGCTAGTATTGTCTATGCAAATGTAGCTGGTGAAACTATCCATGATGGTAAAATTCTCGAAAACAACGTACCTAGTTATTCTGCCGTGGCTCCTATTACGCTTACTGCTTTAATCTCGAACGAAGGCAACGTACATGAGGACGCTGTTTTTGTAATTACAATTTCAGACTTCTTTTCTGGAGCCGTGATTTTGCCAACCGAGGAGGATGAGGGTAGATATGGCGAAATTATTATGCCAGAAACCACTAGAAAAATTGAACGAAACGTAAGTAACCTTCCGGCGATAGGCATAGTGAAAATTAGCCAGAAAATTTACTACAATGGCGAAGTTTCCACCGTGGAAAAGGATGTTATTATTTGCCCGATTTGGTTTATTCTGTTAATGGTTTTAACTATAGCCTCCATCATTACAGCTATTGTCGTAGCGGTTAAAAAGCACAAGAGAAAAAATTTCTATCTATGAAAATTACAATTTTAGGCGCTGGAGCTTTCGGGACAACACTCGGTGATATTTTGACTAGTAAAGGCTACATTGTAAGCTATTATGATCCAATACGAGAGGGGATAAGCCTTGAATCAGCACTAGAAAATGCCGAAATAATGATTTTAGCTGTGCCGTCACAGGCAGTGCCAGATTTATTGCCGCATCTTCCAAAAAATATTCCCCTAATTGTAGCCACTAAAGGATTACTAGACACCAGTTGTTTTGATGCCTTTGAAAACTATATAATAGTTTCTGGTCCTGGTTTTGCGAAAGACATAGCCGCTAAAAATCCCACTAGGTTAACTGCCACCGATAAGTTTGCGGCCGATCTATTAAGAACCGATTATCTTGATTTTGATATCACCTCCGACAAAAGAGGAGTTTTGCTTTGTGGGGCCCTAAAAAATGTCTATGCCATTGCTGCCGGAATACGAGATTTAAGGCCTGGCACTCAAGAACATGGGATTTTTTTGGAGCAGGCAACCAATGAAATGGCGGAGGTCCTTCGGGCCAATGGGGCAGACCCCAAAACCACCCAGCTAGCCTGTGGCCGAGATGACCTTAAGATAACCTGTTATTATCCATCCAGAAATTATGAGTTTGGTCAGAAATTACGACTAGATTCTAATTCGGTGCCAGAAAAAACAGTTGAGGGAGTTTCAGCCCTAAAGAGGGTTCAGCGGGGGGAGATTTTAGTTCCTGAAAATGCCAAAATCTTAAAAGCATTATTAAAAATAGGAGGAGCGTGGGCTTAAATCAAAAGCAAAAAGAAGCAGTAGAATATTTAGATGGGCCGCTTTTGGTTTTGGCTGGTCCTGGAACGGGTAAAACGCAGTTGCTTTCCGAAAAAGTAGCTTATATTTTGAAAAACACAGATACCAATCCGGAGAATATTTTATGTCTAACTTTCACTGAGACTGGTGCCTCAAACATGCGAGAAAGGCTAAAAAGCATCGTTGGAAATGATGGACTAAAAGTTAATATTGGCACTTATCATGCTTTTGGGTCAGAAATTTTGGCACAATATAGGAACTATTCAGAAACTTATGAACGTAAGTTGGATTCAGCTGTTGATGAAGTGACACAATTTAAGATCATAAAGGAACTTCAGGAAAAGTTGCCCGGAAATGATATTTTAAAAGGCGACAATGTCAAGGATATAGTTAGTGTAATTTCGTCGGCCAAATCTGCTGGTCTAAATGCTACGGATTTAAAAAATATTGCAGAACAAAATTTGGAAGATTCGAGAGTTTTGTCGGAAGCAATTTCGCCACTACTTAAGCTAGTGGTGCCAAGAGTCTACAAGGAATCTTACCAAAACGCATATTTACCAATTTGGGAGATTTTAAAACAATACACTGAAGCTGGAACAATTACCAAGAATATTGAACGTTCAATCGGTGGGCTAGCACGCGATTTGAAAGAAGCCATGGTTGATGCTGAAAGCTCCGAAAAGATAAAACCTTTATCCGACTGGAAAGATAAATATTTTGAGAAAGATAATAACGGCAACTATCGCCTAAAAGACCGTGTTGCCAATAAAAAGCTTTTGAGCCTTGCCACAATAATGCGTGAATATAACAATTATCTTAATAAAAACGGGTTATATGATTTTGACGACATGATCCAAGAGTCCGCCAGAGTTTTGCGCGAAGACGATGGGTTTCGAGCGACACTAACTGAACGATATCAATTTATTATGTTGGACGAGTTTCAGGATACCAACCCATCACAATTTGCCATCATTAAAGAACTGACCGACTATGAAAAACCTTTAATTATGGCCGTAGGCGATGATGATCAGGCGATTTATGAATTTCAGGGGGCACTTTCGACTAATCTTACGGATTTTCAAAACCATTATAGCGCCAACGTGATTCCTCTTGTAGAAAATTATCGCAGTACACAGGAGATTTTGGATTTTTCACGAGAGATTATTAATCAAGCGAACGATCGTTTTGCCGACAAAGAGCTGTTATCACACAAGGAGGCTCCGAAAGAATCGCAGATTTATCGTCATGAATTTTTGTCTTCCGAGATGGAATATGATTTTGTAGCTAGCAAAATTGCGGGGCTCATTAAGTCTGGCGTCAAACAAAGCGAAATTGCGATTATTTCTTACAAGACCAAATATTTTATGCCACTTTTGCCATTTCTTAAGGCTCATCCTGAAATAAAAATTGCTTACGAAAAAAAAGACAACTTACTCGAAGATGAAAAGATTCATGAGATTTTAACCTTAGCCAGATTTATCTACGAACTTGCTTACGAGAAAAAGTCGACGGTTTCGACTTTGGAAATTTTGGCATACCCGTTTTTCAAATTGCCAATGCTCGAAATTGTCAAAGCCGTAGGTGAAGCCCGAAGTAGTCGAAAACAAGTTTTTGAGGTGCTTTTGCATTCGGAAAATTCAGAGATTTTAAAGGTAATGGAATTTTTTTCCTCGTTAGTAGCGAAGGCTTTTGAGGAGCCTTTGGAATTGTTTTTAGATTACCTGATCGGTGCCATGGAACTAAATGGCTACCGGTCACCATATCTTGAATATTACACAAAAACCGAGGGATATCAGGCGTTTAGCCTGTATGAGTCGCTTTCATCCTTAAGGGGGAAGCTCAAAAAGCATTTTGGCGAGAAGAAATTACGTCTTGCAGATTTGATTTCCCTAATTGATGACTACGAAGATGCAGAGATGCCTCTAAACCTAGTGAGTCCCTACAAAGAATCTGATGAGGCGGTGCAGATTTTGTCAGCGCATAAAGCTAAGGGGCTGGAATTTTCGTATGTCTTTATTATCTCAACCGACCACATGGCCTGGGGCAAGGGCAAGGGGAATAATAACCTCTTAGCCCTACCCAAAAACTTAGCCCAAATTCGTCATACTGGCACCACAGACGGCGAAAAGCTAAGGATTCTATATGTGGCATTAACTAGAGCAAAAGAGACTCTCTATATTACCAATTCACTACACGATTTTAACGAAAAATCACCCGCTCGACTAGAATATCTAGAAGAATATCAAGAGGGTGAGAAGGTGATTTCTCCGTTAATACCCACCAAAATAGTCCAAACACATTATGAAGGGAGCGCGTCTCAATATTCCGAAAACAACCTTAAAAAATGGTTTTTGCCTTATGTGCAGGCGACTCCAGACATGCGAGCAATTTATAAAGAGCGAGCCTCAAACTGGCGGATGTCTGCATCGAGCCTGACTTCTTTTGTCGATATAGTCTATGCTGGGCCGCAGGACTTTTTCAAAAATTACATTTTGCAAGCTCCGCCTATGCCAGAAGACAAATCACTAGCCTATGGTGATTTGGTGCACAAAGTTTTTGAAGCGGTAACAAATCATAGAATCTCCGATACGGAGGCTTTGGATTTTTTCCTATCTGAGCTAGACAAAAAAGACCTACCAGTCGAAACTATCAGAGAGCTTCGCGAACAAGGAACTGAAAATATCACCACGGCGCTAAAAGCTTTTGGTGAAATTTTGAGGAATGGTAAAGCCGAAGTGGACTTTGGCCCAGAAAAACTAAACATCTCTGGCGTACCAATCACTGGCAAAATTGACCATATTTCAATCGATGAAGCCAAAAAGACTATTGAAATCTACGATTTTAAAACTGGCGGATATCATAAAGAAAAATGGCAATCACATGCGACACTTTATAAATATATGCTCCAACTTGGGTTTTATAAATTACTACTTAATAACTCGCCAAAATATCGTTCATATACAGTCGAAAGGGCGCATATTTTATTCGTGACACCAGACAAAGATGGTGAAGTTTACGATAAAGTTTACGAGTTTAGCGTCGATGACGAAAAGAACTTAATTCAGCTGATGCAGGCAGTTTATAGTTTGGTTTCGACCCTTACGTTTATGAATGATGAGGAAATTTTTATACCATCAGATAAAACACTTGGTATAAAAGATATTAAGCACTTCATTGAGCTCGTGCTTGCAAAAGGTGGCTCTAGTATGCTATAATACTAGCGCAGAATCATATTATGTGATTTAGTATTTTAGAAAGGTGGTGAGATGAGTGACCTGGAGTTGTCCTAAATGCGGTACGCCGTTTTTGACGGAGCAAGACCGCGACAGACATGTCGCAGAATGCGGTCTTGGCTATAAAGCCAAAAAATGCTACCACTGCGAAGGCACTGGTCGCGATGTGTATGGGCGAAAATGCATCTATTGCAACGGAAGTGGCAAAATGCCCTAACACCCCCCCCATTGGCAAGATCTAGTTTCAAACTAGGTCTTGCCATTTTTACTTTAGTGTGGTAGAATGATTAGAGTTATGGCAAAGAAGAATAATACTAAGCGCAAGTTGGTTGGACTCGTTTCGGAAGAATCGGGTGTTCGTGCTTATTACACTAAGAAAAACACCATGAATACTCCTGATAAGCTAAGCCTTAAAAAATACGATCCAGTACTTCGAAAACACGTCTTATTCGTAGAGACCAAGAAAAACCTCGGTCGAAACGAAGTTAAAGAAAAGAAACGCTAAAAATATCCCCCTTCAAGGGGATATTTTATTTCATTATGCGATAGCTTATGTCGCGAAGCACATTCATGAAATACATATAGCTTTCATATGGAGAAGCGTAGGCGGAAAAGTAAGCATGCACATCACCATCATTCCAATACTTAGTGCACATTGAATACGGATGATCTGACGTGGTTAAAATACGCCAGTCTGAAATTAATTTTTCGTCACCAGAGGCCAAAATTTTGCCCCTCATCGAATAAAGATCATTCATGGCAGATTTTTGCATGGAATTAGATAACCAGGCCGATAGGTCTCTTTCGGTATCCGCCCAAGTGACTGTTTCTGGCATTGAAATTTCGTCTGCTGGAGGCATTAAATTACAAGCCTCCGAAACAGTCACAAACTGGTTTTCGTATTCTGATAACCATGACGAGATGAAGCTATCTAAAAAGTCAAAAATACCAGTATCAGCCCATTGATGTTCGCCGAAAGTTTCAAAGTCCATGAACAAATTAACCAAATTGCCGCGCAGGCAGTCCATATTTAACCAGTGTTGGTATTTTGGGACTGTGAGCGGCCATTCTTTCCAACCATGGTTAGAGAATCTAAATGCAATATCGTCAGACAGACGATAATTTTTGAGTAAAAGTTTGATATTTTTACAACCAGCTGGACGATAAACGTGGTTTGGGCTGCGCCAACCAAGAATAGTATCCCAACCCTCAGCGACAATACCACGATAACCCTTATCTTCAGCCCATTTTGCTAGAGAATCATTATAAGCTAGCTCGGTATTGCGAAAAACTTTCGGACGAACACCAAACAATTGTTGAATCTTGTCTGCATGTAAATCTACTTGAACATTAAATTCGTCAAGATTATAAAAAAATGCTAGCGAATGGTAATAAGTCTCACCCAAAATTTCTACTTGTCCACTGCTCACTAATCGTTTAATTTGCGCAATTAAATCTGGGCCCCATTTCTCGGCTTGCTCCAGCCAGGTCCCCGTAATTGATAGAGAAACTCTAAAACTGGGGTGTTTTTTAATATTCTTTTCGAGTAAATTTAGGGTTGGGCGATAGCTTTTTTCGGCAACTTTTTTAAAAATTCTTTCGTTGGACTGCCTTTCGGAATAATCGCAATCAAAATAATTTGAACTATTGGAAACGTCAAAAACAGAATATTCGCGGTAGCGAATTGGTTGATGCATGTGTAAATATAAACAAATTGAGCGCATCTTAATTTCTCTTACGTTTAATGTTTTTATTATAAATCTCTAGACATTTTTTTGCAACTTGACCCCAAGAAATTTTACGATATTCATTCCTAATATTATTTTGTAATGATTTTTTAAGTTTGGGTTGGCTCGCAATCGCCAGTATTTCATCGGCGAGCTTTTTTTCATCCCAAAAGTCATAGGTAAATGCAGATTTAATTACTTCAGAGACGCCAGATTGTTTAGTGAGGATTAAAGCGTCTTGATGATGTGCTGCCTCAAGAGCGGTTAGCCCAAACGGTTCAGAAATTGAACTCATAACAAAAATATCAGAAATAGAATAGATATCACGCAATTTTTGCCCGCGGATAAAACCCGTGAAGATTACATTTTTCATGATACCGAGTTCTGCCGCCAAGGCAATGAGACTGTTGCGCTCCTCGCCATCTCCAGCAAAAATAAATAGTAATTTTGGATTTTTAGAAATAGCTAGAGCGGCGGCCTCCATGAGGTAATGCAGACCTTTCTGGATAGTAAAACGTCCAACGGTCGAGATAATCGTATAACCAGAACTTTTGAGGGTCTTGATATACTTATAGGTCTCTTGATTAAAAAAGTACCCGTCTATATTGTAATTTTCGTCGAGTGAGTTATAAACGACGTCAATCTTATTTAATGGAATCTTGTATTTTTCGTGAATGATTCTTTTTGTGGCTTCAGAGACAGCGATGATTTTGTCCGCCAACATAAGACCCTCGTATTCTATTTCGTGAATGAGAGGATTACCGCGATTCATACCTGAGCGATCATATTCGGTAGCGTGCACGTGCGCAATAAATGGGATGCCGAATTCTTTTTTTGCCAAGACTCCTGCTTCATAGGTTAACCAATCGTGTGCATGGATAACATCGGGAGTATGAGTACTTAAATATTTCTTAACAAACTTACAATATTCTTTTTGAACATCACGGATTGACATAAAATCTTTTTTATTGCCGGTTGGAATATTTTTTTCAAGAACCCGAGGAGATTCATACGAACCGCCACCATAACGAAAAATTGGGTCAAGGCTTGTTGCTGACAATATATTCATAAAGTCGGTTTGCGGATGACCGGCACTATATGGTATGACGAAGTCTATGCTGGCACCCTCTCTTGCTAGAGCTCTCGCCATATTAAGGCAAGCAACACCAAGTCCGCCACTATTGTGCGGAGGCAGTTCCCATCCTAGCATAAGTATTTTCATCTATATTATTTTAGCACATTTTTTCTTTTTTTGTGCTAGAATAGTTAATGTAAACTTAAGATTGAAGGGGTGTAGCTCAGCTGGTAGAGCACTGGTCTCCAAAACCAGGTGTCGCGAGTTCAAGTCTTGCCACCCCTGCCACGACATTAGCCGGTTCGGCTTTTTTTAATTACCGTATATATAAAATTCTACTCTTACCAACTTTTGTGCTATAATATGAATTATGGAAGGTAACAAGAATAAACCCCGTGCGTTACTTGTGTTTGGCGCACCTTGTAGTGGCAAAACGACTTTTAGTAAAAAATTTGCAGAAAAATTTGGTTTAGCTTATTATGATTTTGATGAGCTAGAAAAATCTGGTTTTACAAGAAAAAACCTTTTGACAATCTTAGAATTATTAACCAGAACAAAACAGACCTTAATTATTGAGGGTGGACTTAAAACCGAAAAACAGCGTCTTGAGGTACGCAATCTGCTTCAGCAGAATAATTACGACCCATCCTTAATATGGGTTCAGACGGATGTCGCTACTATCCGTACGAGACTTAAAACTCGTTTCAAGAACGTCTCCAAAGCTAAAGAAGTTTACGATAGTGCTGTAAAGGAAATGGAAGCTCCTGTGGAGGCAGAAAAGCCAATCATATTATCAGGTAAACATACTTTTGAAACTCAAGCCCGCCACGTTGTTGCTGGCTTAGCGGAATCGACCGACACGAAATGATTCTTCATGATGATGAGTTCGGGGAAGTAATTGTCCGTCGAAATACTTTAAGCCGTGGGATTAAATTTTCCGTTTCTACTTCTGGACGTTTACAAATGTCTGTTCCAGCACATACTTCTGATTTTTTAGCGAAACGATTTTTAAATTCCAACCGTAACAATATACGTTCAAAATTACCTATTAAAGACCCTGAAACTCAACGTGCCCGCGACTACCAAAAACGGCTTTTAGCTAGGAAAGCAAAAGAATATTTACCTTATCGTCTAGAATATTATGCAAATCTGTATGGTTACAGCTACGAGAAATGTCGGCTGACCCACGCCAATACACGATGGGGAAGTTGTTCATCCAATAAAACAATTTCTCTAAACATCGGTTTGATGAAGGTGCCAGAAGTTTTACGAGATTATGTGATTTTACACGAGCTTGCGCACCTAAATCACATGGACCATTCAAAGGCTTTTTGGCAAGAAGTTGAATCCCATGATTCAAAGTGTAAATACCACGAAAAGAAATTAAAGCAATTTAGTCCTGGACTATAATAAATGCTCATGCTATAATCCTTTATAAGGAGGAGAGGTGGAGATAAGACGTAGATTTAATCTAGGAAGGGTTAAGCCTATTTTGATTTCTGCGTATTTTATTTCATTTAGCTTATTTTTGTGGATTGGATTAATGCCAGTGGAGGCGATAGACTACAATATTATTGCCGAGTTAGAAATTCCTGCAATTAATTTATCTTCTGATGTTGCCGAATTAGAAATGGACAATCATAATTTAAGAACACCAGATTATATTGTTGGTGGTTTTTCTCGCTCAAAGAATAAAACTCTTCTGATCGGTCACTCTAGTACTGTTTTTAAAGACCTGTTTGACTTAAAGATTGATGACATAGTTATATATGATGAAGAGACTTTCAGAGTGACAAACATAAGTATTCCAAGAAAAGACGATATAAATATGAGCAGCGTCCTTGCTGGTGGCGATAAAAACACCCTCATATTAATGACTTGTGCTGGTAAAGATTTGGGGCACGGAGATTCTACTCACAGATTGATTATAACCGCTGAAGCTGAATAGCAAACCCACCGCCTGGAGCCATCTGAATCGTAAGTGTCATGCTACGATTAATCTTTTTTTCAAAAATATCCATCCCGAATGGATTGTTTTGATAGTGTGCAGTACCTGCGTCAGCATAAATTTTGGCGAGATATTCGCCTGGCTCCAAGAAATCAAAGTTTAGATGAATTTTACGTGATTCACCGTCGGTAACCCCGCCGATATACCAATTAGCGGTATTTCTATCCTTGCGCGCAACCACATAATATTCACCTATCTCGCCAGCCAAGGGAATTGTTTTCTCAAAATTAGTCGGAACTTCACGGATAAATTCAAATAGTTTTGGAAATTTATTTTCATAGAATAGTGGGCGATCGGCAGCCATCTGCATACCTGAATAAATCACTACAAAATACGCTAGCTGTCTTGCAAGAGTCGTAAAGACTGGCTTTGTCTTATTTTGCAAATCAAAAATACCACTCGTATAATCCATACCGCCCGAAAGCAACCTTGTATATGGCAATATACAGGCATGAGTCGGAGATAACGAACCGCCTTCATATTCTTGACCGCGAGCCCCCTCTCGCGATAGAAGGTTTGGCCAGGTGCGTTCTATGCCGGTACCTTTAATCGGTTCATGGATGTCTAAACAAATATGTTTACGAGCGGCGAGTTCAACTGTCCTTTGATAATGATTAACCCCTAGCTGTGAATGATGATATTCTTTACGCCCATTTATATAAATCATACTATTGGCGTACCCGGTTTTTATGTAATGAATATTATTGATAGCATATATATTATAGGCTGCTTCAAGCTGTTTTTCATAATTGTCAACAAAACCTACAGTTTCATGGTGTCCCACTAATTCTATGTTATGGTTTCTGGCATAAGTTGCTACTTCTTGAAGATTAAAGTCTGGCGTTGACTTAGTAAAGCTATTGTTTTTGCCGTTTTCAAGCCAATCACCGCGCCAACCTTCGTTCCAACCTTCAATAAGAAGGCCGCTTATGCCAAGTTTAACTGCCGAGTCGATATATTCTTTGGCATGTTTTGTAGTAGCACCATGTTTATCGCCTGGCGCCCAAGTCCATTCGCCAACATACATAGCCCACCAGATGCCAATAAATTTTAGAGTTTTTACCCATGAAAAATCTTTTTTTGGTGGCTCATTTAGAACAAACATGGTGCGGTTGGTTGTAAGTTCGATCGCTGAATCAGCTAACATAATTAAGCGCCATGGGGTTTGGAAGGGCAGACCTACGTGAGCCTTAGTGCCGTCCGAAAGCGGTGTGATGTCTGCTTTAAGAGCATGCTCACTGTCTAATTTAAGATTCATCGCGCCGTAGTTGTAGAGCGCGGCCTCGTGGAGACTAACGAAATGATTATTTGGCGTACGAATAGTAAGCGGAGTATGGACAGCATAACTCAAATCATAAACCTGACATTTTTCGTAATTATATTCATAGCGGTCTGGTTGAAAAGCTGGAATTTTCCATGCGGTTGAATTTAGATCGAGATTAAATTCGGTTAGTTCATCCTCTATAGTGATACGCTGGAATTTGGGCTGCGGCGGTATCTCATAGCGAAAAGCTACCGCATTATCAAAAATCCGAAATCTTATCGTAAAGATTCGATAGTTATTGCAAGATTCGGAAAAATAAAAGGCGATTTCATGATAATTGTTTTTGATAAATTTATCTTCACCCCACTGCATTTCGATAGTTTCGTTATGTTTTTGTTGGCGAACACGAACGATTCTAAGCCCATCTTTTAATTCTGGCTCTCCACAAATTTTGAGACCTAATACTGATGGTTTAATAATTATATGATTGTCGCGAGTCACAGAATAAGTGATTTGATTGTTATTAAGAGCCAAACAACACGCCACCCTACCGTTAGGTGAATAATAAGTCTGCTTGAATTCTGCCTTACGAAATAGCGCCCACTTGAACATAAAGCCATTATATCATATAATATATAGTATGAGCCGTAAACAACATCGCGCGATTGGGGTTTTGGTGAAAATTTTCTTGTTTGTTATAGTTTTTGCTGGTGTTTTCTTGGGGATTCAATTTTTTACAAAAACAGGCTTATTTAAAATTCCTGGGGTAGTGTATTATGACGAAAGTTTGACGGAGGACGAAGTCGGACTACTTAAAACAATTCTCACGGATGAAACTGAATTAGATAAAGATGTTATAATTTCAGCCAGAAATGAACTTTTTAAGCCAGAGCTTCACGAAAATGAATTCTTGGTTGCAATTTATGTGCCAGTAACGGATTTTTATGATACAAAAACAGGAATTACAGTTGAGAGTGCGGACGAACTATTCCCAAATTGTAATTGTGAATACAAAATAATCGACGTAGACGAACTTAGCTTTGACCAGAAACTGCTTGAAATTAATGGTGAATATTATTTAGATACCCTAGATACTGGAGCGATATTTAGAATTATTAGTTTTGAGTCTGAAAAATATATTGAAGAAATCGAACCCCTAGTCAGAAAAGAATTGGCAAGAGTTCTTCCTGAAAAAGATACTGTTTTGACGTTTGCTCAAACTGGTGTCACAGCATTGTCTCGCGGAATGAATGCAAAAATAAACTCTGTGGGCAATGCAACTTATTTTGCGGAAAAAATCGGTGGTTTTCTATCTAGTTTTGATTTGACGCATACTTCAAATGAATCGTCTTTTTCTAGATCTGCAAATTCGCGGAATATTTGTTCGGACAATAGATTCTTTAATACTCTTACGGCAATTGGTTTAGATATTGTTGAACTTACTGGTAACCATAATCAAGACTGTGGCGACGAGTCGGCGAGAAACACGATTGATATATATAACGAAAACGGCATCAAGATAGTTGGTGGTGGTAAAACCGTTAAAGAAGCCGCTATTCCATTAGAAATCAATGAAAAAGGGAATGGCATTACTTTTCTGGCGTATAATCTCTCGACTGGCGGGGCGACTTATGACAATACTCCTGGCGCAAATCAATATTATGAAGAAAATGCCGTCGAAGAAATAGCTAAAGCTAAAAGCCGAGGTGATTTTATACTTGTTGATATACAATATTACGAATGTAGTTCTTATGATTATACTTACGAAAATACAACTTGTGACTACGCAAACTCGTCAGCTGGTGATCAAATTGGATTTTTTAGACATTTAATTGATCTGGGCGCAGATATGGTAGTAGGGACATCCGCGCATCAACCGCAAACTTTTGAACTTTATGGTGATGGCGTCATTTATTATGGTCTAGGTAATCTATTTTTCGACCAAGTTTGGTGGCCAGGTACTACACGTAGTCTAATTTTGGGCCATTATTTCTACAAAGGTAAATTATTACAAACAAAAATTTCTCCGACCGTTTATGACAATTCTATGCAGACTGCTCTGATGGACGAAGCCAGCGCGACAAATTTTATTGAAAGACTAATTAAAGTTCGCCCATGAAAAAGTCAGAAAAAAATCAACCCGCAAAGAAGCAATCTACGAAAAAACAACCCGCAAGAAAACGCCTACTTGTTTTTATGTTTTTAATAATTTTTACAGCAATACTTGTTTTTGCTAGTTTGACGTTTCTTTATACCAAATCAACCGAAGATGAGGCTGAAAATATGACCAGCTCAGACTCCGACTCGTCAATGTCCGAGGCGGAACCCGAAGATGAAGTGCCCGAAATTAAAAGCATAGATTTTCAGCCAGTGGTCGATAGCTGGACTAACAGCGTCAACGGGAATAAAAGTGTACTAATCTATGATTTAGAAAAAGCTGAAATTATTGGTAGTTATAACCTTGATGAAAATTACAACACGGCTTCGTTATATAAATTATTTGTTGTTTATGAGGGGTATCGTCGAATCGAATCTGGAATTTGGCAAGGAGACAGTCGTGCTGGTTCGACTGGACGCACGATTCTAGAATGCCTCGATTTAGCTATTCGTGAATCCAATTCTCCTTGCGCAGAAACCCTTTGGGCGATGATTGGGCATGAAGAGTTAGACCAAATAATTGCAGATGATTTTGATATCAATAATTCAAAAATCTCAATTTTAACTTCAAATGCCCCCGATATTTTAAAAATAATGCAGAGGTTCTATCAACACCCCGACATTAATGATGCTGATTTATTGGCACAAATTAAAGATTCTTTTCTAATACAACCTAGTACTACTTATAATTGGAGACAAGGTCTTCCTAGCGGTTTTAGTGTGGCCAATGTTTACAATAAAGTTGGTTGGGATTATAACCCGGATGGTAATTATTGGAATATCTACCACGATGCTGCGATTATAGAGTTTCCAGAAGACAACCGACATTTTATCGTGGTCGTAATGACTAATCGTGTGCCATTCAAGAAAATTCGCGAACTTGGCAAAATGATTGAAAATAAATATCTTGAATCTAATAAGTACTAAAGAATTGTGACCAGTATGTCCTATACTTGGAATCTGCATCAAAATTGAAGCCAACGGCAAGTTTGGTGTATTCTGGATTTAAAATATTAGCGCGGTGAGAATCTGAACTCATCCAAAGAGCTACGGTCGTAGCAGGCGAAACTGCGGCGTTACCAATGGCAAGATTTTCGCCAGAAACATCATCGGGATTTTGAGACTCACAAACAGTAGCCCAGCTAGAGCCATCTGGTCTAGTGTGGTCATAAAGGGTCATCGATTCGATAGCGCGCAAATCGGCAGCTGACTCACAAGTGTATCCCCAGGCGAGTTGTCCGAGGTTATTTTTAGTGCGAATCTTATTAATTAATGTTAGAACCTCATGCTTCCACTGCTCGGCTGGTGGAGATACAACATTGACTACGATTGAATCCTTGCGTTTGCCATCATATGTACCAGCAGTTATGACGGTCGTACCAGTTCCTTTTATAGCCGGATAACGGCAAGTTTGATTACTAAAACCTAGCCAAGTACGAGCGGAGTTATAAAACCCAGAAATAACATTTGAATCGGAAGTTTGCCAATACATTTCACCTGGATCACTTATGCTATCGCTAATACATATATCAATGTCTGGAGTTGCATAAATCGTAATCGCTTTTTCGTTCCAAAGTTCATCTGCTGGGACTGGAGTATTGTCAAACTCATGACTTGATGTCGAAATGTAATCATCGTTTCCGGTTGCATTGAAGCTGTCCACCACTGACGCCGTCGAGCCCGAGGCGGATTCGATTAACCCCATTTCACCCACTTGATCTTCTACGATGTCTGAACGTTCGCCAACAACTTTAAATTCCATACCCCCATTAAACCAAATCGCACTCGAAATTAAAATTCCAGCTATCAAAATCGCTGCCGCATTGATTGATAACAAAATCTTAATCTTGGAATTTGCGGAGGTGTTATTTGGAGCGTTATTCTGCATCGTTTCCTTGTTTTCCATTTTTCTGACCTGTAATAAGTGGACGAATAAAAACATTAAGCTCATTTAGTGCTGGCATTAAGAGTAAGAATATCAAAATCATAATAAAGTTCAGCATGATTACTTCTGTTGACGGCGTAGAGCCCTTAAACATCGCTGCAAATATAATTGAGAAAATAATCATGTAAACAATTGCGAGAGAGGCCATAATCACGACATATGAGAGTATTTTTAGACCAATTGACGAAAGGTTTAATGCTCGATAGCGCAAAATCGAATAATAGAACGCTATGATAGTAGTTGAAATTGCGAGTGGGCCAATCCAGATTAAATCCCAACGCCAAAACGGCAAGATGAGATTAAAGATTAGGGAAGCTGTACCTGAAATCATAAAACCTATCAAGAGCACCAGCTCGCCACCTTTTTTTCTCTCTGAACGTGTCTTGATAATTTGATATAATAATGAACCAATCACAGTAGGCACCAGTAGAGAGAAGAACGCAATGTATATAAAATAATATGGTCCGATATTCGTGACTAAACTATTACCCGAACCCGACAGGATAATCTCTGTATATAATAGGCCTGGATTAATAACAAATACAGTAATAAGGATGGTTCCTAGCACTAAAAATATAAGTGTAATAAGTTTGCCATATTTTTGATTCCAGACGATATAGCCAAGTAGCGCTACATCAATAAAAATTGCGTTGATATATGTCCAGTTCACATGCCAGGCAATCGTATCTGACCATTCTGGGGGCGCAATCAGAAAAATAGAAATGGAGATCATCCAAAGCGTCGCAAAAATTGTAGCAATCAAAAACCACGCCGTTTTACCTTTTTCACCTTTTTTGGAACCTAAGAAAACTATAATCCCGGATAACAAAGTTAAAATTGAAACCGTGATGAGTAGTATCGCAATTAGTTGCATGTACCTCCTTTTGTTTCATTATACCACAAGTTTTATGATAAAAAATCATAATCTCATGTTTATAAAACATAACGTTATGTTTTATAAACTCAACGTTATGTTGGGAAAACTTAATGTTATGATTTTTTAAAGTTTTTAGCGTACTCAGTAATGATGCTAGCTGTCGCACGATTGCCGATAGAACTATCTATACATAAGTCATAGTTTTCGCGGTCGCCCCATTTGAGACCCGAGATAGCATTGTAATATGAAGCACGGTTGTGGTCTGATTTTCGAAGAGACTTTTCGGCTTCTTTTGGGGCGTCGCCATACATTTCTTCAATTTTTTTGATTCTATAATTTTTAGGTGCCGAAATAAAAACCTTAAAAACATTGGGGTTATTTCTCAAGACGAAGTCCGCAGCGCGTCCAACAATCACACATGAGCCATGTTTGGCAATTTCTTCAATGGCCTGCCTCTGTGCCTTGATGGCATATTCAGCTGGAGTAGAACCTAGATATAGTTCACGCATAGCTCCATCCTCGTCGCGCCTATTGATTTCGTTTAGATACTTTTCAGAAAGGCCAGATTCCTTAGCTGCGACTGCGAGCATCTCTTTATAGTAATAAGGTATTCCGAGGTTTTTTGCAACAAGCCTTCCAATTTCTTTGCCAGCCGAGCCATGTTGTCTTGCGATTGTAATAATAATACCTGGCTTGGATTTGAGAATTAGTTTTGGAACCTCATGTCTGGATGCGGTTTCGTTAGAACCCAGTTTTTTGTAATATCGGACTGCGAAAATTCCAGATACAACCATTCCTACAAAATCAGCTGCGGGAGCGGCGTATAGTATACCCTCCACGCCAAACGAAAGTGGCAAAATAATACAAAGTGGAATAAAACAAATCATATCGCGAATAAGCGAAGAAATTGTGGCTTTGGCTGGTTCGCCAACTGACTGAAAGAAGATCGAAATGACTTTTGTCAAAACCGTAAAACTAATTAGCATCAAGAAGATACGGAATAGCATTCGCGAAAACTCCATGTAAAGCACATCTTCGGAGCCAAAAATATTTATAATTGCGTCCGGGAAAATCTGGAAGACGATAGTTGATATTATGCCTAAAAGTAATGTCCAGAAGACTACGATTTTAAAGGTTTTACGAACGCGGTCAAAATTACCTGCGCCATAATTAAAGCCTAGGATCGGCTGGGCGCCTACAATTAGGCCCACAGCAACATTGATCACAATCGAAAACACTTTCATAGTGATACCCATTGAGGCAATTGGAATGTCTGAACCATAGATTGATGTTGCGCCATATTTAGCTAGCATCATATTTGAAACTAGAGCCGTAGCGACAATTGACAATTGAGTAATGAAAGTAGAAATGCCAAGTTTGGTAAACTGCCAAATTGTTCTAAAATCTGGCACGAGGCTCGTGAATTTTAGCTTGAAAGTTTTTGATTTAGTTAAAACATAGATGAAGCCAATTAAAAACGACACAATCTGACCAATAATAGTTGCAAGAGCGGCCCCTTCTATACCGAGGTTGAGCCCAAAAATGAAAATTGGATCAAGAATTATATTGATAATTGCACCACTTACGTTCATGATCATCGAAAAAGTAGGGTTGCCGTCTGCGCGAATAGTGCCAGAAAGCACACCGCTAACCATTGAAGCGGTTGAGGCATAGAGAATTATCGAAAAGTAAGACCTAGATAGCGGCAACGAAGCCTCAGAGGCTCCAAAAAGTTTGAGTAGAGGGTCCATAAAAATAAAACTAGTGACAATAAAGATTAAACTAGCTATTACGTTTGCGGTGATAGCATTGCCAATAATTTTACTGATGCCTTTTTCGTCTTTTTGGCCTTGACGAATTGACATTAGAGCGATTGCTCCATCGCCAAAACACCAAGCGAAGGCAAACGAAATAATGGTAATCGGAAATACAACCGACGTCGCGGCATTTCCTAAATAGCCAAGACTGGAATTGCCGATGAAAATTTGGTCGACAATATTATATAAAGCACTAATTAAAAGCGAAGCGATGCAGGGGACTGAAAATTTTCGAAGAAGTTTACCGATTTTTTCCGTGCCAAGTGCTTTGTTTTTATCCATTAAAAATCCTTTCCTTTATATTATGGTCTTTATGTTTATCAATTGACAGGCTTTCTATTTTACGACAAAAAAAGATTTTTTTCAAGTATTTTTTTGCGAAAAATCCCATGTTAGTGTATATATATAATATATGTTAGAGATTAAGGGTGTTTCAAAGGCCTATGTAACCGGCGGGATTAAACGAACCGTCCTAAATAAGGTTTCAATAAATTTTCGCTCTTCGGAATTTGCTGCGATTTTGGGCCCATCTGGTTCTGGTAAGACTACTTTATTAAATATTATCGGTGGGCTCGACCATTATGATTCTGGTGATTTAGTTATCAACGAAAAAAGCACCAAGAAATTTCGAGATAAAGATTGGGATGCTTATCGCAATCATAGAATTGGTTTTGTATTTCAAAGTTATAATTTAATTCCGCACCAAACAGTTTTGCAAAACGTAAGACTGGCACTTACTCTGTCTGGAATATCAAAAAGAGAATCTTTAAAACGTGCGAAAAAGGCCTTAAAAGAAGTCGGGCTAGAAGATCATATGGAAAAACGGCCGGCTCTACTTTCTGGTGGGCAAATGCAAAGAGTAGCAATTGCAAGAGCTCTAGTTAACGATCCTGATATTTTGCTTGCAGATGAGCCGACTGGTGCGCTCGATTCTGAAACAAGTATCCAAATCATGGACTTATTAAAAAAGATTGCTTCGAAAAAACTTGTTATCATGGTCACGCATAATCCTGAGCTGGCAGACAAATATGCGACTCGAATCATCACCCTGAAAGATGGTGAAATCACCTCTGATTCGAATCCTTATGATGGCAAAATCAAGACTGATCTAGATTTGGCTGAATCTACAAATAAAAGCAAGAAAACCAAGATGTCATTTTTGACCGCGACGGAGCTTTCGATGCGAAATTTACTCACCAAGAAAGCTCGGACGATTTTGGTGGCAATCGCTGGCTCGATTGGCATTATTGGAATTGCTCTTATTAGCGCCGTATCGACAGGTTTTCAAAACTACATTGACAAAATTGAAGAAGATACTTTAACTTCCTATCCTTTAACCTTGATGAAAGAGTCTGCCGACATAACTGGGATTTTATTAAGTCTAACTGGTGACAATACTGCCGCAAACTCCGATGGCAAAGTTCATGAAAATCAAGTTATTACTTCGACTTTAGGGAACGTATCAAACAATGACTTGCCAAGCTTTGCAGGATATTTAGAAACGCACAAAGACAAAATAGCCAGCGATATACGTTTGATGGAATATAGATACAATGTTGACCCGCTAATCTACACAGAAGACATCACTGGTGCAATCGCGAAAATGAACCCCAGCAATATGTTTACTTCGTTAATTGGTGAGTCTTCTTTACTAAGAAATTATTCAACAATGACTTCGGTGTTTCGCCAGTATGAACTAGAAAATCTCAAAAACGACACTGAGATATTGGCTGGTAGATACCCAGAAAACTACAATGAACTCGTAGTGGTACTTAATAGCCGCAATCAGATTTCTGATTTACTGACTTATTCCTTAGGCTTTCATGATTCAGGTGAGCTAAATGATATTCTTTCAAAAATAATGAGCGGTGAAAAGGTCACCATCGAAAACGACCCTCTCGTACTGACCTACAATGATTTAATGAATGTGGATTTACGTTTGATTTCTCCACCCGATATTTACAAATTCAATAGCAAATATAACGTTTATGAAGATATGTCTTCGAACGAAGTCTTTATGAAAAACGTTTATCAAAATGCTGAATCTCTAAAAATCGTAGGTGTTGCTGTGATGAATTCCGAAATGATGTCAAGCGGAAGTGGGGTCGCGTATTTACCATCACTGATTACACACATTATTGAAAAATCAAGCGAGTCAGAAATAGTTAAGAAACAATTGCAAAATCCCGAGGTTGATATTTTTTCAAACACAAAATTCGGCGAAGAGGGAAATGATTTTAATTTTGAATTTTCGGATTTGGTTTCGGTCGACGAATCTGCTTTGTCGCGGGCGTTTGGTATCAAAATCGACCAAAGCGCCATCGCGGCAAAGACAAGCGAATATATTAACGAAATTTCTGATGATATCACGGCGGACATTTCTCCCCTAAGAACAAAGTTAACCGAAAAATTAACCGAAATTCAAACTGGATTTAGTACATATCTGCAAAAGTTACTCCAAGATGGCGAAATAACACAGTCGGACTTAGGAAATGCTGAAATTATTAGTGGAATAATCGATAAATATATGGCAGAGATAGATTTTGAGAATTTTGAAGAACAATATTATATTCCAGCCGAGACTTTCAGAACGACGTTTGGTGGACTGTTAAAACTTTCTTTTGCCGGAAAACAAGATTTAGCCAGCCAAGCCATCGACTCTTTTGCAATAGCTATTACCGAAGTAATAATGAAAAAAGAAATCTTAACCAAGGTGGGAGATTTGTCGTCTTATCTTACAAATAGCTTTGCTAACGCTTTTAGCGTTGATAAAGACGCCATAATCGGGGCCTTTAAATTGAATTTTACCGAGGATGAATTGTCTCGTGTAGTAACAGCAATGTTTACTAAAAAGAAATCAACTCTCGCAACCAACCTATCTACACTTGGCTACCAAGATTTAAATGACCCAACCGAAATTGCTTTTTATTTTTGGAGTTTTGATGGAAAAACTCATTTTATTGAGTTTTTGGAAGATTATAACGAAAAGATGCAATCACTTGGAATGGAAGACAAGGCAATTGATTATACCGATACAACTGGAGTGCTAATGTCATCAGTTAAAACAATTGTCGACGCGGTGTCGTACGTGTTGATTGCATTCGTATCGATTTCGTTAGTGGTGTCATCAATCATGATTGGCGTGATTACCTATATTTCAGTATATGAACGGACCAAGGAAATTGGGATTTTGCGTGCAATTGGCGCTTCTAAACACAATATCTCGTCTATATTTAATGCTGAAACTTTCATTATCGGACTTTTGTCAGGGCTTTTTGGAATAACAATTTCGTACCTTCTGATTCCGCCAATTAACTTAGTACTTCATCATTTTACTGGCGATATACCGTTAAGCGCTGCACTCGATCCAAGAACCGCACTGTTTTTGATAATTTTGAGTATTGTTTTGACTTTAGTTGCAGGATTAATACCTTCTCGCTCGGCCAGTAAAAAAGATCCAGTAGAAGCATTAAGGAGCGAATAGAGTATTAGACCATTAGTATTGACTTTTTTAATAGAGTGTGATATAATATAAAGATTACTTACTTAATAGGGGGTGAAAAAATGACAAGTGAGCGCTCTTTACAATTTAAGAAGAATTACTTGAAGCTTTTTGGTCAGGGGATGAGCGTGGCAGAGATTGCGGAAAAATATGGGGTTGATAGGTGTTATGCCTATCACCTAATTCGGCAAATAGCTGATGAGGTCGGCGTTCCGTATGAAAGCCTACTGTATCAGCCTCATACCAACCCACAACCTGGCCCCAGAGCGATAGCTAGCCCCACAAAGCTAGCTGACTATTCCTTATTGGAGGAAGCGCAGGAAATCCTTGTTTTTATCGATGAAGCGATTCGTTCGCTGGAACAACAAGTTATTCAGGAATGGGAGGAAAAAGCATGGAAAATATGAAAAAAATGACCCAGAAGTCGGTAAACTGCGACATTGACCATGGCTACACTCTTTTGGATTTTTTCGAAAAATACGGATACAGCGACGAGAAAAAATTCGTCGAAGCCCTACGCAAAGTTTTCCCAATCGAAAGGGCTTCTAATATGATATTGCGAAAAATCCAAGCAAACGACAAATTGCCTCGAAGAGACAAGCCTGGCAAAGACGAGTCTGGCAGAGACGAGTCTGGTAACCCAAAAGAGCTAGCCCCTAAGGCACAGCAGAAAGAGCCAGCTCCGCAAAAAGAAGCTGAGACTTCACCTACGCTTGACGAGCTGAAAAACAGCGAAATCCAAATGAGCGCTGAGGTAATTGAGCTCGAAAAACGTTGCGTAGACCTTAATGAAGAGCGCCTCAGTAACCGAAAGCAATTCGCGGAGATCATTGAGGATATTAAACACCTCAAGGAAACCTGCGAAGCTAAAGTTCGCGAGGCTCAAGCGATCGTCGCAAAAGACCAGGAAGTCAGCGAGAATCTAGCCGAATTAGGATGCGCTCTCCAAACACGTCGGGGGGAGCTGGAGGATATCCGCAGGCGCATCGAATACCTGAGCAAGATCGAAATCTGCGTTTATAGTGATCGCAGGATAGCGCCCTTCGACGAGGCGAGCAAAATCGATCTTGATGACTCTGGGCATGAGGAGCGCTACGAGCGCCTAAGTAAGTGTCCTGAGGCGGAAGATTACCGCCCGAGAGATCTCAGGGTCGTCGCAAGGATCTTGAGTATCGTGGATAACTTAGGGAGGCCAGTAGAGCTGATTTTTGAAGATGAGGAGGTAAAACAGGCCTACGGTGTTTTTCAAACATTGTAGGCTTAGGTAATTCTTTCCATGTCACCTGTATTTTTACAGGTGACTTTTTGTTTTGCAAAAAAATGGCTGGGGATGAGGGAATATATTAAACAAAAGCTCAACAATTTCAAACTTGAATAGAGTATTTTTTATACTTTTAATTCATCTACGGCAAAGAGCATACAAACATCACCAGTACTAGCCTTAGTCCAATAATGTTTGTCATCAATATATCCATCGGCCTTTTTCTTTGCATCTTCTTTGTAAGAAAATACTTTAACTGCACGAAAAGATGCTTGGCTATATGGAAATCCGTCATCAAATTCAAAGTCATACGGCATTTCAAACTCTTCATAGCCACCTAGATAATCTGCGGCAAGAAGAACGTATTTTGCACCATCCTTATCGGAAAAGATGTAAATCATGGAGTCTGGGGTTATTTGCTTTGCGCCATCATAAAGAACCCCACCAACACCGTAGGAATCAAGGATTTCTCTTAGTTCATCTCGCGTAATTGAACTCATCATATCTATAATCAATCTTCATATTATAACTCGTTATAAGAAATTCTCATTTTTTCTAGATACTTTGACTTATCCTTCTCACTTGGCTCTACAAGACCATCACTCGAGGCATTCATCATTTCAAAATCAGCATCCTTAGCTGGATCCGGCAATAACAAAAACGGGCTATCTTCAAGCTGATACTTTTCTTTTAATGCCCAAATCTCTTTTTCAAAGTCATTATAATCATCTACACAAAAAGAACTTACGTCTTTTAATATGTATTTTTCATAGATTTTCTTGATGTCTGAAATGACTTTTTCGTTATTCATATTAAACTATATTATAACATAAAAATGGGCTGTCTCATAGAGGCAACCCATTTCACAAAAAGATTATTTTCCGGGACCAGAATAATATTTCTTTCTTCCCAAAGAGTCGGTAACATCCTCAATTCTGCCGCCAGACCTATATTTTGTATCTGGGCCATAATGATCATGATGGGAGTCAAAATAAGTTCTATCCACATGACCATCGCAAATCAGCGTCTGACCTGCATTCACCCCAAATCCCTCACACCAAGTAACTGCATGATCATCAATCCAGCCATGACGCAACTCACCCCACTGCCCCTTACCAGGATAAGTTTTAAGAGGGTCGTCAGCATAGTTTTGATGCCCGTGCTCCGCAAACGCATCACGATCATAGGTTTTGTTGCCAAACTGGTCAAGTACAGTATGGCCATGACCTAAACCATCGCCTTTGCCAAGGCCGCCATGATAAACCTGAGTTGTACCATCGGCTTTTTTGACGATTTTTGCATCATCACGCTCAGACCAGCGAACGCCGGCCTTATCGAGAGTTCTGTCGCGTTCACGCTTTTTGGCCAATTTGACTTCTTCGAGTTTCCTCTGGAACTCTTCCTTGAGACGAGTATGCTCGGCTTGCAGAGAATCAAATGTGTCTTTAAGACGATCTCGCTCGGCTTTGAGGCGTTTGAATTCCGCCTGGGCGGATTCGTGGCGAGATTTAGCTCTCTCAAAGACTTCTTTTGCTCTATGGAAGGCAGAAGAATCGGTTTTAGGCGCACGCCATTTAGCATTTTGTCTTGCAGATTTTACTTCCCGGCAAAGCCTACTGACCTCCTCATTGATACTGTCGCGGCGATCTTTGTGATCATGCCCTTGAGAAGACCAATACGGAGCCTCGGATTTGTCGCCAAATTCATAGCAATTACTTGCTTGTTCGAAGCAATCAATCATTTGTTGATGTTCGGAGTCAGCTTCGGCACGAAGACGTTCAATTTCGTAATTGTTCTGATCGCGGATTCTTCCGTATTCATCCCATACTTCGCGGTAGTTTGCGCTAGTCCTCTGCATTTCTTCCCATTCACGGTTCATTTCTTCCTTTGCGCTAACTCTTTCTTCCCAAGCAGACTGCATGGCATCATGAGCTTCATTGCAGCGATCTCTAGCATCTGCGTAGCGCTGAAATGCAGCCTGTTTGCGCTGGAAAGCATCTTGCTCTCTGGACTTCAAAGAGTCCAACTCGTAGCTTCTGGACATACATAGCCACCAACTTTCTAAATAGATACAAAAGTACAAGCCGTAAAATCGGCTCGCCTAGAAATATTATAACAGATTTATACGATTTTAGCAACAAAAAACAATAGGTTCAACCTATTGTACTTATGCTCGGCTGGGGATGAGGGGATGGGGATCCCTATATCCCCTGCGAGCCAGATAATCGACTCAAAACAAGACGAAAAACTTCGTTTTTCACGGCTACTCAAGAAATAAAAAATACTAGAGCAAGCTCTAGATTTTTAATTTCTTTCGTATCCTTAGAAAATGCTTCGCATTTTCGTCTCGTTTTGGTACAGATTCTCATGGCTGGGGATGAGGGATTCGAACCCCCGAATGTCGGGACCAGAACCCGATGCCTTACCACTTGGCGAATCCCCAGTGTGATTATATTTTACCATATTTTTGGCTAAAGTGCTATAATTATAAATAATATGGCAAAGAAAAAAATATTTACCAAAAAACAATTGTCTGAACTTAGCGCAGAAGAAATCATCGAGAAAATTAAATACGAAAATTACTCCCTACTTGCTAGCCTTGGTGCAGAAGGACTACGTAAAGAGATGGTGCCGGTTGGAAAGATTTGCAATTTAGCGATAAATTATTTTTTTGGCACCACTGGACCAAAAAATGACGAAGCCAAACACAATGAGGCGGCGCGCAAAAAATTAGTCAAAGTCTTATCTAAGGTCACTCCTGGTACCTACACTGGCATACCGAAAGACAACAAAAATGGATTAGTAGTTGGCTTTAACCATCCCTCGCTTGGCGAAATTGGACGAATTTTGACCATGAAAATAGATATCATGGGCGATAAGCCAATGTACTTTCCAGTTAACTTGCCGTGGTACGAAGCTTTAGCGCCAAACTTTGACCGAATCAAAAGGCTCGGAATAATCATTACTCCGACCATTACACCTTCCACATGGAAAAAAATGCACTTAAAAGAAGGGACTTCACTTTTTGAAGCAGGTAGCCGACTTAAAAAAGAATTTCGGGATATCTACACCAAGCTTTCGCATGATGCGATTCTTAATGGTGGGGTAATTTTTGTGGCGCCATCAGCAACTCGGCAAGCTACGGTTTTCAAAAATGAGAAGGTTTACAAAAAAGAGGAAGATGTTATTCCAACGATGTCGGTACTAGCGCTAAAACTTTATTCGGATCCAAAAATGAATTGTGATTTTTTGCCACTTGCGATTTTGCCACCAAAAAATTACAAACGAGGTTTGAATTTTTATAAAAAATATCGACTAATTCCTGGCGAAAAAATGTCTGCGAAATATATCCGCGATACTTATTTTAAAGCCAAAAACCCAAAACGATTAGAGGGCTTTGACTATGATTTTCATAAACGAATTGCCGAAAAACTCCCAAAGAGTTTTTGGTATTAATGTGATATAATCATAAGCATGAACGAAGATGGGCAGTATTTTTATCATCCGCTGGAAAATATTGAGGATATCGATCTTTTTTACGATGCGGTCGAGAGACGGCATTTAACTCGGGCGATTTCTAAGGAACGACCTTACACCTATTGGACGATTGAACTGTACGATCAGAAAAATGGCCTACGGGGTGGTGGCGGATTAGGAATATTGGCAGCCGACACGAGAAGGATAGCTGAACAGATGGGGGTACCTTTTGTATTAATTACGCCGTTTTATCCTTCGGAAACCAAGCAAAAATTAGTTAATGAAAGAGTTGAAGACGAGCACCTAGCGGTAAGCTACACTGATTTTGGGTTTCGTTTTGTAGATAATGTTTTTATTAAATGTTGCGGGAATTTGTGTCGTCTAGACGTAGTCGAAAAAAAGTTCAAAGATACTCGCATCGTTGCAATAACTGAGCCGAATTTTGGCGAACTTTACTCTGGCATGAGCAATTCGGATCATCGATTATATCAGGAAGTAGCCTTAGGTTTTGGCGGATATTTAGCATTAAAGCTCATCGGGCTTAAACCAGCAATTATGCAGCTAAACGAAGTAGCAACTTTTTTTGCGGCTCTTGCGAGACTAGACGAATTAGCTTCAAATGGAATGGATTTCTATGAAGCGATGGTTTATACCAGAAAACACACCCTTTACACTAACCACACCTTAGTGCAGGCGGCGGAAGCAGAGTTTTCAAAAGAGCAATTCGAGCGTTTTGTTTTGCCAAATATAAAATCCCTAGCTGTCAAAAAATGGCTTCGCGATAAATTTGAAAATGAAAAGATAAAACTCTCTTCGGTGACAATAGAAATAGCCGAGCTTCGTTCTGGCGTATCTAAGCTCCATGCTCGAGTGGCAAATTATCATGACTTAGCGGGAAATAAAGTCAAATTCAAAGCCATTACAAACGGAATCGATTTAACAACTTGGGCATTGCCTGAAATTTTGGAATATTATAAAAATCTTCAATTAGTTGACGAAGTAAATTTGCCGACCGCAAATTATGCCGAAAAATTAGACAGTTTATCGATAGAAGACGTCCGCAGGCTAAAATCTATCGGGCGAGAAAAATTGAACCAGATTCTCGAAAAATACCCCGATCAGAATGGCCAGATTTTGCATTTTAATGATGATGATTTTATTTTTGACTTTAAAAGACGCTTTGTGGATTACAAACGTCCAGAACTGCCATTTAAAAATCCCCAAAAACTACGGGGCATTCTTGAAAAGTACAACGCGCATTACATATTAACTGGTAGGGTTCACACCGGCGACGAGCGGATGGCGGCTAAGCTTCATCAAATTTTAGAAATCATCAAAAACGACGACTTTTTAAGGAATCATATACATTATATTGCCAATTATGATGAAACTTTAGCCTACGGATTATCGGTTGGCTCAAACGTAGCCATTAATTTACCAATTGTAGGGTTAGAGGCCTGCGGTACCTCCTGGATGAAGGACATAGCCAATTTAAATATTTTAATTTCCACTCATGATGGCGGAGTAGCGGATGCTTCAATTGATTCTTATCTCAATGTTTCAGGAGTAGACGAAAACGAAGAGCTTAATACCTTGTATCAACGCATGGAAGAGGCGATTTTGGCTTACCGAAATGATTTTGATTTGGAATTTTTACTCAAAAAACAACTTTTGGCATACTTACCAACTATTTCTGGTGCGCGGATGCTGGAAGAATATATTGACTATTTATTCCCGAAGTAGTATACTATTGACAAGTCTGGTATCAGACTTTTTTGATACCAAAAGACCATAAATAATGAAGGAGCAAAATGGCGAAGAAGAAGGAAAAAACCAATAAAAAACCATTTATCCTCTTTCGTCCGTTTATTGCGTTCGGACACTACTTGAAAGACTCATGGAAAGAGCTCCGACAAGTCCGCTGGCCGAACCGAAAGGCGACATGGAAGATGGTACTAGCAGTTTTAGTCTACACTGCATTATTTGTACTAATTATTTCATTGCTCGACTTATTCTTTACATGGTTATTTAATATAATTTTAGGAAAGGCGTAAAATGGCAGTAAACCGTTACGATGATACAAGAGCCTGGTATGCAATCTCTACATACAGTGGCTACGAAGATAAGGTAGCTGATTCAATCAATCAGCGTACTAATACCGTCGAGATGGCGGATAAGATTTTTGAGGCAATTGTGCCAAAAGAAAAACAAATTGAAATCAAAAATGGTAAGCGCAAAATTGTTGATCGTAAAATTTTGCAAGGTTATGTGCTGGTAGATATGAAACTTTCAGATGAAACCTGGTACATTATCCGTAATACTCCTGGCGTAACTGGTTTTATTGGTACAGGAACTCAACCAACTCCAGTTTCAGAAAAAGAAATCGCCAAAATCAAAAAACGTATGGGCGTCGAAGATCCTAAGTTTTCTGTCAAATACGAAGTCGGTGAAGTCGTTTCGATTACCGATGGACCATTTAAGGGCTTTGATGGGGCAATTTCTGAGATTGATGCCGCTAAAGGCAAACTCAAAGTTATGGTATCAATGTTTGGGCGTGAAACACCAGTCGAGCTTGATGCTTTACAGGTCAAACAGTTGTAATTTTTACCGAAGTGTGATATAATAGAGATATTGTTACATAAATGCTTCTAAAATAATTTAATTAAAAGGATTTACAAATGGCAGAGAAAAAAGTTATCGGCAATTTGAAGCTTCGCATCCCAGCGGGGCGCGCTACAGCAGGACCTCCGGTTGGTTCAACACTTGGCCAATGGGGCCTAAATATGATGGACTTCATCAACCCATTCAATGAAGCTACAAAAGATTTAATGGGTAAAAACGTAATCGTCCACATTCGTGTATTTGAAGATCGTACTTTCGATTGGAAATCACTCGGACAACCAGTAGATGATTTAATCCGTGAAGCTATCAAGATTGAGAAGGGTTCTGGTAAACCAAACGTAGACAAGGTCGGCAAGATTTCTAAGGCTCAGCTCAAAGAAATCGCCGAGAAAAAGATGGATCAGCTCAATGCTAATGATATTGAGGCCGCTATTAAGGTAGTCGCTGGTACTGCTCGCTCGATGGGCGTAGAAGTTACCGAATAATATTTAAATCGTGGGAGAGTTTTACTCGTTAACACCACAGAAAGGAAATTATGGCAGAAGAAGATGCCAAAAAACTCGAAAATGTAGAGGTTGCTGAAGAAGTAACCGTCGAAGCTCCAGCAGAGGAAAAATTTGCCAAAGCTGGTAAAAAGTCAAAAAAACACGTCGAAGAAGTCAAGGCCGAGGAGGAGCGTCAAGCTCGCAAGGCTGAACGCGCTACTGCTGACGCTGTCGAAAAGCCAAAGGGCGCCAAGCCTGTGACTCGCCCACGCATCGAACGCCGTGGCAAGAAATATCAGGAAGTTGCTAAGTTGGTCGAAAAAGGCAAGGTTTATAATTTAAAAGAAGCTATTGAACTTGCCCTTAAGACTACCCCCGTAAAATTTGATGCTAGCGTCGAAATCCATGCCCGTCTTGGCGTAGATCCACGCCAAGCCGATCAGAATATCCGTACTACTTTGGTACTTCCAAATGGCAATGGTAAGACTGTCCGCGTAGCCGTATTCGCACCACTTGATCTTTGCAAAGCTGCAAAATCTGCCGGGGCTGACATCGCAGAGGACGAAGAATTCTTAAAACAACTTGAAAAAGGCGAAATCAACTTCGATGTATTGATTTCTACTCCTCAATATATGCCGAAACTCGGTAAATTCGCTCGTCTTCTTGGGCCAAAAGGCTTAATGCCAAATCCAAAGGCCGGTACCGTTACTATGGATGTAGAAAAAGCTGTCAAAGAATCAAAAGCTGGTAAGGTAGAATACCGCGTAGACAAGCAATCAATCGTTCATATTGGGGTAGGTAAAGCATCTTTTGGTGCCGACAAACTACTCGAGAACACCAACGCTTTCTTTGATTCTCTTAAGTCACAGAAACCGGCTTCTCTTAAAGGCTCCTATGTAAAATCTGTGTTCATCACTACTACTATGGGTCCTTCGATTGAAGTCGAGAATTTGTATAACTAATCTTATTTAGTTGTCGCTCAATTCTCCCAGAATTATGAATTTTCATGATTCTGGGAGTTTTTGTTGCAACTATACAATACCTTTTATGCTATAATCAAAAATATGCAAATACCCGAAATCGCAAATCTTGAGACGTCGGAGCTACTAATAATGGCCGGACTTGGGCTCGCCGTATTATTATTTGGCTACCGGATTAAAAAAGTTGCCTTTTTTATCGTCTGGTTTTTAGTTGGGTATTATTTATCTGGATATTTAATGCCTTTCATTTTAAATTCGGTACCACAAATTGCTGAAAATGGATTATACCAAATGCTGATTCCAATTGCTGGCGGTTTACTTTTGGCGTTGCTTGGCTTTTCAATCGAAAAACTATGTGTAGGTGGGATTTGTTTCGCATTGGTTCTTGTCACAACGGTACGTTATTTTGGAACGGAAATGCAAGTTCTTGCTATCGGCGGGATTATTGGTGTAATTGTAGCGGGTTTCGCTGTTACAATGATGAAGCCCGCAACTATTATAGCTACGGCGGTGGCTGGAGCTTACGCTATAACGGTCGCCATACTAAATTTAGTACCAGATTTGAACCCTGAGGTTTACTATTGGCCTATAATCGTCGGGGTTTCTGCCGTGGGGTCAATCTTCCAGTTTTCAACCACGAAACGTGTTGAATAATTTTGTTTGATGTGGTATAATAAGAGGAGTTACCAAAGACAGCGACTGGGAAACCTTAATATGTCGCCGAGGAATTTTCTTATAGATTTATTTGGTGACGCTACTTAAAAATTAGTTGTGCTTAAAAAAATATCAAATTAACCAAAGGAACTTTTTATGGCAATTTCAAAGGATAAAAAGACTACATTGGTTGCTGATCTCACTGCGCTTCTTAATGATTCTAAAATGGTGGTCTATGCTAAATACCAAGGTCTAACCGTAGCGGAACTTCAGGAGCTCAGAAAGTTGGCACGCGAGATGGGTATCAAAATCAAGGTTGTAAAGAACCGTCTAGTTAAAGTCGCAATGAAAGAAATTGCAACTTATAAGGATACTGAGACAACTGGCCTCACTGGACAATTGCTTTATGCGATCGGCACAGATGAGGATTTTGATGCCGCTAAGGTTTTAACCAAGTTCGCAAAAACCCACGATAAAATGGAACTTATCGGTGGCTTTAATGGCGAAGGGGCTACCTTGTCTAAAGACGAAATCGTAACACTAGGTAATCTCCCAACCAAGAACGAACTTATCGCACAAGTTGTCGACACACTTCTTTCTGGTATCAATGGTGTGGTTTCCGCACTTGAGAATAAGCCAGAGACCGTAGAAGCTAAACCTGCTGAAGAGAAACCAGCTGAAGAAGCTGTTGAGGAAAAAGCAGAAGAGAAAGCAACTGAATAATTTTAATCAGAAAGGAATATTATGGCTACTGATATCAAAAAGTTGGCTGAAGAACTTGTCAATATGACCGTTCTTGAAGTCAATGAACTCAAAACCCTATTAAAAGACGAATATGGCATCGAGCCAGTCGCAGCTGTAGCTGTAGCTGCTAGTGGTGATTCTGCTTCTGCTGATGAAGGCAAGAGCGAATACGACGTCGTATTAAAAGATGCTGGTGCACAAAAGATTGCAGTCATCAAGGCCGTTAAAGAAGCTACTGGTCTTGGTCTTGGCGAAGCAAAAGCTATCGTTGATGGCGCTCCAGCAACCGTAAAAGAAAAAGTCGCCAAAGACGAAGCCGAGAGCATGAAGAAAGCCCTCGAAGAAGCTGGCGCAACTGTCGAACTCGCGTAGTTTAAAAAAAGGCACACTAGTTTTTGCAAAAGACACCCCCAAAGGGTGTTTTTTTGTGTATAATATAAACATGAAGGATTTTGATTATTTAGGTGAGGGGGAGGTATATTTAGATTCGGCCTGCCAAAGCTTACGACCGAGGCCAGTAATTGAAGCTCTTAACAGTTACTATACCAAACATAACTCATGTGGTGAACGAGTTAAATACAAATGGGGTAAAATTACCGATGAAAAAGTTGAAGCGACCAGAGAAAAAGTTTTAAAATACCTAAAACTCTCGTCAAGAAAATACACAACTTCTTTTACACTTAATACGACCTACGGGATTAATCTGATTCTGTCGCAACTCAAGGCTGATACATGTAAAAAAGTCATGACAAGCGAAATCGAACATAATTCGCCTTTTCTTGCAACGATGGCTTTTTCAGAGCGTACAGGTCTGCCACGCGAAGTGATGAAACGAAACGAAGATGGTTCAATAAATATCGAGGATTACGATTTTAGCAATGCGATCGTAGTTGTAAACTGCGCATCGAATTTTGATGGAAGAAAACTTATTAATATCAAAGAGATTACAAAAGCCGTCCATAAAGCCGGCGGAATTATCATAATTGATGCAGCGCAAGGGATGGCCCATTCGTCAGATATACTGCGTGGAGTTGAGGTAGATGCGATTTGTTTTTCAGCACACAAACTATATGCTCCTTCGCTGGGCGTAATAGTCTGGCGAGACGATTTAATGGGGAGACTAGATGATGGCTTTCTTGGCGGCGGTATGGTGGATGACGTAAAAGAGACTTCTTATCTTTTATCGGCAGAGAATAAGGAACATCGTTACACTCGGTTCGAGTCTGGACTTCAGGCTTGGGGTGAAATTGTAGCTCTAGGCGTAGCGCTTGATTGGCTAGAAAAACTCCCAAAATCAGCCTGGCAAAATCTTAAAGATAACACCGATGGGCTATACAATTTTCTTTTAAATTCAAAAAAAGTTCATTTAGTTAATCGAGAAGCTAACCCCACCATGTCTTTTTATGTAGAGGGAGTGGATTCACATTTGCTTGGTGAAGCTTTATCTAGAGAAAACATTATGGCTCGAACTGGATATTTTTGTGCGCATTACTATTTAGATCATGTTTTAAAATTACCGCCACTGGTACGTTTTTCCTTGGGACTACATAATCGCCCCGAAGATATTGAAAAAACCAAAAAAATCTTACAAAAAATCCTTTAAATATAATTTTTATGTTAAAATATTGATATTATGGTGTGTGTAGCAGCTTTTATTATATTGGCTTTGATTGGCGTATTCGTCGCCATAGTTTCGATTTTTAAGCCTAAGGTGGGGAAGGCTTATTGGAAAATGTTTAAAAAAGCTTGGGGGTGTCTCTGGAAAAAAGTTCGCTTACAAAAGTGCGAGACTGGGTTCAAAGAAGATGTTAAAAATACTTTACTTAGTCGCGTTATTATTAAACACCCTAAGTGGGTTAAGCCATTGTCTGCGATCGTTGAAATACTCTCGGTAATCATCGTCATAGTTGCAGCTTGGGCGATTTTAACTGCAATAAAGTCTATACTCGCGCTTTGGGTACTTGGCACCTGCAACGTAACAAAACCAGCTTCCTGTAGCCTAGGTGCAGAAGTTTGTTCTATTGATGAAGCCGAACCAGCAAATGTTTTTGAGGCAACTGGACGGTGGTTTACTGAATGGGGAGAAATTTTTGAGGCGATTCCAGATAAATTCAGGAGCTATAAGGCAGAAGACTACAATTTTAACTATATCATAGCTAATCCAAATACATCCGATAAGCCGATTGCGGTGGATATTTTGGATCCAGGTTGCTCCGTCTGTTTGAAGTCTTACTTGAACCAAAAGAAGTCTGGTTTCTTTGATAATTACGAAGTAAGAGTAGTACCATTCGCAATTCAGGATCCTGACCACAATTATAAATTCAAAAATTCCGAAATCGTGGTTCGCTACATGTTTGCGGTGGAACAACTGAGGTCTGGTTTAGCTATTAAAATTTTAGAGCATATATTCGAGGATAAAGATGACGATGATTTATCTTATCAGACCTTATTTAACGAAGATTTTTCAAGGGAGATGGCCAAAAAACAGATTGAGTTGTGGCTCAATGAGGAAGGCCTAGATGAATCAGCAATAAAAGAAGTTCGCAAAATCGTAGATTATCCAGAGATAACTGATAAAACAAATGAAAATCGTGATATTGTCGAGAATCAGCTAAAGGTTAAGGGTATCCCTACGATGATTTATGATGGAGCCAAACATACTGGTTTATTCAAAATGTAAAAATTACAACATTTTTTGCTTGACCGATGTTTTTTTAGTGGAAAACTAAATAAAAATATTCTTGACTTTAGAACTAGCAGGGTATAATATAATATTAATACTATGTTTAGACAGGATGCGAGGTGATGTCTGAAATACCAGAAAAACAAATAAAGCGTTTACGAAGCTTACTAAGCGAAGCGGAGACTAATTTATCCGCCGCAAAAGAGCTGTTGATTTCCATCCTTGGTGACGGGGAAGCTATTTCCGCACCAAGAGACACTGTTGTTTCTAGCCCAGAGGGTAAAGTTATTGAGGGAATTTTTGATGGTCAGATTATGATTGGACCAGACGGAAAGAACTATCCAGTGCCAGCCAATTATGCTTCAAAATCTAAATTAGTTGAAGGCGACATCATGAAATTAACTATTACCGAAGATGGCAAATTCCTATACAAACAAATTGGTCCTGTCGAGCGTAAAACTGTGATTGGCAACTTAACTCATCACGATGATAAATATTTTGTTGAGGTTGGTGGTAAAGAATATCAGATTCTTTACGCATCGGTAACCTATTTCCATTTGCGCGAAGGCTCACAAGTCTCCGTAACAATCCCAGCCAAAAATGATGATGCGACTTGGGCAGCCGTGGAAGCTGCTCTATAATGGCAAAAGCATTATATCGAAAATATCGGCCAAAGTCCCTCGCCGAGGTGGTCGGTCAAGAGCAAGTGACTACACCACTAATTTCTTCCTTAAAACAAGATAAAGTTTCGCATGCCTATTTATTTATTGGTCCTCGCGGCACTGGAAAAACTTCAGTAGCGAGAATTTTGGCGCATGAGGTCAATAACTTTTCATACGGGGTCGAAGATGATTATGTCGACATCATAGAGATTGATGGGGCCAGCAACCGTGGCGTCGATAACATTCGTGAACTTCGTGAAAAAGTTACCATCGCTCCGACTAGAGGGAAATACAAAATATACATCATAGATGAAGTTCACATGTTAACAAAAGAAGCTTTTAATGCGCTCTTAAAAACCCTTGAAGAACCACCTGCGCATGTGATTTTTATCATGGCAACTACTGATGCTTATAAGGTCCCAGTGACGATTACATCAAGGGCCCAAACCTACACTTTCAAATTAGCAAGCCCTGAAGTCATGCTTGGCTTTTTGAAATCGATTACCGAAAAAGAAAAAATTAAAATTACCGACGACGCACTAAAGATCGTAGTGAAGCGAGGCGGAGGCTCTTTTAGAGACTCTTTATCGCTGCTCGATCAGATTTCCACCCTGTCTGATGAACAAATTACCGAGGAAATGGTTATTTCGGCGCTTGGTTTGCCACAGGATGAAAAAATCCATGCATTATTAGATGCTTATCTTTCGGGCGATGTTGTAAAAATTACAACAATAGTTAAGGAACTTCTGTCTTCTGGAATCAAAGCCGATACGCTCGCTAGTGAAATTATTTCTACGATTATCGAGAAACCTAATTCAGAATTGTTTTCACTTCTCGCAAAGCTCCCTGAAGTTAAAGCTCCTTTTGCCGAAGCCAAATTACTTGTCGCGTTGTCAGATGCCCTATACACTACAAAGCCTCAACGAACGCTAGAACCTCAGCAGCAACAGCCAAGAGCGCAACAAATTCCAATACCTCAGCGCCCACTAGAGCCTCAGCAAAAGCCAGAAATTCAACAAGCCCCGAAGATAAAACAAACTCCAAAAACCGTAACTCCGCAACCATCGGAGAATAGTGTCGAGCCAACCACTCCTTCTACTAGTATGAATAAACCACCTATGACAGTCTTTGATTGGGATGAATTCTTAAGACGAGTGCGTGAACTCAATGATGCGGTATACCTACAGCTCTTAAAGACTAATCATACCCTTATTGATGATTGTTTGAATATTTACCCAGAAAAAAAGGTTGTAAAAACAATTTTGTCTCGTGATAATAACAAGCGTATTTTGATTAACGCGTCGGGGGGCAGTGTAAAAATTACAATTCATGAAGTCGGAGACTTACCTGATACCATCACAAAGGACTCTGTACTTACAAAAATTTCTGATATAATGGGAGGTGAGGTAAAAAACGATGGAGGAGAGAACCCGTTCGGAGAATAGTGGTGGTAAGGTACCACCTCAAGATTTAGTCGCTGAAAAGTCTTTACTGGGAGCGATTATGCTACAAGACAGCACGATGCCTGAAATTTTGACGATCCTAAAGCCGACTGATTTTTATGAAAAGCGACACGAAATAATTTTTGATGCGATGTCGAGATTATACGATCAGCATAAGCCTATTGACCTATTAACCCTGACATCTGAACTCAGAACGCAAAAAAAATTAAAAGACATTGGTGGGGCGCCTTATCTTACTGAGCTTTCAAATTATGTGCCGGCAGCTTCACATGCAAAAGCCTATGCGGACATTATTGAAAAAGCTTCCGTGCGACGAAGATTAATCAAAGCTGGGAACGAAATTGTTAGTAAAGCTTATGAGGACGATGCAAACACCGGTGATTTGATTGGCGCAGCAGAGAGACAACTTTTTGAGGTTTCAGACAAAATCGTAAAAAGCGATTATGTAGCGATGGATGAACTCCTAGCCGACGCATTTGATCGTATTGAAGAGTTGCACAAAAATAAAGGGGCTCTTAGAGGGCTTAAGACTGGCTTTCGAGATTTAGACAAAAAAACTGCTGGATTTCAAAAAGGCGATTTAGTAATTATCGGGGCTCGCCCAGCAATGGGTAAAACTACTTTCGCGCAAAACCTAGCTTATAATATCGCCAGCATAAATAAAAAAGGCGTGCTTTTCTTTTCAATGGAGATGGCAGCCAACGAGATTATCGATCGCATGATCTCCGATGTCTCTGGCGTAGATAACTGGAAGATGCGCACCGGGAATTTGTCGGATGAAGAATTTTCAAAAATCGGCGACGCGCTTGGCGAAATGGACGAAATTCCTATTTATATCGATGACACCAGCTCAATGACCATCGTTGAGTTACGTAATAAAGCCCGTCGAGCAATGCACGATCATGATATTGGGATTGTAATAGTGGACTATTTGCAGTTAATTAGTGGCTCCGATCGTTATGCTGGGAACCGTGTACAAGAAGTAACGGAAATTTCGCGTGGATTAAAAATTTTGGCAAGGGAACTAGAAATCCCCGTGATTGCTCTAGCTCAGTTATCTCGTAACGTGACTGGTAGAGACGACCCAAGACCAGTTTTGTCAGATTTGCGTGAATCTGGTTCCATCGAGCAGGACGCCGACCTTGTAATGTTTTTGCATAGGCCAGATTATTATAAACAAAATGACGACAATTACGAAGAGACTCACATCACAGAGTTACTTGTAGCTAAACATCGTCATGGGGCCGTTGGCAAAATAGAGCTCTACTTCCACCCAGAGCTTCTCCGTTTTATGTCGCTCGACAAAGAACATGAGTAATGCTATAATACTTATGTGAAGAAAATAATTATTTCTAAGCTTTTTTTATACCGATATCGTTTTGTTATTGGTTATGTGGTGCTCGGTTTAGCTTTTACAGTTTTATTATTTTTACTTCCTTTTATTGCGCAAAATGGCTTGTCTGAAGCAGAAATCCAGTCCGCAACTACTTCCTACTATCTAGGAAAGGCCGGGGTCCTAAATGGTGATTTAGTTGATTTGCCTTATCATGTTCTACAAAAATACTCCATAACCTTTTTGGGACTTTCTGTGTTTTCAATTAAACTGCCAAGTATAATTATCGGTTTATTGTTGGGTTTTTTGTTAATACTTCTTCTAAACCGTTGGTTTAAGAGTAATGTATCACTACTCGCATCTTGTCTAGTGGTTTTGTCCACCCCGTTTTTGTTCCTAGCTGGCTCCGGCACCCCACTTATTATGTTGGTTTTTTGGCCAGCACTACTTCTTTGGCTCGGATCAAAAATACAAGGAGAAAAAAGACCAAGGCCACTTTATTCATTCCTTTTTGCAATCATGATGTTGCTATCAATTTTTACACCATATATGATATATTTTGCCGTTTTTTGTGTATTTTTTGTATTATTTCAACCACATCTACGTTTCATCGTCAAAGATTTGCCGAAACTACCCTTGATTGCCGTTGGAATAATCTTGACCATCGGTTTTGTGGGGCTAGGAATCGGCATCACCAGAAACCCCCAAACTTTAATGGAATTACTTTTTGCAAAAGATTTCAGAATTGGATACTTCTTTGGGAATATCTTTAATGGATTAGCTCCAGTCTTTTCTTGGCATAATGCTTTAGAAAGTGTATTTTTGGCCCCACTCATTAGTTTGCCGACATTAGCACTTGCACTTATTGGTCTTTTTTCAACCACAAAAGGTTTCTTTGCCTCACGAAATTCTATTGCTTCAATTTTAATTGTTTTTGGATTAGTGATTACAGGTTTTAACCCAAATGTAGTCATTTTTCTCATTTTGCCATTTTCCTTCTTGATAGCCCACGGATTGAAGTATGTGTTAGAAAAATGGTATGGATTATTTCCAGAAAACCCTTACGCTAGAATATCGGCGATTTTTCCTCTAGCAATCTTGTTTGGTGTCATGATTATTCCAAACTTATTACAATATGTTTATGGATATCGTTACAACCCAAACGTTGCCAACGAGTTTAGCTATGATCTTACTGTAATTAAAGAGAATCTAACTGATGAAAGCTTATTAGTACAAGAGCATCATAAATTCTATCAAATTCTAGAAGCTTCAACTAGCCTCAAAGTTGTTAATGAGATCCAATCGGTGCCCAGACTAGCAATTTTAGGTAAACCAGAAACAACACCAGAAGGATATAGCCTGAACCGAATCATTACTTCACCAATGCGAGATAATTCTGATATAATATATCTATATACTGCAAACGAATTAAAAGAAGGAGAATAAGATGGGTCAAACTATGGACCAAATGAAACTTTTGAACCAGCTAAGAAAAGCTCAAAAGGAATTGAAAAATGAAGTTGTTGAAGTTGAAGCTGGAGATGGGGCCGTAATCGTTCAAATTAACGGAGAACTAAAAATCAAAAAAGTAAAACTCGATCCTGAAAAAATCGACTTTGATGATATCCATGAACTTGAGCGCTGGATTGAGAACTGTATGCGCGATGGTTTTGCCAAAGCTCAAGAAATCGCAACCGACAAAATGAAACCTTTGATGGGTGGACTCGGCAATCTAGGCCTCGGAATGTAAAATGCTCCCCGAAGCCCTGGAAAACGTGATTGAAGCCCTGTCTATGTTGCCAGGGGTTGGTCCAAAAACAGCCGAAAGGTATGCTTATTATCTTTTTCGTTCGAATGAAAAAATTTCAAAAAACATTGCTGACGCTTTAGAAAATTTACATGATGGAGTAAAATCGTGCCCGATTACCTTTGCGCTAATTAGCGCTAGTGAAGAGATTTCGCCACTTTATTCAGACCCAAAAAGAGACCATTCAACAATACTGGTAGTAGAAGAACCTTTGGATATTTATGCAATCGAGCAAATAAAATCTTACAATGGCACTTATCATGTACTTGGCGGAGCTATCTCGCCGATTGATGGAATTACACCAGATAAATTACATATTCAAGAATTGGTCGATCGGATTAAGAGCGATCAAGCAAAAGAGGTCATTATTGCCACTAATCCTTCAGTCGAAGGCGAATCCACCGCCCTACTTTTAGAAAAGATGTTGCATGAAAAATATCCAGAGCTCAAACTAACGCGTCTTGCAAGAGGTCTGCCTTTGGGTGTAGATCTTTCTTACGCTGATCAAATTACACTTGGTGCTGCGCTAGAGAATCGAATAAAGCTCTAGGGCCTTGAAATCAACTTTTGCAAGCTTGGTCTTAGGTAAAGCATCGATAAAATGAATCTCGCGGGGAATTTCGTATTTTGCAAGATATTTTCTATAAATACTTGTGAGTTCTTTTCTGGTTATATGTTCGGAGGCATCTTTTTTGAGAACAGCAAAAACTACAACTTTTTCACCGCGCAGTTTATCTTCGCGGCCAATGGCGGCGCAGGCTTCAATTTTATCGCACTTCAGAGTGACATCTTCTATATTGGCTGGATAAATATTGTAACCGTTACTAATAATCATACGTTTCAAGCGCGCGCGAAAATGTACTACTCCACGCTCATCCATAAAGCCAATATCGCCAGTGCGGAGATATTTCTTGGTACCTATTTTGATAAAGGCCTCAGCGGTTTCTTTGGGTTTTTTCAAATATCCTTTCATTACAGAGAGGCCTCGGACTAGAATTTCTCCATCCTCGCCAAGTTTAGCCTCTTTCTTTGTTTTGGTATCCATAATAATAACCTCATTGTCTGGTATAGGGTAGCCAATAACATCAGGTTCTTCCGCGATATGGCGAGGAGAGAAGATGAAACCACCAGAAGCTTCTGTAAGACCGTAGCCATTTTCAATAATGGCGTTAGAACCATATTTTCGCAAAAAATCATTGATTCTTTCTTTGCTCGCCATACTAATCATGTCACCACCAGAAACAACATATTTTACATGCTTTAAGGCGTTCTTGCTAAATTTAATTTTAGTTAGATAATCAAAAACCGACGGCACACCTATCAATATATTAACTTTATGTTTTGTGATGTATTTTTTGAATTTTTTAGGATTGAACTGGGGAATAAGAAATGCGCGCGCACCAAAATAAAGTGGCATATGAATACAACAACCAAGCCCAAAAGCATGAAAGTTTGGCAAGAATGCCATAAACGAATATTCGGGTTTGAATAACTCTGGAACAAGATATTTTGCGCCCAAAGCCTGAGCGTTGAAATTGAGATTTGAAAGGATAATTCCTTTTGGTTTACCGGTTGTGCCGCCAGAGTACATAATAACAGCATCATCGGTTGAATTAACTCTAGCGTGAGGATTGCCGATGTATTTATTAGCTTTGGTTAAAAATTTATCCCACGTAATAACGCGTTGACTTTTCTTGATGTGATTTTTGCGGCCCTTAGTGAGTTTATATATTATTCTAACAATGAAGTCCATTGATCTTGTCGCCGAAACAACAATGACGTGTTCGAGGTCGGTATTTTTAATGATAGCTTCAACTTTGGGATAGGCAATGTCGATACAAAGCATAATCTTAGATTCTGCCTGTTCCAAATAGTCCTCAATTTCTTTTTCGGACGATAAAGGATGAATCACATTTGCAACGGCGCCGATCTCATTAACAGCATAAAAAGAATAGACAGCTTCGGGCGTATTTGGCATACAAATCGTAATACGCTCACCTTTTTTTGCGCCAATTGCTTTTAGCGCAGCTGCAACCTTGTTGGTCTTTTTAATAAATTCTTTGTAAGTAATTTGGTTCTCAAAATATTCTAAGGCAATATTGTGCGGCCATTTACAGGAAGCTTCATAAACGGCATCATATAAACCGCCATCAAAATATTCAATGTTTTTTGGCAATCTGTCGATATATCCATATTTAGCACGTTCGATTTTCATATCGAGTTTGCGTAAAGTGTTTTTTATCTTGTTGTAAACATATTCAAGCATGTATGTATTATAACATCTTGTGTGCTATAATACATATATGGATAAAAATTTCCGAGTGAGGGTAATTTGCAGCATCGGACTTTTTTTACTAGCTCTTCTTATGATGTATACTTTTAGTGGTGTACCTTTTAAGATTTTCTTTGGAGTTTTTGCAATTGTTGCTGGGATCGAATTGTTTAGTTTTTTCAAAAAGAAAGTAACTTTTACTAATGTTGTTTTGGTGTTATTAGAAATTACTTTTTTAATATTAAGTTCAATTTATGTTGCAAAAATTAATACCATCAGAATTTGGTATGTTATTCTCGGCGTTTGTGGGTATGATATTTTTGCGTATTTATGTGGCAAAGCGATTGGTGGCAAAATCTTCAAAAAATCTCGGCCTTTTCCGCATATTTCAAAAAATAAAACTTGGGAAGGCACAATCCTAGGGCTAGCCATTTCAATGTTTTTAGTTTTAGTTTTGATTCTTGCACTCCGACGAAATGATTTTATCTTTTTGATTTGTAGTCCACTAGCCCTAATCGGAGATTTGTTTGAAAGTTTTCTAAAAAGACGCTTTAATATTAAAGATTCAAATGAAATTGTTATCAAAAATAAATTTTTTAAGAAATTAGAGCTTTTAGTGGGTGGCTCCGAAGGGCATGGTGGATTTTTGGACAGAATTGATTCTTCGGCCTTTGCCGCAACTATCCTTTTACTGTTTTCGCTTTTTTAAAAGCTAAAGCCTCTAGACCACACTTCTTCGGTGTTCAACTTTCCAGGCACGAATTTTAGCAAACTTAGCCGCTAAGACATCAGTAGACCACTTGTCACCAAGCATTACTGTTTCGTCTGGGCCAAAGTGGTATTTTTGCATAGCCTCAGTGAGTTTTTTACTCATTGGCTTTTTAGCCCACCAAACGCAATCTACGTTAATTGGTCTGCAAAATTTTTGCATCATTTTTTTGCGACCGTTATTGCTGATGATTGCGATTTTAACCCCTGCATCTTGGCATTTTTTAACCCAGACCGCCAATTCTTCGGCGGGTTCTTTTTCTGAGTGTAATCTCAGGGTATTATCAAGATCACAAAGCAATAATTTAACGCCTTCTTTTTTGAGAATAGCTGGAGTGACGTCTTCAAAACGTTCAAATTTCTTATCTGCACGAAAAATAGTCATACACCTATTTTAACATGATATAATAAAATATATATGTATAAAAATTTCAAAGATTTTTTAGAGGGCAAGAATAGAATCTGCGTAATACAAGCAGAAAACCCAGACGGAGATTCTTTGGGTTCCGCGATTGCCTTAGATTATCTTCTTAAAGACAAAGAAGTTAGTTTGTATTGTCCGGCAGATATTCCAAAATACTTGCGATATTTTGCAGATTGGTCTAGAGTAACTAATGAGTTTGATTTTAAAGCAGACGGATACATTATTGTCGACACGGCTGCAGAAATATTGTTATCTAAGTTGCTTGATGATTCGGCGATCCGGAATCGTTTATATTCGGCACCGGTTTTTGTGATAGATCATCATGAAACTGAAGATGATATTTCATTTCCGCATGAATCAATCATCGACGTCAGATGTGCCTGTGCAGAGGTAATTTATCGGATTGCTAAAGATTTAGATTTTGAAATCGACAAGCCAGCAGCAGAAGCGATCTTTCAGGGAATCCTGTCTGATACCTTGGGTCTCACTAGCAATTCGGTGACAGCTGAAACATTTGAAATCGCCGCCGAACTTACTCGACTAGGAGCAAATATTGCCGAGCTCGAAGACCGTCGCCGTGATTTCATGAAAAAATCACCTCGGATCCTAGATTATAAAGCAGACCTTATTAAAAGAATTGAGTACTCTCTGGATGGAAGTTTAGCAACTGTACATATTCCTTGGGACGACATCCGCGAGTATTCGGATGAATATAATCCTAACGTGTTAATTCTTGAAGAAATGCGTTTAGTCGAGGGCGTACGGGTAGCGGTGGCAATAAAGACGTATCCCGACGGTAAAGTAACGGGCAAGATTCGTTGTAGCTCAGACGCACCAGTCGCAGAAAAAATAGCTGGATATTTTGGTGGCGGTGGACACATTTTCGCGGCAGGATTTAGAACCTATGATACAACCTATGAAGAAGTAGTAAGGGAATTAATAAAAATAACACCGGAGCTAATTAAAAATGATCAATAAAAAATTATATCTAGAAAAAACCTACGACCATAGTGTAAGCGACACGCCTAAATTAACAGTAGTTTTAATACACGGGATTGCTTCTGACTCCAGTATATTTACGAATTTTTTGAAATATCTAAGTGAGGTTAGCAATCTCAAATCGGTTCGCTTCGTAACTTTTGATTTACTTGGTTCTGGTAAGTCCCTAAGAAGCGACGACTTAAATTACGATTATAACGAACAACTCACGGCGTTAGATAATTCAATCCGCCAATTAAATAGCAAAGAGCCAGTGGTGTTAGTCGGGCACTCGCTCGGAACTTTTATCACCACAAGGTTTGCCAGTGAGCATATGGATTTGATCAAACGTTTGATTTTGATTTCACCACCAATTTTTACCGTCCAGGATTTAGAAAATCCAGCATTCAAAGTAGCTTTGGAAACCTTCAAAAATGTTATCGGGACCAAAACTCCTGAAGTTTTGAAGGAAAAATCCTTCAATAACTCAATGGAAAAAATTGTGCTTGATAAAAATAATTATCAGACTCTAGCCGAAATCAAAGTTCCTGCTGAATTGATTTACGGGGAAGGCGATCAATTAATTGCGTCATATAATATACCTAGAATTTTGAAAGATAATCCAGAATACATTAAGGCCACAAAAACCGACGGACGACATGGTGTTACGCCGGATAAGTATCCAAGGATCGTAGAAATATTGGAGGAAATTCTAAATGTTAAAGATATATAATACCGCTAACAAAAAGGTGGAGCCATTCAAACCTTATGGTGAAGTGGTTAAAGTCTACACTTGTGGGCCAACTGTGTATAGTTTCCCGCACATCGGCAATTACGCCGCTTATATCTATTGGGACCTACTGATTCGAACTTTAAAAATGAATGAGTTTAAAGTACGACGAGTATTAAACTTTACCGATGTCGGGCATTTAGTATCTGATGGTGATGAGGGTGAAGACAAATTTGAGAAAGGCGCTAGGAAAGAAGGTAAGAGTGTTTATGAAATTGCTAAGTTTTATGGTGATGATTTCTTGAGGAATTTTCGAGCGCTTAATTTAGTCGAGCCAGAAGTAATTGCCCATGCAACGGATTATATCGAAGCAGACATGAAAGCGGTCGATAAAATGACGGCAAGTGGTTTTACTTATGAGATTCGTGACGGAATTTATTACGACACTACTAAATTTTCTAAATACGCTGATTTTGCGCGACTAGATTTAGCTGGACTACAAGCTGGCGCGAGAGTCGACTTTAGCAATGAAAAAAGAAACGTTTCGGATTTTGCAGTATGGAAGTTTATCCAGCCCGGAGAAAAGCACACAATGCGTTGGGATTATCTAGGCCGCCCAGGTTATCCAGGGTGGCATCTTGAGTGCTCGACAATTATCCACGAAGAGCTAGGCGAACCAATTGACATCCATACGGGCGGAATTGATCATATTCCAATACATCATACTAATGAGATTGCGCAGACTTATGCAATGACCGGAAAAGAACTTGCACGCTATTGGATGCATTGTGATTTTATCACGATTGACGGCGAAAAAATTTCCAAGTCATTAGGGAATGTTTACACTTTAGACGATTTAAAAGAACGTGGATTTTCACCAATGGACTACAAGATGTGGGCGCTTTCTGGGCATTATCAGGGAGCAAGGAATTTTACTTTTGAAAGTCTTGAGGCTTCTCGGCAGCGTCGGCTTAATTGGCGGAATCAAATCGCTTTATTATATCAAAATAATATTTCTCAAAACAATTCCAGAAATAAATGCGATTTCAACAAAATCATTTCTGCGGTGAACAATAATCTCAATTCGGCGGAGGCTTTTGCTGTAATCGATACTTCGGTTTTAGACATGGCAGATTGGGAAAAAGTTGATGAGCTTTTTGGGCTTAATTTGATAAAGGATACGCCAGATATTGATGACAACATTAAAACCTTGATTGACGAAAGACAAAATGCCCGTAAAAATAAAAATTTCGCACGCTCAGATGAAATTAGGGAACAGCTAAAATCGTCTGGTATTACCGTAGAAGACACACCAAACGGGCCAGTGTGGCAATATATATAGTAATTGCTTTTATTTATTATTCTTATAATAGCGAGCGAGAAAAGATTCTTTGTAATCCTTAAAAGTATCGTTTAGAAGTGATTCGCGGATACGGTCAACAGTTTTAACAATAAAATGTTCATTATGAATTGATGCAAGAACTTTAGCGGTGATTTCATCGGTCTTAAATAAATGATGTAGGTAAGCCCTAGTGTAATTTTTACAACATTCACAATCGCAGTCCGCCATCAAAGGTGTAAAATCGTGCGTATATTTGGCGTTTTTAATATTAATACGTCCGTCCAAAGTATAAAGTGAGCCATTTCTAGCCATACGAGTAGGACCAACGCAATCAAAAGTATCACAACCATATTCTGCGCCGACGAATAGATCTATCGGCTCTTGCCCCATGCCAAGAAGGTGACGTGGCTTGATTTCGGGCAAAATAGAGTTGACAGTTTGGAGCATTTTGTCCATACCATTCGCAGTAAAGACGCCACCAATACCAAAACCATCTACTGATTTTCCTGCACAATATTTTGCAGATTCGGCACGAAGATCTAGAAAAGTTCCACCCTGAACCACGGCGTAAAGATATTGAGCGTTTGTCGTATTCGCCAATGCTAGCCGTTGATGTTCGGTAACACAACGATCAAGCCAGTCATGAGTACGTTCCATAGCTTCTTTCATATCTTCGTAACTTTCGGATTTAGCAAGATGATCAAAAGCCATATGAATGTCGGCGCCAATTGCCCATTGAGCCTGCATGCTTGACTCTGGAGTCATTTCAAAGTTAGCCCCATCAATGTGGGATTTGAACTTAACTCCATTTTCGTTAATTTTAACGTTCGGCAAAGAGAAAATTTGAAAACCGCCCGAATCCGTAAAAGTGGGTCCATGCCAAGAACTAAACTCGGCGAGTCCGCCGGCCTCTTTAATTAAATCGGTGCCTGGACGAAGCACTAGGTGGTAAGTATTTGCCAAAATTGCCTGACTCCCAAGTTCGCGCATTTCTTTCATAGTGAGAGCCTTAACGGTGGCACGAGTGGCAGCCCCAACAAAAGCAGGGGTTTTAATGTCGCCATGCGGAGTATGAATCACACCAACACGAGCAAGGCCTTGTTTCTTTTCAATTTCAAAATTTAACATATAAACATTGAATCCCCGTAACTTAGAAAATTATATTTTTCTTTAACGGCATAGTCGTAGGCATTTTTTAGGTGGTCCCAACCAGCAAAAGCTGAGGCCAACATAAGAACAGTGGATTTAGGTGCATGAAAGTTGGTGACTAGCGCATCAACTATTTTGAATTCAAAACCAGGATAGATAAAAATATCGTCTTCACCCTCAGTCTTGCCAGTTTTGGCATAATATTCCAGAGTACGAGCCACGGTCGTACCAAGCGCTACTATTCTAGGCTGACTTTGTTGATAATTCTCACTCTTCGCACCTACTGCTACTCGCTCGTGTTGTATTCGTTTAATTTCTGACAGTGTATCTTCCGGGATGTAAAACCACTCGGAGTGCATATGATGATCTTCGACTTTGTCAGTACGCATTGGTAGAAAAGTTCCTAACCCTACATGAAGCGTGAGATATTTAATAACCACGCCTTTTTGATGAAGTCTATCTAGCAGCGCGTCGGTCATGTTAAGGCTGGCCGTAGGAGCAGCAGCCGACCCCATGTTTTTAGCCCAAACGGTCTGGTAGCGTTTCTTGTCGCTAGCGGTAGCATCGCGATGAAGATATGGCGGCAAGGGAACTGTGCCGTATTTTTCGGCTAGTTCAACGAGCGGAGTTTCAGACTGGACCTCAGCAATACCATTACCAAGAATTTTGGTGATAATAATTCTTTCGCCATGAGTGAATAATTCGTCATTGTCATGAAGTTTGCCTCGATACATCACACGTTGCGGTTCGTCACCGTGTTTTTCCAAAACTACAAGTTCACGCTTGCGGCCGTCAGAAAATTCACAAAAAATCCGTGACTGCATTACACGAGTATCGTTCAAAATAAGCACGTCACCAGGGTTTAAAAAATCGTCCAAATTACGGTAAAATGAGTCTTTAGTTTCGCCAGTCTTACGACTAAGAACGAGAAGGCGAGTAGACCCCCGCTCCTCTGGTGGAAATTTCGCAATACGTTCTTCTGGCAAATCATAATTATAATCAGATACTAGCATTTTTGTCCTTTTCGATTTGTTTTTTATAGCGCTCTTCTTCAGAAAAAATACAGCCACAATATTTTTGACGATAAAGTCCTAGTTCACGGGCTTTTGACTGTCCTTCATGAAAACCCACTCGAAAATCGCGATACAAAAATTCAATGCCAAAATCTTCAGCGAGTCGCTCGCAGATTTTTTTGAGCTCATCATGTTTTTGATATGGAGAAACGAGCAAAGTCGTAGTAAAAGCATCATATCCATGTTCAACCGCGAAACGCACGGTTTCGCCAAGCCGCTTAGGATAACAATAGTTGATACAACGGTTCTTAATATCGCTAGAAACATTACAACAAAAATCATCAAGACCATATTCTTCTTTGATGATTAACTCAGCATTGATATCTTTAGCATATTCTTTGAGACAGTCACGACGGGTTTTATATTCAATATATGGATGAATGTTAGGATTATACCAAAATAAAGTCGGTTCAATATCTTCAGACCTTAACGAATCAATACAGTAGATACTGCATGGTGCGCAGCAAGTGTGCATTAAAACTTTTTTCATTCACATAATTATAACATTTATGTTACAATATTTCTATAAGGAGGTATATGTCGAGACAAATTGAATATGACACTAAGTCTTTCGTAAAGTTTTGGCTAATTCCGCTCATTATTGCGGGCGTATTGTTTTTCTTTTATAAAGCTTTAACTGGTCTTGTAATTATCGGTATTTCAATCTTCCTAGCCCTAGCATTAAAGCCTTTAGTCCGAAAAGTAAACAACTTTTTTACCAAACATTTCGGTAAAGACAAAAAGCACCAAACCGTGTCAGCAATTTTTGCCTACTTAATCGTCGTCTTAGTAATTGGCGCAATTATTGCAATCGTAGGCCCTGTAGTTGTAAATGAGACATCTAAATTCATCCAAAATTTTCCAGAAACTTTTGAGAAAACTTTTGGCGGATGGGAGGGGGTTAATAATTTTGGCAAAACTATCGGCATTGAGGATTTGCATAGCGAAATGATTTCTGCCCTAAACTCATTATCGAATTCAATGCTTGGTGTACTGGGAAATAACCTAGTCGCTAGTGTTGGTGGAGTAGCTGACGTCATAATGAAGATTGTATTAGTTTTAGTTCTGACCTTATTGATGCTTCTTGAGGGGCCAGACATAATGAATATGTTTTGGCGCAGCATCGCGGCTGGTGACGACAACAAAAAACCAGTAATGGTTGCAAAAAACGTATTAAGGCGGATGGCGGATGTGGTTTCGACCTATGTTTCGCGACAAGTGATCGTTGCGATGATTGATGGCTTAGCTAGTGGTTTAATTGTATTTTGTCTTTCGCTATTTTTGAACATTTCTGCTAGCCTTGCAATACCTATGGGAATGACAACGATGATTTTCTATATGATCCCAATGTTTGGTCAATTTATTGGCGGGACATTAGTAACATTAATTCTGTTATTTTCAAATCCGATTGCCGCGCTGATATTTGCTATTGTCTATATAATTTATGCCCAGATTGAAAATAATCTCATTTCACCAAAGATTCAAGGCGATGCGTTAAACTTACAGCCTGTATTAATTTTGGCGGCAATCATAATCGGTATGTATATGTTTGGTTTACTTGGCGCAATTATCGCGATTCCGATTGCTGGTTGTATTAAAGTATTAATCGAAGAATATCCCAATATAAAGACTGCCCGAGACTAGAATGAGAAAACCAAAAAAACAAAAAAAGAGTAGGCCTATTTTATTACCGAAGTTTTTGCGGCAACGACCGATTTTGATAGTATTGTTTATTCTCATGAATGTTGCCGTCATTGCGACTACTGCGGTAATTGAATTTGGCAATTCAAAAGAAGCGGCTGAATTGTCTGAGGTTAAAATTAATTGGTGGTTACTACTGCCAGCTTTGTTATGTTTTTTGGTTGCGGTGGCTCTAGACATTTTTAAATATGCTTTAATGATGAAAGAAATGTCTCCAAGCGGAGAACAAGTCAGAAGAAGAAAAATTTATCAAATTGCAGGAAGGACAGTTTTACTTGGTAGATATTATGACAACGTAACTCCAGCTGCGGTGGGTGGGCAACCGTTCCAGATTTATTATATGCGAAAAAACAGTAATTTGTCGAATGGAGCCTCAACCTCAATTCCGATTTTTGGAATGATTTCACTCCAAATTGGTTTTATTATCATTGCGCTGGCCTGCTTTGCTTTTGGTGGACTAGTAAAAGATAATCCTGCTTTAGTGGTGACTGCTTTAATTGGATTAGTCTTTTATGCTTTTTGGCCAGTCATGGTTGCAGGTGTTAGTTTTTTTCCAAAGCCAACAATTGTTTTTATTAAATTTTTAGTAAAAGTCCTGGCTAGAATTAGAATTGTTAAAAATCGCAAAGAAACTTTAGAAAAAGTCGAAAACGAAATCGGAGAATATGCTTCTTCGGTAAAAACTATCCTAAAAACAAAAGGGCTGTTTTTAAAATCAATTTTGATTTCGGTAGCCTATAATTTTTTGATAGCCTCAATCCCGTTTTTTGTTTTAACGGCCTTTGGTGGATCAGTAGATTTTATACATTCATTCGTAACAACCATAGCAGTAATGTCGGCGATTTATTTTATCCCGACTCCAGGAAATTCTGGTGTGGCCGAAGGTACTTTCTTTGCAGTGTTTTCGGCTTTATCGTCTGGCTACGTTTTTTGGGCAATGTTGGTCTGGAGATTCTTTTCATACTATATATATATTATATTAGGGCCGATTATTTACTTTTTGATGCATTTAGAAAAAAGGCGTTCTGGAGAAGAGTAGCATATGTTTAAATTGTTTAGATTTCTAAAACCGTACTGGTGGCAAGTTGTAATATTACTACTATCATCTGGTATTCAAGTTTATACCACACTGAGACTGCCCGCTTTGATGGCCGACATCATAAATAACGGTATCGTGCCTGGTGACACTAACTATATTTGGGTTACTGGCGCGTGGATGATTGGTCTTGCGATAATTTCCGCAATCGGCTCGCTTGTTTCTAGTTATTTTGCGGCTAGAATTGGAACTAGTTTTGTGAGAGATATCAGGACGGCTATTTTCACAAAAGTAATTAATTTTGGGGTTTTGGAATTAAAAGATTTTAGTACAGCCTCTCTTCTTACCCGAACCACAAATGATACCAATTTAGTACAAATGACTACCATTATGATTCTTTCTATTGTTCTACGCGCGCCACTTTTTTGCGTAATTTCAATTATTATGGCAATTCAAACTGCCCCGGACATGAGTTGGATTATTTTGGTGGGGGCGGTTGCAATCCTTGGCTCATCAATCTTAATCATATCGATCGTTATGCCAAAATTTAAAATATTTCAAAGTCTTATCGATAAGATTACGCTTTTGACACGCGAAAATTTAACTGGACTAAGAGTGATTAGGGCCTTCGACAATGAAGAGCTCGAAAAGAAGAAGTTCAAAAAAACCAACGATGCTTTGACCAAATTGTTAATTTTTATTGATAAAATTCTGGAATTGCAGAATCCTATCGTTAATATTGTTTTTAATGGCACAACTTTGCTTTGTTCTTGGATTGGAATTTCGCTTTTAACAAAAGATTTTGCCTATCTTGGCAACATGACGGCATTTGCACAATATGTTACACATGTGATGATTTCTTTCTTAATGATGTCACTTCTACTTGCCGAGCTCCCAAGAGCCAACGTCTCGGCACATAGAATTAACGAAGTACTTTCAAAAGTTCCTAAGATTCATTGGCCCAAGAAGACGGACGGCGTGCCAGAAGTAAGCCCATCGGTTGAATTTAAAAATGTTGACTTTTCGTACCCAGGAGCAGAGGAAAAAGTTCTAGATGGGATATCATTTAAGGCGACATCTGGAAAAACGACAGCGTTCATCGGTTCCACTGGCTCAGGGAAATCCACACTAATTAATCTAGTTCCAAGATTTTACGAATCGACAAAGGGTGATATTTTAATAAATGGAGTCAAAATAGATAAATATTCAAGGGAAGATTTAATCAATCGGATTGGCTTCGTTCCGCAACGGGGAATGCTATTTTCGGGTACAATAAAGTCTAATATTAAATTCGGAAATCCTAGTGCAACTGATGAGCAAATGCATAAGGCAGCCCGAATTGCTCAGGCTGAAAATTTTATTGAAAAATTACCCCAAAAATATAATTCGCTTATCGCTCAAGGTGGAACGAATGTCTCTGGTGGACAAAAACAACGTCTTTCGATAGCACGGGCAATCTGCAAAAACCCAGAAATTTTTGTTTTTGACGATTCGTTCTCGGCATTAGATATGAAGACCGATAAAAAGTTGCGCGACGCATTAAAAGAAGTGACTAACAATGCAGTCGTCTTAATCGTAGCCCAACGCGTCAGCACGATCAAAGACGCTGACCAAATTATAGTTCTAAACAACGGTAAAGTTGTCGGAAAAGGTAAACATTTGGAATTGCTTAACAAGTGTAAGATCTATCAAGAAATCGTAAAGTCTCAATTATCCGACAAAGAATATGCCAACGAGTTAAAGCTAGCAAGAGAGGTGGAATATGTCTAGAAAACAAAATAAAAAGATTCAAAAAACTTCTGCCACGGCCAAACTTTTCTTGAAATCTATTAAAAAATATCGCTTCCCAATTATAATATCTATAGCTTTAGCAATCTCTTCTGCCATTCTAGGGCTATTTATTCCTAAAATTCTTGGGGACATGACCACTATCGCTGTAAATAGTTATCCAAATTTAGATTGGGCAAGTTTAAGCAACAAGATAATACTAGCAGTTGTCCTTTTTGTAACATCCTCCGTTTTGAACTACGGGCAAGGTTATATCCTCGCCGTAGTTTCAGCACGCTACACAAAAGAATTGCGCGAAAAAATTATTGATAAAGTCTCAAGACTTCCGATTTCGTATTTCGATCGTCACCAATTTGGCGATACGCTATCAAGAATGTCTAACGATGTAGATGTACTTACGACTTCAATGTCGCGAGAAATTGCCGATATATCACTTAGCATTACTACACTCATTGGTGTAATGATTTTAATGTTAACTATTTCGGTACCGTTATCGTTAATTTCTTTTGTCGTTGTTCCTATTTCGGTGTTGGTTGTAGGAAAGGTTATGCTCCGTGCACAAAAATATTTCCGACAACAACAAAATATACTTGGAGCTTTGAACAGCCAGATCGAAGAAGACTATTCTGGGCAAACAATAATTAAATCTAATTCTTATGAAGATACTGCACTAGCGGATTTTTCAAAAACCAACGAAAAATTAACTACTGTATCTCGCCGAGCACAGATTCTTTCATCACTGTCTTTTCCAGTGACACATATTTTTACGAATTTAGGATACGTGGCAATATGTGCACTTGGTGGTGTTTTCGTAGTAGAGGGAAAAATAAATATTGGCAACATCCAGGCTTTCATTCAGTATGTATCTAGATTCAATCGTCCTATAACCGAAATCGCATCCACTACTTCAACTATACAATCGCTCCTCGCGGCTTCTGAAAGAATTTTTGAATTTTTGAACGAAACCGAAGAAGAACCCGATCCAGAAGAATCCAAAGTTATCGAAAATGTAAAGGGGGAGGTGGAGTTCCATAATGTAAACTTTGGCTATTCAAAAGAAACCCCAATAATTCATGATTTTTCAGTTAAAGTTAAACCCGGAATGAAGGTAGCCATAGTCGGCCCGACTGGCGCTGGTAAAACAACTTTAATTAATTTATTGATGCGATTTTACGATCCAAATTCTGGCTACATTACGATTGATGGCGTACCAACACGAGAAATGAAGCGCGCGGACGTGAGAAAATTATTTGGCATGGTGCTCCAAGATACGTGGCTATTTAGTGGCACAGTTGAGGAGAATTTGAAATACGGCAACCAATCCGCAACTTTGGACGAAATAAAGGCCGCCGCTAAAGCCAGTAACGTCAACCACATTATTGAAGCCTTACCCAAAGCTTATCATTCGATGATTTCTGAGGATTCTGATAACATTTCGGCTGGTGAAAAACAGCTAATAACTATTGCTCGAGCGATGATAGAAAATCCACCAATGATGATTTTAGACGAAGCTACTTCAAATGTTGATACGCGCACCGAACAACTGATTCAAGATTCGTTTGAAAAATTAACAAATGGTCGTACATCTTTTGTGATTGCACATAGGTTATCAACAATTCGTAATTCGGATTTGATTCTAGTGATGCGTGATGGGAATATTGTTGAGCAGGGGAATCATGAAAAGCTACTGGAGCTCGGCGGCTTTTATGCAGAACTTTATAATTCGCAGTTTGCCGAAAATTAATGATTAAATAGCTTTTTTGATTAACTCGAAGACTTCATCGATAGTGCCGGAAGCGTCGATAGTTTCGATGTTGAAGTCTTTAGCGATTTTGAGATAGGCTTTGTTGATTTTTTGTTGGAAGCTGTTGCCCTCTGATTTCCAGACTTCTTCTTTGCGGTTCCAGTTTTTATCATCTTGAGTGCCAAGGCGTTTGGCTTGCTCTTTTTCGTCTAGCGTCAAAAGAAAAATCCTATCTGGCTTGAAATAATGCTCTGACATGACCAGCTTATGAAGCTTAATAATGAAAGATTTGCTAACGCCCGCACCGTAGCCTTCGTAAACTAAAGTAGAAAGCCAGTTTCTAGCGGTAATTACTATGTCGCCATTTTTAAGAGCCGGCTCGGCCAATTTGCGCCACTGCTCATAGCGGTTAATAAGATAAAGCATCACTCTAGTACGGTTGCTGATGTCCTGCTTAGAGCCATAGTTCAATTTGGCGATAGTTTTGATGAACTCATCATCGCTGCCGGTGCCGGATTCGGAATAAATAATAACTTTCTTGCCCTGGGATTCAAAATACTCTTTCAGCTTTTTGGCCTGAGTATCTTTGCCAGTGCCATCTTGGCCTTCGATTACGATATACATTATTTTTCTCCTTTTAAATATTTTTCATAACAAGCGGGGCAGAGGGCGCGATATTCGATTTTGGTTTTGCCGTCGTCGATTAAAATATCCGGGCCATCAGAAACAAATTTGCCATTTAAAAACCTCACATTATAAGTGGCTTTGTGGCCACACTCACAGATAGTTTTAATCTCTTCGATTTCGTGGGCGATCTGAAGGAGCCTAGTAGCACCCTCAAAGCCACCATCCTCGCGACGAAAATTAAGCCTTAGACCATAACACATGACTGGAATATCTAAATCAATTGTGACCAGCATTAATTCGTCGACTTGTTTTTTGGTTAAAAATTGAGCTTCGTCAACAAAAACGCAACGAACATTTCGGTAGCTTTTGGCGATTTCGTTGTAAAGATTAGTCTTGCGACTAAAGCAGAAATTGGTTTCACGCTCGGGGCCAATGCGGGTTAATAATTTCGTTCCATTTTTAGTGTCGGTTTTTGGCTTAATTACACAAACTTTATGGCCACGCTCTTCATAATTAAAGGCGACCTGAAGAAGTTGCATTGTTTTGCCACACCCCATCGCGCCGTACCTAAAATATAATTTCGCCATGTTATAATATATTATACCATGCATGAGAGCTGGAAACCTTTTTTAAGAAGTGAATTTGATAAACCTTATTTTAAGGAGTTGTCTGATTTTTTGCGCGAAGAATACCAAACAAAAACAATCTTTCCGCGTAAAGAATTAGTCTTTCGGGCATTTGCGACGGACTTGAACGAAGTAAAGGTAGTGATTTTGGGACAAGACCCCTATCATACTCCTGGCGCAGCGGAAGGGTTAGCTTTTTCGGTACCAAATTCACAGCCGATTCCACCGTCACTTATTAATATATATAAAGAAATTGATTCAGATATCGGAAAACACGCAAACCCACACGGAAGTTTGGCAAATTGGCAAAAACAAGGAGTGTTGCTATTAAATACGGTACTTACCGTAGAAGCACATAAGCCAAAATCGCACGCTAATCGGGGCTGGGAAATTTTTACTACTGCTACGATTAAATATCTAAACCGCGAGCGACCACATTTAGTTTTTATTTTGTGGGGAAGGGATGCGCGGAATAAAAAATCTTTAATCGACGAGTCGCGACACTTAGTTTTAGAGTCGGCCCATCCATCACCCTTGTCGGCCTACAATGGTTTCTTTGGTAGTAAACCGTTTTCTAAGTGTAATGAGTTTTTGAAAAACAACGGGTTAAATGAGATTATTTGGTGATTAAACCCATTTAGAAAGGCGTTTATATTCATCCGAATCTTGAGGATAAGAATCGAGGATGTCTTCAGTGTAAGTTTTGCCATTGGTAAGATTTAAGGTTTCGACATCAGGCATAGAAGAAAGCAAGCGAATAATGGCTTCGTCGGTTTCGACATTGGTCATGGATTTTTTGGGGTCAGTGGAATGCGAGTGAACACGAAGTTCCTTATAAACAAAACGCTTGATGCCGGCCTGGAGACAATACTTGAGACAGTTTTCACAAGTAGCGACACGATTATAAATAGTGCAGCCAGCGAGATCTTGATGTGCGAAGATCAGCGCATTCATCTCGGAGTGGATTGCAAAATAATATTTCATTGGGCGCTCGGAGAGAGTCATTTTGGATTCGTCGGCACCTTGAAGCATCCCATTGTAGCCTAGCGAAACTACACGATTTTTGGGATCCACTATTACGCATCCCATTTTAGAAGACGGGTCTTTGCTTCTAGTTGCAACCGTCTCCGCAATTTTCATAAAATATTCATCCCATTCTTGTTGTTTACTCATACTAGTATTATAACAAAAATTTTTTAAACTGGTCATATCAACAAAATCTTATCGCCATATTGTTTACTAACATTTTGTAATTGTATAATGCCCATCTTTCCTCTTTTTTTGGAATAGTGGTGCCCAAAGACAGAACACCACTTTACTTTTTTAGGGAGGGGAGGAGATCGTAACATATATTGTATTAATTCTTCTAATATTTCTTTAGTGCTGGCGGATTATTGCTTTCGTCAATAAGCCCTTCATATGTTCCACTTGATGGTGACGTAGCCACACAAAAGAACCGAATTCCACTGGTATTAATATTTGATCCAGGAGACATTTCCTTCAAATCAATTATATACATACTAGCCCCCTGAAACCATGTGAAGTTATTTATGTTTTTTGCAAAAGCCGTAGTGGTCATTACTGCACGCAGCATAATTATTGTGAACAACGTAGCAAGTAAACACTTACTCGTTTTTTTTATTATTACCATTACAAACCCCCTCTTGCCATAATAATTGTATACTACGATCTTCTCAGCCCCCATTAAAGAACGTACATCTCTGTACATATATATTATATATATTGTCCAACAAAAAAAATCAATATACATAGATTTAAACACATATTAGACTCTTCAGCCATCATTAGATAACAATCTAGGAGTCAAATTAGGCGATTACTAAAAACCAACAGAAGGGGTATATTGGTGCTACGTTATCTTGTTTACGCTTATTTTAACTATAAGCAAAATGGCGGAAATTAAAGAGGTGAAAACTTTTATGCTTCGCTAATCTCACTAAGGGGGTTGTATTTTTGATTTTTCTATGCCCATAATGCGCACAAGCTGGAGGCGAAAGTCATACATAGAACCATCAATACCATAAAATACAGGAGAAAAAATGCGAAATAAAATCCGCACGAAAAAACCTGGTGGGCAAAAGAGAAATATCAAAACTAAATTCTTGATACCTATAGTAGCAATTATCCTTGGCGCGAGCAATCTACAACTAGACGTAAGAGCAGAACAATGTCCAGATTTAAGAATAGTGTTTGCGCGCGGCTCGGGAGAAGAGCAGAATACTGGGCAAAACTATCTCGCTTTCAAAGAAGCAATTGAGCCAAAGCTAAGCACCACGAGTCTAGCTTATGAGTTTATTGATTTGGATTACCCAGCGATCGGAATTGATAATCTGGGTGTGGCGGCTGGGGCTTTTTTTGGAGCGGGGGAAGCCTACGAATTTGGCGATAGTGTGAAGTCTGGCGTGAAAAAACTTGACAAAATGATAGGCTCTTCGAGCTGCCCTGGCACTAAATACGTCCTGGGCGGGTATTCGCAGGGAGCAATGGTCATTTCAAGGGGGCTCAAAAACCTAGATTCCGATAAAATAATTTATATAGCAACCTTTGGTGACCCTAAAATTTATTTGCCAGAAGGCGCAGGCTTAATACCAGATGCCTGCTTAGGCAGAAAATTATCTGACTATCGTATTTATGTACCAGACTGTCATGCATATATGGGGCTACTCGGAGCTTATATTCCTTATGAGCCAGAACAATTTGCCGGCAAAATCGGAACCTGGTGTAATAAAAATGACATTTTCTGCAGTTCGCATTTCAATATAGATGACCATGTTTCATACGTAGAAGACGACTTATACGAAGATGCTTCAAGAATAATTTTTGATAATATTACTAAAACCTTTAATATTTCTAATCAGTTTTATTCACCACACGATACGGCGATTATAATAGATTCAACAGGTTCGATGGCGAGTCTGATTGAAAAATATAAAGCCGAAGCCTATCGCTTAGCCAAAGAGACTTTTGCTATTGGCGGAAGAGTTGCTCTTTATGATTATCGAGATTTAGGTGACCCTTATCAGCCGGTGGAACACTGTAATTTTGAAACTTGCAACCTCGGGAATTTTGCACAAGGGCTGGAAGAAATCGCAGTTGACGGCGGTGGTGATACACCTGAGTCTTTACTTTCTGCTGCTTTTCACGTAATGGCGACACTTAGTTGGCAGCGCGGGGCAACCAAATCATTAGTGGTTTTGACCGACGCAGGATTTTTGTCGCCAGACCGTGATGGGATTACTTATGCCGAGGCTGTAACCCTAAGCAAAACTATTGACCCTGTGAATTTTTATATCATTACTACAGACGATGTTGCTGAAGAATATTTTTCGCTAGCCGAAGATACTGGCGGCAAGGTGGTGACGGAACCCGATGATTTTAGTTTGCTAACGGACTATATTATCCAAAGGTATGACAGCTTGCCGAGGGTGGAAGAAAAAAGAGAAGTCAAGAATACTGCTGCTATTAGCATTGATGACGCGTCAGACTCAGGCACCAAAGTAACTATTAACTTCACTACGGATGGCGACCAAATTTTAGTAATTTTGAACGATAAAATCTTAGGAATAACAACAGAAAGAACAGTTACGATTGATGGGCTTGACCGCGCCAAGGAAAATCACATAATTTTAACACCAATTAAAAACAGTTTGCGAGGGGAAGGGGCCGAGCTAGAACTAAAGGTGTCTAGCGCTAGACAAATGGTAGGCATAGAACAAGCTAGCCAGTTGTTACCAAAAGCACCAAATACTGGACAGCTTTAGCCTTTTATGGTAGAATTATCTCTATGACTTTGAATAAAGATTTAATTCGTAATGTGGCAATTATTGCGCACGTTGACCATGGCAAAACCACCTTGGTGGATGGGCTGCTTAAGCAGTCACATACTTTTCGCGACAACCAGGCGGAAATGTCACAAACCCTCATCATGGATTCGATGGATCAGGAACATGAGCGGGGAATTACTATCACCGCCAAACAAACTTGCGTTTATTATAATGGCTACAAAATTAACATCATTGATACTCCTGGCCACGCCGATTTTTCGGGCGAGGTAGAGCGGACACTTAATATGGCTGATGGCGTACTTCTTATTGTGGATGCACAAGAAGGCCCAATGCCACAAACAAAATTTGTACTTAAAAAAGCTTTGGAACTCAATCTAAAGCCAGTAGTAATTATTAACAAAATCGACAAGCCAGCAGCACGTATCGATGAAGTATTGAGTGAAGTCGAGAGTCTGTTTTTGGAGCTCGCAACCGACGAATCACAGCTATTTTATCCAGTTTATTACGCCATCGCAAGAGAGGGCAAGGCGGGTAAAACCACTGAGCTAGATGATGATCTACATGTAATCTTTGATTCCATCATTAATGATATTCCAGCCCCTACGGTTGACACCAATCATGAATCAGCACAATTACTCGTGGCGGCTCTAGCTAGTGACAATTATCTCGGCAAATATTGTATTGGTAAAATTTTCCGCGGCAAGCTCAAAAAGGGTCAAACCGTCAAAATCTTACATGACAATGAGATTAAAAGCGGAAAGATCGATAAACTATTTATTTATAAAGGGCTCGGCCGGGAAGAAGTACCAGAAGCAATCGCTGGCGACATTGTGGCCGTAACTGGCGTGGCTGAAGCAAACATCGGCGACACGATTGCGACAGGCGACAATCCTGAAGCTTTACCAACAATCGAACTCGAAGCGCCAACTTTGTCTATCTACATTGGGCCGAATACTTCGCCGCTTAAGGGGCGTGAAGGCGAATTTACAACTTCACGACAAATTGCAGAAAGGCTCGAAAAAGAACTCGAAACCAACATCGCCCTGAAACTCCAGCCTGATGGCTTGGGGTACAAGGTATCTGGTCGCGGTGAGTTGCACCTATCGGTTCTAATTGAAACCATGCGCCGTGAAGGATATGAGCTAGAAGCCGGCCGTCCTGAAGTAGTTTATAAAGAAATTGACGGCGTCAAATGTGAGCCAATTGAAGAGCTCACAATTGAAGTTGACCCAGAATTTGTGGGAGCTGTTTCGCAGGAGCTAGGAATCAGAAAAGCCGAATTAAAGTCTCAGGAATTAACCAGCGCTGGTTCGACGAGATTTGTCTACGAAATATCAACTGCCGCTTTAATCGGACTTAGAAATAATCTACTAACCGCCACTAAAGGTACAGTAATTATGTCTTCGATTCCATCGGGTTATCGCCCAGTAGAAGGTCGCTACAAACCAGAACGAAATGGAGCTTTGATTTCATTTGAAGACGGAACTTCTACGGCTTATGCACTCGATGCAGCGCAAGCAAGGGGAATTTTGTTTATTCCACCACAGGTGCCAGTCTATCAAGGCATGATTGTGGGACTTTCCAACAAAAAGGATGATCTCGATATTAATATTTGTCGCGAAAAACAGCTTACCAATATGCGGACACATGCTTCGGACGGAGCGATTCAGCTAACGCCTTACACACAACTTTCGCTTGAACAATGTCTGGATTTTCTACTTGATGATGAACTCCTAGAAGTCACGCCAAAATCTTTGCGTCTTCGCAAACGTCAGCTCGATCCAATCAAGAGAAAACGAGAAAACCGTGTTAATTGACACACATTGTCATCTGCACGACCGCGAATTCTTCTCGGAAGCTCAGGCAGAAGAGATGTTGAAGCGGGCGCATGAAAATGGTGTTGAAAAAATTATCTGCATCGGTACGTCACACGAGGATTCTTTGGTGGCTCGTGATTTTGCAAGCCGACATTCGAACGTCTATTGGACATATGGTGCACATCCAGAAAATGCTAGTAAAGAATCCGATATTGTTCTTTCGAGACATTTCGCGACCAACGGGGAGCGAGTTAGCGAGGAGCCCCGTAACGACGGGCGCGACGAAGCGTGTCGAGAAAGAATTATATCGGATTCTAAACTCGTGGCAATTGGTGAAGTCGGGTTAGATTATCATTATGAGGGCTATAATCGCGAGGCACAGATAAAGTTGTTTGAAAAAATGCTGCAACTTGCTGTCGATAATGATTTACCTGTGTCTTTTCATGTACGAGAAGCGTTTGATGACTTTTTTGCTGTAGTCAAGAATTTTCCAAAAGTGCGTGGCGTGGTGCATTCTTTTACTGACAACAAGAAAAATCTCAAAAAGATTCTCGAAACGACCGATTTTTATGTGGGAGTGAATGGGCTTGCGACTTATTCGACTTTGCCGATACCACCACTAGAGCGAGTTCTGCTCGAGACCGATGCACCATTCTTGGCGCCGGCGCCATTTCGTGGCAAAACCAACGAGCCGGCCTATGTTCGGGAAATTGCGGTATGGCTCAGCCAGAAATTAGAAATGGATTTTGATTTGGTAAAAATTACGACCACCAAAAACGCTGAACAACTTTTTAAAATTTAAAGCAAAATTACAACACAAAATGCAGTTGTACGAAAAAATAAAATTATAGTAAAATAAAAGCATGGACATGAAGAATTCTAAACGAGAAACCAAAAATCTTGTCGGTATTATAGTGATGCTGGTGGGAATTTTAACATTAATTGCTGGTTTGGCGTTTTTCTTGGTAAAAATTTTGACAAAACCTGGTGTTTTGGACGGAGATTTTCTAGTATCCGTGGGTGAATGGAGACTAGAAACCGACACAAATTGCGCAGATGAAGCCAACTGTGAAGATAATTCTGGAGTCATTTGGAATTTTACAGAAATCGGCAAAGGAACTCTTACCACCAATAATCACCTAAATGACTACGATTTTATCTGGGCAATCGAGAACGGTAAGCTAAAAATCGAGACTAGTTGGCTCTACAACTTAAACGATGAGTACGAATATAAAATCGACAATAATAAATTAATTCTTAATGACGAAATTATATTCGTACCGTCTTCTAACTAATTCTATTTGATTGATTCAATAAATTTCATGAAGAGTGGGTGTACGTGGAGTGGGCGAGATTTGAGTTCTGGGTGAGCCTGAGTCGCTTCAAAGAATTTGAGCCCAGGCGCCTCAACAAACTCGACCAACTTGCCGTCTGGCGAGTAACCAGAGATTTTGAGTCCGCCCTTTTCGATAGCTGAGAGAAATTCTTGGTTGACTTCATAACGGTGACGATGACGCTCAATCACTTTAACGTCGCCGTTTTTCAAAATTTCAGTGCCATAGATATATTCGCCACAGTTTTCAACTTCATCACGATAAATCTTTGCCGTAGCTGTACCGTGTTTTAGTTTAGCTGGATAGTCACCAAGTCGCATCGAAGCACCGGTGGATTCTTTGCCTTTTTGATCTGGCATAATGTAAATTACGTTGTTATGTTCTTTTGCACCAAATTCTTCAGAATTGGCATTTTTGATGCCACCACGACGCGCCGCCGCAATACATGCAACCTGCATGCCAAGGCAGAGACCAAGATAAGGAATGTTGTTTTCAAGACAATAATCAGCGGCGAAGATTTTACCCTCGGTGCCACGCGCGCCAAAACCACCAGGAACTACTACGCCATCAACAGACTGCAAAAGTTCGAGGGTTTTAGGGTCTTTTTCTTCAAGGTCTTCGGCATGCACCCAAACAAGATCAAGATTGACTTTGTTGTGAGCAGCAGCGGCTTTCAAGGCCTCAGTCACACAGATGTAAGTATCATCATTACCAACATACTTCGCCACCAAACCGACTTTGACGGTTTTTGGCCATTTAGTGTTTCGAAGCTCGGAGAACTTTTCCCATTTTTTCATATCTGGAGTACTATTATCGCCAACGAATTTATTGAGAATTTCGAGTACGCCTGTTTTTAGAATATTAAGAGGCACGTCGTAAACCGAATTAATGTCTGGAAGATTCAAGACGGCATCTGGATTAAGCCCAGCAAAGGCAGCAATTTTCTCACAGATTGAACGCGGAGCTGGTTTTTCGGTGCGCACACAAACTACGTCTGGGATAATACCAAAACCGCGCAGGTCTTTTAGAGCATTTTGAGCTGGCTTGGTTTTGAGCTCTTTACTCGTGTTGAGCCACGGCACAAAAACCACTGAAAGATAAAGACAGTTTTCGCGACCAACTTTGTTTGCAAACAAACGAATGGCTTCAATGAATGGGAGCCCCTCATAATCACCAACCGTACCGCCAATTTCTACAATATGAACATCGCTATCTTTTGAAGCGAGGGCGATTTTTTCTTGAACGAGATCAGTAAAATGTGGGACGAGCTGAACGGTTTTACCGTGAAAACCACCTGCGCGTTCGCGTTCGATGAGCTCTTTATAAATGGAACCCGAAAGCGTAATGGAATATTTGTTGGTTTCAAAATCAAGAAAACGCTCATAATGGCCAAGGTCAAGATCAGTCTCGATGCCGTCGTGAGTTACGTAACATTCGCCGTGCTCGACTGGATTTAAAAGTCCAGCGTCAACATTGAGATATGGATCACATTTTTGCATGGTGACTTTGAAACCTTTGGCTTTTAAAATGGCGCCCATTGAAGCCGCCGTGATACCTTTACCAACACCAGATAAAACTCCACCTGTCACAAAAATATACTTACAAGGTTTTTTATTTTTTTCCGCACTGGACATACGGGGGCCTCCTCCCACCATTACATTATTTACTATTACGCTTATTGTAGCATAAAATCTTTTTTGTGGGATAGAGATTTTTATTAATTATTATGTTTTGTATATAGCACAAAATATGTTATAATATAATAATGATATATTTAGATCACGCGGCGGCAACACCAATGGATGCCAGGGTGCTAAAAGCCATGGAGCCGTATTTTTTGCGTGATTTTTTTAATCCTTCTGCCGCATATTTGCCAGCTAAAAAAGTAGCAGCTGAGTACGAGACTGCAAAAGGTATAATTGCACATGCGATTGGCGCCAAAGCTTCTGATCTCGTGATTACTGCTGGGGCAACCGAAGCAAATAACCTTGCGTTTACGGCTTTAAATACAGGGATTTTATATCTCGAGACGGAGCATGATTCGGTACGAAAGGCCGCGGAGCAGCATGGCGGCGAAGCCGTACGTGTACTATCAAATGGCGTAATTGATTTAAATGACTTAAAGACAAAGATTACGGACGAGGCACAATTAATTTCGGTATCACTGGTCAACAATGAGCTTGGCACGATTCAGCCATTAGCCGAAATCGCAGGAGTTATTCGTGAAGTAAAAATTGACCGTCTAAAACGCGGTGTGAAAAGGCAACTTTTACTCCATTCCGATGCCTCACAGGCTCTAAATTTATTGGATATTAACGTGGCGCGACTGGGTGTAGATCTATTAACTCTAAATTCGGCCAAGATTTATGGGCCTAAGAGTGTAGGAGCACTTTATGTTTCACACGACGTGCACTTGTCGCCTCTGACCTATGGCGGGGGGCAGGAAAAAGGCCTTCGCGCTGGGACTGAAAATGTGCCTGGAGTGATTGGTTTTGCTAAAGCAGTAGAGCTTGCTAAAGAACACTTAAACGGTAATCGCAAAAAATATACTTTGTGGCGAAAAATTTTACTATCTGAATTGCAAGATTATGAATTAATCAACAAAAAGCATATGCTTGACAATTTCGTAGTTTTGTGCTATAATGGTTTAGATGCAGAGAGGTTAATTTATCTTCTTGAAGATAGAGAGGTTTACGTATCTACGGGTGCGGCTTGTGCAGCAAGTAAAGGCCAAAAATCACACGTATTAAAAGCCATTGGGCTTTCCGATGAACAGATTGCGGGGTCTTTACGTCTAACTTTTGGTGAGGCTAATAATGAAGAGCAAATTCACGAGGCGGCACGAATCATTAACGAAGTTGTAACTAATGAAAAACGGAGACTAGGGAGATGAAAGTTTTTGTTGGGATGAGTGGCGGGGTAGATTCAAGCGTGTCAGCAGCATTATTGGTGGAACAAGGTTATGACGTAACTGGCATCTACATGAAAAACTGGTCGCGTGATCTTCCAGGCATGAAATGTCCTTGGGCAGAAGACCTCGCCGACGCTAAACGCGTGGCCGTAAAACTTGGAATTCCGTTTGAAGTTTGGGATTTTGAGGAAGCATATCGTGAAAAGGTAGTGGAATATATGCTTCGAGAATTTCAAGCTGGCAATACACCAAATCCTGATATTATGTGCAACCAAGAAATCAAATTCAAACTCTTTTATGAAAAAGCAATGGAGAGAGGCGCTGATTTTATTGCCACTGGACATTATGCAAGGACGGGAAGCTTGTCTGAAGTGGCCACCCCAGTTCTGCTTAGGGCGGTGGATGAAAATAAAGACCAGACGTATTTTTTGTATCGAATTTCTAATGAGGCGCTCGCACATACGATTTTTCCGATTGGCGAAATGCTAAAACCCGACGTCAAAAAACTAGCCGAAGAAAAAGGTCTACATAATGCCTACAAAAAAGAATCAATGGGGGTGTGTTTTGTGGGTGAAGTGGGCATGAAAGATTTTTTGAAGGAATATATTGATGTAAAACCAGGTGAAATTCGTGAAGTTGAAACCGAAAAAATATTAGGTTACCACGAAGGTGCGATATTTTATACGATTGGACAGAGACATGGTCTTTACATCTCTGGCAACAAAGGCGAAATAAATGACGGGATGCCGTATTACGTGGTTAAAAAAGATCTTCCTAAAAATATCGTATATGTATCAAAAAACTTAAATCATGAGGCAATCTGGACAAAAGAATTAAAACTAAAAGACGTGTTTCTTCGGATGGGGTCTGACACCGCTTTTTCCTTGTCTTCGCCAAGCTCGGTAGGGAGTTCTCAAACAGCGTCACTCGTCCGTGAGGCACAGATATCAGTTCGTCTTAGACATCGCGCACCTTTGATTCCGGCAAAATTTGACGGCGAGACTTTATATTTTGAGCAAGAAATCAAACGGCCAGCCTCTGGGCAGTCTGCTGTTTTATATGACGGCGAGATTTGTCTTGGTGGCGGGATATTACTCTAGCTTAGAATAGTATTTTTTTATTAAATAGTGTATAATTACCTCTATGGACGTAAACGAAATAAGAAAAAGATTCTTAGATTTTCAAGTTAAAAAAGGGCATAGAATAATCAGCCCTGCGCCTTTGGTGTTAGAAAATGACCCCACTACGCTTTTTACGGGTTCCGGAATGCAACCATTGTTGCCATATTTACTTGGCAAAAAACATCCCGACGGCACAAGACTATGCGACTCGCAACCATCAATGCGATTACAAGACATTGAGGACGTAGGCGACCCAAGACACACAACGGTTTTTGAGATGCTCGGCAACTGGTCGCTCGGCGATTACTTTAAAGAAGAGCAAATTCGGAACTTTTTTGAATTTTTGACCAAAGAGGTCGGTTTGGACCCTTCACGAATTTACGTAACTTGTTTTATTGGCAACGAAAAATACGGCATACCAAAAGATGATGAAGCCGCAAAAATTTGGCAGCAAGTATTTGCTGAGGCTGGAATTGAAGCAAAAATTGCCGAGATTGGCTCAGCAAAAAATGGTGATGAACGCGGAATTAAGCCTGGGGAGAGAATCTTCTTTTATGACGACCACGAGAACTGGTGGAGTCGTGGTGGTGGTTGTGAAGACACACCAATTGGTGATCCGTGCGGCCCCGATTCGGAAGTATTTTATGATTTCGGCGAAGACAAACAAGATGTTGAGAAATATGGACTCTCACATCCAGCTTCGGATGGTGCAAGATTTATGGAAATCGGCAACTCGGTTTTTATGCAATATCGTCGTTTACCTGATGGAACTTTTGAGGAGCTTGAGAAAAAGAATGTCGATTTCGGTGGTGGTTTGGAGAGGATCGCGGCAGCTGCGATTGGCTCGTTTGACGTGTTTAAAATTTCTCTAATGAAGCCTATTATTGATAGACTTGAAGAAATTTCAGGCAAATCATACGACAACAACACCGACGAGATGCGCGTAATTGCTGACCACGTCCGCGGGGCATATCTCTTGGCGGCTCAAGGTTTAACTCCATCAAACAAAACTCAAGGCTACGCAATGAGAAGACTACTCAGGCGAGCGATTTTAAGAGCATTAGATCTTGGAATTTCCACAAATTTCTTAGCAGAAATCGTACCAATTGTGGCTACCAACTATGCTTCTTTACCAGATTCTATTTTGACTCATCGCGAAAAAGCGCTTGAAGTGATGCTAAAGGAAGAAGTTTCATTCAGAAAAACCCTAAACAAAGGCCTAAAAGAACTACAAAAGGTGGCTAAACATTCAAAAGATGACACTTCAAATTCAGAGGTATTTTCCCATTTGTCGGGCTATGACTTATTTAAATTGCAAGATACTTATGGTTTTCCATTTGAGCTTTCGGTTGAGGAATGTTACCGCGAGGGAATTGAACTAACCAAAAATTATCGTGAAGAGTTTGAGGAAGCCCTAAAAGAACAGCGCGAGCGTTCGCAGACTGCTTCAAAAGGTATGTTCAAAGGTGGCCTTGAGGATCACGGTGAGCAAACCGTCAAATATCACACTGCGACACACTTATTACTTGCGGCTTTGCAAAAACACATCAGCCCCGATATCGTACAAAAAGGTTCAAATACAACTTCTGAACGAACTCGTTTTGATTTTAATCTAGACCACAAGATGACACCAGAAGAAATTACAAAAGTCGAAACTCAGGTAAACGAATGGATTAAAGCAGATTTACCAGTGGTTTATGACGAATATGATAAAGCCTATGCTCGTGATACATTAAAAGCGCACGGCGAATTTTGGGATAAATATCCAGAAAAACTAAAAGTTTATACGATTGGCGATTTTGAAAATCCAGTCTCGCGTGAGGTTTGTGGCGGGCCACATGTTGAGCATACTGGCGTAATTGGTCATTTTAAAATCATCAAAGAAGAGTCCTCATCGGCTGGAGTTCGTAGAATTAAAGCTATTTTGGAATAAATTAGTAAAAAACAAAATTAAAACCACCCCGTGGGGTGGTTTTAAGGTGCTATCAAGGAGAAGGAGTTACTGCCAGATGATCGGCCAGCAATTTGATCGAATAGCGCTGACCGTGTGGGATTTTTATTATTGGAAGGTACGCTATCCAACCAAGTAAAAATGCTCCAAAACTGATCAATGGCAAAAAATATTTTATCCGAGTATCAACAAATGGACTCATTGATACTTCATGAATTCTAGGGCTGAATGGTTGATTCGCCAGTAGGTGTCCCGTAGAGGCTGAAAATATCACAATATCTTCAGGGCGAAAACCCGACATGTGGCCGCGCACAGACCGAAGTGCTTTTTGGGGCGAGAACCCAGTGATTCTGTATTCCACTAAGCATACTCCGGCTTCCTTAGGAACATCATTCAGTATATCCTTGAACGGATCTGAAGCCTTGAATCTGAGCCCGTCGATAAAATATACAATTTTGCCATTTTTTGATTTTCGCATATCTTTGAGTTCAACGTCTCGCGCGAATTTTTCACTCAAAACCCTGTAAATAATACAGGAGAGCAGGTTCATACCAAAAACAATCACGAGAAACTGAGCTAAAAGTTTCGCCATTTTTACCACTCCTTTTTAAGTTTCTTATCCTTATAATAGGTATATTATATATATTATATCATACTTCTAGTAAAATGTCCATACATACCTTGGGCGGTTGGGGGAGGTTTAGGCTAATTTTGGAGGAGCTTGTCGATTTTGGCCTTAAGCTTATTTTCTTTGGGGGCGCTAGCTAGAGTATCGACACCAACTCTAAGTAGACCTAGAGCGGTAGCATAAGAATGATCTAGGTTGCCCAGTGCCTCCGCGTTGAGATGCTCGGTGATGAGATTCGGCAGTTCGTCGGTACTCATCAGATGAATAATCGGACGACGGGAAAAAGGAAGGTTCTTATACCAATCGGAAATAGCAAGAGTTTCTTGAATTAGAGAAAGGCTTGCGCCACCGCCACAGAGCAAAATATTACGCGGCAAACCACCGATATTTTCAAACTCTTCTAAAGTAACTTCTACACCGGTAAGCCAAACGGAGATATTGCGAGACAGGGCGGTTTCGATTTTGGATTTAATTCGGTCATCCAATTTGCCAGAATCGTAGTCAAGCTTATAAGCTTCGGCTACGTCAAAATCCACACCGAGAGATTCGGAAATCTGATGAGTAAAACTTCGACCACCGATTGAAAACATTTTAGTGCCCTCAACACCGCCATCATCGACTACGGCGATATCAGTAGTTCCGCCACCTATATCCATAACAATACCAGAAAAACTTGATTCAAGATCATCACCTAGACATGCTCGACAAACCGCAAAGGGCTCTACTGCGACAGTGAGCAAATCAAGGTTCAGCTCGGCACACACTTTTTCGATAGCAGAAACGTGAATCATGGGAGCAAATGCAGTATAAAATTGGATTACAACTTCAGAACCTTTGAACCCAATAGGGTTTGAAATTTTATAGCCATCAATAACTAGCGAAACAATCGCGGAGCTTATCAGACGGATTTCAACGTTTTCGTTGCCAGTCTCTAGAGCTACGGCTTTTTTGGCAACTTCGCCAGACTTTTGCTGAACTTTTTTGATTATTTCATTCATTTCTGAATCGGTGATTGGCTTGTTGGGGTTTTTGCGAGTATAATTGACAGACGTGGTATTACCTTTGATTAGCTCACCGGCAATGCCGACAACAGTAAGGCTTGCACGTTCGCCAGCTTGCTCTTCGGCTTGGACAAGAGCGTCCTCGCAAACACTAACTACGGCTGGAATGTCAGCTACGGCACCCGCATGCATATTGCCATCGGATTGCTTAGACTTACCGACGCCAAGAATCTCAAGGTTGCCTTTTTTATCAGACTTTGCTAAGACCGCTTTGACGTATTCGGTGCCAATATCGAGTCCCAGAATTGTGCTCATGGTTCTATTATAGCACAGTTAAAATCAAAAATGAGGCTTAAACTCGTCTATAACTTGAAATCTGCCAGAAGAAAGGTTATTCAATTTGAAAATACCAAATTCAGTGCGGTGGAGTTTGACGACTTTATAGCCAAGCGCAGCAAAAGTTCGGCGGATTTGGCGATTGCGACCCTCAGAAAGGATTACTTGATAAGACTGCAGAGGCGTCTCTTGAAGGGCCTGCGGAGCCTGGCAAGGCGAGCATGAGCGCCGCTCGCCCGTGGCGACGGGCCGAGCGGACGCAGCCCGAGAGAGATGCCCTGCAGTCTTCTTAATGATGAGAAACTTACTGGGACCGTCTTCAAGCATTACACCATAGTCGGAGATCATTTGTTGATGAAGGGGCTCTAGTGGGCGGTCGAGCTCGACTTCGTAAATTTTGGTTTTACGAAATTTAGGATGGGTCATTTGAAAGGCAAAATCCCCATCGTTTGTTAAAAGAATAAGGCCGGAAGAGTCCTTGTCGAGACGACCAACGGTTTTGAGTTTGTGATATTCTTTAGGCAATAGCTCGTAAATGGTTGGGGAATTGCCCTGGGCGTGGCGCGAACAGACATAGCCGACTGGTTTATTGAGGGCAAGATACAAGAAATCCGTTTCAAACGGTATAGTCTTTTTATTATAGCACACTTTGTCGGTTTTGTCAATCCTTGCGCCGATAGATGCTGGTTTTTGATTTACAAAAACCCTGCCAGCGGCAATCAAATCGTCAGCTTCACGACGCGAAACCCCTAAACGTTCGGCCAAGAATTTATTGAGCCGGAGGGACTGGTTGTCCATAATTTACCTGTGGAGTTGGTTGAGGAACTGATGGATTAGTTGAAAAAGGTCGGGAATTTGTTTGAAAAGATGTCGGCGGAACAGGCTGAGATGGAGCTACGGATGTACCATCGGTCGAAGGGATACGATCGCCAAGAACTTCATGGATAACATTGATTACGTCCTCAATGCCGACCTGAGATTTAACCAAATAGCGATCAGCTCCTAAGCGCTCACCCCGCTCACGCTGATCGTCGGAAGAAAGTGCAGTCATCATCACAACCTTAATATTTGCTGTTTCGGGAGTGGCGCGCAAAATATCCAACATGTCAAAACCGGAAATTTTAGGCATCATAACATCAGACAGAATTAAGTCTGGTTTTTCGCGTACAGCAACTGCCAAAGCTTCTTCGCCGTCACCAGCCGACACAACGTTGTAGCCTTCGGCAGTGATGCGAATGCTGTATATTTCGCGTAAGCTTGCATCGTCTTCGACTACCATTATTTTACTCATTTTACTTCTCCGTTTAAGTTGTTATTAGTTTGTGCTTGCTGATTTATTGGTGGCGCTAACGGTGTTGGTACTGTTGGTGGTTGGGCTGGTTGAATTGGGGGTCGAGCCATCTGTGCCTGCTGGTTCCGTACAGCAATCATACGTTTTTCGTATTCTTCACCGGTGAGACGAGGCAAAGAAACGTAAAAAGTTGAACCCTCGCCAAAGGCCGACTCGGCCCAAACACGACCGCCCATAGCTTCGACGCGTTGCTTGACAAGGTAAAGCCCTAGACCAGTACCGCCGATAGTACGAGTATCAGAATTGTCGGCACGATAAAATTTTTGGAAAATATGGCCAATATCATTAGATGAGATACCGATGCCCGTATCGGTAACATTAATAAGTACGCGGTCACCATCGCCACGCACATTAATATAGACCGAGCCCCCTTCGGGAGTATATTTAAGTGCATTTTCGATGATATTATCTAAAATTTCACGCATAAAATTGACGTCGACAAACCCGTAAGCAACCTGCTCCATACGCCGATCGTTGCCAAAATTAGCTGGAGCTGATGGACCAAAAGTAAGGTTGATTTTGGCTTCATTGGCGCGAGTTTGGTAATCTCTTGATATCATTTTGACAAGACCAATCATTTCGACTGGTTCTAAATGTGGCCTAATGCGGCCATCATCGAGCTTGGTAACATCAAGCAAATCCTGAAAAAGCTTGCCGAGATGCTTGGAAGCGGCCTGAGCGGCGGTAAGATACCCACGTGCGCGTTCGTCAATTGCAGCTGTTTGCGGATTAAGCGCCAGGGATAAATAGCCATCAATAGTAGCAACTGGGGTCCGCATCTCATGGGAGGCAGTAGAGATAAATTCGGTTTGCTCGCCTTCTTCTTTGAGCTCCTTAGTGATATTGCGAAAAGTAATAATGCGGTCTTGCTCACTCCCCTCAGTAGGAAGTACAGAAATCGCAACAGGAATACGTTTACCCGAATTACCAGCAACTAGACAGCCCTGAAATGAATCAAGTGGCTGGTTACTCCTCATTGATTGAATGAGCGGATTTTCGTTTTCCGATAATTCACGACCTTCTTTTGACTCAAGTTTAATAACTAGCCCGTAATCTAGCCCAGTGACATTATTCGGCGCTCCACAGCCAATCATAGTAACGGCTGCAGGATTAATAAACTTGATAATGCCAACTTTATCTGTAATAATTACGCCATCATGAATAGCTCGCAAGGCCATTTCGGCCAAAGCTGGCTGATTAGCCGTAGTGCTGCCACTACTAATTTCAGTATTGTTGCGTCGAAAAAATTTCATCTACTTTTATTTTAACACAAGCTTCATAAAATGTGATATTATTTTAATATGAACAAAGATGTCATTTATATTGAACCCGAGGATGATATCACAGATATCATAACTAAAATCGAAAACTCAAAATCAAAGATTATCGCGTTAGTGCCACCTAAAAAAGCGAGTGTTTTTAGGAGTGTGGTTAATATAAAATTAATTTCTAAAGCTGCCGCCTCTGCAGAAAAGACTGTTGTTTTAGTGACAACCGACCCGCCGATTATAAGATTGGCGGCCGCCACCAAGATACCAGTTGCTAAAAGTCTTCAATCGGCGCCAAGCATCCCCAAGCTAGAGGAGAGTGGGGAAGAAATTGTTACAGAAGAGGTTAGAGAGTCTGGTGAAGAATCTGGGGGCACTTCGAAAGAAGAAGCGTCTGAAGAAAAAGCAACTGAAGAAAAGATAACCGAAAAATCTGATTCTTCAGACGAAGAAAAAAAGGTAACAGATTCAGAAAAAACCTCTAAAGATAAGAAGCTGACCATAAAGAAAACTGGCAATAAACTCGTAGATTGGTTTAGAGAAAACCGCAAGAAAGCTATTGTTCTTGGTACTTTGCTGGGTGTTTTAATTATTGTCTTGATTTGGGCGCTACTTATCGCTCCTGCAGCCACTTTAGTAGTAGGTATCAAAACCAATGTTAATAATTTTTCTGAAGCTGTGAGCTTTACTACTAAATTTGAAGAAGAGGATGCCGATACGGGTAAATTCTACCTAGAAGAAAAGAAACTTGAAACCATAAAAAAAGTCGAATTTGAAGCTACTGGTCAGAAAAACATCGGCGAGAAAGCTAAAGGCGATTTGGTGATTTATACTTATTTCCCAATTACCCAAAATGGTGGCAGTAAGACAATAAAGGCTGGTACTATTTTCAAGATTGGCGACTTATCCTATACGTCAGATAAAGAAACTACGTTGTCCTGGAGCGGAGATCTAGGAAGCATGAGCCGAGACTGTGGAAACTATGGCGACGAAACCCTAAGAAGATCTGGGTGTTTAATCTCTGGCAGAATTGCCGTTACAGCAACTGCCCCTGGCGAAGCATATAACATTTCGGCTAATAACACAGGCTGGAATACATCGGCCGATGTTGCAGTATACTCCGATAAAGCCATGAGCGGTGGCACAGATGAAATCATCAAAGTAGTTTCAAAAGAGGATATTGAAAAAGCTAAGACCGAATTAGAAGATTCTGATCAAGTTGAAAACAAAGAAAAGCTTTTTTCTGAGGTTGGAGACAATATGATGGTAATTGAGGCAAGCTTTAGTCAGACTACCGAAGATGCAATTTCGAATCCGGCGGTGGGAGAAAAGGTAGAGCCAGACGTAAAGCCAACCTTGACCGCAAAAACCACAGCAAAAGTTTATGTAATTGACGAGACCAAAGTCAAGGAATTTATTGCTGAAAAAGCGAAATTAGGCGAAAATCAAAAAATTTACGAAATCAAAAATCCATTTATCGAAAATTTCATGAAAACCGATGGTGGGTTTAGCGGAAAGTTAAAAACCTCTTACACTACTGGTCCAAATGTTACCGAAAATAGCGTAATTGAGACAGTGAAAGGTAAAGGCTTAGGTCAAGCACAACACGACTTAAGAGATATAAACGGGATAATATCCGTAACAATTAACCCCTCTTTCCCTTGGGTAACATCTATACCTAATGACTCAAATAAAATAACTGTAATTCTTGAAATAAAGGACTAAAATGCGAATTCTTTGCCTTGACGTGGGCGAAAAACGCATTGGCGTGGCCAAGGCGGACTCAAATACTCGGATTGCGGTACCAGTCGGGTTCATTACCGTAGATGGCTCAGAATGGCAGGAAATTGCCCGTTTGGCGCGCTTTAACAGTACCAGTTCGTTCGTGCTTGGCTTACCTCGCAGTAATAATGGTAATGAAACCAAACAGACCGAATATGTGCGAAATTTCGCTAAAACTTTAACCCAAAAAATCCCTGAAGCAAAAATTTATTTCCAAGACGAGAGTTTGACTTCAGTGATGGCGGAAGAACGTCTAAAATCGCGCAAGAAACGCTATGAGAAGGGTGAAATTGACGCTGAGGCGGCAGCAATAATTTTACAGGATTTTCTCGAATCCATAAAAACAGAAGGGCAGTCTTTCCTTAGCCGTTCCGAGGCTCAAATTTCAATCACCCCAGAAGAAGCCCCTAAGACCAAAGGGAACTATGGTAAAAAAAAATCTAAAAAACCCCTAAAAATCATTACCGTTGTGGCCGTAGTGGTGATTTTGGTACTCCTTGCAGTCGGCGGCTTCTTGTGGGTAAGAGACATCCGCGCCAAAAAGCGAGCTGAATATTATGCCGAGATTGAGGCTCAAATGAAAGCAGAGGTGTTTAATTTTACGATTTTACCTGGAGAAACGATTTTTGACGTAAAGAAAAAACTAACCGAAGTTGGTTATTCTCCAGAGGAAATTAAGGCTGGATTTGACGCTGAGTATGATTTTGATTTTTTAAAAGGGCGTCCGGCGGGAGCAAGTCTGGAAGGCTATTTGTACGGCGAAACTCATGAATTTTATAAAAATTCAACAGTAAAAGAGGTTTTAGAAGTTTTTTTGAAAGAAATGGGCAAGGTTATTGAAGAGAATGACCTAATCAACAAGTATGCCGCGAAAGGATTGTCTTTATTTGAGGGGATTACATTGGCGTCTGTTATCCAGAAAGAGGCTAAGTCTCCAGAACAGCCTACAGTTGCACAAGTGTTTTTATCGAGACTAAATTATGGGATTCCGCTAGGAAGTGATGTTACCGTAAGTTATGCCTTGGATGTATTAGATCCAAATCGGGAAATTTATACAGACAATCAATCTGCTTTAAGAGTTGACTCTTGCTACAATACTAGATTGCATGGAGGACTTCCTTGTGGTCCAATTTCTAATCCTGGGCTGTCGGCGCTACTCGCTGTGGCTAATCCAACAGATACAGCTTATCTTTATTTCTTGACAGGAGATGATGGTTTGATGTATTATAGTTATACAGAGGCTGAGCATATTCAGAACATTTACCGTTATTGCCAGACCCTCTGCAATGTATCGCTATGACAATGAAAAAAAGAGCAGATAGGATAAGGCGGGCTAAAAAAATATTGCCGTATTTAATTACTGGTACAGTTACTTTGGCCTTGGTTTTTGTCGGCTCAATAGACAAGAGTAACTCTGAAATTAACTTAAGTCTAGATACTTTTGCAGCCAATAATTATAAAATATCAATCGATCAACTCTCCGAGTTATATGTTGTGGCAGATTTATCAGATGCACTAAGCCTCGCAAGTGCGCCAGAAGTAGCCTCCAACTATGTTGTGACTACTACAATGTACAATGCTGGCCAAACCAGTACTGGAAAACTCGAAAAACCGAACTTAACCGACGTAGAAGACCGTGAATGGGTAATCACTTATACCGTTCAAGATGGCGAGTCAATGGATTCAATTGCGGCAAAATATGGTATAACTACAGACCAAATTCGTTGGTCTAATGGTCTTAAAAATACTAATCTTTCAGCTGGCACAGTGCTTTATTTACCAAAAGAACCAGGTATTGTTTATACAGTCAAGAGCGACGATACAGTAGAGTCCATCGCTTCAAAGTATGGCTCAAACGTCGCTGAAATTACAATTTTTAATGATCTTGATGTAGATGGATTATCCGAAGGTAGCAAAATTTTTATCAAAAATGGTAGTTTGCCGGTAAAAGAACGCCCAGAATATGTTCCTCCCGTTGTCAGAACCACCTATACCTACACATATCTAGGCGACACATCTACACGCCAAAATGTTCAGATAATTGCAACTGGTTTTTATGATTCAAATTACCCTTATCCGAACCCCAATCCTGGTGTACCTGGATGGTGTACTTGGTATGCTTGGTGGTGGCGCGCAACTAGCCCATTATCCCTTGGTGCGCTTGGTCATGAGGGGCGCAATGCTAATACCTGGCACTACAATTATGCTTACAGGGGCGTTGGACGCGAACCACGAGTTGGAGCAGTCTTCCAAATCCCTTACGGCGGTGGTGGCTATGGTCACGTTGGGGTAGTGGTTGGTATTAATGACGATGGTTCAATCGTGGTTCGCGAGATGAACTATGCTGGCAGATATGTAGTGACTGAGGCAACTATACCCGCAACCTATGTAGGAAATTTCAATTATATTTACTAGCCATACTTAAACCCTCAGCACTTACTGGGGGTTTACTTTTTTGAATAATTAGTAGTCTTCGACCAGGGTAAATTCTTTGCCAGCAATACTGATAATCGAGTCAGGCTTAGCCCCCTGAGTCGTCAATTCTGCACGGATACCGAGCTTTTTCATAATATCGCGAAGACGGTTAACAGAGGCGTAATTACCAAGGTCGGTACGGCGGGCAAATTTTTCGATCTTTTCGCCAGTAACGATAAATTTACCATCTTCAAGTCGCTCGACAGACCAGTTGTCCTTCAAGGCATTTTCGCTTAATGATATGGTTGGAACCGAAGTTTGATCATCTTGCGCGCGTTCCTTATCTAACTCACTCGGATGATGATTTTGGGCTTTATTGATGTTTGTGGAACAAACCTCTTTTAACTCCCGCAACAGTTCAGTGACGCCTTGGTGAGCTTGTGATGAAATAGTATAAATTTTGGCAGCAGGGTTTTTCTCAAAGATAGAAGCCATCTGCATTTTAATAATATCTTCATCAACCCCTTCGCATTTAGTCAGGGCAACAATCTCGGGACGACTCTTGAGATCGGAATATTTTTCGAGCTCATTTCGGATAGTTTGGTAAGCTTCACCCGCATCGTCGTTGTAAATATCTACCAAATGAAGTAATACCGCCGTGCGGTCAACATGGCGCAAAAAATCATGGCCTAAGCCTTTGCCCTCGGAAGCCCCTTCAATTAGCCCAGGAATGTCAGCTATCAAAATATCGCGCCCATCAATAGTAGCTACGCCTAAATTTGGCGTAATGGTAGTAAATGGGTAGTCGGCAATTTCGGGTTTGGCATTTGAAACCACCGAGAGAAAAGTTGACTTGCCAGCGTTTGGTAACCCCACTAAACCGACGTCGGCCATAGTTTTGAGCTCAAGTTCAGCTTCAAATTCTTCGCCTGGCTCACCAACTTCAGCAATAATTGGGGCTTGACGAGTAGAGCTTTTAAAATGAGCGTTACCAAAACCGCCGTCGCCGCCTTTGGCAATAACCGCTTCTTGACCATCGTAGGTTAAATCAGCCAAAAGAACACGAGAAAGACTATCGCTCTCGTTTTTGAGCCGGTATACTACTGTACCGATTGGAACTTCAATAACAAGATCTTTACCAGAGCGGCCAGCAGAACGAGTGCCAGAACCATTTTTGCCATCTTCGGCAGTCAAAATTGGCGTGAAACGAAAATCAATCAAAGTATTGGTATCTTTATCGGCACGAAAAACAATATCACCGCCTTTGCCACCATCACCACCGTCTGGACCACCTTTAGGGATGTAAATTTCGCGGCGAAAAGAAACGGCGCCATTGCCGCCCTTACCAGCTTTTAGACTTACTTTCGCAGTATCAACAAACATATCTAATATTATAACATATTTTTTTAAATAAAAAAATGCTTGACAGCTCACCACTTATGCTTTATTATAAACATAAGCTGGTACGCTTCACAGGGGTTCCACTGATTTATTTAGTGGAGTGTGGAGACTCATTAAAAACAAACACAGCGGATTAAAACAAAACAATGTGCCCCATGGGTGGGCGCGTAACAGCGGGGAGACGGCCAAAACGGCCGTTTTTCTTTATGATATAATATAGGTATGATTAAGTTTACAATTATTACTTTGTTTAGAGAAGCGATTGAGCCTTATCTTAAGACTTCTATGATGTGGAAGGCCGTAGATAAGGGTTTAGCTGAATTTGATTTTGTTAACCTTCGTGAATTTGGACTAGGGCCACATCGTTCTGTTGATGATACACCCTATGGTGGTGGAGACGGGATGTTGCTTAGATGTGAGCCGGTTTTTAATGCTATTGAGTCAGTAAAAGCCAAAGACCCGGAAGCTAAAGTAATTCTTCCTACCCCTGTGGGCGAGACCTGGAATCAAGCGCTTGCAAGGGAGTTTGCAAAAGATGCCCACTACATCATTTTGTGCCCACATTACGAAGGGTATGATGAACGGATTCTTTCGATTGTGGACTATAAAATCTCGCTAGGGCATTACGTATTGACCGGCGGAGAATTGCCAGCACTAATCATGATTGATTCTATGGTACGACTAATCCCTGGGGTTCTAGGTGGTGAACAATCCGCCGAGATCGAATCTTTTTCTGATGGGGATAATTTGGAATACCCGCAATACACCAAACCTTACGATTTTCGCGGGATGACGGTGCCGGATATTTTGCTCTCTGGTAATCACGGCGAAATTGCAAAGTGGCGCGAAGAACACTCTGGTAAAGTAAGCGGTTGATTTTGTCTATAAGTAATTGTATTAAAATTGACCAGTCTAGCTATATATGCTATAATGAAAGTCATAGAGCTGCTCACCGAAGGGCAGCTAGTATTATTAGGAAGCTGGTGAAGAAAATTGAAAATTAGCAAGGGAAGGGACCACGGCGCCATGGATTGGCCATACAACCTACTGGAAGATGTCTTTGATAAGCCCTTTCAGGGCTGGGTTACCGACAAACACCGTGAAGATATTTTTGAGGTGATTAATGGCCTCCCAGACGAGACTATGAGGAGATGTATTTTAGGATATTATCGAGAAGGCTTAACCTACAAGAGGCTGACGGAAGAGTTGGGGCTCAAGTTGAGTAGTGTCTACGCGTGCAAAATGAAGGCCTTAAGAGAACTAGAGCAACCTCAACGAGCCAATATTCTGCGCTATGGTAAAGAGCTCACAGAAGCAGAAGACGTCATTCATAAGAAAGAAGCTGAACTGAAACTTAAGCTTAGCGATATTAAAGCTAAAGAAACCGAGCTGAAGCTTAAGCTCTATATCATTAAGAATACAGAAGCCAGGATTGAACAATTGGAGAAGCGAGTGAAGGCCCTTCAGGTAGAAGCCAAAAAATCAGGGCAGATAGATATCCTGGCGGAAGCTAGCAAACTGCCTGTTATGTCTTGGCCGATAACAAGGCTCAATCTGGGGAGCCGAGCGTACACAGTACTTCTTAGAGAACACTATGGAACCTTGGGCGATGTCGTTTCCCTGATTATCGATGGCGGGCTGTTCAAGCTAAACGGCATGGGTGAAAAGGCCGCCACCGATATTGTTTCCACTATTAAGGAGGAAACGGGGTGCGACCTATCTAACTTCGTGAGGCAACCCCGCGGTAAATAAACTGCGGGGTTTTCTTTTGCTATAAAATTCGCTATGATATAGGTATGGATTTTGGCGTAGAGGAGTTAAAAGGCATTGGTCCCAAAACTGCGGAGATTTTAAAAAAATACGGAATTCGGACGGTACGTGATTTTTTCTATAATTTACCTCGCGACTATGAAAATTACGAAAAGCCCACTTCAATCTCTGAAATCAAGCCGGGCAAAATTGTAGTAAGGGGCAAGATCGACTCTTTATCTACTAGACGGGCAAGAAAACGCAATCTTTCAATTACCGAGGGAGTGATTAGAGACAACACTGGCGCAATAAAGGTAGTCTGGTTCAATCAAAGCTATCGTTTGAGGCAGTTTGAGCCAGAAAAAGAATATTTTTTTACTGGGAATTTTGAGTTCAAAAATGGCAGGTATAGTTTAATTTCACCATCGGCGGTTTTAGCCTCGGATGTCGACCCGATGTCTGGCATTAGCCCAGTTTACGTGGCACACGGTAAACTAAAATCATCTGATTTTAAGAGGCTTATAAACAACTCACGGGCAAAATTTGCGGAGATTCCCGATTTATTACCAACCGTACGCCCCGGAACACGCAAGGATGCTTTGTTTTTTGCACATTTTCCAAATTCCTTAAAATCAGCCGAAAGAGCGCGAGAATATTTGGCCTATGAAGAGCTTTTTTCATTGATTCTTTCAGCAAAATTAAACCGACAGGAAAACAGTAAGTTAAAATCCATCAAGATACCGTTTGATGCCGCAGAAATTAAGAAATTTGTCGCAAGTCTGCCATTCAAATTAACTAACGCTCAGAGGTTAGCAAGCTGGGAGATTTTTCAAGATATGGCCAGCGGTACACCGATGAACCGCTTGCTTCAAGGTGACGTGGGCTCAGGCAAGACTATGGTGGCAGGGATGGCAATCTACGAAGCCATACATGGCGGTGCGCAGGCAGCAATTCTTGCACCAACAGCGATTCTCGCGGTTCAACATTATGAAAATTTAAAAGATTTACTAGAACCCTTCAAAATAACCGTAGCGCTATTAACTGGTGCAACAAAAGACAAGAAGAACCTCAAGGCCAACATTAAAAATGGCAAAATCAACTTAGTAATTGGCACTCATGCTATCCTTACGGACGATACGGAATTTTCAAACTTAGGCCTAGTTGTGATAGACGAACAGCATCGTTTTGGCGTAGAACAGAGGCAGAAACTAATTTTGAAATCACCTATAGGACTTGCACCACACCTTCTTTCAATGACAGCAACACCAATTCCTCGCTCTTTGCAATTAACATTATTCGGCGACTTGGATATTTCAATTTTAAACGAACTGCCTCAGGGGAGAAAACCTATAAAGACTATTCTTCTCAGCGAGCTCGAAACCAAAACTAAGCTCTACCCCAAAATGCTTGAGGTCCTTTCCAGCAACCCCGATACTAAAAAACATGGCGCCAAGGCCCACGGCCAACAGATTTATTGGATCTGCAAGGCAATTGATGAAACGAATGGGGTGCCAATTTCTGAGTTAACATCAGTCAAGACCCGTACCAAAAAATTACAGACTGTTTTTCCAAATTTTAGGATAGAATTCTTGCATGGCAAGATGAAACCTACCGAAAAAGACACCATAATGAAACGTTTTGCAGATGGAGAAATTGATATTTTGGTTTCTACAACAGTAGTAGAAGTAGGCGTTGATGTGCCAAACGCCACACTAATAGTGATTGAAAACGCCGATTCTTATGGTCTGGCACAATTACATCAGTTGCGTGGAAGAGTGGGTCGAGGAGCGTCAGCTTCATTTTGCTTTTTACTGACTTCTGGGGACGCTCGCCCATCGCGACGTCTTTTTGAACTCGAAAAATCGACCGATGGGTTTCATCTCGCTGAGGTAGATCTGAAATTACGTGGACCAGGAGAAATTTATGGCTCTTTGCAGCACGGCGCGCTCGACCTCAGAATTGCCTCTTTATCAGATACTAAACTAATTCACAGAGCACAAGCCGACGTGGTGAAATTCTTGCAAAATCCTGAAAATATGTTAAAATATAAAGAATTGATGCAGGGCATCATGCGGTATCAACAAATTACAACCCTAAACTAGTTTTATGAATAATTTACTCAAAATTACATCTGGAAAATTTCGTGGACGGAGTATAAAGTCCCCAGGTTCTACCTTGACGCATCCGATGGGAGCAAGGGAAAAGCTAGCTCTCTTCAACATGATTAGTGATTTTTTGCCTGATGCAAGGGTGCTAGATGCGTTTGCCGGATCAGGGGCGCTTGGAATTGAGGCAATTTCAAGAGGCGCAAAAGAAGTAGTTTTTGTTGAAAAAAGCCCAAAAATCGCAAATACTATTAAACAAAACCTGAAAGATCTGGAAATAAAGGCCCAGGTTTTCGTCAAAGATGTAGCTAACTATATAGATAAAGAGGGGTTTGACGTAATCATTGCTGACCCGCCGTACGATAATTTTAAAATTGAGGCGACTAAGCACTTAGCTTCACTCCTTAAAAGTGGTGGGATTTTGATTTTGTCGCACCCTGAAGATGGCTTGGAGCTATCGGGGTTAAGACTTCTTAAAACTCGACAATACGCTTCGGCCCATATTTCAATTTATGCAAAATAATCTTGCTTTTTTAGCAAAAGTGTGATATAATTGAATTATAAGGAGTTTTATTATGTATTATCAGGGAGAGGTGGACAAAAAAGAACGCCGTAAAATTATAGCTGTTGCAACAATATCTGTAATTATTATTTTGAGCTTAATCGTAGCGATTGTTGTCGTGGCGACAAAAAAATCAGCTAAAAGTGGCATAAGCGATGCTCAAAATTCTGCATTTGAACTTATAGAATCAGAAGATAAGGCTGAAGAAAAGACCGAAGAAGACAAAACAGCAGACAAGGTCACCGAGAATAAAGAGGCAAAACAAGAATCCGTGAAGGAAATCGGCGATTTAACTACTAAGCAAAACCAAGTTTCAAAAACAACTAATACTGCTGCAACGAGCGCAGATATGCCAAATACTGGCCCAGAAGATGTCTTACCAATAGCTTTAATTTTAGGGGCTTTGGTAACCTATCTCTCTTCAAGAGCTTTAGCCAAAAGAGAAGCTTAACTTAAGAAACAAAAAGGCGAGGTTTATCTCTCGCTTTTTTGATGGTTTATGATATAATAAGAGAGTGCCCGAGTGGTGAAATTGGTATACACGTATGCCTTAGGAGCATATGCCAATCGGCGTGCTGGTTCAAGTCCAGTCTCGGGCACCATTTCCGAACAAAATTTTGGATTTTCGCCCGTAGGGCGATTTTTTAATACCGAGCGCAGCTCGGAGCATAGGCGAGCAAAACTTTAGAAGGCTATAAGCCGGTAGGCTTATACTTTCAGATCCGCCCCCGCGCCCGCCCCGCCGGAAGCGACCTTGTCGCTAGGGGGTTTTTGATCGGGCTTAGGTCGGGGGTAAGCCTGTCAAAAGCCCCTCTTCTGTCCTATTCTGTTTTTGGGCTAAAATAAGTTCGGATGGTGTTATATAAATACACCAGACCGAAATTCTTCGGTCGAAGCATTGTTGAATATATGCTTTGGGGATTTCTTCCATCTGAAGGAGGCCTCATTTTTGTTGTTGATTTCTGGGTTCTTAAAACTATTTCGGGATAACTGGCCCTTTTGCCAAGAATTGGCAGATTTCATCTTTTCACCGATGGAACCTAGCTGGTTCGTAAGCCCGTCCAAGATTTCGCGGACTTGATCTATCAGCATTCTTCGTTTAGTTCTATTTACACCAAAACGATCCGCTACTATTCCTACTGGTTTTTTCTCCATAACCAGCATTTTCATAGCTAACCCTCTTGATTTTTCTATGTTTTTACCTGTACAATATAACATAGGTAGGTCCTTTCTTATTTAAGTGATGTTAATTTAGGTATAGAGCCTACCTTTTTTGACGACAAGAGCCATCTTTTATGTTGCATAGGTTGTGAGATAATACGTAGAATTGACATTTCCTAATCTTTGTGGTACAATATAAGCAGTACCTTAAACATGTTTTGTCATAAGGAGGGTGTAAATATGACAAGAAATATATCTTTGACTAGTATCGCAGAGAGCCTAGATTCCGTTGCCGCTAATTATGCTTCTTTGGTGAAAAAAGCCGAGAAGATACAATGTCCAATAGCAATGCTACCTGAAGCTCCAGAGAAGCTGACAGAGATTAAGAAAGAGCTTGAATCATTGCTTGAGGAGTCTTTATGCCTAACGGATCCAGGAGAAGAGCTCGAAGCACGAAATCGTGCAGTAGTATTATTAAACGCCGTAAATTCTGCGCTCTGTTCTTACTGATACTGTCATTAAAGGCCGACTTTTGAGTCGGCCTTTAAAATTTTTCATTATCTTCCTGCCATACGTTCTATCATTTCAAAGAGATACTCTGTTTTTTCTTTCTCTCTCTGTTCGCTAGATTCTACCCCACGTAGATCTTGGAAGTGACTTATTGCTTTTTCTATTCTACTTCTGGCTTTTGTGATATTGGATTGACGAACTTCGTTTTGATAGACCGCAAGTAATAAATCCTGAATTCCGCTGCTTCTATAGACGACATCTTCGCCTACCCTTGTCACAGATTTATTGTTGAAGAACGATTCGCGGCCCACACTACTTCCATCATTATATTCTATCCAATCTAAACTACTGTCATCATAATACAAGCTGTCAATAATATCTATTTCGCTAATTCCTATTTCTAACAGCTTACCAGCATGTTTAACCATAAGATCAGAGCCGTATTCTGTATCATAATCAATGGGCTCGCCATCTTGATCACTGTATGGAATGTCCGCGCTGTTGTCTATCATGGTATTGACTATTGTTTCCTTACCATCTTCGGTAGAGAATGAGTAGCAATGCGCAAGATAATTAGTAATTTCTTTATCACTAAAGCCGCTCTCTCTTAGATTAGATAGATTATCCAAAATTTCGTATGGCGACATACTTTTTATTGCTTCAACTTTCTGCTTTTCCTTAATCAGATCATCGATCTCGCCAGAAGTGTCGTCAGTGGCATTTACGCCGTTTTCCATAACGTCTCTATAGTAATCGGCAAAGGCTTGACCAAAAGTGAACGCTTCCACTTCCAGCAACTGGTTTCTGTATCTATTGTATGCCTCCTCGAAATTACCCAGAGTTTCTATGATATCTTTACCACCTAAAAGATCCCAGCCCGGCTGGCCATTTTGGTAGTGCTCATTATTGACTTTATATTTCTCGCCTCGTTTGGTATTATGGTCTACCTCATCATGTTGATGTGCATGCCACATTTCGTGCGCGATTGTATTCATTATTGCATCTTCATCATCTCTACCACCAAATTTACGTCGGACTTCCACTCGTTTCAACCTATGGGCATAGCTCCCTTTACAATCTGTATCCTTGTCACTATATTCAATATTTGGTCGATATTCTAGACCAAAAACACTAACAAATAAGTCTATCTCGGCTTGATCGGCTTGGCGATATCTGCCAGATTCTTTAAGTTTCCCAATTTCATATACTTTATCACGTGGAATCTTACCAATAGTTTCTTCAACTAATTTGTCTATCTCATCTAGGTCGGGATTCTTAAATATATCCGGATATTTGACTAGAAGTTCGGCCCATTCTTTTGCTGCTTTGTCTGCCCATTTTTCTCTATTTTTTTCTGCGACTTCCTTACCCTCTTCTGATTCTCTCCAGCCCGAATCGTATTCCCATAATTTCTTTATATGTTTATTTTGGTTATATTTATCCAAATCCGTTTCGCCATTCTCATCTCTATACGGAATAGGCTCTATACCACTTAGCTCATACTCTAAGCGCTGCCTCCTCAAAGTGCTGAGATCATCCTTGCTCATTCCATTTAACTCAGCGGTCAGTTCTTTTCTTTCTTTTTCATCAGCTTGTTTCCAGTAAATCCTGCATTCATCACTATCCATAAAACTATTATCGGCTTCATATAGTCTGTGCAACACTTCGTATGCTTTGGATTTTCCGTTTTCAATTATCTCAGAATTAGTAAAAGACTCATCTCCTTCGTAAAGATAAGATCTTCTAATAAATTCACGACGAAAATAAGATAACTCTTCTTTGGTTAATGTTCCAATGGCTTTTTTTGCCAAATCTTCTATTTCGTCCATATATTCATCTACGGTAAGTTTTTGCCCAGTTCTTTCATTTGCTTCATCATATTTCGAATAATACTGCCTATCGAGTTGGGCATATTGGTCTTGATAGTCTTTGTACTTTTTATTAAAGGAGTCAATCGTTTCTTGCAATATATCACCAAGAGCAATTTCTTCTTGCGGAGTTCTTGCTTCTTTTAATGCGTCCTTGTGAAATTTATCTAATTCTTGGTTAATTTTCTTTCTATCGTCTTCAGAAAGTTTTCCATACTGGTCATAGGTCTCCATTAGCCTAGATATATCCCCCTCAAAATTGTCTACATAGTATTTCTTCCATTTGTCTTCCGGCTCGTCTTTAACTTTCTGTTTTGCTTCGACTCGAAGTTTACGTTCTATCTCTGTAATCGGAAAATTAAAACCTAACTTAAGATAGTCGCTTGCATTTGAGCAAACGATAGCCGGTTCATCTTCACAAGCTTCAGCAAGAAATTCTTCTGTGTTGAAATCCGGGTTTGCATTAATAATATGACCTAGCGTAAATAATTTTGTTTTTGTACTTTCGCTATCGACAAACTTTTTTACATCCACACCAAGTTCTGGCGAAGTATATCTTTCTAGCTGAGTCGCGATCAGCATCCGGCAGTTAAGCTCCCATGTGGTATTCTTGTCTAAATTTGGATCTGATAATTTGGAGACAAAAGAACCCATATCGAAATCGCCTACGGCATCAGGATTTTCTTCTATGATATCCATAACAATGGATGGGCCCATTGCGGCTGTTACAGCATATTTATTGTAAGATGGGTTATTAAAGAATTTACGAGCTAATTCTACTGCACCCTCTCTTCCTCTTCCGCCATATTCATCGCCTCTGGAAATAGTCGTTATTTCGTTGACTTGTCGGTCAAATTCTTTTCGCTCTTCTAGCTCTGAAACTGTAGCACTCTTTCTCCATTCCGTCTCTACTAAACCTCTAGACCCTATTGATACTCGTTGCCAGATTTGCAAATCTGGATCGTCATTTCTGGCGATTTCTTTCATTTCGACATCTTCACGTTGTGCCTCTCGTAACACTTCTTGACCAATATTTGAATTCCGTTCAGTCTCTACTCTCTTTACCATCTGAAGCCAAGGATCATCGTTGGTATTATTGGCATCCCCAAGTGTTTCGTTATTCATATTTACCTCGCTTAACAATTGATATTCGCGAGCGTATCCTTAGAAACAAATGTAACACTCGCTTGGAGTGCTTTATGTTTCATTTCTGCAATCTAGTGGTTGAGCTAGACTGGAGCGAGTGCTCCATTCGTAGCTCAACTCATCATCTACTCGTCCAGTGTAGACTAGATGACAGATTGAAATATAAGGCAATTTAATTATAGCATGTTCTCGATAGAAATCCTTCGTTCAAAAACGGCTTTTCTGACGATTCCATTTTCTGAACACCCAAACTCCCGTCTTTGCGTTAAAATACTCTTAAATCGCGCAAAAACGCCCCAAAACTCGATAAATCAAGCCACATTCTACGCTAATTGGTCGGCCGTCACATGACACATTTTTGTCCCAAAAACTACCCAATTTTTGGGACATATTTTGGTATTTGAGTTATAGTGGTGTTAAAGAGAACTATTATGACGAATCCAGAAATTATATCTAATAAAATCGCTAAGATGGTACCAGGGACGGTTTTTGTCGTTTCTGATTTTTCGGATGTATCAACATATTTTTCACCGAAAAATCATTAAAACCTTATCTCATTATTCATTTTCTATTAGTATTTCGGCGGGGCGGGCGCGGGGGCGCCCCGCCGGAAGCGACTTTGTCGCTAGGGGGGTCTTTTTTTAGTTTTCATGTTGCGACATTTTTTGTTATAATAAAATCATGAAAAGGCGGCGGGCATTCTCGAAGACCTATCAAAAATATCTAGAAGGTAAACTTAAACTGCGGGTTTACCAGAAAATTGGTGTTTTACTTCTCGTTGTGGTATTCTCTGGGTTTATCGGCTGGCTGTGGGAATTTAGTCTGGCTGAGATTAGTGGCGGTTTTAAACATTTATATATAAAAGGCGGGAATTTACTGCCATGGATGAATATTTACGCTTACGGAGCATTACTTGTCATAATGTTTGCATATCACTTCAGGAAGAGACCCTGGATGGTTTTTGTGATTTCCGCACTCACGACTGGTATCTTGGAATTATTTGCGGGATGGGTAGTCTATACTATTGGTAATGGAACACGTTATTGGGATTACAATAATAGTTGGTGGGGATTTGGTAGCATCAATGGGTTTGTTTGTCCTGCAAGCGTCGTAGTTTTTGGCCTTGGCGCACTGCTTTTGATTTATTGGCTACTGCCTTTTTGTATTCTTTTAGCAGAAAAAATGTCAAAACGAGCCTTTCTTACTTTGGCAATCACACTCTTTACGCTCGTTATCATAGACGACGTCACGAACTTGACTCTCAAAAATCTTGGACTTAAAACGGCAATGGATTTTTATCATTCTTTAGGCTGGAAATATAAATAAGATTTCATTAAAATAATAGTATGGAAAAGAAAATTCACGAATACGAGAAATTAATCGCGAGAGAATCAGCGCGCAAAATGGAAAAAAGTGAGCGCGAGCGATTAATTGTCTTACATCGCGAAGTAATGACAGACTTCCAGCACGAGAGATTAATTCATTTGATTGTGACTTTATTTTTTGCTTTTTTGGCCATAGAATTTACAATCATCACGATGTGGACGATTATCGAATTTGGGTTGATGATTGAGCTCTTGCCTCTATATATCATAGTGCTGATTTTGATTATATTAACATTTTTTTATGTTAAACATTATTATTTTTTGGAAAATCATATCCAGAATTTGTATAGGTACACAGAAAAAATCTGCAAACAGATCTAGAGAGTATTTTTAGTTTAAAAATAAAAAGCTAGTTAAAATTTTTATGATATAATCATAAACGAAATGGGTAAAATCGCAAAATACTTAAATCAGCTTACGGTAGGCAATGTTTTTGATAACCCAGAAGTACTGGAGGCCTATTCGACCGATCATTCGGCGCTTAAAATCAAACCAAAGTTCGTAGCTTTTCCAGAATCCACGGCCGATATTCAAAAGTTGATACGTTTTTTTAATCAACTCGCCACAAAAGACATTAAAGTTTCTGTCACCACAAGAGGTTCGGGATTTGACGAAGGTGGCGCAGATTTAACTAATGGCATTGTAATTTCGACCGAAAAACTAAATAAATTGCTCGAGATTGATCCGCGCGAGAAGTTAGTTCGTGTGCAATCTGGTATTACTTTAAGGGAACTAAATACAGCCTTGTCAGTTTCTGGACTCACTATCCCAATCGATGGAAAGGATGGCGAGACAATTGGTGGGCTAATTTCAAACTCACCGAAAGATGGTGCAATTCATAAATATGGTGGTATTTTGAATTTTGTCGAGCGAATCGAAGTGGTTTTGGCCAATGGTGACTGTCTTCAGACTGAACGCCTTAAGAAATATGCCGTTGCTAAAAAAGCCGTCGAGAAGACTTTAGAAGGAGAGATTTATCGTAAACTTTCTAAAATTCTAAAAGAGAACGAAAGCCTTTTGACTGAGATCCGTAAGCACAGCAAAAGCCTCGCTGGCTATCCAAATATTTTATATACATCAAGGCGTGAAACTTTGGATTTGATGCCATTATTTTTTGGCGCACAAGGCACCCTTGGTATCATCTCGGAGATAATTCTTAGGGCTGTACCACTAAAAACCAAAAATAGTCGCGTGGTTGCAACTTTTAAGGATATTGACGGAGCTTTTAGCTACCTTGAAAAAGTCGCCGAGCTGGCGCCCAGAAAGCTAGAACTTTATGACTTAAAAATTATCATGGAAGCAAAAGAAAGCGGTAAGAACTTGGATGGCGTAATCAAACGCCTAAGCGATGGTTATGCTGTATTTGCAGTTTTTGATGACAAAAGAAACAGCTACATCAAAAAAATATCCGCAATACGCGAAAAATTACCGCGAAATGTCAAATTTATTTTCGACACACCCGAAAACCAGGTCACTTTAAATGAATTCGAAAATTCGCTCGTCAATTATCTCGGTTGTGTCAAAAATGGCGAAAGAACACCAATTTTGACAGATTTTTATCTACCAGCATACAATATTAAAAATTTCTTAAAAGATATTTCAATACTGGAAGAGAAGTTGGGGCTAGATTTGGCTTTGTTTGGTTCTTTTGGAAGTTCGATTTACAGCCTTAGACCAAAATTTAATTTAGAAGATAAGGATTTTAACCGAAAAGCAGCGACCTTTTTAAAGGCTGGAGCTTATATCATTAATCGCCAAGGCGGTCAACTAGCTGGTGGCACACCGGAGGGTAGGCTAAAAGCCGTTGTAACAAATGCCGAAATGCCAGATGCAGAGACTAAATTATATACCGAAATCAAAAATCTTTTTGATAAGAACAACATTTTGAATCCAGACGTAAAGCTCGGTGCAAATTCAAAATTCACACTTACTCACTTCAGAGATACAAATCGTCCGAAGATTATGATATAATATATACAATATATAGGAGTTATTATGAAAATAAAATCAAAGAAGCTTTCTGATTCGCGTGTAGAAATTACCGTGACTCTAGATAAAGAGGACCTAAAGCCGGCGCGTGAGAAAGCCTTAGAAAAATTAGCTAAAGAAATCCACGTTGAAGGTTTCCGCAAGGGCAAAGTTCCAACTGATATTGCGGCAAAATTTATTCCCGAGAACGATCTAAACGCTGAGAGTATCGACATAGCTGTACGCACCACAGTAATCGAAGCATTTAAGCAAGCTGAGAAATCACCTTTAGTGATCCCTTCAGTCAATGTGACGAAGTATGTTCCTGACGAAATGGCAGAATACACCGCTACAGCCGACATCGTACCAGAAGTGAAGTTGGGTGATTTTAAGAACCTTGGCGTCAAACGCCCCACCGCTAAAGTCTTAGCCAAAGATATAGATGAAGTATTAGGCAATCTTAGCAGTTCATTTGCCGAAAAGAAAGTAGTGAAACGCTCAGCCAAGCTTGGCGATGAAGTGATTATTGACTTCGTTGGTAAAAAAGACGGTGAAGCATTCAGGGGTGGTTCAGCCAAAGATTATAAGTTAACGCTCGGATCTAACACATTTATACCTGGTTTCGAAGACGGCATCGTAGGTCATGAAACAGGCGACAAATTTGACCTTAAATTAACTTTTCCAAAAGATTACGGCGTAAAAGATTTGGCTGGAGCTAAGACGGTTTTTGAGGTACTATTAAAGCAAGTTAACGAAATCAAAAAAGCTGAGCTTACTGATGAGCTAGCAAAAAAATGTGGCCCATTCAAGACTTTGGACGAGCTTAAAGCCGATATCAAGAAGAATCTAGAGATGCAGAGCGCTCACAGGACAGAAGAAAAATTCAAAGACGATTTAATTAAAGCCTTGGTCAAAAATTCAAAAGTACCCGCACCAGAAATCCTGATCGACGACCAAATGCGTATGGTTCGCGAAGATATGACCAGAAATGCAGCAGCGCAGGGAATGAGCTTTGAAGATTATCTAAAACAAAGTGGCGAAACCATGGAAAATTGGGAAAAGCAGGCTCGCGAAATCGCTACCGAGAGAGTAAAGGCTTCGCTTGCACTCCAAACTCTAGCGATGGAACAAAAAATCACCGTTTCAGACGATTTAGTGATGGCTAAAATTGCAGAGCTAAAAGACGTCTATAAAAAGTCGCCGGAAGCCCTAAAAAGTCTGAAAGATCCAAACGTCAAAATGGATATTAGAAACCGCATGATAATCGAAAAGACCCTAGATTTCTTAGTAGAATCAAATAGTTAAAAACTATCCCCCAATCTATCAAAATAAGTGTAGGTTGGGGGATTTTTGTTGGAGATCTATGGACTTTTTAGACAAAGTGTGCTATAATGAAAAGAAGAGTTTCAGCTAGTTTATAATTGCTGTACATAGACTAGCAATATATTATATATAATAAAGGATAGATTTTAATGCCAACTATTAATCAGTTGATTAGGAAGCCTCGCAAAAAGGCTGCCAAAAAATCAAAATCGCCTGCTCTTGGGTCAATTATCAATACCCTTAAGACTAAGCGATATGAGACTGCTGCACCACTAAAACGCGGTGTTTGTATCAAGGTTACTACCAAAACCCCAAAGAAACCAAACTCAGCTATGCGTAAGGTCGCTCGCGTACGCCTTACTAACGGTCAAGAGGTTTGGGCTTACATCGGCGGAGAAGGCCACAACTTACAAGAGCACGCTGTAGTTCTAGTTCGTGGCGGTCGTGTACCAGATCTTCCTGGTGTACGTTATCACATCGTTCGTGGTACGCTCGATCTTCAAGGCGTTCAAGGACGAAAGCAGGGCCGTTCTAAGTACGGTGCTAAGAAGGAGGGTAAGTAATTATGCCACGCAAAACTACTAAATCTTTGGTCCGCAAAGTTAATCCAGATCGCAAATATCAATCAATCATGGTACAAAGGCTTATTAACAAGTCCATGCTTGACGGTAAAAAACAAGCTTCTGAACGTGCGGTTTATTCTGCAATTGAAGGTGCCGCAAAGAAACTTAAATCTGAAAACCCAGTTGAAGTGCTAGAAAAAGCTATTGCCAACATTTCACCAGATTTTGAAGTAAAATCTCGCCGTGTTGGTGGTGCTAACTACCAGATTCCATTTCCAATTGCTGGACATCGCCAAATGCATTTTGCATTTTCATGGTTAGTACAATCAGCTCGTGCTAGAAGTGGTATGCCTTATGCCAAGCGTCTTGAGGCGGAAATTATTGATGCCTACAATGAAACTGGTGCAGCTTTCAAAAAGAAAGAAGACACCCATCGTATGGCAGAAGCCAACCGCGCTTTTGCACACTTTGCGCGTTAACCCTTCGGGAAAAAAGACCAGGCCAAAACCTGGTCTTTTTTTGTGATTTTAATTCTTTTAGAATTAAAAGGATTATGCTATAATTGAGCATAAGAAGAATTAGGAGGTAAAGATGGTAAAGGTGGCAATTAACGGCTTTGGCAGGATTGGCCGAAATGCCCTCAAAATATTGTTGGAGCGTCACGATGCTCAGGTGGTAGCAATAAATGACATCACTGATGCCAAGACACTAGCCCACCTTTTGAAACACGATTCATCTTATGGCACTTACGAAAAAAGAGTTGGTTATACAGATAAGTCTATTCTAATAAATACTAGAGAAATTCCGGTTTTTGCCGAGAAAGATCCAGCTAAGTTACCTTGGAAAGAACTAGACGTTGATGTAGTAATTGAATCCACTGGTTTCTTTACGAAGCCAGAAGATGCAAAAGCACACCTAAAAGCTGGAGCCAAAAAAGTTATCATTTCTGCGCCCGCTAAAGGCGAGGGAGCTAAGACCGTCGTACTTGGCGTGAATGAAGACGTCGTAGAGGATGACGACAAAATTATTTCCAATGCTTCTTGTACTACTAACTGCATCGCTCCAATCATGAAAGTTCTAGAAGACGAATTCGGAATCGAAAAAGCGATGATGACAACAGTACACTCCTATACTGGTTCACAAAGGATTCTTGATGCTCCAGCAAAAGATTTGCGCGAAGCACGTTCGGCGGCAGAGAATATTGTACCAACAACCACTGGCGCATCTAAAGCTGCCGCCCTTACTATTCCTAACCTAACTGGCAAGTTTAACGGTCTTTCCGTCCGAGTGCCAACTCCCGTAGTGTCTTTGTCTGATATCACCGCAATTTTAAAACGCGATACGACCAAAGAAGAACTGGCCAATTTATTTAAGAAAATGGCAAAAGAGCCTTATTATGAAGGAATCATCGGAGTAACGAACGAAGAATTAGTATCGTCTGATTTTATCGGCGATCCACATTCCTGTATCGTAGATTTACCGCTAATTGATGTAGTAGGTGGGAATATGATAAAAATAGTGGCTTGGTATGATAATGAATGGGGTTATTCAAACCGTTTGGTTGAACTAGCAGTTGATTTTGGAAAAGGAAACTAATGAATATATATATTGGCTCAGATTATCGTGGTTTTGAAAAAAAACGGGCTCTACTAGATTATCTAAGTAATTCAAACTGTACCGTTAATGACTTGGGGGCATACGAATACGTAGAAGGTGATGATTTTAATGACCCGGCTATTGCCGTAGCGAAGGCTGTGCGCGAAGATCTAGGCTCTAAGGGAATTTTAATTTGTGATTCAGCCCACGGCGTAACCATACAAGCCAATCGTTTCAAAGGTATTAGAGCAGCACATTGTGACAGTACCGAATCAGCTAAATTAGCAAGAGAACACGACGATGCAAATATCCTTTGTCTGTCAGCACATTTTATAGATGATACTAAGATGAAAGAAATCGTCAAAGTTTTTATTGAAACTAATTTTACTAATTTGGAGCGCAGAATAAGGCGAATTAATCGTTTAGACGAAAGGGAGGACTATGCTTAGAACCGTTTCGATTGTCCCGGCAATTTTAACCGACAACAAGACTGATTATCGTGCCCAGGTGGAGCGCATCAATGCTTTTACTCGTAGGGTGCAAATTGATGTAACTGATGGCATTTTTGCCCCTGCTTCAACGCTAGATGTGACAAATGTTTGGTGGCCTAAGAATTGGGACGCAGATTTGCATCTAATGGCTGCAAGACCTTCTGAGCATTTGGATACAATTTTAAAACTTTCGCCATCGCTTTGTATTTTGCATGCCGAAGCAGATGAAGACTTAATGCCGATTTTTGCAACCCTAAAGAATGCTGGAATCAAAACTGGTCTAGCGCTACTTCCTTCAACTTTCCCAGGTGCGGTAGCTGATTACATTAAAGAAGTTGACCATGTACTAATTTTTGCTGGGCAAATTGGCGTACAAGGCTCACCTGCAGATATGATGCAGATGGAAAAAATCCCCCTCATCCGCAATATGAAGCCTGAAGTAGAAATTGGTTGGGATGGCGGTGTCAATATGACAAACGTCCGGGCCTTGGCGCATGCCGATCTCGACATTATCAACGTAGGCTCCGCAATCACTAAGGCCGAAAATCCAGCCGTAGTATTTCAGGAGATGGTGGCAGAGATTGATAAAAATGGAGTGGTACTCTAATGGCAAGGATTGTTTCGCTCGGGGCAGCACTTCAAGATGTTTATTTGATTGACCACGATGATTTAACTCCGATCGTGATGGGTGGGACAACCGTACTTGGCAAAGTCGCTGTTGGTTCAAAAGTAGATATAGATAAAATCAGCTATAGTGTGGGAGGAGGGGGAGTTAACTCTGCAATTACTTTTGCAAGACATGGGCATGAAGCAATTTTCCTTGGCAACATTTCACGCGATCCGGCTGGCTCACTCATAATTAAAACTCTTGACCGAGAAGGAGTGGATAATAGCTACGTTAATTTTCTGGAGCGCAAAGCTACTGGTGTTTCAATAATTTTATTAGATACAAAGACCGGCGAGAGAACGATACTAACTCATCGTGGGGCCTCGGAACAATTTGGAAATTTTTCGGAAGATAATCTTGATTTAATTCAGCCGGATTGGCTATATGTAACGACTCTTCGAGGAGATCTAGATACTTTGACGAGATTTTTCAAAAAAGCTCAGTCGATCGGGACTAAAATTATGTTTAATCCTGGCGTAAAAGAATTAGAACAGCCCGAAAAAATACTGAAATTGTTAAAATATGTCGATATTTTAAATGTCAACAAACTTGAGGCCGCCAGATTAGTCCCTGGGACCGTATTAGTGGAATTGTTTTATCACCTAAACGGCTACGTCCGCACGGTACTAATTACGGACGGAGCAATGGGGGGAATCGCCGGCAACGGCGAGGAAGTTTTCCGCTTCGGAATTTACGAGGATACAAAAGTAAAAGATTCTACTGGCGCAGGGGATGCTTTTGGCTCAGGCTTTCTGGCACATATTGCCGCTGGGTATTCATTTAAGCAATCGTTAGTCTTTGCATCCGCAAATTCGACCGCCGTGGTTTCAAAAATCGGTGCCAGTAAAGGTATTTTAACTGGAACGGAAAAAATGCATCCAATGCCAATACAGAAAATTTAAAAGGAGATATATGTTACCATCAGAAGCAGATTTATTAAAAAAATTATCTATTGCCGACCTCGAAAGGGCAAACGCCTATGCTAAAGATTTGAGCATGGGATTACAGATCGTACGGTCATTCCCGCAAGGTGTAACTATTTTTGGCTCAGCAAGATTACCGCAAGACGATAAATATTGTCAAATGGCCTACAAACTAGGTGGCCTACTTGCGGAAAATGGCCATGCAGTTATTACCGGTGGTGGCCCAGGCATTATGGAGGCAGCTAGTCACGGGGCTTATGAAATTGGTGGTCGAACCATTGGTCTTAATATAACTCTAAAACATGAACAGCACCCTAATCCATATTTGACAGATTGTTTGACTTTTGAGTATTTTTTCGCCCGCAAAGTCTCTCTTGCTATGGCAGCTAAGGTTTTTGTATTTTTCCCAGGCGGTTTTGGTACGATGGATGAGCTTTCGGAAATTTTATGCTTGATGCAAGAAACTAAGATGCCTAAAATGCCCGTCTTTTTAATTGGCAAAGCCTACTGGCGAAATTTTGACAGAATTATCAAAAAGATGGTTGAAATGAAACTGATTAATATCAACGATACTAAAATTTTTAAGATTACAAACGATGTTAACGAAGTAGTAAAAGCCGCAAACAAAATCGGTCATCCAAAAATTTCCGAAAATTATTATGACGGCTTCCGTCAGGCTAATTCGATAATCCAAGCCTAGAGTTGGTTTCGGCGATACGAATAAGTTCGTTATATTTAGCTATGCGCTCTGAGCGTGACAAAGAGCCGGTTTTGATTTGTCCTGCGCCAAGACCGACAGCAAGATGTGCAATTGAGACATCTTCGGTTTCGCCAGAGCGGTGCGACATCACGGTGCGATAGCCAGCATTTTTAGCCATCAATACAGCACCTATCGTTTCAGATAGAGTGCCAATCTGATTAGGCTTAATCAAGATAGCGTTTGCTATATGTTCTTCAATTCCTTTAGCGAGAAGCTCGGTATTAGTCACGAACAAATCATCTCCCACCAGTTGAATCCGACTACCAAGACGTTCCGTCATAGTCTTCCAGTTTGCCCAATCGTTTTCGGCAAGACCATCCTCGATTGAAACGACTGGATAGTTATCAATAATCCAAGTATACCAGTTAACGAGGTCGTCTGCAGTTTTCCAGTCGCCATTTGTTTTTAAGATATAATGACTGCCATCATAAAATTCACTAGCCGCAATATCCATCGCGATTTTAATATCTTTCCCCAGCTGGTAACCAGCCCGTTCAGTAGCAAGTTTGATGCATTCAAGAGGCTCATTATTGCCTTCACGAACTTTAGGAGCATAGCCACCTTCGTCACCGACAGTAATTGGATAACCACGTTCTTTTAAAACTTTGCCTAGAGCATGAAAAACTTCGGAACCCATCCTGATAGCATCGGCGATATTACCTGCGCCACTTGGGATAATCATATATTCTTGAAAATCTGTCGCCCAATCAGCATGTTCGCCGCCATTCATCACGTTCATCATCGGCATTGGGATAGACATTTCGTTGGTAGTACCAGCAAGCTCGGCAATGTATTGATAAAAAGGCAATCTTGCAGCTTTAGCGTTGGCCTTAGCGTTGGCTAGCGAGACCGCAAGCATAGCGTTGGCACCGAGGCTAGATTTATCGTTAGTCCCGTCGAGCTCAAGCATAATTTGGTCAACGGTTCTTTGGTTGGAAGTATTACCGACCAAAACGTCGCGAATTTTTGAATTGACGTTCCAGACCGCTTTCAAAACTCCTTTGCCGCCAAACCTAGTTTTATCCCCATCACGAAGTTCTAAGGCTTCTCCCGAACCAGTAGAAGCTCCCGACGGCACAATAGCTCGGCCAAAGCCGCCATTTTCTAAATAAACTTCAGCTTCTACGGTTGGATTTCCCCTAGAATCCAAAACCTGTCTAGCTTTAATATTAGAAATTAAAAAATCATTATCCATAAGCTTATTATATATTAATTTTAAAATATATGTTAAAATAAACATAAGAATAAAAAATAGAGGAGTTTTTATGAACAATAATCCTGAGGGAACACCAAATCCCCTCAATCCGGGTTCGGGGCCGAATATGGTGCCCTTGGATGCAAATCCGTCTGAGTCGACTCAACCGGTCCAACCGGTTCGGCCAACTACGCCAGTTCGACCAGTCGCGCCTGTTCGACCAGTCACTCAACCGGCTGAAACAGTCCAGTCTGAACCAATCGAAATAAATCCGTTGGCTGAGTCAGTCCAACCCGAATCACCAATCGAACCATCAGCTGAGCCATTAGCCAAACCAGAAAAGAAACCCAAAAAGAAAAGCCTCGGCTTAATCATTGCGATTTTGGTGTGCCTTTTGGTCGCGGTTGGCTGTGGCGTGGCGGCGATCTTGCTGACCTTAAACGCAAAAAATTCCGACCCTGTAACATCCGCGATAGATAAATTAATGCACGGCGCACCAAAAATGGTTTCTATGGATGGCGACATTAATATAGCATCCACAGATAGCTCAATGCCATATTCATCGCTCTTGTTAAAATTCCAGGCCAATATTGATGATACTACAAATAAAAATTATGTTAGTGCCACGATAACGGCCGCCTTGACAGATGGGAATAATTTTACATTTAACGTAGATGAAATGAAAGCATCTGATGGCAATTTATATCTGAAATTATCTGGCATCGGTAAAGCCCTAAACAATTACGGGTCGCTCATAGGTACTGGAACGAATTGTATTGATGGAGGAATTGGCACCAATTGCGGAACACAAGAACAAACACTCGTCTGCAATGACGGCGAGGATTGTTCCGAGGTCGAGGCGATTGTGCCCACCCCATTCAGTTCGGTGCTAGATTTTATCGGCGTGTTTGAAGTAATTGACAATGAATGGATTAAAATTCCAGACAGCTCGTTTAGCAGTCTAAAGAACATCATACCGATTGATAATCCTGAACAGTGTTTAATTAGTGCGGCTGGCAACTTAAGTAAGTATGGCAGTGATTTTGCTAGAATTTATGGCGACTCACCGTTTGTCACATACTCAACTGAGGTTTCAAAAGTAACTCAGAAAAAAGATTCATTATACAAAATTAGCTTCAATAATGAAAAGCTAGCCAGCTTTATAAATTCTATGGGAAATTCTGGCTTCATGAATGAGATGTTAGCCTGTATGGGTGGAAACGCAATCAACCGAGAAGTAACCGCAAGTGATTTATCAGAAATAACTGCAGTACTACCTGAAATTTATACCGAAATTGATGAAAATAGTAATTTTACACGCGTATATCTCGACTTCTCCGACCCAAGTGGAGCAAACAACATCACGGCCGACTTCTCGTTTACTTATCCAGCGAAAATCACGATCGAAGAACCTGAAGAATATATCGACATAAATGAGGTGCTTTCTCCACTTTTAACCATGTTCTATAATGGTGGGATTTATGATTCCGTCCCCGATGATCTTTCCAATGGTTTATCTGATGATCTTCTTAATAACTTTTCCGAAAACTTCTTTGATAGCTTTTAGACTTTACTTTTATTGAGTTTTGTGGTATAATAAGAAGATGAACGATGCTCTAAAACAAAAATTAGCTAAACTCCCGGTGGCCCCGGGAGTTTATTTTCACAAAAATAAAGCAGGTGAAATAATTTATGTCGGGAAAGCAGCCGTACTAAAAAATCGCGTTCGACAATATTTTCAAAAATCACACAAAGACATTAAGACCGAAGCTTTAGTAAAGGAGATCTACGACACCGATTGGATTACGGTTGACACTGAAATGGATGCTTTATTTCTTGAATCAGAAATGATTAAGCGCTATATGCCAAAGTGGAATATTTTGCTTCGTGACGATAAGACGGTCTCATATATACGTATTTCCATGCAGGAAGAAGTTCCTTACATCTCTTTTACACGAACACCGATGGATGACAAAGCAACATATGTCGGTCCATTTTATGGAAAAACAATGGTTGAAAAAGCAATGCGGATTTTGCGCCGAATTTTTCCATATTACGACAAGCCTTATACTGGCAAAAAAACACTAAATACCGATCTTGGTCTGACACCTGGGATAGAAATTGGTAAAACTACTCCACGCGATTACAAAAGGAATCTAAGAAAACTAATCCGCTATCTTGAGGGGGACCGCAAGAAGCTGCTTGATGACCTAAAAAAGACCATGGACAATGAAGCCAGCAAGGGGAATTACGAATTAGCCGCCGAAGCGCGCAATCAATTATTTGGGCTTCGTGAATTGAAGAAGAAAATTGTGTTTTCAAATAAAGAATTCCTGGATATTTCGTCCGATCAGGCGCTAAAACAGCTCCAAGAACTCTTACATTTAAAAGAGCCTCCTCGCAGAATTGAGGGGTATGATATATCTCATCAATCTGGGACTGATACGGTAGGAAGCATGGTGGTTTTTATAAATGGTGCTGCCGCGAGAAGTGAATATCGGAAATTTAAAATTCGAACATCAACAAACGACGATTTAAAAAGCATGCAAGAAATAATTACAAGAAGATTTAAACATTATGAATGGGATTTTCCAGACTTAATAATATTAGATGGCGGCATAGCCCAAGTTAATGCTGTTTTGCCACTAGCCCAATCTTTTGGAATCCCAGTAATTGGCCGCGATAAGTCGGGCAATCACAGCAAATCGGCTGGAATAAAATTAGTATTGGTTAAAAGAGCCTCAAACCCTAGAGAGACAAAAGCCACAAATATATCCAGCAGATTAAAATACGTCGAGCTGCCAACCAGCTCTCATGTTGCTCGATTAGTTGCTAGGGTTGACGAAGAATCACATCGTTTCGCAATCACTTACCATTCTTTACTTAAAAGAAAAAATATGCTAAAGTAGAACTAGGAGTTATATTTTTATGCAACTAGGAAGTTTTTTAGAAACAGTCGTCTTTGTCACAGCGGTTTTAACGATTCTTTTGATTCTCCTGCAACAAAGAGGCGCTTCGCTCGGCGCAGGATCTGGAAGTTCTGGCGAGCTCTATACAACAAGGCGTGGTTTGGAAAAATCTCTTTTCGTAACGACAATTGTCTCGTCGGTGTTATTCGTGGCATCAATTTTAGGATTATTATTAATTCCAGTATAATATGGCTAGTTCAATAAAAAAGAGTGGGCAAAAAGTTTTTCGGAAGTTCTCCCGAGCCTCGTTGAGAGCAAAAAAAGAAGGGAAGGAACATATCCGAGAAAACTTGATTAGGCGTTTGTCCCATATTGAAAATATTAAGCTTTTGATTTTCGAGTGGGGACTTTTGGTGTTCGCTTTAATCATGCTGGCAATTACGCAAGCTTTTTGGTTTGGCGATTCCTATGCCGAAAAAGTTTACACCTTTGGTGGGACTTATATTGAGGCCACGATTGGTGACGTCAATTCGATGAACCCGCTTTTTGCCGTAACAGATAGTGAAAAAACCTTGAGCCGCTTGATGTTCGCAACAATTTCAACAATTGATTATTCTGGTCATCCAGGAATTGGATTGGCTAAATCTATTACCTCAAGCGAAAATGGTAAAATCTGGACCGTAAAATTAAAAGATGGGCTGGTTTGGTCGGATGGTGAGCCAATTACAAATGAAGATGTCATTTTTACAACAGAATTAATTAAAAATCCTGCTGTAACTTCAGTTTACAATTCCAATTTGTCAAATGTAAGGGTATCCGAGAATGAAAACGGGGAAATTATTTTCACTCTCCCCACGGCCTACGCTGATTTTGTTACGGCTTTAAATATACCCATAGTGCCTAAGCATATTTTAAGTGAGACAGACCCGCGCAATTTGGTTGAAAATAATTTTTCAAATTCGCCAGTAACTTCGGGGGCGTTTTCTTTTAACGCATTACAGAGGACCGGTATTACAAATGAGCAGGTCATTTATCTGACAGCCAACCCTTATTATTACAAGGGCCGTCCTTTCCTGAACAGCTTCGCAGTGCATACTTACGAGGACAAGAGTTCGCTAATCGAAGCCATCAATGCTGGAGCCGTAACGGCGACAGCTGAGCTTTCCGGCGCAGATGCTGATAAGATTGTTTCAAGCCAATTTTACCAGAAGGATTCAAAAATAAATTCTGGGGCGTTTTTGTTTTTTAACACCAGTAGTACCGTAATGAAGAATATTTCCATGAGAAGAGCTATTCGCCAAGGACTTGATCTTACAAAGATCCGTGCAGAGGCGCCTGGGACTACACCGATTGATTATCCTTTTATTGAATCACAAATTTCACTAACAAATTATCCAGTAATTCCGGGTTACAATTTTGAGGCGGCTAAATCCGCAGTAACAGAGCTGTCTAATGATGAAGAAATCAAAATAGAGATTGCTACGGTAAATTCTGGATACCTTCCAAACGTAACCAACGCTATAGCTAGTGCACTTGAAGAGATAGGTATCAAAACTCACGTTTCAGTTTACGAAGAAAATCAAGATTTTATTGCCAATGCAGTTTCACGACGAAATTACGATATATTGGTTTACGAAATTGAACTTGGGGCAGATCCCGACCTTCTCCCTTATTATCATTCATCACAGGCTTCATCTAGTGGGCTCAACTTGTCAAATTATCGAAATACGTTGGCTGATGATTTGTTGCTTAGTGCGCGCGATACCACCAATGAAGCTTCGCGAGCCAAAAAATATGAGACTTTTCTAGAATATTGGGTAACTGATGTACCAGCGATTGCTCTTTATCAGCCAAACTTAACCTATTATTATAATAAAAATGTACGCACGTTCAGCAATGACGTACGTTTAGTAACAGCGTTAGATCGTTTTTCGGATATTACCAGTTGGGCGGTTATAAAGGCTACAAAAAATAAAACTCCGTAATACAAAATTTATGGTATAATTGTTTTATGCGCCTGTGGTGGAATTGGTAGACACGCTACCTTGAGGTGGTAGTGGCCAGATTCACGGCTGTGCTAGTTCGAGTCTAGTCAGGCGCACCATAAATAAAAAAGAATGCCTAAGAGGCATTATTTTTTATTTATTTTGTCTTTGACTAGACGAGAACGAAGTTCGGACGCGGTAGGAGACGAGTGAATATCTCAAATTTATTTGAGATATTCCGAGACGACGCCCCGCGTAGTATTTTCGCGAAAGCGAAAATACGAGTCTAGTCAGGCGCACCCAGGGCCACTGCACTACTTGAAAAATTTATTTAATCTGGTATCTTTACGACAAAGATGAAAGGAAGAAGCTATCCGAATCTCCAATCTACGTTGCATCTGAAAACGATTATCTATTTAATCGTTAAGATGCTTGAGCCCCCTTATCTGGGGGCTTTTTTATAAAACTACGAAGAAACCCCGTCAAAAAACAAAACATCGTCATCGGTCAGCAGATGTACTTTATACCCCTTAGACTCCAGCTTCTTAGTTGCTCTTTTTACGCGCTCGAAGTACTTTTCTTTATGTGTATGTGGAATTATTACATCTTTGAAAACTCCCATCCCGTCAAAATTGTCCAGTTCAGGCGCCAGTCTTGGATCATCAAATTCTTCTGCCCCCTCAATTGTCGGGCAGCAAACAATAGAGCCTGCACTTGAGCCAATATATATGCCGTCCTTCTCTATAAATTCCTTTATAACCTTATCTGCTCCACTTTCTTTCAGTTTCTCCATCAGGTAGAAAGTATCTCCGCCCGCAACCAAGACAACGTCAGCCCCATCAATAGCTTTTCGGATTTCTTCTTCATCTTTATTTTTTACATCTATCTTGACGACGTCAAGGCCATATTTTTCGAGCGCATTTTTATCGGCCTCAATAAAATCCTTATTATCATACGGATCGCCAGCGGTTGGGATAAAAATTGCTTTCTTCCCAACAAAATCGCGACCTTCATGCTCAATAATTTTTGCCATAGTGACCATGGCGTAAGACGCAAGATATAACCTCACGATTGCACTCCAATTTTCATTATCATCTCTAAATCATGGGGTACAAATCCACTCTTTTTATAAAAATCCACAGCACTAGCGTTATCCGACAAAACTAGTAATTTAATACTAGTACACCCCTGTGCTATGAAATAATCCTCCATTTTGTCTAATAATTCTTGACCTACGCCACACCCTCTATAGTCTGGCTTTACGTATAGCAAACCAATCCAACCTTCTTTTGACGGATTATGAGATAGGTCATAAATTTCATCATCTCCCTTTTTATGCTCGATGATGACGCCCTGAATAAAACCAATAATGGCATCATCCTGCTCATCAATAAATATCTTACCATTCATGTTTTTGGCGTCGGCTATCATTTTCTGCATATAACGATGCGCATCATTAATGCTTCGATACGGCAAAGATTCGCGAGACTGGTCAATCTCAGAGAAATATTTTTGCAGTTCAAACTGCATCTCATCTATTCTTTTATAGTCGTTTTCGTTTGCTTCTCTAATCATATCTATTATAACTTTCAATATAATTATAACACGACGATTGCTTCCTCTAATAGTTTTTACAGGGAAGAATATTTACAGAAATAACAATTTCTAGGTTCTTAAAACTATTTCGGATTAACTGGTCCTTTTGCCAAGAATCGGCAGATTTCATCTTGGAATTTCTTACCAAATTCTGATCCATTATCTGTTTGAACTGTATCAAAATTAAAACCTGATAAAAGTGTACAGTATTCGTCTTTATTGTATTACAGAGTGGTTTAGAATTAATCTTCTTGCTTATCAAAGTGTTTGAGTGCCGATTGGTAGTCTTCATCTCTATCCAATCTGACCATTTCCACCCTACACCGTTCAGCTTCTTTTCTTGCACGACGAACTCTGTCACGATAGTTTTTATTGAGACTACGAAATAGTTTTCCAAATGGTCCAGTGGACTTATCATCGTTTATTATAGAATCATATTCTGCTAATTCTCTTTTATAGTTTGCCATTTCTTCATCGTGTTTTTCTATAGCTATCTCGTGACATCTTTCGTTAAAATCAATTCTCCTAAGTTCGTAGAGATCTTTCAATTCTGCAGTATCTTCCGCGAGTGCGACTTCCCTCTGAATTGACAATAATTCGGGTATCGTTTTGGCGTCTTTTAATCTATCTTGGAAATCTTTTATATTAATTTTTTCCGGTCCAAGATTTTTTGCCTCCTGTAGGAGTTCTGGGTTTTCTGAAATAAGCTTTTGATAATCGGTCAAAGCTTCTTCATATTGTTTTGCATGAAACGAATCAACTGCATGACCATCTTTAGTTAGTTCTGCTCCGTGTATGAAAGCAGTGACGCCCTTGTCTAAGAATTCTTGCAAAAAACTAGCATTTGCATATAACGAAAACATTGCGCCATTACCTTCAGCAATTTTTCCGTCAGGTTGTTTGATTGCTCGTCTCAATGCGCTTAGTTCATTATAAAATTGTTCATTTAATTTTTCTCTGCCTTCACTTGACTCCAATAGTTCTTCTGGGGATTGTGTCTCTATTTCGTCTAGATTTTCAACGGTTGATATTTCAGAGTCATACTCTGGGGGAGTTGTCGTTTCATTACCCTTCTCTTCTCCTTCAGATAGTATACTCCAATCCATAATTGGATCTACCATTCCTTGGCTGCTATCACCTGGGTAGTTGTTTTCAGTATTCATTTTCCTCCTTAAGTTTACTGATTCTTGCCATAAGATTATTTTATATACAGAGTAGCTATTTGTCAATAAAAGCTTAAGTCTATAATGTTTACTGAATTCAGGCAAATATAAAATTCAAATTAAAAGGTGGCTCGGCATTTTTTGTGTTATAATTAATATATTATATTAAAGTTTTGCCCTAGTGCATTACTTAGCAAGGAGGTAGATGAAAAAAATTTCAAAGGTTTTGTTGCTTGGAGCGATGGTCGCGATGGGGCTAGGTTTGTATTTACCGACAAATTCTTATGCTGACGAGACGCAAAACGTGACTGAAGCTTTTGGCACCAGCATCAGTTTGACACCGGTTAGCAAAATTCTTCAAATTGCCTCCAATTCAACCTATGATAATGAATTTACGGTTAAAAATGATGGTGATTCAGTTATAAAGATCGAGGTTTATGCCGCACCTTATTCTTATGTCTATTCAGAAGAGGAAAATTCATATAAACTTGGTTTCAACAACGAAAATAACTACACTCAAATATCACGCTGGGTCACTTTTAGAGATTCAAATGGCAACTACGTAGAGAAAACAACGTTTTCAATAGCACCCCATGACTCCATAGATATTGATTTCAAAATCACCACCCCTAATAATATCCCAAATGGTGGGCAATATGCAGTAATTTTTGCTCATACTTTATCCGACGCAATCCCTTCCAGTGGGATTCGTACTGAAGTTAGCCCAGGAATGGTTATATATGGTCGTTCCACCGAAGGCCAGTCTATGATTTCTGCAGAAATCACCAATCTCGAAATCAAACAAAACACACTAGACAATACGTCAAACTCCAAGGAGACCACTAATAGCAATTTTTATGCCTCAGCCAAAATCAAAAATACTGGCAACGTTGATTTTAATGCGTCTGGAGTTTTAAAGGTTGAACCCATTATTGGTTTTGGCAGCTATGAAACCCCAGCTACTAGTGGTAGATTATCCGTAATCCCCGAAGTCGAGTTAACCCTAACAGATGAATGGACGGAAGTGCCAAGTTTTGGTCTGTATAAAATCACCTGGACAGTAACAGCAGGAGATACTACAGAGCAAATTGAAAAAGTAGTTTTCCTGATTTCACCTTTAACGATTATTTTAACCATAATCTTCTTGACAATCATTATTGTTTGGATTATAATTAGTGTTAGGAGGCGTAAAGAACGTCATTCTAGATTGGCTGTCTAGATGATTGCTCGTTGCGAGCGAGCAAATCTTTACAAAACCGAAATAAACATTAAACATAAAAGAGAGTGTAGAGTATGAAAGAACACACAAAAAAGGCTTTTGGGCTTTTTGGATTGATGCTCGTCGCTATTACTACTGTTTTTGCGGCGACTCTTCCAGTACCACAGGCCATTGCAGCGACGTCTGCAGCAGACACAATAGTAGTAAGAGTAACTGGGACGACCCCTCATGTGGAGTTCACCGGAGTAATTAATGATTCGGTTTTCATAGAACCAGAGCAGGCATTCTCTTATATTTATGACAACATTGACACGGCGGTCATTACGCTCGAGTATAAAGATCTAAGTGGTAACATCCACGACTACACGTTAGACACGGTTAATACCGATAATACCATTATTGGTTCTGGGGTATTAAATTTAAATCTGTCTGGCACAAATTATGGCTATGGCGATTACGTGTTACGAATTACTGGTACACAACATGGTGCATTGCCAGATGAAGACTCATTTAAGTTTTCTTTTCGCCCGTTTATAACTAGCGTTAAGGATGACACCGAAAGTGATGATGCAATCTTGACTTTGGATTATAGTAATAATACGAATATCGAAAAGTTTGAAGTTATCATTCGCAATGAAGATAGCGATCAAATTTCAGAAATCCCAACCATCACAGTCACTCCTCCAACCAAAGAAGTGCGCATTCCTTTCTCCGAAAATCGGGTTCCAACAGGAAAATATATAATTGAAGTCATCTCTTATGATGATCTTGATAGGGAATTCACGGCTCAAGATAATTACGAGCACGAAGTGACCGGGGTACCAAACACTGGTGGATTATTCTCGGAACTAAACATTTCAAAGACCGACTATTTGATAACCGGGCTCGTCATCTTCTTCCTAATTGGAACTGGCGGAATCGTCTTTATTGCAAAAGCTAGCAAAAACCAAAAAAAGCGACGCTAAATACTCTACAAAAAAATTAACCCCTTTAAAGGGGTTAATTTTATTTTTCTTTAGCTTCAGCTTTTTTCTTGGCTTCTTTTGCGGCTTTTTTAGCCTTGTTTTCGAGAGCCTCTTTCATCTTCTTAGCTTTTTCAGCACGAGCCTTAAAGCGATCGACACGACCTTCGGTATCGATAATCTTCTCTTCACCAGTGAAGAATGGGTGGCTCTTTGAAGAAATCTGAATTTTAACTAAGGGATATTCGTTTCCATCTTCCCATTTGATGGTTTCTTCGCTTTTGGCGGTAGATTTAGTCAAAAATGAAAATCCAGCCGATTCGTCTGAAAAGACGACAAAGCGATAATCTTTAGGGTGTAATTCTTTTTTACTCATAACTGAGGGTCATTATACCAAAGGTTTACAAAAAAGTAAAGATGTGATATAATGGAATTATATATTAATTAATGAAACAGTTCTTGGGAGGTTTCCTTATGAATGACCCAAGAATAAAGAGAAAGGAAATCATAGATGACAGTGAATGTCGATATGAAGACACTATTAGAGGCTGGTGCTCATTTTGGGCACAAGACTAGTAGGTGGCATCCAAAAATGGCCCCTTACATTCATTCTAAGAGGCAAGATGCCCACATTATTAACCTTGAAAAGACAGTTGAAAGTCTTGAAAAGGCCCTACCAAAGATCACCGAAATTGCCAAGAGCGGCAAAAAAGTGCTCTTCGTTGGCACCAAAAAGCAAATGAAGGACACCGTAAAAGAAGCAGCCGAATCTGTATCGATGCCTTATGTAACCGTACGTTGGGTTGGTGGTACTCTCACTAATGTCGAAACGGTTAATCGCCAAATCAAAAAATTAAAAGATTTGGAACGCCGTATGGCTTCAGGCGAACTCGAAAATCGCTATTCAAAACTCGAAGTTCAAAGATTCCAAGAGGAAATTGATCTTCTAAACGAACGTTATGGCGGGATTAAAGACATGACTGAGCAACCAGCTGCAGTTATCGTAGTGGATGCCAACGAGGACAAAAATGCTGTCCGCGAAGCTAACAATTTGAATATCCCAGTATTTGCTATCACTGATACGAACGTCGATCCAACCAATATTGACTATGTAATTCCAGCAAATGACGACTCAATTAAAGCAACTAAATTGATTTTGAACTACTTCACAGAAGCAATCAAAGAAGGAAAAAAATAACTTGCGTAAATTAAATTTAAGGAGGCAAAAATTATGGCTGAAATTTCAATTGAACAAATTAAAAAGCTAAAAGAACTTTCTGGTGCAGGTTTGACTGATGCCAAACAAGCGTTGGTTGAAGCTGATGGTGATTTCGACAAGGCTCTCGAAGCGATGCGCAAAAAAGGTCTCACCAAAGCCGAAAAACGCGGTGACCGCGAGACTAGAGAAGGTTTGGTAGATGCCTACATCCACGACGGCCGTCTTGGAGCGATTGTAGAAGTAAACTGCGAAACTTCTTTCGTGGCTAAAACCGATGAATTCAAAACTTTGGTTCATCAAATCGCAATGCAAGTAGCTTCAATGGCACCACTTTATGTTTCTGAAGAGAATATCCCGGCAGAAGCTCGTGAGGCCAAGATGAAAGAGCTTGAAGAGAATTTCAAGGGCCCAGAGAATATGAAAAATCAAATTTTGGAAGGCCAGATGAAAAAGGCTTTTGCTGATAAGGTTCTCTTGAATCAACCTTACATCTTGGATGATACCAAGACAGTTGAACAATTTATCAAAGAAGCTATCGCAAAAACTGGTGAAAACATTACAGTTCGTCAATTCAAGCGCATTGAACTTGGCGTAACCGAGTAAGATACTTTTTAAAAAATAGCCCCGTAGGGGCTATTTTTTTGGTATAATAAAGATATTAAACAAGGAGTTTTATGTTTGATACCAAAGAAGATCGTAAGAAAATGGAAGGTGTAATCGAACGTTTTAAGGACGAAATGAAAAAAGTACGTACTGGACGTGCGCACCCAGATATGTTGTCTGGAATCAAAGTAGAGGTATATGGGCAATTTATGCCACTAAATCAAGTTGCAAATATCACCGCATCCGATGCAACTTTGCTCGTAATTACTCCTTTTGATCCTTCGACGATCCAAGCGATTGCATCCGCAATTAGGGCCGATCAAACCCTCGGGCTTAACCCGGCCGACGATGGTCGCGTGGTGCGTGTACCAATTCCAGCCTTAACTGAAGAAAGACGCAAAGAAATCGTCAAAACCGCTTCGGCAAAAGTAGAAGAAGCCAAAGTTGCTTTGCGCAATGTTCGTGAAGATGCTAGAAAAGCAATCAAAAACGCCACTGAGCTAAGCGAAGACATCAAAAAACGTGCCGAAAAAGAAATTGATGATTTGACTAAGGAATTTAGCGATAAGGTCGACGCCGAATTTAAGACCAAATCCGACGAGATTATGAAGATATGATGCAGCATTTAGGAATTATCGCAGATGGCAACCGACGTTGGGCAAAAGAAAATGGTTTGCCGAAAATCGAAGGTCACACCAGAGGGCTCAAAGTAATCGAAGAACTAGTGGAGGCTTCCGCAAAAGCTGAGATACCGTATGTAACTTTTTACGTTTTTTCGACTGAGAACTGGGGAAGAGAAGAATCCGAGGTCTCGCATATCATGAAATTAGCCGAAACGATGATATCAAAAATGGCCAAGAAGATGGCTAAGAATAATATCAGACTTTTGATTTTGGGCTCGCGCGAAAAAGTCAGTCCGACTTTGGTTTCGCTAGCTGAAGAAGCCGAAAAAATAACTGCCGATTGTACTGGCACGACGGTTTGTTTTTGCTTTAATTACGGCGGAGAGCAGGAAATCGCCGATGCGGCAAATAAGGCGCTCGAGGCAGACGGTAAAATCACTACTGAAACAATTCGCAAACATCTATATAAACCCGAGGTCCCAAATGTAGATATGGTAGTGAGAACTTCAGGCGAAGAGCGGATTTCTGGTTTTATGCTATGGCGATCGGCTTATGCGGAATTTTTGTTTTTGAAAAAATATTTTCCAGAGATGACTGGCGACGACATCGAAATGATTCTAAAAGAATACGATAAACGTAACCGCCGGTTCGGAAAATAACTGTGTTATAATAGTGTTTATGAATATATTTATTGGGGTTGTTGTTGGTCTGTTGGCATTAATGATACTCGTGACCTTGCATGAGTTTGGCCATTTTTTGGCCGCCAGACGAAATGGGGTAAATGTGTTAGAGTTCGGGATTGGTTTTCCACCCCGAGCAATTGCTTGGATTAAAGACCCTAAGACCGGCAAATGGCGACGTTTGCCCAAAAAAGAATGGAGCAGAGAAAAGCTATCCAAAGTCGTCTATACCGATAGCAAAACCAAAGATTTTGCGCAAAAAGGGATGATCTTTAGTTTGAACTGGCTCCCGATTGGCGGTTTTTGTCAGATGGATGGAGAATCGGCTGAGGATGAGAAAAAAGGAACTTTTGGAAACGCCAGCTTCTTAGCTAAAACAAAAATCCTGTTCGCTGGTGTCGCTATGAACTGGTTGGCTGCCTTTATAATTTTGACGGTTTTAGCTTGGGCTGGTATGCCAAATTTCATCGACGGCCAGTTTAAAATACCCATCGACAATCGAGTGGTTTCGGCTCCAGTAGAAATTACCTCAGTGACGGAAGCTTCACCCGCCGAAAAAGCTGGGCTTATGGTCGGAGACCAAATCATTTCAGTAGATGGAAATGAATTCTTGAAAGGCAGAGAAATTATTGACTATAATAACGCCCATGCTGGCGAAGAAGTACTTTATAAAATTTTGCGACGCGGAGAGGAAGGTTGTAACTGTGACAAGAACGAAGAAATAGTTATTAAGCTTAATGATAGTGAAGCCGAATACGCACTTGGTGCATCAATGAGAACTACACCGAGTCTGTCATATTCAACTTGGTCAGCACCAATCGTGGGGGCAGGCTTAACCCTGCAATTAACCGGTGAAACTTTTAAAGGCGTTGGTATGATGATTGGAAACTTAATCTCTGGAGTGGTGTCACAATTTAGTTTTGACGCTACTGTTCGCGAAAATGGACAAGAAGCTATCTCGACCGTTGGAGACTCAGTGTCTGGGCCGGTAGGGATCGTAGGGGTAATATTTCCGGCTTTCACCGCTTCTGGTCCAACCAACTTAGCTTTTCTAGTGGCGCTAATCTCCGTGTCTTTGGCCTGCATGAATGTCTTGCCGATTCCGGCTTTAGATGGCGGGCGCTGGCTTTTGATTGCAATTTACAAATTGCGCAAGAAAAAATTAACTAAAGAAATTGAGGAAAAAATTGTCTCCAGGGCTTTTATTGTGCTTTTGGCTCTCATCTTTATTGTGACAATTTTAGATATAACGAGGATTATCGGATAATGCCCAAAAAAAGGAGTTACCCCACAAAAAAAGAACTTTTAAGTGTTGGTTTGAACGTTTTTTTGACTTTAATCTGGGTTGGAGCATCCATCATAGCTGTGCAGTTTGCTGTCGGTTATCTGATGCTCTGGTGTTTGGGACCAACGAACTTTATTCAGCCAGTCTGGACGGCTGTTTATTCGGCTTTATCTTACGCATTAGCGATGTTTTTGATAATTTTTATACCTAAAAAAATCACATCGTTCCGCAAAAAATCTAGCATCCATAAAAAAAACTTGTCTGAACCTGATCGGATAAAAATCGGACTGAGAGATTTTCCAACCTGGACCGATATTGGTCTGGCTCCGGCTGGTTTTATTGTTTATCTGCTCATCGTGGCAGCCTTGACGGCGATATTTAATTTCTTCCCGTGGTTTCAAGCCAATGAGGTACAAGAAATCGGTTTTAGCACTTACGCAATTGGACTCGATCGCGTGATCGCTTTTGTCACGTTGGTAGTAATCGCGCCGATTGCAGAGGAAGTGATTTTTCGGGGTTGGCTATACGGAAAATTACGCGAAAAAATTTCCGAAAGTATTTCTGAAGTGTGGTCCACAATAATCTCGATTTTCTTGGTTTCTTTGCTTTTTGGGATTATGCATGGGCAATGGAATGTTGGGGTAAATGTTTTTGCGCTTTCTATAGTGCTCTGTGGACTACGCGAAATTACAGGGACAATTTATGCGGGAATACTTCTGCATATGCTAAAGAATGGTCTGGCTTTTTACTTACTCTTTGTAATGGGGGTATCTTGACTTTTTGCTAAAAGTGTGCTATAATATAGAGATAGTTGTTTTTCTCTAGGTATGATATAATAATACCTATGAGATTTTCGAAAACTTTTGTCAAAACATTAAGAGACGCCCCAAAAGACGGGGTTGCAATCAACGGAGCGCTACTTGTTAGAGCTGGCTATGTTCACAAAGAATTGGCTGGAGTTTATGATTATTTGCCTCTAGGTATGCGCGTGATAGAGAACATCAAGAAAATCATTCGCGAAGAACTAAATGCTCTTGGTTGCGAAGAAGTACTGATGTCTTCTTTACAAAATCCAGAGCCATGGGAAAAGACTGGTAGATTTTCGGATCAAGAAGTTGATATTTGGTTTAAAACTGAGCTCGCCTCAGGTGGAGCCTTGGGGCTAGCCCCAACCCACGAAGAGCCTTTGACTAATTTGCTTAAGACTTACATTTCTAGTTATAAGGATTTGCCAATTTACGCTTATCAATTCCAAACCAAATTCCGCAACGAGCTTCGGGCCAAATCGGGCTTGATGCGCGGACGTGAATTTTTGATGAAGGATCTCTATAGTTTCCATAGCTCAGAAGCAGACCTTGATGAATTTTACGCTGAGGTTGAAAAAGCTTACAAAAAGATTTTTGAAAGACTCGGGATCGGAGATTCGACGTTTGAGACTTTTGCGTCAGGCGGAATCTTCTCGAAGTACTCACATGAATTTCAGACCTTTTTGCCAGTAGGTGAAGATACAGTATATTACAATAGTGACAAATCGGTCGTATTGAACGAAGAAGTATTAAATGATGAGGTACTAAATGATCTTGGTGTAACTCGCGAGGAACTAAAATCTACTTCGGCGGCTGAGGTTGGAAATATTTTCAAATTAAAGTTCAAATATTCAGAGCCTCTTGGCCTGAAATATATCGACGAGAACAACAATCAGCAGATTGTTTATATGGGATGCTATGGAATTGGTGTCTCCCGCTTAATGGGCGTGATTGCCGAAAAATTTGCCGACGAAAAAGGTCTCGTGTGGCCAGAATCGATTGCACCATTTAAGTGCTATTTACTTGGAATTGGCGAAAAAGGGCTAAAGGTTGCCGAAGACTTTTATAAGGGTCATGAGGACGAAATTTTCTTTGATGACCGTGACGCTAGAACCGGCGAAAAAATGACTGATTCAGAACTGCTCGGCATACCTTATCGTGTTGTGATTTCTGACAAAACTTTAGCTGAGGATTCAGCAGAAGTCACATTCCGCCAAACTGGTGAAACTAAGCTCATCAAGTTAACTGAGCTAAAAAATTTGAGAGGGTTGACGAGCGAACAGTTTTCAGGTAAACTCTAAAAGTACCGTTAAAAAGGGGAGTTTTATGATAAAGAAAAGTATAAATTTGACTGCTGAGGGGAAAAAGGAATTAGAAAAAGAGCTAGATGATCTAATAAAGGGTCGTCCTGCGATTGCTGACAAAATCGCAACCGCCCGAGCATTTGGTGATTTATCAGAAAATGAAGAATATAGCTCCGCCAGAAACGAACAAAAAATGGCCGAGAGCCGAATCTTAGAAATTCAAGACATTCTAAAAAATGCCAAAATCATCCGTGGTGGAAAAAAAGACAAAGTTGATTTAGGCGCAGAAGTTGAACTAAATATGGGTGGTAATACAGTCACTTATACCATAGTGGGTCCAACCGAAGCTAATCCTCTTGAGGGCAAAATTTCTAACGAGTCACCAATCGGCAAAGCTTTGCTTGGGCGTAAGGCTGAAGAAGAATTTGAGTTTAATGGCAAAAAGGTTAAGATTGTTAAAATCAAGTAAAATGCTATAATATAAGTTATGTTACTTGAAGATTACCGAAACGAAAGATTACGAAAATTAGAAGAAATTAAGGCTCGCGGAATCGATCCATATCCAGCGAAGTCTTATCGTAATACAAAAATTTCCGATATCATTAATCATTTTGATGAGAAACAAGGTCAGGAGGTAACTATCGCGGGCCGAATCGTGGCAATTCGTTCGTTTGGGAAGCTGGTTTTCATTAAGCTCCGCGATTATTCTGGCGAAGTACAGATTTTTATGAAGGCTGAGGGTGAAATTCCGACAGGTCTGTTTGGCGCGAAAGAAATCAAGCTACTCGATCTTGGAGATTTTATCGAAGCTACTGGCAAAGTGGATAGATCCCAGACTGGTGAGATTTCGGTTTTTTCTAATTACGTTAGACTTCTTACAAAATCGCTTCGGCCATTACCAGAAAAATTTAGCAACAAGGAAGAGCGTTACCGTCGTCGCTATGTCGACATGAATGTAAATCCTGAGGTTAAAGAGCGACTAGTTAGACGTTCTAAATTCTGGCAAGCAACCCGTGATTTTATGAATAAACATGGCTTTATTGAGATTAATATCCCAGTCTTAGAACATACAACTGGTGGAGCAGATGCAAATCCTTTTGTTACACATATGGATGCGCTTGATGAAGATTTTTATCTACGAATTTCCCACGAGCTGCCACTAAAAAGACTTCTCGGCGGTGGGTTTGAAAAGGTCTACGATATTGGGCCGCGTTTTAGAAACGAAGGAGTGGATGACGAACATTTGCCAGAGCATATTGCTTTTGAAGCTTATTCGGCTTATGAAAACTACGAAGATGGCATGAAATTTTATGAAGAAATGATGAAATATGTAGCAATGGAAACTTGGGGTACGCTAAAATTTAGTGTTGGCGGTTTTGAAATCGATTTAGATCAAGAGTGGCCACGCTACAAATATGCTGATTTATTACGTGAAAAATTCGATGTTGACGTCTTTAACCCTAATCGCGAGCAGCTGATTCGGATTTTGAAAGAAAACGGAGTCGAAACGAATTTTGAAGTTTCCGACGCTAGACTAATCGATCACGTCTGGAAATTAATCCGCAAAACTTCGGCTGGTCCGTATTGGGTGATTGAAGAGCCTTTATCTTTGTCGCCACTAGCCAAGAAGTCCGTCAGCAATCCTTTAGTAACCGAAAGATTTCATCCGATTATTGCTGGCACGGAGATGGGAAACGGTTTTTCTGAACTCAATGATCCTCTAGATCAGCTCGGTCGGTTTAAAGAGCAACAAGCTGCACGTGATGCTGGAGATGAAGAAGCACAAATGCTAGACATGGATTTTGTGGAAATGCTTGAATATGGTATGCCACCAGCTTGTGGTTGGGGTAATTCCGAGCGAAACTTTTGGCTCCTTGAAGGAGTGCCTGGTAGGGAGGCTGTGCCGTTTCCAACGATGAAACGACTTGATTAAAATATGGCCGAATTCAAATTAATATCAAAATATCAGCCAACTGGAGACCAGCCGTCCGCCATTCACCAACTAACTGACGGTGTTAATCGCGGAGTACATGAACAGACCTTGCTTGGTGTAACTGGATCAGGCAAAACTTTCACTATGGCAAACATTATCCAAAATGTCCAGAGACCGACTTTGGTTTTGACCCACAATAAGACTCTAGCGGCGCAGTTATATTCTGAGTTTCGTGAGTTTTTCCCAGAAAATGAGGTGCATTATTTTGTATCGTATTTTGATTATTACCAACCAGAAGCTTATATTGCTTCAACCGATACTTATATCGAGAAAGATTCAGCCATAAATGATGAAATCGATAGACTAAGACACGGGGCAACCGAAGCACTTTTGACCCGACGTGACGTAATCGTAATTGCTTCGGTCTCATGTATCTACGGCATTGGTTCGCCAGAACATTACACTGAAATGTCATTACCAGTTTGGCGACTACCCAATGGGTGGAGAATTAACCAAAATAACAAAGAAAACGAGCTTACAGCTTCTGAATCTTCTCTAGATCCTTTAGAAACAAATTCCTTCATTGAACTCTCCCAGCTAGAATTTATTCGGCGGTTGGTCGGAATGCAGTACCACCGTAACGATTTAGCATTTGAGCGTGGAAACTTCCGCGTGATGGGGGATACAATTGATTTGTATCCAGCAAATGGTGAATATGCATATCGATTTGAATTTGGATTTGATTCCTTAGAAGAAGTTAAAATTGTTGATCCACTGACTTTTGAAATACGAGAAAAACCAGATCATATACATATTTTTCCAAATACACACTACGCCACACCGAAAGACCAACTCGAAAAAGCTTTAACGACAATCCGAGCCGAATACGAGGAACGATTAAAATATTTTGAAAAACATCAAAAATACCTGGAAGCACAAAGATTATCTCAACGAACCAAATACGATCTCGAGATGCTAAAAGAAACTGGCTTTGTGAAGGGAATTGAAAATTATTCCCGGCATCTTGATGGACGCCAGCCGGGCGAGCCACCTTCAACGCTACTAGATTTCTTTCCAAAAGATTTTCTTTTAATCGTAGATGAGTCCCACATGACTTTGCCACAAGTACGAGGAATGTATAATGGCGACCATGCAAGAAAATTAGCCTTGGTTGAACATGGTTTTAGGTTACCTTCAGCCTTAGACAATAGACCACTTACTTATGGAGAATTTCAAAATCGAATCAATCAGGCTATTTATGTATCCGCCACGCCTGGGGAATATGAACTTGAAGTTTCGCCTAGCCCCGCCGAGCAGGTAATTCGCCCAACTGGGCTACTTGACCCAGAAATCGAAGTCAGAAGTAGCGACGGACAGATTGACGACTTGATGGAGGAAATCGACAAAAGAATCGCCAAAGGACAAAGAACCTTAATTACAACTTTGACCAAGCGAATGGCCGAAGATTTGACCGACCACTTAAAAGAACGTGGCATAAAGACCGCCTATATACATTCCGATATTGACACCTTAGAACGCGGCGATATCTTGAGAGATTTGCGCGCTGGAGTATATGACGTTTTGGTAGGCATCAATCTTTTGCGCGAAGGTTTGGATTTACCAGAAGTATCTCTCGTTGCGATCCTTGATGCTGATAAAGAAGGTTTTTTGCGCAGCGAGTCTGCCCTCATTCAGACCATTGGCCGAGCAGCCCGCCATGAAGAAGGTAAAGTAATCATGTATGCGAATTTTATTACCGAAAGTATGGAAAAGGCAATTTCAGAAACCAATCGTCGACGCGAAATCCAAAAAGAATACAACGCCAAACATGGAATTACTCCTCATTCCGTACAAAAAGAAATTTCGGCTGGACTTCGCGCAATCATTCCCGAAAAAACCAAAGAAAACAAGCTTGACATTAAGCGAATACCAAAAGACGAATTACCAGCGCTTATTAAGCAGCTTTCTTCTGAAATGCAGCTCGCGGCGGCGAATTTGGAATTTGAACGCGCAGCTGGGCTTCGTGACGAAATTGAAAGAATTAAAGAATTTATTGACGGTAAAAAAACATAACATTAAGTTTTCAAAACATAACATTAAGTTTCCAAAACATAACATTAAGCTTTCAAAACATAACATTAAGCTTTCAAAACATAACATTAAGCTTATGATGTGTTATAATTAGCTTATGGTGGCGGTGGGAATTACTGATACTGAAAAAATCCAAAAACGCATAAGGGCTTGCGACTACTTAGTTGTGGCGCAGCTTTTTTTGCAAGATAATTTTTTGCTAGAACGGCCACTGGAATTTGACGACATAAAGCCTCGTCTGCTTGGACATTGGGGAACCTGTCACGGAATAGACGTGGTTTATGCAAATTTGAAAACTTTTTTCGGAGATGATCCAAATTTTAGTTTTGTACTCGGGCCAGGGCATGGTTTTCCGGCCCTACAAGCAAATTTATTTGTAGATGGGGAACTAGAAAAGATTGACCCCTTAGCAACTCTCAATGAAGAAGGCATAAAATACATTTGTAAAAATTTTTCTTGGCCGGATGGATTCCCGAGCCATGCCAGCCCACTAACCCCAGGAGTGATTACTGAGGGTGGAGAGCTAGGCTATGCGCTTGCTAATGCTTACGGAGTTTGTTTAGGACATCCCGAAAAGACTGTCGCGGTTTTAATTGGCGATGGCGAGCTAGAAACTGCAACCGCAATAGATTCTTTGAACCTGCGTAATTTATTGTCTGGGTCCAATAATGGCACAATCTTACCAATATTACATCTTAATGGTTATAAAATTTCGGCACCGTCAATTTATGCGCGTAAATCCGAACGAGAACTAAACGAAATGATTCGTGGTTTTGGTTTTACGCCGATTCATATTAGAAGCGATAATCCTGAAGAATTTCAATCTGCGCTCAGTGAAAAAGTAGAGTCACCATTTTACGTTTACGAAAGCATCAAGGGCTATGGTGGGCCAAATCAACATCAAATGGCGCATCAAATTCCGCTAAAGAATCCAAAAACAGATGAAAATGAACTAAAAATTTTGGAAGAGTGGTTAAAATCCTATCATTTTGAAGAATTATTTAATCCTCAGGAAGGTTTTATTTATGGTTGACGAAGTAAAAGAACCTGGAGCCGAAGTTTATTCTCCAGCAATTAAAATTGGCGAGCTTTTGGCGGAACAATTAAAAAATGACCCTCATTTTTACTTTTTTTCGCCAGACGAAACAACTTCAAATAAGTTTGATGCGGTATTTGAAGTAGAAAAAAGAGCTTGGGCTTTACCTAAAGAATCCTGGGACTTGCCAGAAGATGAGAATGGTAGGGTTATCGAAATGCTTTCTGAAAATGTGCTGTTTAGTGTAATGACTGGTCATTTAATGAATAATGAAAAAGCAATGCTAGGGAGCTATGAGGCTTTTTTGCCAATCATTACTTCCCAACTTCTTCAGCAAGCCAAATTTATCAAACAGTCAAAATCAATACCTTGGCGTAAGGCTCTGCCGGCAGTAAACTTGCTATCCACCTCTACCTGTTGGCGACAAGACCACAATGGATTTACGCATCAATCGCCAGCACTGATCTCAATGCTACTATCGCTTCCTTCTAATCTAGCAAACTGTATTTTCCCGGTCGATGATGTCGCGGCAGAAGAAGCTTTTAATTTTATGTTAAATTCTAAAGACGTTATAAACCTTACAACTTTTGATAAGAATCCTCGGCCTAGGTATATTGATTCAAGCCATGCTAAGTTTCAATTCGATAATGGTGGAGCTTCTGTTTATCAGTTTATTTCTGATGACAATCCGGATTTTGTGATTACTGCAGCTGGCGACATCGCCACACATGAGGCAATCGAAGCTATCAAAATCATAAAGTCTGACTTACCTAAGATAAGACTTCGTTTTGTGGGGATTAACGCATTGTCGTATCGTGCGATTGGCACAACTAGAAATAAGTTAGATAAGCGTAAATTTATAGAATTATTCACTCCGGATAAGCCGATTTTAGCTAATTTCCATGGCTATCCTGAGACATTAGAGAACATTTTGGAAAATTATACCGAAAGAAGAAGGTTGAGAGTGCACGGCTTTAACGAAGAAGGTTCTACAACAACGCCTTTTGAAATGTTAAGACGGAATCTGGCCTCGAGATATGATTTGGCGATCGATATTGCCAAAGCACTGAAACAGGATAAATTGGTCTCAAAATATCAAGACGTCTTAGAGCAAAATCATTTACACGCTGTTCAATTTGGTGAAGATTTGATAAAATAGTCGTCAAATGGAATATTTGATTTTATTGATAGTTTTTGTAATTTTTTGCGAGACAAGTTTTTTGCTTTTGCATAAATACCGTCCACTTAGTAGCAATCGCAAAAAAATATACATTGATACTTCGGCGTTGATTGACGGGCGAATCCTAAACATCGCTAAGACTGGTTTTATCGACGGAGATTTAATAATCTTAAAAAGCGTACTTAGGGAATTACAACTTCTAGCCGACGGAAAGGACTCAGAAAAACGTAGCCGTGCGAGATTTGGCCTTGAAACAGTATCTGAGCTTGAACGAGTAATCAATGTTAATACCGAAATTATCGACGATGGAGAAGAAAGAAAAAAAGTTGACGATGAACTTTTGAAATTTGCTAAAGCAAATAAGGGGGCAGTTTTAACGCTTGATTACAACCTAATAAAAGTAGCCGAAGCTGAGAAAATCGAGACTCTAAATATCAATGATTTGGCTTTGGCCGTAAGAAACGATTTTTTGCCGGGCGAGAAAGTAATACTGAAGATTACCGAAAAAGGAGCTAACCGTGGGCAGGGTGTCGGTCACTTGCCGAACGGGACAATGGTAGTAGTAGGCAACGCCGCAAATAAAGTCGGGGAAGAACTTATCGTGGAGCTAAATAAACTCCACGAGACTTCTTCTGGTAAAATATTTTTTGCCAGAATTGTTAAGTCTAAGGAAAAATAGCTAGCTACCGTTGCTGGTAAAGGTTCTCTCATCTGTAGCCATGTAGCCAGCGGTATCCGAAACAACTAATTTGACAGTATTATTAGCACTATCATCTATCTCATAACCACCCACAACTCCGCCGTCAGGATTTAGTGAAGTGCCAGCAATTTCGACACCATTTACGTAGAGTGTATGGCCAGCAATATCGTAAGTTCCTCGCCTAATAACCGCAACTATCTGATTGCCAGATCGAGAGATTGATACGCTTGGCGGTATATAGTCACAAGTGTCACTGACATCTTTATTGTAAGGTTCTGGAACATTATAAACTTCGTTACCAGTCATAGGGTCGGTAACTTTAGTAATTTCGACCTCAATTTTGTATGCTTCAGGGGTACAACTAGAGGCCAATAAATGATTGTAACGATTAAAGACTAATGATTCTTTCGCCACACCAGAGTTCTTAGACGCATTATACCAGCTCGGCCATATGTCGGTTTTGCCATTAACGGTAAGGGTTTGGATGCCTGCTGGCTTAACTGGCATATCGCCAGACTGCCATTTGCCATCAGGAGCATAGACATTTTTATGTACACCCTCCATATAATTATTGATGACGCGTCGTACAATAGTGTTATTGGAATTACGCAAGCCAGATCCATCATGCTTACCATTCCAGACCACAGTCGAGATTGCCGACGAAACACTAATCATGAGAGAGTCTTTAGTGACGCTAGAATTTGAAGTGGTAGTGGTACCAGTTTTTGATGCTGTTTCGACGCCTGGTACTTTAAAACCAAAGGCATATGACTGAGAGCCAAAGACAAGCGAAGCCCTAGCAGCAGCATCGTGGAGTATGTCCCAAATCATGTAGGCTACCTGATTATCTACTGCACGCTCCCCGGCACTGTCGGTCCAGCGCTCAATAATTTCCCCAGAGCTATTTTTAATTTCCAAGATATAGGCGATATCTTTGTAAGTGCCACCACGAGAAATTGAAGCATAAGCATTAGCATGCTCGGTTAAGCGGATATTACATCCTGAGCCAATTGCAATAGACAGACCATAACTATCACGATTTTCACAGTAAGATTTTTCGCCCAAAGCATGTGCAACCTCAAGGGAATTATCGATACCATTAATATAAAGTGCCTTAGCCGCTGGAATATTGAGCGAATTAGACAAGGCTTGGCGAATAGTAACGTTGCCATAAAACCGACCAGTATAATTCCTGAGACGGCAGTTACTAGTATTACCAGCACAATAAATACTATCTATATTTTCATCCCTCAAAACAGTTCCTGGACCATAATTCATACCTTCACGTTGAGTAAAAAGTGGGGCGTAATCCAAAATCGGTTTGATAGTAGAGCCTGGCTCAAGTAAAGCATTCGCCGCGTTATAATAACCATACTCGACATTATTAAAATCTACTGAGCCCACCATCGCAATAACCTGAGAGGTTTCGACATCGAGCGATGCTAGAGCAATATTATCCGATCCGTTATCGTAAAAAATGCTAGCCCCAGCCGCAACGGCCTCTTCAGCGATTTGCTGTGCTCTATAGTCAAGTGTTGTCGTAATAGTCCAACCGCCAGCGCGCATCGTCTGAATACCATATTTTTGCTCAAGTTGAGATTTGACCTCCAAAACAAAGTGTGGGGCCAAAATCCCAGCATATTGACTTGCTTCTGGTTGGATAGTATCCAATATCGCGACCTCTTTGGCGGTTGCGGCTTCCTCTTCAGAAATATACCCCATTGAAACCATATCGTTTAAGACTTTGTGCTGACGCTCAATTAACATTTCATTGCCATAAGTATTGTATGGATTAAGTACGCCTGGGTTATTTGGAATGGCAGCAAGCAGAGCAGATTCAGCCAAGGTTAAATCTTTGGCCGACTTACCAAAATAAGTCCTTGCGGCAGATTCTACGCCGTTACGACGACCACCATAAGGTGACTGGTTAAGATACATTGTAATAATCTGCTCTTTTGAATACATCCTCTCTAGTTCAATAGAAAGAATTAGTTCCTTGATTTTGCGGGAGAGACCACCACGATTTTTGCTGGCCGCCTCGTCAGAAAAATAAACTTGTTTAATCAATTGTTGGGTTAAGGTTGACCCGCCTTGGACACCACGGCCAGTTAGCGTAGAAAGCGTAGCGCGAATTAGGGCAGAGAAATCCACGCCGATATGGTTATAGAAATTCCTGTCTTCAATAGCAACGGTAGCTTGATACATATAGGGTGAAATATCATCTTTTTCTACTACCAACCTATAATCATCCGTACCGGTATCACGCCAAAGTACAACTCCATTACGATCTAGGTACGTATTGACGGTTTCAGAAATAGTCATTTCATCAAGACGGATTTGGTCCAAATCTTTTTTATAATACAAGAAGAGGCCGCCGATAAAAATAATTCCAATCAAAATACAGGCTGCAAAAAACTTCAGGATAGCTTTTTGGCCTCGCCATGAAAACCACCATTTAAATACTCTTTTTGGATGGAGTCTAGCAAAAAAGCGTTTGACTGGCTCCTTGGGGAGCTTGGCTAGTTCTTCGGCACGACGACGGGCGTTAGCTTCTTTTTTGGCTCTCCTTTTATAAGCCAAGCTGGAATATAGGTTCATATTTTTCTTCGTGGTTTTATTCGCAGTTTTTTTCGAGGATTTTGCCGTTTTTAATGGCAAAACCACTTCGGTTTTTTTACTCTTCATAAATACCATTATAGCATTTATGTTTTAGAAATGGAAATTTTAGAACTTAAAAAGCGGAAACAGAAAATGTGCTACAATACTAGTATATGCGGCGTTTTAAGTTTAGATCAGTTGTTCAGTTAGCAAACATGAGGCTGTCAGTAAAATCGGCAGCGATTGTTTTAGCATCTTCAACGCTGGTTTCAGCTTTACTCGGGCTTTTTCGCGATCGCTTATTAAACTCCTATTATCTTGGAACTTATCCGACTGGTATTGATGCCTATACGGCGGCTTTTACGATTCCAGATTTTATGTTTTTTATTTTGACCTCAGGGGCACTTGCTGTATCCTTTATACCAGTTTTTAACCAAAGGTTAGCGACAGGCAACAAAAAATCAGCTTGGGAACTTTCATCAAGTCTACTTAATCTTTTTGCAATTTTGACGCTTATCACAAGCGTCCTGATTATGGTTTTCGCAGATCCATTAATTCGCTATATTGTGAGTCCTGGCCTCGACGAGTCGGGGATGGTTTTAGCAATAAATATGACCCGAGTAATCGCAGTAAATCCGTTTTTATTTTCAATTGCCACAGTTCTGACCTCAGTTCAACAAGCGGTAGGGCGGTTTGTATTTTATGCATTTGCGCCCGCTATATATAATATAGGTATCATTATTGGTATTACTTGGTTTACTGGTGGAATTAATCTATTCGGAGTGCAGCTTTTTGAGGGAGGGATTATGGGGGTAGCGCTAGGTGTAATTTTAGGCGCCGTGATGCAGCTTATCGTGGCATTAATCGGGCTTTTTGGTCTAGGGATGGATTATGAATTCAAAATCTATTGGCGAAATCAAGGTTTTCGTTCAATTTTAAAATTACTACCCGCTCGTTCTTTGGATCAGGGAATTGATTATGTAAATGGTATCGTCAACACTAATCTATCTTCACGAATGGGAGCTGGCGCAGTAAGGTCTTTTAATCAGGCTACATCTTTACATCAAATGCCCATCAATTTGATTGGCGTAGCAATCTCGACGGCCTTTTTTCCAAAATTAACCGAGCAGCTCGGCAGTGGAGATAAAAAAGAATTTTATGACACTTTTAGGCGGGCCCTTAGAACAATCACTTGGATTGCGCTTCCAGTGACCATAATTACATTTTTTACTCGAGGGTACGTAGTGAGCTTTATTTCCAATATTGGTAATAACGATAGCAACTGGACAATCGCTTCAATTCTTGGCGCACTCGTTATTGCAATTTTTGCAAGATCGGTTTTTCATATTGCCTCAAGAGGGTTCTATGCTTTTCAGGACACTAGAACGCCTTTCATTGTATCAATTGTAGCAGTAGGTTTAACCATGTTAATGTCAGTGTGGTTCTATTTAATCGGCTGGGGGGTGGATGGTCTTGGTGTGGCGCAATCAATCGGGGCAATGCTCGAAATCATAATACTATTATATATATTGCAAAGACGTACTTTCGGCGAGTTATTTAACAAAGCTTTTTGGAAGGCTTTTTTCAGGATGTTGTTTGCCACCATTATTACTGGGTGCGTGGCGTTTTCAATGACTAAATTCGTACCTTTAATGGCGACTGACACCTCGTTAGTGATTACTGTTCCAAAATTTTTGCTGATTGCAACCATTTCAGCAATGGCCTATTTGGCAGCTAGTTATTTTTTGAATATAGAAGAAGCTAAACCAATTTTGAAATACATTAAGAAAATTCTCTTTAGAAATGTCAAATAGTGTTATAATTACACTATGGATATAAAACGCGAGGATATTATTCATCTAGCTGAATTGTCTGATTTTTCGTTGTCGGACGCGGAGATAGATTCTTTAGGCGGAGACTTAAAGAATATTATTCATTACATTTCACAGCTTGATGAACTTGATACTGATAATATTTCACCAACCTATCAAGTGTTTGAGATGGAAAATGTTTGGCGAGACGATGAGATAAAAGAGCAAGAAGCAAACCGAGAACAATTATTGGCGCTTACTAAAGAAGAAAAAGATTATCAAATTAAAGTTCCAAAGGTATTATAGATGAAAATAGCAAACAAAACTGTTTCCGCAGAAAGATTGGTGCGAGATGCTCTAGAGAAAGCTAAGCATTTTGAAAACTATCACATTTTTACGTTTTTAAACGAAGAAAACGCTATCAAGAAGGCTCAGGAAATTGACCGCAGAATTGCTAACGGCGAAAAGGTCGGGCGACTGGCTGGTGTCCCTTACGCACTGAAGGACAATTTCTTAAGTCCCGAAGGAGAAACTACAGCCTCGGCGCATATTTTGGAAGGATTCGTCTCGCCAGTTACGGCGACTGCAGTAAAAAAACTTGAGGATGAAGGCGCAATCATGATTGGGCGAACCAATCTTGATGCTTTTGCACACGGCTCATCCACGGAGAACTCTTATTTTGGACCAACTCACAATGCCTTTGATTTTGAACGAGTGGCGGGTGGGTCTTCTGGTGGCTCAGCCGTAGCTGTAGCTTTAGATATTGTTGAGTTTGCGACCGGAACAGATACAGGCGGTTCAATTAGGCAGCCAGCATCATTTAACGGAGTGTACGGCTTAAAACCCACTTACGGCTGTATTTCACGCTATGGCGTAGTAGCAATGGCTTCTTCTACGGATTGTGTTGGATTTTTCACAAAATCGCCTGAAGATATGGACCTTCTGATGTCTGTCGCATCAGGGCAAGACGAAAAAGATATGACAACTTTGCCAGATTATTACACTTCTCAGCCAGATGACCCCGTTATCCCTTCACGTATTGGCATTATTAAAGATTTTGACAACGATTCAGTTGCTCCAGAGATTCGAAAGGCCTTAGCCGAAAAAATTGAATTACTTAAATCACGTGGGCACGAAATAGTTGAGCTTGAAATGCCAAGTTTGAAATACGCTCTGGCCGCATATTATATTATAGTACCGGCTGAGGTGGCTTCGAATTTATCACGTTATGATGGTATACGCTATGGATTTAGAGCTAAAGAAGCTAAAACATTAGACGAATTATACAAAAACACCCGCAGCGAGGGTTTCATGCCGGAAAACAAACGCCGAATTATGATTGGCAATTTTGTACTTTCGTCTGGTTTTTATGATGCTTACTTTCTAAAGGCTGCCAAAGCTCGAACTTTAATCATAAACGAATATGAAAAAGCCTTTTTAAAAGTAGATTTTATTTTAACCCCAGTTTCACCAAATCCTGCGTTTAGAATGGGCGAAAAAATAAACGACCCAGTCGCGATGTATCTTGAAGATATGATGAGCGTGTCCCTAAACCTTGCTGGTGTGCCAGGTCTTGCTATCCCAGCAGGAAAAACCGAGTCTGGTTTACCGGTCGGTTTACAGTTGGTCGGGCCAAGGCGAAGCGACAAAAAATTAATTAACTTTGCAAAGGAGCTAATCTAGTGGACGGGAGCGTAGTGACTTTTATTGTAGCAATTTTAATTGTTGCAGTTTTAATATTTGTTTCGATTTTATTAACTGGCAAACGTGGTCACCATTTTAATGTTGTAGCCTACCAAACAAAATTTTTAGAAATCGAAAACAAATTGCGACAAGACAATCCGGCGAGTTTTACCGCTACAATTATTGATGCCGACAAATTACTAGATAAGGCGCTGATTGAAATGGGGGCCTCTGGCAAAACTATGGGCGATCGCCTCAAAAAAATCGGTGGTAAATTTTCTAATTTGAATGGCGTTTGGCGCGCGCATAAACTCCGAAATGCTATTGCACACGAGTCCGATATTGAGGTTAGCTACAAACAGGCTTCTGGCGCCCTCGCTATTTACAAGCAAGCCTTAAAAGATTTAGGAGCAATTTAATGAAATATATTCCAACTATCGGCATCGAGTGCCACGTTCAATTATCAACAAAGACCAAGTTGTTTTCTGAGGTCGATAACGATGCTCGCGGCAAGGAACCAAATTCCTGCGTTTCACCAGTAGATTACGCTCTACCTGGGATGTTGCCACGATTAAATGGCGAAGCTATCAAATTTGCAATCCGAGCAGGCAAAGCCATGAACTGCGAAATTAATCCAAATTCGAGGTTCGATCGTAAACATTATTTTTACCCAGATTCGCCAAAAGGCTACCAGATTACTCAATTTTATCAACCAATTATCGGAGCGGGGCACGTGGAACTTCCTTCTGGAACACGTGTTAGGATCGAGCATGCCCATCTCGAAGGTGATGCTGGTAAGCTGACTCATTTTGATACTTATTCTTTAGTTGATCTAAACAGGGTAGATACACCCCTAATTGAAATTGTATCGATGCCAGATATTCACTCGGCCAAAGACGCTCATGATTATTGCAAAGAACTTTGGCGCCTGATGCGCTATGCACGAGTAACTTATGGCGATTTATATAATGGAAATATGCGGTTTGACATTAATACCTCAATCGCACCAGAAGGATCTACTGAACTTGGCACGCGTACTGAAGTTAAAAACCTAAACTCATTCCGCTCGGTAGAGCGCGCGGTGGAATATGAGGTTGCTAGACAAACTAAACTTCTTGAGGCGGGAGAAAAAGTAATTCAAGAGACCCGCGGTTGGAGCGATGCAACTGGTAAAACCACTGGTCAACGTAGCAAGGAAGAGGCCAAAGATTACCGCTACATGCCGGAGCCGGATTTGCCGCCACTGCATTTATCTAAAGAATTTATCGAGGAAGAATCAGCTAAGCTACCCCCAATGCCGGCAGATTACCGCGCAAAGTTTGGCTCAGTAATTGCTGGCGATACTTTGGAAGTATTACTTGATTATCCAGAATTAATGTTAAAACTCGGTGAAATTGAAGAAAAACACGTAAAAATGATGTCTAATATGTTTGCGTCGGTACTCTTGGCAGAGGAAAAGTCCGCAGAATATTTGAATGATTTACCAACCGCCTCTGATTTAAACGAACTCGCCGAAATGAACGCATCAAAAGAGTTATCTTCCACTGCGACCAAAGAAGTGTTCCTAAGATTATTTGATCCACAAATGAAAGGTAGAGGAGCCCGTAATATCGCAAAAGAACTCGGCCTAATCCAGGAAAACGACCTTGGCGCACTCGAGATAATCGTAGATGCAGTGCTAGCTAAACCAGAAACCCAAAAAGCCCAAGATGATTTTCGGGCTGGAGAAGAGAAAGTTATCGGATTCTTAGTGGGACAGGTAATGAAGGAATCTCGTGGCAAGGCTAATCCGTCTGCAGTCCAACAAATCTTAAGAGATAAATTGACAAAATAGTTAAAGTGTGCTATAATATATATTATAGTAGTTTCAACAAAGCAAACCCCCTTCTAAAAGAAGGGGGTTTAACGACCTACCAGGTATACGGCGCAGATACAGCCTGACCAAGTTCGATGTTTTGGGCCTCTTTGGCACGATCAAGCTTGCGGATGCGACGCTTAATATCTCTGCGAAGATTCAGCTCAGCTAGAACCGCCGCTGAGATTACAGGGTCACTTGCATCTGGCGGAAGAGGAGCTATATACCTCGTTAACTCGCTCTCGCCCTCGAGTTTGAAAAGTTCCTCCTGAAGACTGGTCCGATCTTTAATAATTTCATCTACCAAGGCCCGGGAGCGTTTCCAACTAATACCAAGATAAGAGATCCTATAACGAGAGAAAATATGATCATTGTCATAGCCGTCGCCATGAGTATCGTACTTAGTACCACTACCCAGCTGAGAATTATTGCTGGATGCAAATTTCCTGAGCCGTTCTATCATTAGCATACCCTTCGAGTCCCGAATAGAGTACGGCTTAGTCGTAATACTGCCGTCACTCCACAATTCCTGAACATATACCTTTTCTACTGTTGTTTCCATAAGGTACTCCCCCTAAAAATAAGATTGAAGCTTTTTGCTTCGTTGCATAATTATAACATATTTTTATCAAAAGAATTGGGTTTTTTCTAAAAAAAGGATAAATTATGTTATAATGGTAGAAAATCTGTCTTGTTTTTGAGTGTGGAACTTAGAGAAAGCAGAAATAAATAATAATTAAAGGAGCATATGGCTACTGAGAATAATGATTTGTCGAAATTACGCAACATTGGTATTATTGCGCACATCGACGCAGGTAAAACCACAACCTCCGAGGCGATTTTGTATCGTACCGGGCTTAAACATAAAATTGACCTAGTAAAAGGCGGCACAGGTGGTGCTGATACCGACTGGATGGAGCAGGAAAAGGAACGTGGTATCACGATTACTTCTGCTGCTGTAACTGTCTATTGGAAAGGTCATCAAATTAACATTATTGATACCCCAGGTCACATCGACTTTACCGCTGAGGTGGAGCGTTCACTTCGCGTACTTGATGGCGCGGTTGTAGTATTTGACGGTAAAATGGGCGTTGAAGCTCAGTCCGAAACCGTTTGGCGCCAGGCTACTAAATATGGCGTACCACGTATTTGTTTTGTCAATAAGATTAATCAAATTGGTGGTGATTTTTACAAATCACTTGATTCAATCCATAAGCGTCTCTCCAAAAACGCTGTGGCTATTCATTTGCCAATTGGCTTTGAAAAAGATATTTGTGGCGTTGTAGACCTTGTCGATATGAAGGCTTACACCTACAAAGATTATGCCGATCACGAGCTTACTGTCGGTGAAATTCCAGCCGACATGCTCGAAAAGGCCAAAAATGCTCGTTCCATGCTCGTAGAGGAAGCCGTTCAGGCCGATGAGGCTTTGATGGATAAATACTTTAATGAAGGTGAAGAATCCATTACTATAGATGAGCTCAAGAGCGCGCTTCGTAAGCGTGTGCTTGACGGCGACTTCTTCCTAGTTACTGGCGGTGATGGCCGTGGTGTGATCGTAGAAAAGGTTCTTGATCTTATGACCGACTATCTCCCATCCCCGCTTGATCGTGATCAGGGCCAAACTGTTGGGACGGATCCAAAAACCGGCGATCAGATCGTGCGTAAGGCTTCTAACTCTGAACCTCTTACTGCGCTTGCATTTAAGATTGCTACCGATCCATTCGTAGGTAAACTTATCTTTATCCGCGTTTATGCTGGTAAGCTTAAATCTGGTGACACCGTACTCAATGCCTCCACTGGAGACAAAGAACGTATCGGTCGTCTAGTCCGTATGCATGCTAACGACCGTAAAGATATTTCTGAAATCGGTGCTGGCGACATTGCTGCCGTCGTGGGTCTTAAAAATGTGACTACTGGTACCACTCTTTGCGATCCAGCTCACCCAATCCACCTTGAGTCAATCGAATTCCCAGATCCTCCAGTGTCGATTGCCGTGGAGCCAAAGACCAAAGCAGACCAAGAAAAAATGGGCATCGGTCTCCAGAAAATGGCCGAGGAAGACCCAACTTTCCGCGTCCACACCGATGAAGAAACTGGCCAAACCATCATCTCTGGTATGGGCGAGTTACATCTCGAAATCATTATCGACCGTTTGAAACGCGAACACGGTGTTGAAGCCAACACTGGCGCCCCACAAGTAGCTTACCGCGAGACTATTCGTGGTACTGCCGAGGCACAAGGTAAACACATCAAGCAGTCTGGTGGCCGTGGTCAGTATGGTGATGTTTGGATTAAATTCGAACCGAATGAACCAGGGAAGGGCTTTGAATTTATCGATATGATTAAGGGCGGTGTAGTCCCTCAGGAATACCGCAAACCAGTACAAAAAGGCGTCGAAGATACGCTTGCTGGTGGTGTTATTGCTGGTTATCCAGTAGTAGATATCAAGGCTACCCTCTATGATGGTTCCTACCACGATGTCGACTCTTCCGAATTAGCATTTACCCTCGCAGGCGCGCTTGCTACCCGTGAAGGTATTAAAAAGGCCAACCCAGTACTCCTTGAGCCTGTAATGAAGCTCGAAATTACCACTCCAGAAGATTTCATGGGTGACGTAATTGGCGACATCAACTCACGCCGTGGTCGCATCGACGAAATGGAAGATTTGAACGGTGGCGCTAAGCTCATTAAGGCTTTCTGCCCACTCGCTAACCTCTTTGGTTACACTGGCGACCTTCGTGGTATGACACAAGGACGCGCAGCTTCTTCGATGGAACTTTATGCTTACGAGGAAGTACCACCAAATGTAGCACAAGAAATCATTGAGAAGAGAAACTCGAAATAGCGAAACCACTTCTTATAAAAAGCCTTTTAAAAACCCCGATAATGTATCGGGGTTTTTGGGATTACTTGGAGAATAACCCTCACTTAGAGGATAAGATTCCCCTAATGTCGGAGATGCTTCTCCCGGCGAACGCCTGTTGCGGCGCAGCCAACAGTGTGTAGGGGACCAGCACGCAATATATGCGCCTTTTGTCCAGCTCAAAACTGAACGAATTGAGCTGGTGGGGGCCTGCAAACGCCGCTACATCGCAGTACGAATAAAACGCCAGCGACGTGTCGCCATTCGTGTCCAGCACAAGGGCGCCGTCCCCCTTCCAGTCGTAGCGGAACTCACAAGGGAAAAAATTGCTTTCGTATTGCTCGGAAATAGGGCCGAGTATTGAAAGCGCAAGTCTTTCGCGAGGAGGTATCCCTTTGATCTCCTTGGTTCTCGGGTCCCACCTGGACGGAACAGAAGCGCCTTTAAACGGCCGCTCCTCTCCACCCTGCCTACTTCTCGGGATAACGACGCGGACCTTCCCATTGAAGGTCCCTCCATGCACCGGCGTTATGGGCGCCTCAAATTCCAGCAAATAATTTTTTCCGCTGGTAGAGACGTTGATGCCCGGATACTGGAGATCTACTTCTCCAGATGGGGATGCAATGTCGAAGACTTCCGCCGTTACTGTATCCTGCGACAATGTAATATTCTTGCCCATTTTCATTTATTTTCCACTCCTTTTCGAAAAATATGGACACCATCATTCTAGTATAGCATTTTTTTGTTATTTTGTCAATATATAGGGGTTGCGCGTTTAGATAATTATATGCTCTCTTCTAAAAGTTTTCACATTTAACTCTTTACAACTTGATAAAAATAGTCTAAAATAGTACTGTAGAGTTTTGGAGCTGGTTTTTATTAGCGCTCCAAACGTAATAAAATTTAAAAGGAGAATGAATGGCAAATTTTGACCGTTCCAAGCCGCACATTAACGTCGGCACCATGGGTCACGTCGACCATGGTAAAACCACTTTGACTGCTGCAATTACGAACGTACTTGCAAAGAGACTTCCATCCGATGTCAACAAAGCAGTTGCTTATGACCAAATCGATAACGCTCCAGAAGAGAAAGCTCGTGGTATCACCATCGCTACTTCTCACCAGGAGTACGAATCTGAGAAGCGCCACTACGCACACGTAGATATGCCAGGCCACGCAGATTACATTAAGAACATGATTACCGGTGCTGCACAGGTTGATGGTGCTATCCTCGTAGTTGCTGCGAACGATGGTCCATTACCACAGACTCGTGAGCACGTACTTCTCGCTCACCAGGTGAACGTACCAAAGATCATCGTCTTCCTCAACAAGATGGACCTCGCTGATCCAGAGCTCGTTGAGCTCGTTGAGATGGATGTTCGTGATCTTCTCAACAAGTACGGTTTCGATGGTGACAACGCTCCAATCATCAAGGGTTCTGCTACTAAAGCTCTTGAAGGTGACAAAGAAGCTGAAGACGCTATCATGGAACTCGTCCATGCTATGGATGAATATTTCGAAATTCCTGAGCACGATCTCGACAAACCGTTCCTAATGCCGATTGAGGACGTTTTCTCAATCAAGGGTCGTGGTACCGTCGCTACTGGTCGTATTGAGCAGGGTATCGTAAAACTTAATGACGAAGTTGAAATCGTTGGGCTAAAAGACACCCAAAAATCAGTTGTTACTGGTATTGAGGCCTTCCACAAGACTCTCGATCAGGGTCAAGCTGGCGATAACGCTGGTCTTCTCCTCCGTGGTATCGAGCGTGATCAGATTGAGCGTGGCCAAGTTATTGCAAAGCCAGGTTCTATCACCCCACATACCGAATTTGAGGCTCAGGTTTACATCTTGAAGAAAGAGGAAGGTGGTCGCCACACTCCATTTTCAAAGGGTTACAAACCACAATTCTACTTCCGTACTACGGATGTTACTGGTGAGGTTGAGCTCCCAGCTGACAAGGAAATCGTAATGCCAGGCGATCAGGTAACCTTCAACGTCAAGTTGCTCGCTCCTGTCGCTATGAACAACAACGACCGCTTCGCTATCCGCGAAGGTGGCAAGACCGTTGGTTCTGGTGTTATCACCAAGGTTATCAAATAACTTACCCGTATCGGTCACAAAATCCCCTCTTCGTGAGGGGATTTTTGGTTTTATGATTTTATCATCATACAACTTTCACAACCTATGCAACATTTCGGCGGGAGTTCTATAACTTATACTTAAGTGTATCCTATGGTAGTTGTAATAGTCAATATAGGAGAGTATTTTATCATCCATTTTCTTTAAAGACTC